>Ga0302320_10001802_pt1 | contig 51156 bp, 32 predicted proteins | sample Bog_T0_3_FD_202130 | JGI IMG/M metagenome (GOLD analysis project Ga0302320, IMG submission 202130) | Peat permafrost microbial communities from Stordalen Mire near Abisko, Sweden - Bog_T0_3 | ecosystem: Environmental > Terrestrial > Soil > Wetlands > Peat | place: Sweden: Abisko, Stordalen Mire... | reverse complement strand
CGCGCTACCTCAAGCTGCTGGAGAGCGAGCCCGAAGTCGCCAAAGTGCCGTTCATGGTGGACTCCTCAAAGTGGGAAGTGATTGAGGCCGGCCTGAAATGCATGCAGGGCAAGGGCATTGTGAATTCCATCTCGCTCAAGGAGGGCGAGGCGAAGTTCCGCGAGCACGCGCGGACGATTTTGAAGTACGGCGCAGCCGCGGTGGTGATGGCCTTTGACGAACAAGGCCAGGCCGCGAGTTACGAGGAGAAAATCCGCATCTGCGAGCGCGCCTATCGCCTGCTTGTGGACGAATTGGATTTTCCGGCGGAAGACATCATCTTCGATCCCAACATCCTCACCGTGGCCACGGGCATGGAGGAGCACAACAACTACGCGGTCGATTTCATCCGCGCCACGCGCTGGATCAAGGAGAACTTGCCTCACGCGAAGGTTAGCGGCGGCGTGTCGAACGTCTCGTTCAGTTTCCGCGGCAACAACAAAGTGCGCGAGGCCATGCACGCAGCGTTTCTGTATCACGCCATCGCCGCGGGCATGGACATGGGTATTGTGAATGCCGGCATGTTGGAGGTCTATGAAGAAATCGATCCGGAGCTGAAGGATCTGGTCGAGGATGTGCTCCTGAACCGGAGGCCCGATGCCACGGAGCGGCTGGTTGTCTTCGGTGAGGCGCTCAAAGCGGCAGGCACCGCGGGCGGCAGCGAGGAGGCAGAGAAAAAAGCCGAGGAGTGGCGCAGCGGCACCGTCGAAGAGCGGCTGAGCCACGCGATGGTGAAGGGAATTGACGCCTACATCGAAGCCGACACGGAAGAAGCGCGGGCCAAGCTGGGACGGCCGCTGAGCGTGATTGAAGGACCGCTGATGGCGGGGATGAGCGTGGTGGGCGACCTCTTCGGCGCGGGCAAAATGTTCTTGCCGCAGGTGGTCAAGTCGGCGCGCGTGATGAAGAAGGCGGTCGCGTACCTAACGCCGTTCATGGAAGCGGAGAAGGCGCAAATGGCCGCGGCGGGAGAGGAAGTGCGGGCGCAAGGCAAGATCGTGCTCGCAACCGTCAAGGGCGACGTGCACGACATCGGCAAGAATATCGTGGGCGTGGTGCTGGCCTGCAATAACTTCGAAGTCATCGACCTGGGCGTGATGGTGCCCGCGGAAAAAATTCTGGAGCGCGCCAAAGAAGTGCGGGCAGACATTATCGGGCTGAGCGGATTGATTACGCCGTCGCTCGACGAGATGGTGCACGTGGCGCGGGAGATGGAGCGGCAGGGACTGAAGCTGCCGCTGCTGATTGGCGGCGCCACCACCAGCCGCGCGCATACGGCCGTGAAGATTGCACCGCATTACAGCGAGCCGGTGGTGCACGTGCTCGATGCCAGCCGCGCCGTACCGGTAACCACGAGCCTGTTGAGCGAAGATGGCCGCGCGGAGTTTGTGGCGCAACACAAAACGGAATACGAAGCGTTGCGTAAGGCGCACGCGGCGCCGCGGCGCGCCGGGGTTCCGCTCGAAACGGCACGCGCAAGGCGTACGCCGATAGAGTGGCGCGCGGAAGATTTGGCCACGCCGGAATTTCTTGGCGTGCGCGTCCTCGAAGATTTTCCCCTCGCAACGTTGCGCGAGTTCATCGACTGGAGCCCGTTCTTTCACACCTGGGAGTTAAAGGGCGTTTACCCGCGAATTCTTGACGACGAGCGCCAGGGCGAGCAGGCGCGGCAGATTTTCGCAGAAGCCAATGTGCTCTTGGATCGCATCGTCGCGGAGAAGTTGCTGACTGCGCGCGCGGTCTACGGATTTTTTGCGGCCAACGCGACAGGCGACGATTTGGAGTTGTATACGGACGGTGGACGAGGCGAAGTCCTCGACCGGCTGCATTTTCTGCGCCAACAATCGGATCGCGAGGGTAACGAACCCTGTCGCTCGCTCGCCGATTTCGTTGCACCCAAAGATGCCGGGCTTGCCGACACCATCGGCGCCTTCGCCGTAACCAGCGGCATCGGATTGAAAGCACTCGTGGAGCAATTCAAGGCCGCGCACGACGACTACAACGCCATCATGGCCGAGGCGATCGCGGATCGATTGGCCGAAGCCTTTGCGGAATGCCTCCACAAGTGCGTCCGCGAGGAGTGGGGCTACGGGCGCGATGAGAATCTGCGCCCCGAAGACCTGATCCACGAGAAGTATCGCGGCATCCGGCCTGCGCCGGGCTATCCGGCGTGTCCCGATCACACTGAGAAGGGCACCATCTGGCGTTTGCTCGATGTGCAGGCCAAGACTGGCATTGAAATCACCGAAAGCTTTGCGATGTGGCCGGGGTCGAGCGTGAGCGGGTTCTACTTCGCGCATCCCAAGAGCCGCTACTTCAGTTTGGGCAAGATCGACCGCGATCAGGTAGAGGATTACGCGCAGCGCAAGGGAATGAGCGTGGCCGAAGTAGAGCGCTGGCTCGGTCCCAATCTGAACTACGAGCCGGGAAAAGCCTGACGCGCGCCGAGCTTCAGAGGCTCAGAAGACGCCGAAACCCGGAAACCGGTTACCTATCAAAAAAATAATTTACAAACTTCTCGAAACTTTCCCAGTGGGCGGGGGTTCATGCTGCTAACTCGGGGAAAATTTCGCGCAAATCCAAGCTGCGCGAATCTGATCCCGCGAGGCGTTTCACGGTTTCTTCAGCACAGTTGGTGTGTGCCCGATTGCAGCGTACTCGTCGTCGCCGGGTTGAACCTTGGCGGCGAGGGGAAGAGTGTTGCTGTCAATGACATGATTTGCGCGCAAAGGCGAAGGCCTGTTTTTCAGGCTGGACCGATTGATCGTCGCGCATCGCACCCCGATCAATTCTGGAGATGCCGAGGGGCTCGCTTCTGTCATGGAGGGTTGCAAATGAAATACAGTTCGCTCGTTGTCTTGTCTCTCCTGTTGGCGCCGCCGCTCTTCGCGGACGCTGGCCAACGCATCATCCCGGCCGGCGCACTCGTGTCGTGTACCACCGGCGACGGAAGGATCTCCTCGAAGACCACCGCGATAGGTGATCCGGTGCTGTGCAAGGTGAATTTCCATCGCGGCGATTTCATGCTTCCCTACGGGAGTTACCTGGGCGGGAGTTTCTCGGAATACAATGACCCCGGTCACTTTTTTGGCAAAGGCTGGATGCAACTCGACTTCGATCGTCTCTATGTCGGCGACCAGGTGATTCCCCTCGATGCAAAGGTTGTTGACGTGAAGGGTTACAAGATCGACTCGCAGGGGCGCATCCTCGGCAAGGGGCACCCGGTTCGCGATACCGTCCTATGGATGATTCCCGTGTTGTGGCCGATCGACCTGATCAACCTGCCACGGCGCGGCCCGCGGCCCACGCTTAAGGCAGAGACGGCGCTGACCCTGCGCATCATGGATGACCTTCGGGTTCCGGAAACTCCCGAGCCGCATCGTGATCCCTACGGTCTGATGCAGCGGTCGCCCGATTCCTACGCGCCGCAGCCTCCATCGCCAACGCAGGAGCCAGATGCGACGCCCGATCAATCGTATGCGCCGGCCGAGCAGCAGGTAGCTCCTCCGGCAGAGTCCTACGCTCCTCAGGTCGCCTATGCTCCACCGGTTGCCTACGCTCCCATGCCTTACTACGCGCCGGCGTATGTGCCACCTCCGGTGGTTGCTTACGGCTACGGCTACGGTGGATACGCGGTGGGCATGCGGCCGGGAGTCTATGGGTACGGGCAAAGAGGGTACGCACGCCCACCGGTGTACGCGCCGCGGGCCTATGCGCCGGCCGTGCGTAGCTACGGATACGGCTATGCCGGGCGCGGATTCGCCGGCGGCGGTTACGCAGCGCGTGGACCCATGATTGCTGCGCGCGGCGGAGTTGGATTCGGGCGGCGTTAAACCCGGGCCGACCGGATGAATTCTGCCCTCGTGCCCCCGGTCTCCCAGATCTGACGGGCGCGTTTGGGGGGGATTTATCCCGAGTCGTCCCGCCTCCACCCTCGCGACGGAGACATCGCGAGGGTGGCGCAGCCCGATCTCAAAGCCTCGGTCGACTGCGGGCAAATACTTTTGCCCACTCTTGCATAATATTTCGGACCTTTGTGCCAGTCTGAGATCGAGGCCTGAAGAAATATCAATAGGCCTTTGACAAACGCGGATCACGAGATGCCTCCTCGAACGGCTGGAGCGGAACTGCAAGTGCGGGTGGTTCGGCTTCCGGCCGTTCGTTTTTTTGCTCCGCGCCCCGCGCGTGAGCCGAATCAAAAAACCCTCCCGAACTGACAGAGATTGCGGCACTGTTGCGGCCGCGTTAAAGCAGCAAGATATTCGCGCGGTTTTCTTTTTCGCTTGACCGCTCTTTCACAACCCGGCTGCATACTGGCGCTGTGATTCCACATACTCGGCATAAGGTTCCGCTGAAGCTGGCCCTCGGTTCGTCTTCGATTACAGACATTGGATTTCCCACCGGCGCTGTCGCCCGGCCCTGGGCGCAGTCCGCCTCGCGCATTCATGCCGACGTGGGTCGATATCGTTTGCGGCTCGCCGAAACCGCGGCGGATCGGGAAGCCGCGTGCCGCCTGCGCTTCAAGGTCTTCAACATCGAGCTCGGAGAAGGATTGGAAAGCTCTTACCATACCGGACTCGATGTGGATCGTTTCGATACAGTGTGCGAGCACCTGCTGGTGGAAGACAAAACCAACCGGCGCGTGGTCGGAACGTATCGCATGCAATCCGGCAGCACGGCGGCGCGTCATCTCGGCTACTACTCCGGGCAGGAGTTCTGTCTGGCGCCGTATGAGCCGCTGCGGCCCGGGATTCTGGAACTGGGCCGGGCCTCCATCGATCGCGAACATCGCACTCCCGAGGTGCTGATGTTGTTATGGCGGGGCATCGCGCGGTATGCTACCGACATGGGGCTTCGTTACTTGCTCGGTTGCTCTTCTTTGAACTCCAATGACCCGGCGGAGGGTTGGCAGATGTATCGCCACCTTGAAAACTTCAGGGTTCCCAGAGAGTTTGAGACCATGCCAACCGCGGCTTACGCGTGCCCCCCTGAGCCACAGGATGCCGACCTGCAGGATGCGGACGCACAGCCTACGCCCTGCCAGACTAATCGATCGTTGCCGCAAAGTTCCCACGCGACTCCTGCTACGCAGGGCAAAGTTCCCAAACTGCTCAAGACCTACCTCGCCATTGGCGCGCGCATTGCTGCGCCGCCGGCATGGGACCGCGCGTTCCGCACCATCGATTTTCTGACGCTCCTCGATCTCAAATTACTTTCGGCTGCCGCGCGCAACCGCTTCCTCGCTCCGCTCACCTCATGATGCTGCGGCGGTTCCGGCGCGCTGTGGCGTTGGTATTCGCTCTTGCACTGTGCATCGTTTTCTACTGGCTCAAGCGCATTCACGGGCCGCTCACGCTCGGGCAGCGTGCCGTGTGGCTTCAGCAAGCTGCGCGCATGATTCTGAAAGCCGTGGGCATCGGCTCCCAGGTGGAAGGAGAGCCGCCGGGCTGTGGGCTGGTGGTTTCGAACCATCTCAGCTATCTCGACATCGTCATCATCAGCGCGGCCATGCCGTGCTTCTTTGTGGCCAAGATGGAGATCGGTGGCTGGCCGTTCTTCGGCAAAGCGGCGCGAACGGGAGGAACCATCTTCCTCGACCGCTCAAGCCTGGCCAGCGCCATGACAGTCGCCGAGCAGATGACCGAGCGATTGCGTCTTCCGGTTCCGGTGCTGTTATTCCCCGAGGGTACAAGCACGGATGGTGCGCAGGTGCTGCGCTTCCACTCGCGGCTCATCGATCCCGCAACTTCAGCGGGCGCGCCGATTACCGCGGCGGCGCTACGCTACGAGATCGAAGGCGGCGTAGAGGAACGCGAGCTTTGCTGGTACGGCGACGAGAGTTTCACCACGCACCTGTGGAAGGTGCTGGGCGTGGCCGGCTTCTCGGCGCAGCTTCACTTCTTCGAGCCGCAGATCTATCCTGACCGGCGCACTGCCGCCGACCAGACTCACGCGCAGATCACCGCCTGGCGCGAAGCCAACGTATTGGAACTCGAGACGGTCGAAGCGGATTGACGGTTTTTCCGTAAGAAAAATCGTGACCATTCAGATTCTGCTGCGTGCGCGCGCCTGTGCCCAGTTCCGCGGAAGTCTGGAACCCTAGCGTGGTGCGTTACAGATTTCGAGGATTATGGCAAAGGCCCACCAAGCCCGCGTAGCGGGCGCCAGACGGTAGCCCCAGGCGCGAGCCTGGGGAAAGCGGTTAAGTTCCGCAGGCCCAGCCCGCTTGAGCGGGCGTAAAAGGCCCATGCGATTCCGACGAGGCCGCAAGAAATAATCCGCATTCTGCATTACGCACCGCGCTAGATCGCGTGAAACATCATGGTCTCTGCCGTCACGCCGGGCCCGAACGACATAGCGCAGCCCAGTTGGCCTGGGCGAGCGCGCTGCATCAGCCGCTCCAGAACGAAGACCACCGATGGCGAGGACATGTTGCCGTAGTTCAGCAGAATGTAGCGCGAGTCCGCGAGAGCTTCCGGCGCCAGCTCCAGCCCCTGCTCCACTGCGTCAAGAATGGTGCGGCCGCCGGGATGAACAGCCCAAAGATCGATGGATTGCACATCGGCGCCCCGTGTAATTTGCTGGCCCGCAGCGGCGAGGCCTCGGCGCAGCTCGCCTGGAACCTTGCCGGAAAGGTGCATGTCGAAACCCTTTTCGCCGATGCGCCACGTAATGAAAGCGCTGGTGTCGGGCAGGCAAACGGCCAGAAAGCTATCGATGGCAAGTCCGGCCGGCTCCGCACTGACCAGATAAGCGGCGCAACCATCCGCAAACACGAGGAACGCCAGCAGCTGTTCGAGATTCTGCGTTTCCTGCATATGAAGAGAGCACAGCTCCAGGCTCACGATGAGCACTTTGGCTTCGGGCTCGGAGCGTACGATGTGGCGCGCGGCTTTGAGCGCGTTGATGGCGGCATAGCAGCCCATGAAGCCGATGAAGGTGCGTTCGACGGATGGATTGAGGCCGAGGTGCTCGATGATGTCGTAGTCGAGCCCCGGTGCGTAAAGACCGGTGCAGGAAGTGACGATGACGTGGGTGATGGCGCGGCGTTCTTCTTCTGTAAGCGCGAGCTTGTCGAGGGTGCTTTTGGCCAGCCGCGGAGCGAACTGCTCGAAGGCCTGCATGCGGCGGGCAGTTGTGGGGAGGTTGCCACGAACGAAAAATGAGTCGGCGTCGTACACGCTGCCATCTGCGGAGACGACAAGGTCGAGGAATGAGTAGCGGTGGCTGATTGCCGACTGGCGCACCATGCGCCGAAAAAGATTGCGCGGCGTGCCGTCGGGCAGCAAAGTATCGGCGAAGGCAATGAATCCGCTATGCATGTCGTGCGGTGGCACCGCTGTGGCGATGCGGTTGATGCAAGCAGTTGTCAAAATTGCGCCTCCGGCAGGGAGTTGCGCTCCTTGCTCTTCTATAGACAGCTTATCGCGTGAAACGTCCCGGTGTCAGAAGCGGAAGAGATACGAAGCCTTGATGAAGATCTGCCGGCCGTCATTGAGCATCGGTCCGGCGCGAGGCGGCGTGGTGTTGTTCGCATCGCAAACGCCGCCGGGCAGGCGGTTGCAAAGGCTGCGGTCGAGATTCTGCAAGTCGTTGCTGTAGCCGATGTAGACCGCGGTGCCGGGGTGCGGCAGCCAGGTGAGAAGCGCCTGGGTGGCGAATTCTTTGCTGCGCAGCAGCGAGGTCTGCGCAGGATTGGCCAGCGTCGAGTCGTACTCCGCAACCAGCCGCGCGGAAATCGCGCGCGTAAATTGGTAGTTCACCACGCTGCGCATGGTCTGCGCCTCGTAGACGAACGCGCCGTTCGAAACCGCGTGATCGCGATCGAGTAGATAGGTGTTATCGGCTGTCAGCGGGTGGACTGGCTGCACGGTGAAAAGCAACTGCACGGTCTCCTCGTTGAGCAGCGAAGGGATCTGCCCGGCGGCGGGGTTGTAGTTCACATTCCCGCCGCGGATGGCCTGAAGGTTGAAGTTGAACTGCGACCAGGGCGCGCCGCGGAAAACAAATCCGCCAAAGTTCTCGGTGAGGTTCTTGAAATTGGTGAGGCCGGCGTAGTTGAGCGGGCTCACGGTGTCGGAGTTCTGGCCGAAGATTGGAGCGATGACGATGTTGCGTGGCAACAGCCAGAAGGGATCGAAGGTGGAATAGTGAAAGACGCGGTCGCCCTGGTGATCGAAGGCGAAGTTCTGGTTGGTTTCGAGGCCGAAGCTCTGATAAAACCGCTTCTTTGGATACCATTGATAGGTCGCGTGCGTCTGGTTGTTGCGGAAGTTAGAGGCCTGGATGAATCCCAACTGCGTCTGGAAGCCAGTGCTCATGTCCTGAAAAGTTTCATTCAGATTGAAAGCATGGCTGGAGCGCTGTAGTTGGAACGCACTCGCGGGGCCAGCAGAGTAAGGCCTCGGTGTGCCGCTGTCCTCGTCGCCCATCGTGGAGCTTTCCACCATCTGTCCCCAGGCGGTCCAGTGCTGGTTCATGCGCGCCGTAAAGTCGAGGCCGCCGATGCGGTTCCAGCCCTGGCCGAATTCCTCGTCGGTGTACATCGCGCCGATGCTCGACCCTTTGCCCACATCTTCCGAGACACGTCCCACCGCGACGGTGGCATGCTTTCCGTACAGCGGATCGCCGGGCGCGACGGCCTGCCCGGGCTGGCGATCGTCGGTAACAAAAAGTCCAACATTCGTGTGATCAAGTTTTCCGGTAACGCGGACGCCGTATTCGGGATGCACGATGTTGCGCGTGTAGATGAGATTGATGGGCGTGAGGAAGTAGTTGGCGTTTTCAAGGAAGAATGGCCGTAGCTCGGGAAAATAAACCGGGAAGCGCTGATTTACTGTGAATTGCGGTTGCGAGGATTCGATATCGCTGAAGTCGGGGTTGATGGTCGCATCCAGAACGATGCTGTCTTTCAGGATCATCTTGACCTCGCCGCCATCCGTGCCCTCGAAGTGACGCGAGCTGAAGAAAGGGTTGGTGGGATCGATGTCGATAAGGGAGCGCTCATTTTGCGCCAGCGTATAAGGATTCAACTGAATATTGTGCGAGCCGCTGACGCCGTCGATCCCGTGCAGAGTGCCTTCCTGGCTCAGGACGCCACTGACGTCGGCGGCCACGCGCGGCCATAAATCTGTCTCAGAGTTGCGAGGGAAAAAGCGGGCAAATACGATGCCCCAGTCCGATTGGTTGCTGCGAAAGCGGAGGCTGCGAAACGGAATGGCAATGAGCCCCATCCAGCCTTCTTTGGTCACACGGCCTTCCGAGTCCCACACGGTGTCGTAACTGTAATCGGTGTTGTTCGATTCACTCCACGCACCGTCAGCCTGCACTCCTGCCGGGTTCACTCTGAAGATAACGCCCAGACGCCGGTCGCGAAACGGATCGAGAAGCACTGCGACTCCATCGTCATTGAGAATGTTTTCGCGGCGCGCCAGATGGCCGCGAATCTGCTCGGGATGGGGGTCATAGCAGATGAATACGAAATAGAGCGTCGATTTGGTGTGTGCCATCCACACCTCGGTCTTCTCCGTAGCCGGCTGCCCGTCGAAGGGCGAGTTCTGGATGAAATCGGAAACGTGTGCTAGTTTGTCGCGGAGATCGGCACGCGGCTCCATGTTCACGAAGTCGGTCAGATGCAGCGGCCGGTCGATGAGAGGATCGGCGGTGTCCTTCTTCTGCGCTGTCACGGCCGGCGATTTCGCCAGCGTCTGGTGGGAAGTCTTAGGCGCGGCCGCCAGTAGATTCACCGATGCCAGGCACAGTAAGATTCCGCACGTCCAGGTCCTCATAGGATTCAAGTACGCGATCCGTGCAGCCGCGGTTCCTTTACCAGTGGGATGTCTTGGGAATTTTTTACGAGGTGCACGCAAGCCTTTGTGGATTCGACGCCAAATCGATGCTGTGGTTAGCTTTTAAATTGAACTGCGGCCGGCAGAGCTGTTGAGCCGCGGACCACGAGACTGGTTGAAACCAGGAATTCACGCTGCATTTTTGGATTGTCGGGATCTTCGGTCTGTGTGCGCAGCGCTTCAAAGGCGGCGTGCGCCAGATCGGTGCGCGACAGGCGGATGGTAGTGAGCGGCGGCAGCGTGTATTCGGCGAAATCCACATCGTCGAGCCCGATCACGGAGAGATCCTGCGGCACGCGCAGCCCGGCCATGTAGGCCGCACGCAGGACGCCGATCGCGGTCATATCGTTGGAGCAGACGACGGCGGTGGGGCGCGTCGCGAGCTTGCGTAGCTGCTCAAAGCCCGCGACGCCCCCCTTGAGCGTGTGATCGCATTCGATAATCCATTTTTTCTGAATTGGCAGCCCGGCGGCCTCGATGGCGGCGCGGAAGTCGTTTTCGCGCGTGATGGCCGAGTGCAGACTGTATGGGCCGGCGAGAAACCCGATGGCGCGATGCCCAAGATCGGCGAGATGGCGAATGGCGGCATGAAATCCGGTGGAGTAGTCGAGAAGAATGGTGCTGGCCTTGGGGTCGTCAAGCCTGAACTCGGCAAGAACGATGGGAACGCCGCGGTGCACGAGTTGGTCGAGCACAGGTTCCTCTTCGCCGAAGGTCATCACGGCCACTCCGTCGACTTTGCGCTCCAACATGCGACGCGCGCATATGGCTAGTACCGCGGGATCGCTGTTGGTGGAGCTCACCAAGATTTCGTAGCCGCGTGCCACCGCGATCTCTTCGAAGCTCTGGATCAGTTCGGGGAAGAAGGGGTTGGTGATGTTTTCGACAATGATGCCGAGCAGACGGCTGCGGCCGGAGACGAGGGTACGCGCGTGAGTGTTGGGCAGGTAGTTGAGCTGCTTGATGGCCTGCCAGACACGCTTGCTGAGGCGGTCGCTGACAAGCGGAGAACCGTTGATGGTTCTGGATACCGTGGCGATGGAAACTTTGGCGACAGCAGCAACGGCGCGAATGTCGGGAAGTTTACCGGCGGTCTTGCGGGCTGATTTTCGAGGCACCAACTCATCCTAATGCAGGGAGTTCGTGCGCGAGAGAGAAAAGTTCCTGACGTTTTCCACCGGAGAGCAGGGAGCAAGTGAGCAAGGGAGCGAGGGAGCAAGCCAAACGCTCCCATTCTGGCAACAACAACAAATCCGTCGCGAGGGTGGGGCGCCCACTTCAGTACGTTAGGCGCTTTCGGAGATCAGCAGGCGCAGGTCGCGCAGGTTGTGGCCGGTAGGTCCCGTTACCAAGGAGTCGCCAATGGCGGTGAAGAGCGGGCAGGCATTGAACTCGGCCAGCGACTGCTCGGGATCGAAACCGAAGGCACGGGCGCGAGCCACGGTGGTGGGATCGGCAATGGCTCCCGCTGACCGTGTGTTGCCGTCGATGCCATCGGAGCCGGCGCTGAGCACAGTGAGGCGCTCCCCAGGATACTTGGCCAGCTCGAGGGCGCACGCCAAAGCAAACTGCTGATTGCGGCCGCCCGCACCCGGTGTGCGATTGAGTGTCACGGTGACTTCGCCCACAGAGATCAGGCAGAAGCGCGGATGCTGGGCGCGATAGGCGTGGAAGCGCTCGAACAGGTAGCGGGCCGCGTCGGCGTAATCCCAATCGTCGCATCCGTTGTCGACGACCACGTGATAGCCGGCATTCCGCGCCAGGGTGCGCGTGCTCTCCACCAGATCGTGGCTGGAGAGCAGTATCTCAAAGACCGAATCACGAAAGGCCTCGTCTTCGTCGCTCATGTTGTTTGCGGAAGTCATGGGCCGCAGCGGCGCGGCATCCGCCCACGGCATTTTGTGCGGGAGGAACGAAACCCGCTGCCAGGTCTTGTTGCCGGGCGACTCGGGGAAGTCTGCGCGCGCAAAGAACGAGCGAATCGAGGGCGGAAGCTTTTCCACAAGATGGTATTTGGCGAGGAGCTCGCGCACATCGGCCACCGTGGAGTGATCGGGCGTGGTCGGTCCCGATGAGAGCGCGTCGAGCGTGCGCAGCGGCACGTCGGGGAGCAGCAGGCTCACCTTGGTCGCCTCCGGAGCGGCCATCGCCAGGCGGCCGCCCTTGACCGCGGAGAAATGCTTGCGCAGCGTATTGACCTCATTGATCGGCGCGCCTGAGGCCAGCAGCAACTGGTTGAACTCGATAGTGTCCTCAAGCGTGACGTGTGGATCGAGGGGTAGCTCGAACAGCGCCGAGCCGCCGCCGGAGATGAGGAAGAAAACGATCGTGTCCTTGCGCGCCTTGCGCAGCAGCGCGAGCGCGGCGCGTGCGGCGGCAAAAGAGTCCTCGTTGGGCAGGGGATGGCCGCTTTCAAAGTAACGGAAGCGCCAGTTGCGCTTGCTGGGTAATTGATTGGAGGCGCAGATACCGCGCAGTCCTTTGCGCCGCTTCATGCGTTCCAGCAGGATCTCGAGCATGGGGCCGGCGGCTTTGCCCAGCGCAATCACAAATACACGCTTGTACGCGGAGACATCGATGGTTGTTGGGCCGCTGCCGTCGGGCAAAAGGCGACGCAGAATGTTGCCCTCGAAGCGCAAACGGCGGTCGAAGGCAGACGCGATGTTGCACGCCTTGAGCGCGCCGGTAAAAATCCCGGTAGCCGTGGCGTGCAGTGATTCGAGAGCGGTGTCGCTGACCGGTGTCATGGCAATTGCTCCTTCAACCAGCCGGCAAGGGCCCGTTGCATAGGTTCCAGTTGATCGGTAAAGAAATGGTCTGCGCCGGGAATAAGGATGAGGCGCTTGGGTTCGGCCGCAGAATCGGCCACTTGCGTCAATTGGTCAGCGGGCGCGAACTGATCGCGATCGCCGCTGAGGAAAAGTTTTGGGGTGGTCAGGTTTTGCAGGAATGAATATTGATAAGCGGGACCTTGCGCCGTGGTGGGCAGGCCGAGTGCGATGAGCGCGCGCACATCGCGATGCGTTGTGCCGGGCAGACAACAAGCTCGCAGCGCCATGGCCGCGCCAAAGCTGAATCCCGCGACGATGAGAGGAAGGCGAAACTCGCGCTCCAGCCAATCCATGCCGGCCAACACGTCGCAGGTCTCGGCTTCGCCGTCGTATGCGCCTTCGCTCAAGCCCGTGCCGCGAAAGTTGAAGCGCAGCACCGGCCATCCCAGGCCCCAAGCGGCGTCGTTGAGGACCTTCATGGCGTGGTAAACAACCTTGTTGTGCAGATTGCCGCCGCCCAGCGGATGCGGATGACAGACCAGCGCGGCAAATTCTGCATCGCGCGTGCCCTGATTCACAATGGCTTCCAGTTGACCGGCCTCGCCCGTGATCGAAAAGCTGCGCAAGTCGCCGGCGCGAGAGTCCTGAGGGCAGGGAAGGGCGCTCGAGGAAACGGAACTCAAAGGACTCGGCAGTTGCGCCGCGTGCATGCCGCCGCTCTCGTGTTGAGAGATCGCTTTCTGCGAGGCCAGGAGAACCTGGTCGCCTCGGTGCGCTTCAGTTTGGGCGGATGCGGTCGTGGAGTCCATTCAACCCCTCATTTTACGCTGACCGGAGCGATTGATCAGTGAGGCCGGAGCAGGCAGGTCGCACCAGAAGTAACAGAATCGGTTACTGCGATATTCTGACAACATGATGACGAAAGATGCATCCGGCCACGCTCCTCTTGACCCCATCGCGTTGACGCGCCAATTATGCGAAATTGAATCAACGACCTACCACGAAGGGGCGGTCGGGGATTTTCTTGCCGGGTTTCTTGCCGAGCGCGGCTGGCAGGTGGAGAAGACGCCTGTGCCGCAGCCGCCGGACGGTGCTGCGGGCCCGCGCTGGAACGTGTATGCCGGACCTCAAGGGCAGACGCCTGAACTGGTTTTCTCAACGCACATGGACACGGTGCCGCCGTACATCCCCTTCAGCGAAGATGCGGAGTTCATGTATGGCCGCGGAGTTTCCGACGCCAAAGGCATCATCGCGGCGCAGGTTGCCGCTGCCGAAGCGCTGCGCGCGGCAGGCCTTCGGACTGGATTGCTGTTTGTGTCGGGCGAAGAGCGCGATTCAGCGGGCGCCAAGGCCGCGAATCTCGCACCCAAGGGCAGCCGCTTCCTCATCAACGGCGAGCCCACTGACAATCGCCTGGCGCTGGCGTCGAAGGGCGCTTTGCGCGCGGTGTTTCGCTCCACGGGCAAGATGGCGCACTCGGCGTATCCCGAACTCGGTGACAGCGCGGTGCACAAACTGGTGCAGGTAATGGCGAAGCTGCTGGAACTGGAAATGCCCGTCATCGAAGACGTGGGGCCCGGCACGCTGAACATCGGGCAGATTCAAGGCGGCCACGCGCCCAACGTGATTGCCGATAAAGCCGAAGCGCAGGTGCTGGTGCGGCTGGTGGGCGACTCGGCCCCGGTGCGCGCCGCGCTGCTCGATGCCGCGGCAGATCTGGCAGAAGTGGACTTCACGCTGGAGATTCCCTTCGTGCGCTTGCGCGCGGTTGAGGGATTGCCCACCATGATCGCGAAGTTCACCACCGATATTCCGCAACTCTCGAACTGGGGCGAGCCGCTGCTGCTCGGTCCGGGGAGCATTCACGTTGCCCACACACCATTCGAGAAGCTCGCGAAGAAAGAGCTCCGCGAAGCCGTTGAGCTTTACATCGAAGTGGCAAAGCGGCTGCTCGCATAAATCTTTCGCGGATCAATTCGCAAAGACCGCTTTCAGCCTGGCCGCGGTGCGGTCCAGCGCGTCGTGGTACGCCGAGGCATTGTAGTTTTTGCCGCCTTGAATGAAATCGTGGTCGACGCCCGGATAAGTGACGAGTTCGAAGGGAACTCCGGCCGCGGCGGCATGGGCCGCCAGCGTGCGCGCCGTCGCGATCTGGCAGCAATCGCGATAATGATCGGCTTCTCCGGCAAACATGAGCACAGGAACCGTGATGCGATTGGCGAAGCCGGGGAACTTGTTGGCAAAACCAGTTGCCGGATACCACACAATGTTGACGGCCACGAGATCGGGCCAGCGGGAGCCAAAGGCGAGCGCAAAGCCGCCGCCGAACGAGACTCCCACTAGCGCCACTTTGCCGGGAAGCGCGTTGGGCGTCTGCTGCGCATTCTGGATGTCGGTTCGGAGCTTCTGGCCGAGGCCTCCTTCCACATGGCGTCCGTCGTACACCACCACAACATATCCAAGCGAGGCGATGGCGTTGGCTAGCGCCTTGTCATGCTTGGGGCCGGCCATTCCGGAGAGAAAGACAACTACATGGCCCTTGCCCTGCGGAGGAGTGATGACCTCCTGCGCGCGGATGGAAGAAACGCACGCCACCGAAACCAGCAGAGCAGCAGCCGCCCCAATCCAATGGAACGATGATTTCGTCATGACGGTCCTTTCAGGAAGCAGGATGGGCGCTATTGATAATTGCCAATGAGGACGAAGGGCGCCCAGTAATAAGGATGCGCGTAGCCAAGGCTGGATTGCGTGGCGGCCGGAGCCTCGGACGTCTGGAAACCGCGGCCGGTTTTAGCGGCGGGTGTGACGGCGCCGCCGTGCAGGAACGCGAGCTGCGCCTGGCGCAGCGCTTCCCCTTTACCCTGCGTGGGGTTTTCGACCCAGCGTGCATAAAAGTCGCTCATGATGTGGCAGGTGCTGAGGTCGTTCACATCCCACAGCGTGGCCAGCACCGCTTCTGCCTCTTTCTGCTGCGCCACCATGCCCAGACCGTCCATCTCGAGACCGTTGTGGGATTTGTAATTCTTGGCGGTGCTGCAAGCGGAGAGCGTGAGCAGGCGCGTTCCATGAAACGCGACTGTCGAGTTCTCCATGTCGGAGAGATTCCAGTCAAAGCCATCGGGGTCGCCCGCTTTGTCGCCGCCCATCAGCAGGAACGGCTCGTCGCCGCTGCCGGCAATGAGAACAAAGTGACTCGCGATGTGCACCACGGAGAATTGCTGACCGGATTCGAGCTCCGACTTCAACGCGGCAAGTGTGAACTGTTCGTTTGGCAGCAGCTTTCCTTGCATGGGACCGTGCGAATCGGGAACTCCAGGATCGTGCACCACAGAATCCAGCTCGGGCAGCACGCCGGGAAGGGCTGGCATGCCGCCGTAGCTCTTCGATAGGCCCATGGCCAGCGCGCGGAGCGGTTGGCCGCTGGCGAGCGGGGAACCGCCCATGTGCCCATAACTCTCAGGGGTGAACAAAACATTGTGAAAGCGCTCGACCATGTAATGCGATCCGTCGTAGAGTGCGCCCATGGGCACGTAGCGCAGCGCATCGTCGAGCGACCAGAGCAATGTGGGAACGTTATTTCGCGCAGAGGTGAGGGTTCTCAGTTCGCTCTCAAGCGGCGTCACGATCATGGCGTAGAGCTGATGCAACTGCGGACGGGGATCGGCGGCAGGCGAACTCAGCAATTTTGCAGCCTCCAGCGCCTTGGCGCGCAGATCGGCAGATGATGCCGGCAGTTCGACCTTCTTCCGCGAGCTGGCCGTGACCACGATCGCGTAGGCATGATCGTCGCCGAGCAGCAGGCGAATGCCCATCACGTCTGGACCCAGTTTAGCGAGCGAGTTCTGAAGCAGGCTCTTCGTCGAGTCCCCAGCGGCTTGGCCCGGAGCCGATTGCGCATCAAGCAAAGGAAAGATTTCGTTGTAGAGCGTGTCGTGAATTTCCTTGCTCACTTCACGCATGTTGGCGTCGATGGACTTCAGTCGCGCGTCGTCCTCCGGCGTGTGCGTGGGCTTGGCGTGAATCTGAGCGTAAGTTAAGTTCAGCTCCTCGATCGTCCGCGCCTTCTTTTCCAGATCGGGTAACGCGCTCTCGACTTTTTGCTGCGCGGGTGAGAGCGCGATGGGCTCGAAAGCGGCTCCGGAGTTTTGCGCCGCGCCGGCCACCAGATCCTTCAGCTCCTGTTCCTTGAGCAAATCGAGAATCTGCTCCGCTTCGCCAAGCCGCCCGGCCTCGACGAGCAGCTCGGCCAGCATGCGATAAACGTGAGACTTCGATTGCACGAATCCCGATTGCAGTTCCTTGTCGAGGCCAGAGAGGTTCTTGCGAATCTGCTGATAGGAGTTGACGGCATCCAGCCCGAACAAGATTGCCTCTTCCGGGCGGTGCTGCTTGCGGAAACCCAGCATCATGGAATTCTCAATCGCGGCCTCGATCTCGGGATCGGCCGTGGCCTTGGCCAGGCCCAATGCCGCGATGGCGCTGGCGAAGGACTGCTCTGGCTCGTTCATCTCGGAGTACGCCCAGGCAATCGTCATCAGCGCAGTAGCTTCGTTGCGCTCATCCTTCGCCTCGCGCCACAGGACGAGCGCCTGAAGATCGAGATCCATCGCAGCCTTCGCTTCATTCATGTCGGAGTGATCGCGGCCCATGGTATTGAGCGTCATGGCTATGCCGCGCCGGTTGCCGGTTTCACGGAAGATCGGGAGCGCCTGGCTGCCGTAGTCGAGCGCTTTCTGCGGCTGGCCGAGATCGGCGTAGGCTCTGCCGATGTCGCTCAACGCCATGGCCTCGCCGCTGCGGTTGCCGGTTTCGCGCCAGATGGGCAACGCCTGGTTGTAGTAGTCCATCGCGGTCTGGTGCAGGCCCAAGTCGCGATAGAGGCGGCCCATGTCGTTGAGCGTCAGCGCTTCGCCCTGGCGGTTGCCGGTCTCGCGCCAGATCTTGATCGCCTGGTTATAAACCTCCAGTGATTTTTGTTTCTGCCCCAGCTCGGCATAGGCCGGGCCCATGTCGTTCAGCACCATCGCTTCGCCGTTGCGCTCGCCCGCCTGGCGGAAAAGCGCGATGGCCTGGTCGTAATCTTTGAGCGCCTCAAGCCCCTGACCCATGTCGGAGTAGGCGCGCCCCAGATTGTCGAGAGTCCCTGCTTCGCCATTGAGGTTAGCCGTGCTGCGGGCGGCGGCGGTTGCCTGCGATGAGCCGGACGGAGATGGGGCGGTGCTGTTGGGCGTGGGCGTTGTGCCTTGCGGATTGTCGATCTGACGCCAGATCGCCATGGACGCATTGAGGTTTTTGAGCGATTCGTCGTGATCGCCGAGATTGTTATAGACCTTGCCGATGTAACTGAGCGCGGCGGCTTCACCGCTGCGCGAGCCCAGGGTGCGCCACATGGACAACGCCTGATTGAGCAGCGCGAGCGCCTTGTCTTCCTGGCCCATGTCGGAGTAGACGCGGCCCATCGTCATCAGCGTCGTTCCCTGGCCGAGCACGCTGTTGGCTTGCTGCTCGATGGGCAGCGCCTCGTTCAGGTCATCGAGCGCCTTCTGCAATTGGCCGGAGGTTCGGTACAGCGAGCCAAGAATATTCAGCTCGGTCAAAGTCGCGCGGATGTTATTGCTGGCGCGAGCCTGCGCCAGCTTCTGCTCCTGCTGGGCGATGGAGTCTTTAAGCGATGTGGTTTGCGCAGTGGCAGTGATGGTAGCGAGGGCCGCGCAGAAGAAGATTACTAATCCAATCGTGCTGAGGCGAAACATTACGAGCCTCTCTTGTACTGACTAGGGCTGCGTGTTGGCCGCGCTCGTCGCAGGCGAGCGCAATGAAAAATCCGCATCCGCAGAGCTGCGGTTCATCACCGGATGCTGATGCGCACCCTGAGCGGAGACGCTTTGCGAAACCTGCTGCGCTACGGAGGCATAGACCTGGCTCAGCGGTGTCAGTCCCTTGCCATTTTTCAGCGTTTGCAGCAGGTAGTAGGTAAAGTAGCCGTGATGGAGCTTGTCGCTTTCGAGCGACTCCTCGTTGTTCTCGCTGGCCGCGATCACAATCCGTCCCGTTCCCAGGGTCATGTGAGTGAGCATGGCCTTCGATGGGGCAGTGTTGGCAAGTTTTTCCGTCGGTGCGGGCGCGCCCGGGCCTGCCGCAGCGCCACTGTAACAGGTGTCGAGGAAGACGACAGTTCGCAGCGCCTTCATGCGTGTGGCCACGGCGTTGGCCAACTCCACCATGGGATAAGCAGTGGCATAGAGCGCGTCCTCGTTGAAGTTCTCACCGGTATGGGCCTCGGTGTCGTAGGTGACGAGGTAATTGGCGCCGCCTGCCGAGTCCACCGTGCGCGGCGTGCCGTGCGTGGCCACGTAAATCACCACCAGATCGTCGGCCCCGGCGTGGCGCGCGATCCAATTGAGCTGTTCCTTGATGTTTTTCGTAGTGGCCTGCTTGTCGGTGAGCAAGTGCACGTTATCGGTGGGGAATTGGCCGATTGCAGGGTCTTCCAGAGCGTCGGCAAAGGCCGTGGCATCGGCGGTGGTGTAGTTGAGGTGCGGAATTTCACTGTCGGTAAAATCTCCGATGCCAACCACCAGCGCCCACTTCTCCTGCACGGGGCCGGGACGCACCGGCGCCGCGCTGGCCTCGGGTGCGGGGCCTTCCGTCGCAGTGATGCCGCGCGACGAGGGCGTGGAGAGCTCAAGCGGATTCAGTCCCTGATCGAGCGCTTCGGAGCCGTTGAATTGCGCCTTGCCCAGCGCGTAATTGGCAAGCGAGTCGTGGCCGAGGCGTTTCTCTACCAGGCTGCGGTAGTACCACGCGTCGCCCAGCTCAGGGCACACAGAGACGGCGTGCTTGAGCAACTCCAGCGCATCCACGAATGCGTCGTTGCCGCTTTGCGGAGTGACGCGCTCCAGAGCCTGCACCACAAGGTCCCGGCCGGCCCCGCACTTCACCTGCTGCGCAAACGCGCATGGCCGGACTGCGAGCGCAAGCAATGCGACAACGAGAACGCGGGATGGAAGGTGAGCAATCATTTTGAGGCCACCGGTTTCGACGGTTTCGCGGCGCGAGTTTTCATCGCGGCCAAAACGCGCGCACTCACTCCGCCGCTGGTAAGTTGTTGCTGCCCGGCAGCGCTTAGGTCGAAGTCCACCGCGGCGGCTCCCGCGATGGTCTTCACTATCGTATCCTCGTCCATGCCGGAACTGACCATGGCAATGATCTGCGTATTGGTGAGCCCTTTGTGAACTGCGGCCGGCGGTTTTTTCGCCGCCTGTGTTTTCATTGCACTCACGATTCCCGCACTGACGCCGTTGCTGCTCAGATCGTGCAAACCCGCGGGGCTGAGATCGAAACTCACCGCGCCGGCCCCGTGAATCGTCTGAATGATGGTGGCGTCGTCAACGCCGGATTTCACCATGGCAACGATCTGCGAGTTGGTGAGTGCCTTGGGTGCGGCAGGCCCGGGATTCGCCGCTTCCTGCGCGGTCCTGGCTTTCTCCTGATCCAATTCCTTGTAATGCGAGATGGCGGTTTCAATGCGCTTTTGCGGCTCCACGAAATACTTTTCACCGGGCTTGGCGTCGATGGCTTTGCCATAATTGATTGCCGCCTGGTCAAGGTACTTCATGGTCATCTTTTCGTCGCTGGCCGCGTAGGCCAGCGCTTCATAAGCCACGCCGATGTTATACAGGCGATAGGCGTCGTCTTCGGGCTTGGGAAAAGGTGTCGCGGTCTCGTAGGTCTCAAGCGCCCGTTCCCACAAGCCCGTCTGCGCAGCCTTGTTGCCTTCGTCGAGGGGACCGGCTTTCTGAGCCAGAAGCACCTCGATTTTTTCGTCGCTGTTCACAAGGTGCTCAGCGATCTGTTGCACCGCGTCGAGGATCAGGCGCGAACGCAGCTCCGAGGGCGTGGGCGGATTCGCGTCTTCGCTTTTTTGCCCGCCCTTCATTCGGCCGAACGTGCCCGTAACCGAGCCCAGCATGCCATGGGACGCGGAATTGCCCGCGCTGTCGAACTCCTGGTCGTAGGTCGCGCTGATGTTGTCGGAAATCAGTAGGCCGCCGGAGGAGTCTTTCACCTGCAACGAGACATTAAGCTGCCCAGTGATGCGCGTGTAATCCGAAGTCGCGGTCACGCCCTGCTTGGGGCCAGAAAGCGATAGACCGGGCCCTGCCCGCTTAGTGACGGTGGGTTCGGGATGGGAATACTCGGTGATCTGGCAAAGAATCTGTACCTGCGCATTATCCATTTCGCGCAGATCCGGATCGTCCTTGAGCAGTTCCGTTTCCAGCAGCGCCTGAAAATCGAAGGGAAGAGTGCCGTCCTGGTCTGCCGTGCTCACGGTGAGTTTGATGGTGTTGCTGGGAAGATGGACGAGAGCCGGAAGCTTGCGCTGGAGCGTGACTTTGACCTTGGAAGCTCCGAAACCCTGCGCCGCGGACGGTATTGCCGCCACCGCCGCGAAGCCGGCACAAGCCATGACCAGGAACCTTGATACGCGGTTCATCTTGCCCCTCCAAAATTGAGCGATTGTGGGGTTGCCGCCGGTGGGGTCCCGGCGGCATGACTTGCCTGAAGCCCGACGAAACTAGGATACCCGCCGATGCGAGCCCTTGTCGTCAAATTCTCGAACCATTACTCCCTAATTCGTAGTTGTTTTGGTAGTGGTTGTCGTGGTGCTCTTTTTGGTGGTCGTGGGGCAACTGGCACTATCACCTGACGAAGAAGTGGGTCTGCCCGCGGAGGACTGCGCCGGCTGCACACTGACTCTCATCGACGCATAGGTGATGCCGGGAAGCGCACTTTGCGCGCGTTGCGCCAGCGGCAGATTGGGATCGGCATCCTTGGCTACCAGGTAGCCCTGCGTCAGATCCAAGCTGGGCAGCGCTTTGGACAGCTCATCCACGTGTCTCTGCGGAACCATGAGGTAGTCGCCGGAGGTTAATCCAAGGTATGAGGGTTCGCGGTCGGGGTCGTCCATGGCTTGCTGTGTGGCCACGGCGGTCGTCAGGTTGCCGGCCATCACAAAGCGGGTGCGATCTTCCCAGTAGCTCAACATCTCAGTAAATGAGCTGAGCGCTGGCACGCTAATCGCGGGTAGGCCGAGGATGGGAGTCCCGATCTTGGCGCCCTGGATCATGATGTTCAAGGCCTTGAAGAAAAACGACGCGGTCGGGGCCTTGGAGATATTGACAGCCAACTTTCCCGTACCGCCGGTGAGCAGAATCTTGTTGGTGCCCTGCATGGCCTGTGGCGACTTGAAGCCGAGCTGGTCCATTGACACCGATCCCGCCTTGTTGGGATTGAGCGAAGCAATGGCCGACCATGCCAGGGGCGCCACGATGCCCATGATGGGTTTAATCTGCGTGGTGTCCACACGAAATTGCGCGGGATGCTGGCTCAGCTCTCCGTTGGCAGGCCGGAATTGCGCTAGCGCAATGTTCACTGACACATCGCCGTCATGGTCGAGCAGTTCCTCTTTCTGGATGTCCGAAGCGTAGCGCAGGCGCTTTCTGCCATTGTCGTAATGCAAGTACTGAGTCTGCGCGGCCGGGTCGGGCAACTGATCCTCGGGCCCACGCGTTGCCGCCTTGTTGCCGTAGTTGGAACTGGACGGATTCACAGAGTCGAAGAACCCGTTCCAGAAGCCGTAGGAATCGTGCGGAAGGTCCTCTGCCGCCATCTGCGACGACTCGCTTTGTGCGGCGGCCAGTTCGGGGAGAAGCGCGCTCATCAGGCCGAGCATGGACGCGTCTGCAAGGAAATTACGTCGCGAGAGTGTCATCGTTCAATCTCCATCTGTTCCCGGCAGTACCAGAAACTGTGTTCTGCCGGCTGCTCAATCGTTGTGTGAAGCCCGAATCTGTGCCACAAAACTTACTTTGCCACATCCTTGGGTTTGGGGGCACTATGCACGGTCGACAGGCTGATGCCCCAGTTAGTCGGTTCCGGTTCATGGACACCGCGCGTTCCTCCGCTGGTGCCGCTCAAGAGTTTTTCCAAGGGCGAAGTCGCCCCGCGCGTGCCGCGTGTGGCCACCCCCTCAAAATTGAGCGCAAAAGGATCCGGCAACGGCTGTTCCGTCGAGAGCAGGATCAACGTGTCCACCCCATAAGGCTCTCCGATCTTTACCGCCCGTGCTCCAGGCAGCGGAAATTGCCGATCCTCATCACCCTTGTTGGGAAACTGATTGCCCGTGTAATTGCCGGGATAGAGGAGCTGCCCCGCGCCGTGACAGTCGATGTCGAGCACATAAACCCAGCGCGGGCTGCGGATGCGGTCGGTCGAGGTCAGCGCCAGCCTGAATTCATCGCCTTCGTGGGTGAGCTGGTTTTCGGCAAGCGGCGTATCGCTCACCGGCTTCTCGTTCGCAGAGGGAATCAGCGCCAGGGAGTAGTACTCGAACATCGCAGCGTCGGTCGGGTTGTTGGCCAGCTCGATCCAGCCGCGCACCTTGGCTAGCCGCAGCGCATATTTGTTCAGCTTCTCACTCACGTCATCCAAATCGGCCCCAGCGCCGGCGAAAACCCAATCGCTGCGCACGGGATACTGCGAAGTGGCGGAACAGCCCGGACTGTGCGCGGGCGCATCCGGCGCAGGCGGCCCCGCCGCCAGTTCGCTCTTGTGGTACCAGGCGTAGGCTGGGCCTTTGCTCGTAAGCACTCCGGCCAGCGCGTAATGCGCGGTCGCCATCTTGTCCGCCATCTGCACCGCGCTGTCCGCTGCCGGCACCAGTTCCTGAGCCATCTCTTTCGACGGCGGAAGATTGGCCCAGAGTTTTGCGCCAGCAGGGAGATGCTGCTTGAGCGCATCCGCAGTGAGCGTCGCGCCCAGGCTCACGGGCGACGCATCGCCGGCCTTCAGCAGCATCCACTGCGATCCGTCCCAGCTCAGAACGTAAGTCCACTGCTCTTCGGCAGGATCAACTACCAAATCCGCGCCCGAAGCTCGCACCTGCCCCGCCGCGGCCAGCACCTGCTGCTCTGAAAGATTCGAGGGCCACATCCAGACGCGCAGGGTCGAAGACTCGTCGGGAACCCATTTGCTCAGTTCGAAGATCTCGCCGGCCGCCACCGTGGCGCCGGCAGGGCTCACCACATCGGCGGTTGAGCGCGCAATGCCGTTGAGTTCCTTGATCCGTAACACCACCGGCTTGCCGTCCTTGCCCGGTTGCTCCGAGGTAAATTCGGTGCCAACTCCCAAACCGGCCACCTGGCCGATATCGAGCGACACAGCGTCATCGCTGTTGGTTCCAAGCGCGGTGGTGCGAACCTTACCGGATTTTGCCGCCGCGCCGCCGAAGAGCGGCTGCTGGCGGCGTGCCTCGCTGGCGTCGAGGTCGGGCTCCTGTTCAGGAACGCTGCTGCCCTCCAGGACCGCCCGCACGCGTTGGTAGACGAGCGATGCAGGCGCGTCGGCTGGCAGCACCTCGAGCGTCTGAACCAGCGCCGCGGTGAAAGCGCCATGCGGTTCGGCGGAAGCATCGGCCGCCGGCATCTCCTTGGCGGTTTCATCCTGCTGCGCCGCGGAAAAAATCAGCGCGGGATTATCCTTCCGCTCGGCAGGCGGCGTCTGCTTATCGGGCTCTTCATTAATGTCGCGCGGATCGAAAGCCAGCATGCGCTCCACATACTTGGGGCCGATGCCGCGGGTCATGCCGCCGGAGTGGCAACTGTCGAAGATCACCGTCAAATGAACGCCCTTGTCGATTGCGGCATTAAAAATGCGCGTCATCTCGCGGTCGCGAACGTCGTAGCCGCCCGTGTACGCGTCTGAAGGCACCAGGGTGCTGTCGGCGTGCACATATTTGCCGTTCACCAGCACGGTCAGCTTGTTGCCCTTGTTGTTGACGCGCAGCGAACCATGGCTGGCGTCGTAAAAGACCACGGTGTCGCCCTTTTTAGGGATGTCGACGAGATACTTCTGCATGGCGGCGAGAATGCCGTCGTGCGAAGTCTCTGAAGCGGGAAGAATAGTGACGCCCGGCCGCGGATGCGGCGGCGCAGGATTCGTCAGCAGAGCTACCTGATTGGCCGGAAATCCGAACTTGGCGCTGGTGAGCAAATCGGCCATGGACTCGGCGTCGTTGACCGAACCATCGAGATTTTGGAACGCCTTGAGCTCGCAGCGGCCGTAGGTGCAGCCAGCGGGATGTTCTGCCGTGGTCCCTGAAGGTTGATACATATTGATGCCGATGAGCAGCGCCCGCTCGGTTTGCGCCGCCGCCAGCGGCCCCGCAGGAACAGCCATCAAGGCGGAGAACAAGACAAAGTACGGCTTCATCGTCACTCCCGACACTGCAAAAAGGCGGCGCGCTTCTCCGATTGTCGCGTTGGTCTCCGCGATCTCGATAGCGCCGCGCGTCTTTCTCTCCGGCAAGAGCCACATGGTTGGTGGTTCCCGCCTTGCGCGGCCCGGAAAAGCATCTTCGTTGTTGCTGAACCCCAAACGTTCTGCACCATGAAACCCGGCCGCTCGCGAGAAGTTGCTTCCGCGGCATGGCTCGAGAGGATCCGCGTCTACGGCCTTCTATGTCGACGTAGCCCAATGCGTCGGGGTTTCAATCAAACGTTGTGGGCGGCGGGCAAAAAATCGGCAACACTAATCGAAAAATCAGCCCGTGGAACGTTGGCTGGCGGACGCCTCTAATCGAAAAAATGCCAGGCAGAAAGCTGGCCAGCGGATGCCAGAAGTATAGCGCTCCCAGGCAAAAGAAGATTCTTACTTCGACCGGTCAGCGATGAACGACTTCATGAAGGCTCCGAATCTGGAAGAGTCGGATGCAATCTGCCCGGTATGCCTGCCCAATTCCTGGTATCGATCCGTCGTTGAATCATAAGCGGGCCATGGAGGAAGTCCCGGCGCGTCCGGTCGCGAGTTCTTGGCGAACTCGGTCCAGTAGCCGATGATGCGCTCCGACATGGGTTCGTCGTCAGGGCTGCTCACCCAGCTTGTCCAGTATCTTTTGCTGAGAAGAATGCTCTCTTCACTGTGGAATGCCCCGAGGGATGCAAATTCTCCGCTGCCGACATACGTGAAACGGTAAAGGAACGCAGCCTGTCCAATGGCTTGCATCTCCCGCGCCAGAAGCCACGCACCAAACCCAAACTCATAATCCGAGTCCATCTCGAGAAAAGCCCTGGGAACATCGCTGTCCGTGTTGGCTGGATACGCGGCAAAAACTTCTGGAGCAAGATCATGAAAGGTCTGCTGCAACCACTCCCGATATTCGGCGACTGTCTTGGGGCGATGCGACGAACCTCCGACAAGTGGGCTTGCGAAAATCGACAGTTCCTGCGCATTACTGCCCACAATCACCGGAATTCGGGCTTGCTTGCCTTCAGAAAAGACGCGCCAGGGCTGATCCTGAAGAACCCAATTATCAACATTGGGATTGAAGTCGATCTCGTGATCTGCCGCGGCTTGTTGCAGCAACTGCTCCGCTGGAACTGCGCGAAGCTGGTCGAGAGTTTGCGTATCGTTGCCTGAGACTCCGAGTTTCTGCGCCAGATTTTTCCCCTGGGCCTCGACTGCCGCAAGAGTTGGAGCCGTGTTGTCAACGCAGAAGCCGCTTTGCAGGATAGCTTTCTCAAACAGCCCTGAGGCAAGAGGAGAAGCCATCAAGTCGCAGATGTCGAGAGATCCCGAAGAGGCGCCGAACACCGTCACGTTGGTCGAGTCGCCGCCGAACTTGTCGATGTTCCTCCGTACCCATTTGAGCGCCGCGATCTGATCGAGCAATCCATAATTTCCCGAGGCGTGTTGGGCAGACTCGGCTGTGAGCCCCGGAAGCGATAGGAAGCCGAACACCCCAAGGCGATAGTTAATGCTGACGACAACCACACCGCGCCTGGCCAACGTCGGCCCCAGCGGCGGCCACTCCTGAGAACCCTCAACATTGCCGCCGCCATGAATCCACACCATCACGGGAGCTTTGGCGAGCGAAGACGCGTGGGACGGTGCGCCCGTGCTCGCAGTAAGGTTCGTCGTCCACACATTCAAATAGAGGCAGGCCTCGTCCGTAACCATCTGTTTGTGGCCCAGCATTTCAGGCAGCCAGCCGCTTGGTAGTTGAGGACAGGCGGGGCCGAACGCCTTGGCATCGCGAACGCCCTTCCACGCTGGAGGAGGTTGCGGTGGACGCCAGCGGAGATTTCCGGTAGGCGGGGCCGCATACGGAATTCCGAGAAAAGCAGCCTCTGCGGGATCGGCGCCGAAGTGAGTTCCGCCGAGCGTTCCAGAATCGATCGTTACTCTTGGCTCTGGCAGAGAAGGCGCTGCGGCAAGCAATGTGCTGCCGGCAAACCCCAGGCAGATGAAAAGCATCTTGCCGAACTTGCTCTTGCAGAGGTAGAGCCACGCGACAACCGTCAGCATGGGAAGGGCGAAACCCATAGAATCCCATGGTAAGCCAAAGCCGCGAGCAAGGAATTTCAGAACTAAAGCCGCCCCGGAATCCCGCATCCCTTCGCCGCAGGCTACTTTACTTGGGGTGCGTGCGGGAGGGTGGGAACCGATTCGCTTTGCCTGCTGGCTTTCTTGTGGCGGCGCACCATCTCGAGGAACAGTTGTTGCACGCGCGTGTCAGAGGTCATCTCGGGGTGGAAGGTGGCCACGAGCAGATGCCCCTGGCGCACCAGGACAGGGAAGCCGTCGCGCTCGGCAAGAACCTTCACGCCGGGCCCCACGCGTGTGATGCGCGGCGCGCGGATGAAGACCATCTCGAGCGGGCCGCCTGGCAGCTTCGTGGGCAGCGTCAGGATGGCGGAGTCGATTTGGCGGCCGTACGCGTTGCGCTCCACCGTGGCGTCCAGCACGCCCAGGCTGCGCTGTTTCGGATGCAGCACCTCACGCGCCACTAGAATGCAACCCGCGCAGGTGGCAAAACAGGGCGTGCTCAAGACAAACTCGCCCAGCGTGTCAAAAAATCCATGCTTTTCAAGAAACTTGAGCATGGTGGTCGATTCGCCGCCGGGCAGAACCAGGCCGTCAAGGCCCTTCAGTTCCTCAGGCTTGCGCACCAGCACGGTGCGCGCACCGGCATGGTCAAAAGCACGCGCGTGCGCCTCATAGTCGCCCTGCAAGGCGAGCACGCCAATCGTGATGGGATGAGTGTCTTCGGCGTTTTCCTGCGTCGCTCGGTTGGTTGCGGTTGCCATCGTGTCCCTTGTTTGTATGATACCGGGGAGCCTCATTCCGAGCCGTTGGCGGCGCGCGGGCGAAGATCGTCTCACGTCGTGCGGCGCACGATTGCCCGGAAAGGGATGTTAAACACCGTCTTCGGCAAATGGACGAGCGACGCACCGTTTGACTCCGAAGAGCTATTTGAACTTGAATAGAATCTTCTTGTTACGGCGCAAATTCCACTTGTGTCAAACGTTCTTGCAACCCAGGTAAAAGTCGCGTATCATTCGGGCAAATTATGAATCGAGCCCATGCAACTCGGGAAGCATGGCACCCGCAGACGCAGCAAGACCGTGATGCGATTCTGCGTGAGTTAGAGGCGGTCCTGGCCAGTCCGCATTTTTGCAACAGCAAGCGTTATCCCACGCTGCTCAAATACATTGTGGACAACACCCTGGCGGGCAAGCTCGATCTGCTCAAAGAGCGCACGCTGGGCGTTGAGGTTTTTGAGCGCCCGCCAACTTACGACACCAATACCGATACCGTCGTGCGCTACACAGCCGGTGAGGTGCGCAAGCGGCTCCTGCTCTACTATTCCGAACACTCGAGCACCTCCGGAATCCGGATATCGCTGCCGGCCGGCTCGTATGTTGCGGAGTTTCTGCATGAGCACGACGGCCACCACGATGGCCATGTAGATACCATTGACGCCCCGGACCTTCGCGGGGCATATCTTGCAACGGAACATTTTCCCCATCTGGCGGCGGCAGAAGCCGACGAATCGGGTCTGGACGCCCCGTCAGCAAGTGCGGACGAAGCCGCCCACGGCAGCGCCGGCGTGCACACGGTAACCGGTCACACCGCCGGGTCCCGGAAGCTCGTTTGGTGGGTTATTGCGACGGTGGTGCTTCTGATTGCCATCGCCGCAGGTGTTTTGTTGAAGTACCGCGAAGCGCCTTCTCAGACCGCGGTCGAAGGTTTTTGGGCCCCCGTCATTCGCGATCAACACACCGTCATTCTTTGCACGGGAAGTTCGGCATTCGCCCCCAATAACTACTCGGGCGTGGTCACGGCGGATAAAACCATTGAGTATCCTTTCATCTCCATGCAGGCCGCCTCCGCAATTTCTCAAATCAGCGCCACCCTGGAGCATTCCGGAGCCGCAACGCAACTGGTGTCTTCAGCCACCACATCTTTGCCCGATCTGCGCGAACACTCGGTCATCCTGCTGGGCGGCTACAACAATGACTGGGCCCTCCGGCTATTGCAGCCTCTGCGCTTCCATTTCCTGCCCTATACGCCTTCCGGCGGCGAAAGCATCGTGGACCAGACGCGGCCACAAGCGCACTGGGATCGCGATACCTCCAAGCCCTACTCCAGCGCCGACGATTATGCGCTCGTCGCCCGCTTCCGCGACCCGACCATTGACGGATGGGTGGTGGTGCTTGCCGGTGAGGGCCGCAACGGCACCGAAGCCGCCGCGCAATTCGTAGCCAGCCCACACTACATGGAGTTGCTCAAGGACAGCATCGGAAGTGACTTTGCCAACCGCAACCTCGAAGCCGTCCTGAAGGTCAGCGTGATTGAAGGCAAAACCGGTGCGCCTTCGATTCTGGCCGTGTATAGCTGGTAGCCCAAAGAGCCCGTCGAACAGCCAGTTTTTAGATAACTCCTCGGGATGCGCCGCCGCAAAAGAGCCCGCTTCAGCGGGCAAAAGACGGTAGCCCCAGGCGTGAGCCTGGGGATTGAATCAGAGCCCTAGTCGGCAGCCCGCTTGAGCGGGCGTAAGAATCTTCCTCAAGACAGTTATTGAACGGATCCCAAGAAAATATGCGCGTCGCCGGTGGAGTTGCATGCGAGTTCCCACACGATGAATCCGCATGCAGAAGCCACAAACTCGCGTTAGTATTCTCCGTGATGAAAACTCCGATTTTTCCCAGCGCGATCACGCGCAGAGAACTTCTGCGCCGATTCGCGGCCGGTGCCGCCACTCTTGCCGCCGGAGTCGTCTTTCCGGGGCTAGCGAACGCGCAAGGCGCCGCCTCATCGCCCCAATCATCCGAACAACGCCTCTACGCCGAGACCCTAAAAACCTGGTGCGATGGCTTGCTGGCGCGGCAAGTGAAGGAAATGCGCGACCCGGCCTTCCAGGGCGGCCTGCTGTGTCCCGCCTGCGCGTTCATCCACGGCCGTTGCGGCGACGCCGTCTATCCCTTGCTGCGCGTGGCGCACACCACGGGCGAAGCCAAATATATCCGCGCGGCGATTGGCGTGCACGAGTGGTCTCAGGCCCGTGTGAGCCGCTCCGACGGCAGTTGGATCAACGACGTGACTCTCAGCACCTGGCAAGGCATCACCGTGTTTCACGCGATCGCGCTGGCTGAGGCGCTCGAGCATCACGGCGAAGTTCTCGACGCGGCCACGCGCGCGCAATGGAAGGATCGCTTGGCCGCGGCGGCAAAATTTCTCGACGGATTCATCACCGTCGAAACCGGCAACGTGAATTATCCGGTCACGGCGACGCTGGCTTTTCAACTCTGTGGGCAGGTCCTGGGCGAAACCCGCTACTTCGATCGCGCGTGCGCACTGGCGCATGAAGTCCTGAGCCAGTTCACCCCCGACGGATTTCTTTTCGGCGAAGGCCATCCCCTCAATGGCGTGTCGCCCAAGGGTTGCCGCCCTGTGGACCTGGGCTACAACGTCGAGGAATCGCTGCCCTCCCTCGCGCTTTACAGCTTGCTCGCTGACGACAAGCCGGTGCAACAGCAGGTTGTCGCCGCCATGAAAACTCACATGGAGTTCATGCTGCCCGATGGCGCGTGGGACAACAGCTTCGGCTCCCGCAACTACAAGTGGAGCTGGTGGGGCAGCCGCACCAGCGACGGCTGTCATCCCGGTTTTGTGCTCATGTCGAAGTTCGATCCGCGCTTCCGCGAAGCGGCGCGGCGCAACCTTGAGCTGATGGCCGCGTGCACTCATGACGGGTTGCTCTATGGCGGGCCGGACTTCTTCGCGCACGGCGATCTGCCCTGCATCCATCACACGTTTACTCACGCCAAAGCGCTGGCCACGGTGCTTGACCGCGGCACATTCGACGCCGAGCCCGCCGAGCGGCCGAAGCTGCCGCGCGACGAAGCCTACGTGCTCAAAAGCTTCTCAACGGTCGGCACCAAACTGGCCGCCATCGGTCCCTGGCGCGCCACCGTCACCGAATACGACTGGGAATATTCGGAGCACGTGCAACCCGGCGCAGGCAATCTCGGCGGCGGCCACGTCACCGGCGGAGCGTTGTCGTTGCTCTACCACATGCAACTCGGCCCCATCCTCACCGCCAGCATGACCGAATACCTGATGATCGAGATCGCCAACCAGCAGCAATTTCGCGAGGGCCCGCACATGCCGCTCACCCCGCGCATCGAGTACGTGAACGGCGCGACCTACACCAATCTCAACGATTTCAAAGCCGCGCTCACGGCAAATCAGTCGCACGGCGATATCGTCTTCGACGCCCAGGGCCGCATGCTCACCGCATCGCGCAAACCCGTTTCTGCCGGCGAAATTCTCTATCACATGGTTTACCGGCTCAGCGAATCGACCGTAGATATTGCGGCTAGCGCCAGCGGCGCGTCCTCCGATTCTGGGTCGCTGAAGCTGATTGTTCCCGTGATCGCGCGCGAAGGCGAGCGCGTCGAGCAGATCGACTCGCACACGGTTCGCGTCATCAAGGCAAAAGGCGCATTGACCGTAACCACCGACGCACCCTCCGGCTTCGACAAGAGTTTCAAAGAGAAAACCTTCAATCTCGTTCCGGGCTTCGAGGCCTTTCCATTCATGGTGGCTCTAGCCGCCGAAAAGCAAGCGCGCATCCGGTTGCAGGCAAGCTGAATGCGGAACGGCCGCTATGAATACACCGGCTGATCCCAGGAAAACCTGCATCGCGGGAACAAGATGTTGATCCGCGGTGTCTAAGTGAGATAGGCTCCCACGGTCTTATCCCCTGGCGTTGAGCTGCGCCAAAATGCGAGGTTGCGTGTATCGCGTGAAATGCGGCAGGAAGCTCTCGCCGGGCGCGGCAGTCCTTGTAGTTGCGGTGGCGATTGCGTCGGACTCAACCGCGGCTCTGCATGCGCAAAGCGCCGCGCCCGACTGGCAGAAAGCCGCCGGCGGCCATCAGGAATTCGATGTCGCGTCGGTGCGGGAAGACAAGACGGGTGCGCCGTCGCACAGCAATTTTTCACTCGACAACGGCAACGCGTGGTTTACGGTGAGTCAGAAAGATGTGCTGGCCCCGAATGGGACGCTGTTTTCCGCCATTAGCGTGCCGCTTCTGCACTACATCACCTTTGCGTACAAGCTGAGCGGCACCGAGGAGCTGGCGCTGCGCATGGATTACTGGGCCGGGCTGGATCTCCACGTGCCCGATTGGGTGCGCAACGACCGCTACGATATCGAAGCGCGCACCTCGGAGCCGGCGACCAAAGATCAGATGCGGCTCATGATGTAGAGCCTGCTGGCCGAGCGCTTCAAGCTGGCGGTGCACTGGGAGGCGCGCGAGGTTCCCGTATTTGCTCTGGTGCTGGCGACGCCGGGGATGCCCGGACCGCAGCTCCAGCCGCATTCGGCGATCGACGATTGCGTCACGACCGCGCTTCCAGAGAGCTCTGACAGCAGTGCCAGCGGGGGAGCGCAAGGAACCCATGCCACGACACCGAACACAGCGTTGCCCATTCCGTGCGGCATGGTGGCGCGTTTGCCGGTGAGCGCGCAGGGAGCGCGTCGGTTCGGCGGGCGCAATGTGACGCTCGCGATGCTCGCGGAATCGATGCCGACGCAGACCGGGCTCGCTACGCTGCCGCGTCCGCTGATCGACGAGACGGGACTCAAAGGCGGATTCGACTTCTCGATCGCATGGACGCCTGAAGATACCGGTCAACCGGGCGATGTGGATTCCTTCGGCGCCCCATTTCGCGATGCGCTGAAGAAGCAACTCGGACTGAAGCTCGAGCCGCAGAAGGCGCCGGTCGAGGTACTGGTGATCGATCACGTGGAGCAACCGACTGCCAATTAACGTCTCATCTAGGAGCGGCGCATAAACCCGCAGACAAAGAGCGTGGAACCTTTGCGACAAAGAGGACGTATATCCGTCTTACCGATGTATCCTGCTCAAGACCGAAAGATCAGCAGTTAGCGTTCTCTGAAATTGCCCCCATGGGAGCGGGAAGGAAATATTCGCAATGAAAACCGGAGTTGATGGCCGCAACCTAGGGCCTGGCTGGAAAACGTTGTCTTCAATGGCGGGATGCGCGGCCCTGGCCGTCGCTTTCGCCATCGTGTCCCCGGCGAACCGAGCCGCGGCACAAACTCCTGCGCCCGCTGCGCAAACGGCTGCTCCCGCGGCGGATTCGCCCGCGCCCTCCTCGCCAACAGCTATTGCCGGCATCTGGCAAGGCACGCTCACGCCTCCTAATGGCGGAAACGGTCAGCGCATCGTCATCAAAGTAACAAAGGATGCTGCCGGAACCTACCATGCTTCGATGTACAACGCCGACCGGGGCACGTCGCCGCTCACGTTCAATAGCGTGACTATCCAGGGCACGGATATCAAATTCACGACGCCGATGCTCACCATCGAGGGCACGCTGAGCGCCGACGGAAAAACCATCGATGCAAAATGGGGCATGGGCGGCCCGAATCCGTTGGCGATTTCTCTTGCGCGCACTGCGCCCGATGGCGCCTGGGCAATACCCGAGGCGCCGAAGCAGATGCCGCCCGACGCGAAACCCGTATTCGACGTGGTAACGGTGAAGCCGAGCCCGCCGGGAAGAGGCGGCAAGAACATCGGCTTCGACGGGCACCATTTCCTGTTGAGAAACGCGAACTTGAACGACATGATTGCGCTCGGCTTCGGACTGCACGCAAAACAAATCGCGGGCGCACCCGACTGGGCGGGCAAAGACCTTTTTGACGTCGAAGGCACGCCCGATGTGCCCGGCATCCCGAACCCGAAACAGATGCAGAACCTGATGCAGAATCTGCTTGCCGACAGATTTCAACTTAAGTTCCACAATGAGAAGCGCGAGCTTGCGGTGTATGCCATCACGGTGGCTGCGGGCGGCCCAAAACTGACGAAATCGACGGCCGCGCCCAGCGATCCAGGCGGATTTGGAATCCAAGGTCCTAACGCGCAAGGCGTAACCGTAATCGGGAGAAACCTGACCATTGCCGGCTTTGCCACATGGTTTCAAGCCTCGGTCACAGACCGGCCGGTAGTCGACCAGACGGGCCTGACGGACCGTTACGATATGCGGTTGAAATGGACGCCGGATGAGTCTCAGTTCGAGCAGTTTCGCGGGACGGGCATGAGCATTCCGGCGCCGAGTGACGCGGCCGATGCGCCTCCAAATCTTTATACGGCGATCCAGGAACAGCTCGGATTGAAGATCGAGGCCACCAAAGCGCCGGATGACGTGATGGTCATCGACAATGTGGAGAAGCCGGGAGCGAATTGAGAAGAACCGGGGTGAGGATTCGCGGATCAGACATACCGGAACATAGTACCAGGGACGTACGGAAGGAAGACAAGATGCATCTTTTCAGGAAAGTATTCACGGGGTTCGCAGCGTGCGGCCTATTGGCCGCCGCGATTTGTGCACATGCGCAGGCTGCTGCGCCCGCGGCAACTGCGCCAGCGCCGGCCGGGCAAAGCCCGTCCGCGCCGCTAACGCCGGTTTCGCCAATGGACGTTCTGGGCATCTGGCAGGGAACGCTGCACGCGGGCCGGGATCTGCGGTTGGAGTTGAAGATCACGCAAGCCGCCGCCGGTGAGTACAAGGCGACCTTCTACAGCGTTGATCAGGGCGGCCAGCCCATCTCGGTGTCGAAGACGACGTTTCAGGATGGCACGCTGACCTTCACGATGGACGCGATTGGCGGCAAGTACCAAGGCAAGATGAGCGCCGATGGCAAAACCATCACGGGAACCTGGACGCAGGGGCCGAATCCGTTGCCGCTCAATCTGGATCGCGCCAACGCCGACACGGCGTGGCCGATTCCTGAACCGCCCAAGCCGATGGCAGCCGATGCCAATCCTTCGTTTGAGGTCGCGACCATCAAGCCGAACAATTCCGGGGCCACCCAAATGCAAGGCCTCGTCATTCAGGGACGCAAATTCCTCACGCGCGCCTCGTCGCTTCAAGACCTTCTCTCCTTCGCCTACAACGTGCAGGTCAAACAAATCGTGAATGGCCCGGCGTGGATCGGCAGCGACCGCTATGACATTGAAGCCCTGCCCGACGCCGAGGGCGTTCCCAACACGCAGCAGATAAGAGTCATGATCCAGAAGCTGCTGGCCGACCGCTTCAAGCTCACGTTCCACCACGAGCAGCGCGAGATGGCGGCTTACGTTTTGGAGGTCGGGAAGACCGGCCCGAAGCTCACATTGAATCAGAGCAAGGGGAACCTGCCGGGCCTCGGGTTCGGGCCAGCACCAGACGGCGTCAGCCTCCGTGTCATCAATGGCACCATGTCTGACTTCACGGGCTTTCTGCAGATTCTGGTTTTGGACCGGCCCGTGGTCGACCGCACCGGACTCACCGGCAAATACGATTTCAAGTGCACGTTCACACCCGATGATTCGCAGTTCAACGGGCACCCGCCGCACTTCCCGGCTACCCCTGGCGCCGACGGCTCGACTCCGGCAGAGGCTGCCGCCGCGCCCAGTTTATACGAGGCAGTGCAGGAGCAGTTGGGGCTGAAGCTGACCCCAGAGAAAACCCCCGTCGACGTGATCGTGATCGACCACGTCGAGAAACCGTCGGCGAATTGATTGCAACTGATGTGATGGGGCGGCGCGTACAAAAATGCAAGACGCACCGAACAAAACGGGGGCTCGCAACGTCTTATCGTTGATATCCCCCTGATGCAAAGCAGGCGTGTTGGTGTGCCTCGGTCGTCTGACGGCGAATCTTGGGCGCGGCAAATCTCAAGACGGAGTGCAAACGACGATGGGCGAAGCCGCACCGCGCCGAACCGGACGAGTCCGCGGACTCGGCTTGGCATGCATATTGCTGCTTGCGTGCTGCGCCGTGGCCCAGACCGCAGTTGCCGCGCCCCAGGCACCGAATCCTGCGCCTCCGGCTGCGTCCGTACCACAAGCTGCTGCCGCGCCTGCGGGCAGCGCAATCGCTGCGGCCTCGCCTTTTCGCGGCGTGGTCACCTTCGGCGGGTTGCCGCTGCCGGGAGCGACGGTCACGGCCACGCAAGGTACCACGACCAAGACCGCAATCTCCGATGTCGACGGCACGTTTCAGTTCGACGACCTTGCCGACGGCAAATGGACGATCGACATTCAAATGCAAGCCTTCGCGCCGCTTCACGCGGAAGTGACCATCGCACCCAGTCTGCCCGCCGCGGCGTATGAGTTGAAACTTCTCAGTCCCGATCAAATCCAGGCCAGCGCACAAACCGCGAAGCCGGTTGCGGAAGCGCCGCCTTCTGCTCCCACAGCAGCGCAGTCCCAGCAACCGCAGCCGCCCCAGGGAAAGAAGCCCGCGCAGGCCAACGCGCCCACTGAGATCCCCAAGGCCCCCGAAGAAAACGAGCAGAGCGCCGACGGGCTTCTGGTGCAGGGCAGCGTGAACAACGCGGCGACCTCCCAGTACGCCACCAATGCAGCCTTCGGCAATACGCGTTCCGGCAGCAAGGCTCTCTACACCGGCGGGTTTCAAGTCAACGAGAGCAACTCCGCGCTGAATGCGCAGCCCTATGCGTTGAGCGGGTCTCCCACCACGAAGCCATCGTTTAACCTTTTCACGGGCGTAGCGGCGTTGCAGGGGCCGTTCAAGATTCCGCATCTTCTGCCGCGCGGTCCCAACTTCTTTCTCGCCTATGTGTGGACGCGTAACAGCGTTTCGCAGATCCTGACGGGCCTGGTGCCGACGCCCGCCGAGCAGAGCGGCGATCTCTCCAAGCTGACGAACGCCGCGGGACAGCCCGTAACCGTGTACCAGCCCGGAACAAGCACGCCTTACACAAACAACCAAGTTCCAGTCAGCGCGCAGGCGGCCTATCTGATGTCGCACTTCTACAAGCCGCTGGTTCCGAATGTCACCGCCTCATCTGCCTATAACTACCAGGCGCCGGTGCTCAACAACACGCATGTGGACGCACTTCAGTCGCGATTCGACAAGAGTGTTGGGCGCAAAGACAGTTTCAACGGAAGGTTTGCCTTTCAAAGCATCCGCTCCGACAGTGTGAATCTCTTTGGGTTTGTCGATGAGACTGGCACGCTGGGCATGACCACGAATGTCCAATGGTCGCACCGGCTCAAGCCGCGCGTGTTTTTGTATACGAACTTCAGCTTCGGCCGCAATCGCACGGAGGTGACGCCCTACTTTGCCAACCGCCAGAATGTTTCGGGCGCGGCCGGCGTCACGGGCAACAATCAGGATGCAATCAATTGGGGTCCGCCCACGCTGAGCTTTCAAGACGGCACCGCCGGGCTGAGCGATGCCAACAGCTCCTTCAATCGCGGCCGGTCCGATGATCTTTCGGTTTCGACGCTGATCTACCGCGGCAAGCACAACATAAAGGCGGGCGTTGAATTTAACAAGCGAGAGTATAACGACGATTTCCAGCAGAACCCGCGGGGCACCTTCAACTTTAACGGTCTCGCCACGGCCAGCGGGTCGGCCCTTGCCGATTTTCTAATCGGCGTTCCCGACGGAAGCGCCATTGCCTACGGCAACGCGAACAAGTATTTTCGCGAACCGGTCTACAACGCTTATATCAACGACGACTGGCGCGTGATGCCGATTCTCACCATCAACGCTGGCCTGCGCTGGGACTACGGCGCGCCCATCACAGAGCTGTTCGGCAATCTGGTCAATCTCGACGTGAGCAGTGACTTTACGTCTGTAAAGCCGGTTGAGGGCAGCAGTGTGAGTGGAACGAACTACCCCGCCGCGCTGATTCGACCGGACCGGCGCATGATTGAGCCGCTCATTGGCGCCACCTGGCGGCCGATTCCCGCGTCGACTGTGGTGATCAAGGCGGGCTACGGACTGTATCCCGACACGTCGGTCTATCAGAACATCGTCCTCAATATGGCGCAGCAATATCCGCTGTCCACCAGCTTGAGTGTTGCCAATAGCACGACGTGCCAGCTTACTTTGGCCAGTGGATTTCCCGCAGCGGTGACGGCGAATGGTCTAAACGCCTGTTCCAAAACCACTCCGGACACATTCGCCATCGACCCCAACTTTCGTGTTGGCTACTTACAGATCTGGCAGGTGTCGGTGCAGCGCGATCTGCCCTTTGCGTTGCAGGCAACGGCTACCTACCGCGGCTACAGAGGCTCGCACGGTCCCCAGGAGATTCTGCCCAACAGCTATCCGCTAGGCACGACGAACCCGAATCCGGGCTATCCTCTGGGATTTGTCTACGAGACATCCAACGGCAGTTCTACCCGCGAGGAAGGGCAATTCCAGTTGCGGCGCAGGTTGCGCAGCGGCTTTGCCGCCTCCCTCGCGTACACCTATTCGAAGTCGATCGACGACGATGCCTATCTCGGCGGCGCGGGCCATCAAACCTCGAGCGGAGGCTCATCGCAATCGGCGTCGTTGTCGTCCCCTTCGGCGGCCATCGCCCAGAACTGGCTCGACCCAAAGGCGGAGCGTTCGCTCTCGAGCTTCGATCAGCGCCAGCTCTTGAACGTGACGGCGCAATACACCAGCGGCCAGGGACTGGAAGGCGGCACCTTGCTGGGCGGCTGGCGCGGTCGAGCGTTGAAGGAGTGGACGGTGCTGGGCAATTTGACCTATGGATCAGGATTGCCGGAGACGCCTGTCTACCCGCTCACGGTTTCTGGCACGGATTTTGCGATCGGCCGTCCGCAACTAACCGGCACGCCGATCTATAGCTCCGGTTCCGGCGCCGGCTCGCATCTGAATTTGTCGGCCTACGAAGCACCGCCTGCCGGCCAATGGGGAACGGCGGCCAGGAATTCGATTGCGGGACCCGATCAATTCACCTTCGATACGTCCATGGCGCGTACCTTCCGCCCGCACGGCAAGTGGTATCTCGACGTGAGTGTGAATGCCACCAACACCTTCAACCACGCGACCTTCACCGGTTGGAATACGATCTGGAATTTGGAGAATACGCAGTTCGGCAAGCCCACCTCGACCGGCGGCATGCGCAGCCTGCAAACCACATTCCACCTGAGGTGGCAATGATGCGGAAACTGGCAATCTTCGCAATTCTTCTTGTGACCGTGGCGGGCTCGCGTACGCAGCAGGTGGGCCAGAACAAGAACTCGGGTGAGGCGCAGAATTTTACCATCAAGGTGCAGTCGAACCTGGTTGTCGAAGCCGTTGAGGTGAAAGACAAGCAGGGTCATTTCGTTCACGGGCTTACCGCGAAGGATTTTGTCCTCACCGAAGACGGTGTTGCGCAGACCATCCGTTACTGCGAGCACCAGAACTTGTCTGAAACCGCCAAGCCCCTGCCTGAGATGACCTCTGCCACCGAGAACGTTACGGTTTACAACAAACTGGCGCGTGAGGCCATCGCACCGGAAACCATGGACAACCAGCGCTACAAGGACAAGCGGCTGCTGGCCTTGTATTTCGACATGACGGCCTTGCCGCCGTCCGACCAGATGCGCGCGCTCGAAGCCGCGGAAAAATTCGTCCGCACGCAGATGACCACAGCGGATCTGGTGTCGATCATGCGCTATCAGGGCGGCTCGGTCGACATTTTGCAGGACTTTACGGCCGACCGCAATCGGCTGCTCAGCATTCTTGAAACCATGGTCGTCGGCGAAGGTCAGGGACTGGAAGGCACGACGGACGATGCCAGCAGCGCCGATACCGGCGCGGCCTTCGGGCAAGACGACAGCGAGTTCAACGTCTTCAATACGGACCGCCAGCTCTCCGCGCTGCAAACCGCGTCGCACATGCTTGGCCAGGTGAGCGAAAAGAAATCGCTGCTTTATTTTGCCAGCGGTTTGCGGCTGAACGGCATCGATAACCAGGCGCAGATGCACGCCACGGCCGACGAGGCGATCAAAGATGGTGTGACGATTTGGACCGTTGACGCGCGCGGGCTGGTGGCCAACGCGCCCATGGGCGATGCCTCGCAAGGCTCGCCCGGCGGGCAGTCCATGTATACCGGCGCGTCGGCGCAGGCAGTTACTACCAACTTCCAACGCTCGCAGGACACGCTCTACGCGCTGGCCGGCGACACCGGTGGCAAGGCATTCCTCGACAACAACGATCTCGCGGGCGGCATTGTGCAGGCGCAGCAATCGATTTCGGATTACTACATCCTCGGCTACTACACCTCGAACACCGATCCCAACGGCAAATTCCGGCGCATTCGCATTTCGCTTGCGAACAATCAGGAAGCCAAGCTCGACTATCGCCAGGGCTACTATGCGAACAAGGAGTTCAACAAATTCAACGACGTCGATCGCGAGCGCCAGCTTGAAGACGCGCTGATGCTTGAAGATCCCATCACCGATCTCACCATCGCCATGGAGATCGACTACTTCCAGCTCAACCGCGCTGAATATTTTGTTCCCATCATCGTGAAAATCCCCGGCCGCGAGCTGGCGCTTGCCAAGCGCGGCGGCGCCGAGATCACGCGCATCGATTTCGTCGGCGAGATCAAGGACCTGGTCGGCGGCACCACCGTCAGCAACGTGCGCGACAACACGAATATCAAGCTAACCGACAAGACCGCCGCGGAACTCGCCCGTGTGCCCCTGGAATACGACACCGGATTCACACTGCTGCCCGGAAAATATTCCATCAAGTTCCTGGCGCGCGACGATGAAACCGGCAGAATCGGCACCTTCCAGACCACCTTCGTGATTCCCAACCTGAACAAGGAACTCAAGCGCGTTCCCATCAGCGCCGTGGTGCTCTCGAGCCAGCGCGTCGATTTGCGCGATGCCATCTACGACGCTGCCAAAGCCAAAGACCGCGCCAAGGACGAAGCTGTAAATCCGCTCGTCGAGAACGGAAAGAAGCTTATCCCCAGCGTGACGCGCGTCTTCTCCACCGGCCACCAGATCCACGTCTACTTCCAGGCGTACAAACCGGCGGCGGCAACCACGCCGCCACCCGTGCCGGACACGCAACCTGTCTTCGCATTCGTCAGTCTCTATCAGGGCGGCAAAAAACTGTATGAGACTCCTCTGCAATCCATCGTCCCCAGCACCACAAGCCGATTGGGCACGATGAGCCTGAACTTCGATCTCGGCGTCGACACATTGCCGCGCGGATCGTACGATTGCCAGGTCACGGTCATCGATCCCGCAACGCAGAAAGCAGCCTTCTGGCGCGCATCAATCTTGCTGGTGCAGTAGCGGCAACGCGGCCGGGGACGGTGCCCCCGGTCCCTCGCTTTTGGGGACCGGGGATGATGGCCGCACAAACACTGCTTTCACCTATTCGCAAATTGCCCTGATTGCGGCCGCCCTCTGCGATAGGATGAGAGTTAGAGGAGATTCCCACCTTGACTTCATCCATCTACGACATCCCCGTTACCAAAATCACCGGCGAAGCCGCATCACTCGGCGAGTTCAAAGGCAAAGTCCTGCTCGTCGTCAACGTCGCGTCAAAATGCGGTCTCACGCCGCAATACGAAGGCCTGGAAAATCTCTACGAGCGTTTTCGCGGCCAGGGTCTTGTGGTTGCGGGCTTTCCCGCCAACGACTTCAAAGGCCAGGAGCCGGGCACCAATGACGAGATTCAGAGCTTCTGCACGCTGAATTACGGCGTCAAATTCCCCATGTTCGGCAAGATCCAAGTCACCGGCGCGGAAAAGCATCCGCTCTATGCGTCGCTCATCGCGGCGCAACCCAAGGCCAAGGGCGATCCGGCCGGATGGGCTGCCGTCCTCAAGCAGCACAACATCGACGCCAACCCCGCGCCCGAGATCCAATGGAACTTTGAGAAGTTCCTCGTCAGCCGCAGCGGCGGGGTCGTGGCGCGCTTTGCGCCCAACACCGCACCCGACGCTCCCGAACTGATTGCGGCAGTTGAAAGCGAGCTCGCGAAGAACTGATTTGCGGTGCGGCTCGCGGCCTACGTATCCTCGCGGACAAAGGCCTTCATCGTGGCGCATTGCGTGCCCTCCGCCGCTCCGTGAGGGCGAATCGTGTACGGCCCCACTCCCGCGGGCACGATAAAGGTTTCCACGTGGTGCACCACGAAGGGCTCGAACGCGCCGCTGGGGCTCTCCACAACGGCTTCGGCGCCTTCCACCAGGTTCAGCACGTTCACTTGGCCACCGGTCTCGTGCGGCACTGTGCCGGTGAACCAGTGGCGGCGCGTCTCGATGAACTCCAGTTCGTGCAGCCCTGTCCGTTCTTCGCGCCACCCATCGCCCGCGGCCAGGGGCTGCACGCGGTTGATGAGCGAGTGCCGCACCCAATCCGTGGTACGGTCCCACTGAATGTTTTCCGCGCCATACTGCAAGTGAATGGGCCGTGGCCGCCCGTCGAGTCCGGCGCGTCCCCAATCCCACAACTTGAAGGTGAAGATGTAAGGCGTGGCGCTGATCTCAAGCACCATGCTGTCGCGGCCTGAGCAGTGAATCGTTCCCGCAGGAATCAGAAAGTGGTCGTGCTTCTTCGCCGGCCACTTGTTCACATAGCGCTCGGCGTCGAATGCGCCGCTGGTTTGCGCGGTCTCTAAATCGCGCAGCATTGCCGTCGGGTCGATGCCATCCTTGAGCCCGAGATAAACGCATGCATCTTGCTTTGCATCCAGCATGTAATAGCTTTCATCCTGCGTATACTCAAGGCCAAAATGTTCACGGATGTAGCTTGTCAGCGGGTGTACCTGCAACGAAAGATTGCCTCCACCCACAGTGTCGAGAAAATCAAAGCGGATGGGAAACTCCGCTCCCAGGCGCGCAAAAATGTTCTCGCCAAGCAACTCGCGCGGATGCGCGAAGACTAGGTCGATCGCGGGGATCTCCACGCGCGCATCGCCAAAACCCAACAGCAGGCTGTTCTCCTCGGGAACGCAGTCGAAGCACCATGCATGGTTGGGTAAATTGCGCGGCAAGTCGCACACCTCTTCCATCCAATGGCCGCCCCAGGGACCGGGATCGAAGAAGGGAACCACGCGGAATGGCCGGCACACGGCTGCGCGCAATCCCGCGCGTAGCGCCTCGCCGGAAACCATTTTGGGATGCGCCGGCGCATTCGTGTCGAGCAGAAAGTCGATCCCGTTCCACACGAGTTGCTTCAACCGATCGGCCGCGCGCCAGTCAAGAAAAAATCCGCGCTTGTATTTGAGCGACGGGAGTTCGTTCAAATTGTCCGCGCCGAGATTGCCAATCTCCCCGCGCCGCTGCCGCTGCTGAATCTCCCAGCGTGCCATGTCGGCGTAGATGAGCAGCCGGTGCTCTGGAGCGACCAAAACCGCTCCAGTGCCGATCACGAGCGCGATTCCGGATGCAGACGCTGTCGCTTCCCACTGCGCAATCCGCTGCCGGGCGTGCCGCAGTTTCTCCTGATCGAAAAAGTCTTCAATTTCCACGCGGTTCATTACGCCGAACACGGGATCGTCCGTCAGAAGCGCAGCAAACTTTCGATCCAGCTCATCGGGCGGCAGCAACAGGTCCACGGTGGAAACTACCAACGCAGGATCGAGGAGCGCTGCAAGTTGCTGTCGCACTTCGTCCACCAACACGCCCGGATAGCACTCGACGCAAACTACGCGACGTCCGCCAGCCAGCGCCCTGCGCAGCGCGCGCGCAATTGCCGCCCATCCGGAGCGAGGCTCCTCTGGAAAACCCGATACCGGAATGAATGGCTGCTTATCGTACATGGGAAACGCGGACCGCGACGGTTCTTTGGTTTGCGCCTGAGAGAAAATGCATTTCGTGAAACGCTCCACGCTGAATATAACAAATCGCTTCCGGCACGCAGGATGCGAGCCGGAGCACTGGCCGCGCTGTGATCCCGCCCTGTATTCTCACACCATGGACGAAGCCACTTTCCCCACCGCCGGCAATCAGCTTGAATACGCCGCATCGGCGTATTTGCGCTCGGCGCGCCACCAGCCCGTTCACTGGCATGCGTGGGGTGAGGCTGCGTTTGCGCTCGCCCAGGCCGAGGACAAACCCATCCTGCTCGACATCGGCGCGGTATGGTGCCACTGGTGCCACGTCATGGATGGCGAATCGTACGAGGATCCCGAAATCGCGGCGCTCATCAACCAGCTTTTCATCGCCGTCAAAGTGGATCGCGACGAGCGCCCCGATGTGGATGCGCGTTACCAGGCCGCGGTCTCCGCCATCAGCGGTCAAGGCGGATGGCCGCTCACCGCGTTTCTCACGCCCGACGGCCGTCCTTACTTCGGTGGCACCTACATTCCCCGCGACGACCGCTACGGCCGCCCGGGTATGGGGCGCGTCTTGATGGCCATGGCGCAGGTTTGGCGCGAGCGCCGCGACGAAGCGCTCGAAACAGCTTCGAGCGTAATGGCCGCCATCGAGCACAACGAAAGCTTTTCCGCGCGCAGCGGTCTTTCCCTCGATTTGGTTGGGAAAATTGCCGCGTCGATCGTGGGCCAATTCGATGCCCGCAACGGCGGCTTCGGCTCGCAGCCCAAGTTCCCTCATCCCGCAGCGCTCGACCTGCTGCTCCAGATGGCGATGAGCCGCAATCACGAGCCTGCGCGCGAATCCTTCATCACCACGCTCGAAAAAATGGCACGCGGCGGCGTCTACGATCAACTCGCAGGAGGCTTTCATCGCTACAGCGTCGACGAGCGCTGGATCGTTCCTCACTTCGAGAAGATGCTCTACGACAACACAGAGCTTCTGCGCAATTACGTCCACGGCTTCCAGAGCTATGTGCGCCAGGACTTCCTCGAAACCGCGCGAGAGATCGTCGCCTGGCTTGACTCGATCATGACCGACCGCGAGCGCGGCGGATTTTTTGCCTCGCAGGACGCCGATGTGGGTCTCGACGACGATGGCGACTACTTCACATGGACACTCGAAGAGGCGCGCGCCGCTCTCGATCCCGCGGAGCTGGATTTTGCCGCGAAGTATTGGGACATTGGCGAATTGGGCGAGATGCATCACGACCCAGCCAGGAACGTGCTGCACCTGAAGCAATCGCTCGGCGAGCTGGCGAAAGAAACAGGCGCGGCATACGAATCCCTGCTCGCCCTGCGTGATTCGGCCCGCGCCAAATTACTTGCCGCGCGCGCCCTGCGCCCCACGCCGTTCATCGACCGCACGCTCTACACAGGCTGGAACGCGATGGCTGTTTCAGCCTATCTCGAAACCGCGCACGTCCTGATCATGGATTCAGCGAAGGAATTTGCGCTGCTCACGCTCGATCGGCTTCTCAAAGAAGCCTGGGATGAGGAATCTGCGCTCAACCACGTCATCGCCTACGCCGACGGCCCCGAGCAGACCGCAGGCAGCGAAAAAGTTCCCGGCACGCTCGACGACTATGCCTTTACCATCCACGCCTGCATCGACGCGTGGATGGCGAGCGGCGACATGAGCTATCACCACGCCGCCGTCAAGTTGGCCGACGCTATGATTACGCGCTTCCATGATTCAGCCTTCGGTGGATTCTTCGACGCGGCCGCGCCTCCCGAAACTTCGCTCGGCGCATTATCTGCGCGGCGCAAACCGCTTCAGGATGCGCCCACGCCGGCAGGGAACCCCACAGCAGCCGCGGCCTTGCTGCGCCTAGAAGCGTTGAGTGGACGCAAGCAATATCGCGACATCGCCGAAGATACGCTGGCCTGTTTTGCCGGCATTGTGGACCACTTTGGCCTCTACGCCGGCAGTTATGGCCTGGCCGCTGAGCGGCTTCTGCTCGATCCGGTCCAAATAGTGATTGTGGGCTCAGGGCCCGAAGCGGCGCGTCTTGAGGCTTTGGCCGTAGCGCGCTTCGCCATCAACAAAACCGTGATGCGCATCGATCCCGCGCGGCTCATCGCAGGCGAAATTCCTGAAGCGTTGGCCGAGACCCTGCTCCTGGTTCCACCGCCCGGCGGCGCCGATGTGTGGGCCATGGTCTGCCGCGGTCGCACGTGCCTGCCGCCGATCACCAACGGGGAGGCTCTACTGAACGCGCTCGAATCGGATTCCTAACGGTCTACTCACTCCCCGCTGAACGGATCGCTTTCCTGAGGCTTAATCGTGGTCGCATCGCGCCCCGGCGCCGGCGTCTCCTCAGCCCGCCCAGACATACCCGCCACATCCGCATCATCGCGGTGCTGGAACACCCGGTTCGGGTCGCCCGGCAGCAGATGATTCTCTTCAAGAGCCAGCCGCACCCGCCGCTGGAACTCGCGCACCAGCCCGTATTGCTGATTAGCGCGCGTCTTGAAGACAACGGGAAAGCTCATCTGTGAGCCCTTCAAGCTGTCGAGGCCCAGAACCTTCGGATCATCCAGAATCACGTCGCGGAAATCGTCGCTGTTGCGCAAGTCCATCGCAATCTTTTTCAGCAGCGCTGTCACGGCGTCGGGATGTGCCGAGAAATCCACGCTCACATTCACCGTGGCCACGGCGTAACCGGAGCTCAGATTGGCGACCGTCGTGATCTGCGAGTTCGGAATCACATAGAGCGTGCCGTCCGCGTCGCGCACCGCGGTTCTGCGCAACGTCAGCGCTTCCACCACGCCACTCACCCCGGCCACGCGCACTTGGTCGCCCACGCTAAACTGACCCTCTACCAGGATCAGAAATCCGTTCAGCATATCTTTGACGATGGTTTGTGCGGCCAGGCCGATGGCAATGCCCGCGATGCCGGCCGATGCCAGCAAGGGGGCAAGGCTGAAGCCGATAGTATCGAGCGCCATGAAGCCCGCAATCAGGCCGATAATCGCCAACCCCGTGGTCCGGATCACTCCGGCCATGGTTTTCACTTCTGCCAGGCGTTCCAGGCCGGCCGAGCTTCGCTCCGCCAGGCGCGTCATATGGTGCGTCCCGAGACGCAGTAAGCGGCTGAATATAAAAGCGATAATAGCAATCACAATCAGCTTGGGCAGCTTGGTATGGACGAACTCCTGGCTGTCGGCTATCCACTCATCCAGCACTTTGCCCAGAAACCGCCCTTCCTGGAATACTCCCCATCGCATGGCCAGGATGAAACTCGCGTGTATCGGTGAAAGAAACATGCCAAAACTCCCTCCTTCTAGACTAGACTGTGCGCAGGAATCGCCGGAATGTCGTCTGGTCCCTCCGGCGCATCTTAAATCTCCATGATGTGGTCTATCGAGAGCGGATGTTGCTCTGGTCGAGGAAGGCCCGAGGCCTGGTTTCGACGCCGCGGCGCGCCTCTTTGTCAGTTGGCATGTTGCGCCGCGCTCGTCATTGTGGCCGGCTCAGGCCTGCTGCGCGGTCATGCCCAATCTGCGCCAGCTCCAACCGCTGCGGTTCCTGAAAAAGTTGCCAGTGCCCCAGCGCCTGCCGCCGGACAGCAGCAAAAACCACCCGCTGCGAACGCAGCCGGCGAGACGCAAAAGCAGCAGATTGCAAGCGAATGTGCCGACCTGCTTAAGATGGCGACGGATCTGAAGTCGGAGGTCGACAAGACCAACAGGGACACGCTTTCTGTGACGGTCGTCCGCAAAGCCAGCGCGATCGAGCAGCTGGCCCACAAGGTTAGGACGGGAAGCACCCCAGGGTTGAGGTAAGCCATGCAAAGTGCTGCCAGGACGGTTCACCATGCATGAATCACGGCGCGTATTTCGGATTGCCGGATTTCATCCTAGCCGTCTGTGCCACCGCGCCAGCCTGAGAGGTGCGATTCTGCTGGCGCTGCTGTGCGTTCTCGTCTGCGCGTTGCCGGGCCATTCGCAGTCGTCTGGTGGATCCAACGGCGGACAGGGGCAAGGCCAGGGGAGCATGCACCCCTTCTCGCAGCAAACCGATCTCAGTTCGCTCTCGCCCGACGATCCGGACCCCGCGATGCTCGAAAGACGGATGCGCGCACTCAATAACGAGCGCCAAAAGCAACTCGTCGCCGACACGGACAAGCTGTTGAAGCTCGCCAGGGAACTGAATGAAGAGGTCGCCAAGACCAATGCGGACTCATTGACCCCGGACGAATTGCATAAAATCGCCGACATTGAAAAACTCGCGCGCAACGTGCGGCAAAGGATGACCGAAAGCGTGGGCCAGCCTCAGACCACCTTGCCGCCGCAGGCGCCGATGATTTTTCCCACTCATTGAATTCCTCGGCGCCTTTCCGGCCCGACAGTCGGCTTGACAAGCGGTAGTGGGCCAGTTTCAAACCGTTCTGAATGGGCACGACCTCAGTCGTGCCGCAAAGCCCCAAAATAGCGGTGGGCTTCAGCCCCTGAGGGAAGGCTTTTTCAAACTGGCCCACTACCTGACCAGCACTTGCGTTTGCCACGTTGTTACAATCGAAGTGAGCAGTATCTGGAGAGCGTTCCTGGGGGTCGACCGGAATGGAAGTGGCAATTTCCAGGGCTCGTGCTGCGGGGGCGTCCCCCGCTGCTGGCGAGCCCACCGCAGCGCAGTTGGTCGAAATCTACCGGCTGATGTTTCTCTCCCGCGCGGTAGACGACCGGGAAATTCTCCTCAAGCGTCAGCAAAAAATCTTCTTCCAGATCTCCGCCGCCGGCCATGAGGCTCTTCAGGTCGGCGCGGCGCTGGCTCTCCGTCCCGGCTACGACTGGTTTTTTCCCTACTATCGCGATCGCGCGCTTTGTCTGGCGCTGGGCGTCAGCCCTTACGACATGATGTTGCAGGCCGTAGGCGCGGCCGATGATCCGGCCAGTGGCGGCCGTCAGATGCCCACCCACTGGAGCAGCCGCTCTCTTCACATCGTCAGCACATCCTCCTCCACCGCGACCCAGTTGCTTCATGCTGTGGGCTGCGCCGAAGCCGGCCGCTACTTCAGCCGCCATCCCGAGTCCGCTGTCAAAGACCCCGGCGACTATCGCGAATTTCACAACGTCGATTTCCACGGCGACGAGGTGACTCTGGCCTGCGTCGGCGAAGGCTCAACCTCGCAGGGCGAGTTCTGGGAAGCGATGAACACCGCGTCCAATCAGAAGCTGCCGGTCATCTTCATGATCGAAGATAACGGCTACGCCATCAGCGTTCCTGTTGAGGTCAACACGCCGGGCGGAAACATTTCCCGTCTGGTCGCCAATTTCCCCAACTTCTTTTTTGCCGAGATCGACGGCAACGATCCCGTGGCCAGCCTGCGCGCATTTCAGCAGGCAGCCGCCCACTGCCGCGCGGGCCGCGGTCCGGCGCTGGTGCATGGCCATTGTGTGCGCCTCTACTCCCACTCCCTGTCGGACGATGACAAGAACTACCGCTCCGCTGCCGAGCGCGAGGCCGACGCCCTCTGCGATCCCATCGCCAGCCTGCGCACACGGCTGATTGCCGACGGCATCATCACCGCCGCGGAGCTGGACGAGCTGGAACGCAGCCTTGACCACGAAGCCGCGGAGGCCGCTGAGCGCGCGCTGCAATCTCCGCCGCCTGCTGTCGAGAGCATCGCCGCGCACGTCTACTCCGAGGATCTCGATCCCACCCGCGCCGCATTTGCCACCGAGCAACCCGAGCACACAGAGGAAGAGAGCGTGCCAAAGGTCGCCGCGCACACCATGGCCGACCTCATCAATCATTGTCTGCGCGACGAGATGCGCCGCGACGAGCGCATTGTGATCTACGGCGAAGACGTCGCCGACGCCAGCCGCAACGAAGCTCTCAGCGAGGTGAAGGGAAAGGGCGGAGTCTTCAAGCTCACCGCCGGCCTGCAAACCGAGTTCGGCTCGGAGCGCGTTTTCAACTCGCCGCTGGCCGAAGCCAACATCGTCGGCCGGGCCGTGGGCTACGCGCTGCGCGGCATGAAACCGGTGGTAGAAATTCAATTCTTTGATTATATTTGGCCCGCCATGCACCAGATTCACAATGAGTTATCCCTGTTGCGCTGGCGCTCAAACGGGACCTGGAGCGCGCCCGCCGTCATCCGTGTGCCCATCGGCGGCTACCTCACCGGCGGAGCCATTTACCACTCTCAATCCGGCGAAAGTATCTTCACCCACACTCCCGGCCTCCGCGTTGTGTTTCCCTCCAACGCCCTCGACGCCAACGGCCTTTTGCGCACCGCCATTCGCTGCGACGACCCCGTCCTCTTTCTCGAACACAAGCGCCTCTACCGCGAAACCTACGGCCGCTCCTCCTATCCTGGACCGGATTTCGCCATCCCCTTCGGCAAGGCGAAGATCGTTCGCCCCGGTTCTCACCTCACCCTCGTCACCTACGGCGCACTGGTGCCGCGCGCTCTCCAGGCTGCGCAACAAGCCGAGCGCCTGCACGGCATCGACGTGGAGATTCTCGATCTGCGCACCCTCAATCCCTACGACTGGGAAGCGATTGCCAATTCGGTCCGTAAAACCAACCGCGTGATCGTGGCCCACGAGGACATGCTGAGCTGGGGTTACGGCGCAGAACTTGCCGCGCGCATCGCCGACGAACTCTTCGACGATCTCGACGCCCCGGTGCGCCGCATTGGCTCCATGGACACATTCGTCGCCTACCAGCCCAAGCTCGAAGACGCGATTCTGCCCCAGCCCGAAACCATTTTGAAAGCGATTGTAGATCTGAAAAATTTCTGAGTCCTGTATCAGGGCGCGGCTTTCAGCCGCGCCGAATAACGCCTTGAAACGATTGTGGGGCTTTAGCCCCTGCGCGATTTTTCACTCGCCATGCGCAGCCTCTATGAACCGGCGCCGCGCGCTGCCAAAATCGCATTCACAGCCTCAGCCAGCGAGCCAAAGCGCAAATCCGCTAACTCCGCGACTTGGGCCGCGCTATCCCGCGCATCGACAAGAATCGTCTTCATCCCCAGCCGCCGTCCAAACTCAACATCGGAAGCCGAGTCCCCAATTATCACGCTCGTCGCGGCCGTAATCTCAGGAAACCGCGCCACCGCCTGCTCGAACAGCCCCGTCAACGGCTTGCGGCAATTGCACTCATTCTCTTCGTGCGGGCAAATAAAAAACCCATCGATACGCGCGCCCTCGCGTCCGAGCAGCCGCTGAAACTGCGCGTGCATCGCCTCCAAATCCGCCGTAGTGTAAAGCCCCTTCGCGATGCCGCGCTGATTCGACACCACCACCACGCGCAACCCCGCCTCATTCAGCCGCCGCACAGCCTCCGGCACGCCCGGCAGCACGCGAAACTCCTCCCAGCGCGTCACGTACCGGTGATCCGGCATCTTCTCGTTCAGAATGCCGTCGCGGTCCAGAAACACCGTGCGCAGCCCCGCAGCCCACGCCAATTTCGCCGTGCCAGTCACCTCGCCATCATAGCAACGCGTGGGGCCAGTTCCGCCAGAGAGACCG
>Ga0302320_10001797_pt1 | contig 51285 bp, 64 predicted proteins | sample Bog_T0_3_FD_202130 | JGI IMG/M metagenome (GOLD analysis project Ga0302320, IMG submission 202130) | Peat permafrost microbial communities from Stordalen Mire near Abisko, Sweden - Bog_T0_3 | ecosystem: Environmental > Terrestrial > Soil > Wetlands > Peat | place: Sweden: Abisko, Stordalen Mire... | reverse complement strand
GGTTTTATCCCCGCCCTTTCTTTTGATGCCTCTTCTACCATGATCAGAGAAGCTTTGAACAAACTTTCCAAAAGCCGGGCTCTGGCCCTGTTGCCGTACAGTGTTTATGATGGTATTCTCTCCGGGAAAAGCGGATTATTTCCGGATTGCCGTAAAAATAACCCTTTGTCCTTTTATTACCCTTCGGCGGTCAAAAAGATCGCTTATTAAAATGATCGATTATACGAAAGTCATCCCTCTACTTCAAAAAGCCATCGAATATTACGCGACCGATATTCATCTGGTCGTCGATAAGCCCCCTATTTTCAGGATCCACGGAGAATTAACCAATTCCGAGCTTCCGCCATTACAAAAAGATGACCTGACTCAATTGATCTCTAATATGATGACGGATACCCAACACTGCACTTTTTTGGAGAAACAGGATATCGACCTATCTTATTTGGGGGTCAAGAATTTCAACTTCAGGGTCAACGCCTACATTGAAAAAGGTAATCCTGCGGCCAACATCCGCATCTTACCGACACTCATACCGACAGCCCAGCAATTAGGGCTTCCTGCCATCGTTGAAAAGATCGCCCGAAAACGTAAGGGTTTGGCCATGATCTGCGGTCCTGCCGGAAGCGGCAAAACAACTACGATGAACTATATGGTGGACCTGATCAACAAGGAGCGCCGCTGCAAGATCGTGATGGTCGAGGACCCTATCGAATATATTCATGAATCCAAAAAGAGCCTGATCGTGCAGCGGGAAGTCGGGACACACACCCAATCGTTTGCCAGCGCACTCAAACACGCCCTGCGGCAAGACCCTGATGTAGTGGTGGTCGGTGAGATCCGGGACGCGGAATCCATCTCCATGGCGCTAACGGCTGCGGAAACCGGTCATCTGGTTTTGACCACCCTGCATGCCCCGGACACGGTTGAGTCCATTAATCGCATCATCGACGTTTATCCTCCGGGGAAACAAAGCCAGATCCGCACTCAATTGGCTGAGAATCTCATCGGTATCGTCGGCCAAATACTTATTCCCCTTAAAGACAAAGAAGGCCGCACGCTCGTTACAGAAACCCTTATCCCGACTTTATCTATCCGTAATATGATCCGGCGGGGAGCCTTGCTTGAGATCAGGGGGCATATGGTTACCGGGGACGAGGGGATGGGCACATTTGAACAACAGCTTTCCCAATTAGTCACCAGAGGCACCTTAGAGCGCGACTACGCCAAAGAATTCGCCAAATTCCCTAATCTTGTATAAAAATCATTAAAAATCAAGCTGCATAACCGCCCATCATGTTGCCCTCCTGAAACTACCCGCCAATTCCCGGCTTCCTTGCCTTTGTCGACTTATCAGGGTATACTTTCTATTATGGATTATACAAAAGTTATTCCTCTGCTTGAAAAGGCCATCGAGCATTACGCGACCGATATTCATCTAGTTGTCAACAAGCCGCCTATTTTTAGAATTAACGGAGAATTAACTACCTCTGCATTGCCGCCTTTAACAAAAGAAGACCTTCAGCAAACTATTTTTAATATGATGACGGAGGCCCAGCGCAACACTTTCCTGGAAAAACAGGATATTGACCTGTCTTATTTAGGTGTTAAAAATTTTAATTTCCGGGTCAATGCTTACATCGAAAAGGGCAATCCTGCAGCCAACATCCGCATCTTACCTACTCTCATACCAACAGCCCAGCAGTTAGGACTTCCCCCCATCATCGAGAAAATAGCTCGTAAACGCAGCGGATTGGTCATGATCTGCGGGACTGCCGGAAGCGGGAAAACCACAACGATGAATTATATGGTGGATTTGATCAATAAAGAACGTCGTTGCAAGATTGTCATGATCGAAGATCCCATCGAATATATTCACGAATCCAAAAAAAGCCTCATCGTTCAACGGGAGGTAGGGAATCACACGCTCTCTTTTGCGACCGCGCTTAAACATGCCTTGCGGCAGGACCCTGATGTGGTCGTGGTGGGAGAGATCCGGGATGCGGAATCTATTTCCATGGCACTAACTGCTGCGGAAACCGGGCATCTGGTATTGACCACCTTACATGCCCCTGACACTACAGAATCAATTAATCGCATCCTCGACGTTTACCCGCCGGGGAAACAAAACCAAATCCGCACCCAATTAGCTGAGAATATTGCCGGGATCATCGGTCAAATACTCGTCCCCCTTCAGGGCAAAGAAGGAAGAGTGTTAGCGACAGAAGCGCTTATTCCGACCTTATCTATCCGCAATATAATTCGACGGGGAGCTTTGCTTGAAATCCGGGGACAAATGGTCACCGGCGATGAGGGCTCCTTCACCTTTGAACAACACCTTACCGAATTGATCACAAAGAAAGTTTTAACCAGGAACTACGCCCAAGAATTCACTAAATTCCCTACTCTTTTATAGAAAATAAATTCTCTATTTTTTCCCGCATGGGCCCGTTTAAATAAATACTACTTCCCCAAAGGGAAAACCATACTATTTTATACCCGTCCCCTTCAGGAGCCAGGGTCAAGTCAAAATTCATTTCGGCACTCTCGAATTTAACGTCAAAAATATAGCGCTTGATCTGCTCACGAGAGACATTCAAAGGAATAAAACTATTCTCCCCCTGTCTTTTATGAAACGGCATCAGTGCGGTTTCATCTGACTCGATCCTTCCCCAATGCTCCCTGATACTTTGCATTAACCCGTCGAATTGATCAAAAGATACCCGCTGGGAAATCCCCTTGCCCAAAAGACCGTACGCCCCCTGATTATCGGACCTTTGCAGGTCATCAAAAAATCTCTGCGCCGTTGATTCTACTCCTATCGGCGGCATTTTTTCCTTTAAAGTCGTACAGCCCGTTAAAATACCGATCAAACCTGTCATCACGATCAAAAATATTATTTTCTTCATATTTCCCTCATTTCAGGACCTACGACTTATTGATCTTAAATGTCCCCACCGATCGCTGCATCATTAATATATCATCTTTTTTATCACTGCCGTAGGTAATTGTAAAAACATGGCCGCTAGAAAATAACGCCAGATAGATCGCATGAACAGCACTGCCGGGCGCGGGATTAAAATCCAGTTGACGGGTATATGCGCCATCCAAGCTTGTCTCCTTATCTGCGATCAATACCCCCCCATGAGCATTGATCCCATCCTTGATCATTTTGTTCTTATTATCTATGAGAATCTTCTGCGCATCCCCAGGAACCATTTTAGTGCTCGGCATAAATTGAATGTCAATGGCGACTGTCTTTGCGTCCGGATAGGCAACAACAATTTCTTCTGGATATTCCACCCAATGCCATCCTTGCGGGATATCCATGCTGAATAATCCGTCTTTTTGAACATACTCCATGGCCAGAACGGATTTTATGGTTAGCCCTAAGAACAATAAACTGATCAAACTTATAATTAATATTGTATTTTTCATTTCCTTTGATCAACCCTCAAGATCTTTAAACCTATACCCGACACCTCTGACGGTTTCAATATACTCGTCAGCCTTGCCCAGTTTTTTGCGCACCCCGCGCACATGCACGTCCACCGCCCGATCAATGATAAACTTCCCCTCTTCCCAGACATTATCAAGGATCTGTTTGCGCGACCATACCCGACCCGGAGAACGGGACAGGAATTCCACGATATTAAATTCGATCGAGGTTAATTTTATTTCCTCACCCTTATAGCTTATTTTATATTTTAACAGATCAATGTTCAAATCACCAAGAATGCGCACATTTTCTGTAATGGTCGAGGACTGCTGCAGATCTGACATCCGGCGCAGGATCGCCTTGATCCTTGCCAGCAGGACCCTGGGGCTGAACGGCTTGGCCATGTAATCATCTGCCCCCATCTGTAAACCGACCACCATATCCATTTCTTCCCCTTTAGCGGTAAGCATCAGAATGGGAATATTTTTGGTAGCCTGATCATTTTTAAGGATTTGACAGATCTCCAGCCCATCAACTTCCGGCAGCATCAGATCCAGGATGATCAGATCGGGCTTGGAGGTGCGGACAAACTCTACGACATGACCGCCGTCATACAAACAATCCGTTTCGTAGTTCTCGGAGCCTAGATTATAGGCGATCAGTTTGCTGATATTGCGGTCATCCTCGACAATTAATATCTTCTTTTTAGCCATTACGATCAGGATAGACTATGCGCGTGTCAAAATTCTTAAGGAGATGTGAATTTTTTGTGAATTCTTGATAAAGATCACTGCAGCACTAGGCGCGCGGAATAAAAAAGCTGAAAACAGAGCCATTCCCCACTTCGGAGCGGACTGATACCTGACCATTGTGCGCTAAAACAATGTGCTTCACGATCGAAAGCCCCAGCCCCGTCCCGCCAAGTTCACGGGAACGCGCCTTATCGACACGATAAAAACGCTCAAATATCCTGGGAATATCTTTTTCCGGGATACCGATGCCGGTATCGGTCACATCGATGTGAACAGCTTGGCCATTGACAGAAAAATTGATCTTGATGGAACCTCCCTCAGGGGTGTATTTGACGGCATTATCCAGAAGATTCAAAAAAACCTGTGCGAGCCTTTTATCATCCGCAAGGACTTGAGGCACTGCTTCAGGTGCATTGATCGACACAGCAAGCTTTTTGGTTTTGATCAGCTTTTCCAAGACTCTCAAACTGCGGTCTAACACCGGACGAATATCCAAAGGACTCAGGACTATATTCATTTTTCCTGACTCGATCTTGGAGAGGTCCAAAAGATCATCGATGAGATCTGCCAGCCGATTGGAATCCTGATAAATGATATTGATAAATTCCTTGCATGTGTCCTTGCTCTCCATGGCCCCGTCGAGCAGGGTTTCCGCATAGCCTTTGATACTCGACACAGGGGTGCGCAGCTCATGGGACACATTGGCCACAAAATCCTGCCGGACCCTTTCTAATCGTCTTAATTGAGAGATATCGTGAAAAACGAGTACCGCTCCCTCAAAAATATCATTTCTGATGATAGGGGCCGCATTGATCTTCAACACCTGTTCCTGCGGATAAACGGTGATGATCTCCTGACTGATCAACTTCTGCTTATCCTTAAGGATCCTGTCAACCACATCCTGTATCTGCGCGTTTCGGATAACTTCGATCGGCTCCCGGCTTTCAGGCGCAGAGTCCACGAAGAAGAGTTTTCTCAGGGAAGGGTTCATCAGCAGGATCTTGCCCTTATCGTCAACTACCATGATCCCTTCGAACATGCTGGATAAAACGGCGTCGAGCTTGACGCTTTCCGTTTTAATATGGTCCATTTTCCATTTTATTTCATCCGACATGTACGACAAAGCGCGAGCCAGGTCTCCGATCTCATCCTTGGAATAGAAAATTGAGGGCTTTTGTGAAAAATCTCCCAAGGCCATCGCCCGGGCGATCCTGGCCATTTCATTCAAGGGTCTGGAGACGACCAGCGAGATCACATAAGTAAATACCAGGCTTAAAAGGAATACCAATAACAACGCCCCAACGATCATTTTCTGCATGCGGCCTTCCAGCGTTTCCAAATAAGAAATGGCAACGGCATATCTTAAAAACCCGTGCCTCTCAGCCCTGTGAAAAGGAACCGCCATATAAAGCAGGTATTTCTTCAGTGTCGCGCTGTATCTCTTGTTTGAGCCAAAACCGGTGAGCAGTGAATGTTGAACTTCAGGACGGAGCAAATGGTTCTCTATTTTCTTTAATTCTTCGGTATTCAGTTCACTGTCACCGATCACCGTACCATCTGCGCTAATGACGGTGACCCTGACTTGCTGCTGTTGACCGATCCTTTTGGCCAGCACTTGCGGATCAAAGTCCGCTTGGGACTCACCTAAATGTTCTTCCAGAAGATCACGGCCGGATAACAGCTGATGACGCAGATGACCCTCAATAGAGCCTTCAACGTATGTTTTCAGATGGGAATTCAGGTAGAAATAGCCGGAGCAAAGGCCGATAATAACTGCCAGGCAGAATATAAAAGTAAGTTTCCAATGCAATCTAATCTTCATCTTCACCCTCGTCGAACCGGTAACCGACACCCGGGACCGTCTCAATGAACTTAGCCGCGCCTTTAAGCTTTTGCCTGATCCTCTTGATATGCGTATCGACGGTGCGCGTATAAATATCCGCCCCCAGGCCCCACACATCTGAAAGCAAACTATCCCTGGTCTGCACCCGTCCCTGACGCTGCATCAGCGTGACCAGCAGTTTAAATTCCATGGGGGTCAATTCAACGTCTTCGTTGCCGACTAAAACCTTATGCCGGGGGATATCCACACTCAACATTCCAACGGTCAGCACCTCTTTATCGGCTTCCTGGGCATTCCCCCGGCGCAGGATGGCCTTGATCCTTAAAACGAGTTCCCGGGGACTGAAGGGCTTGACCATATAATCATCCGCGCCTAATTCCAGGCCCACTACCCGATCAACTTCTTCGCCTTTGGCGGTCAGCATGATAACAGGGATCTCTTGAGACCTTTCTTCCTGTCTGATATGCCGACAGACCTCAAAACCGTCCATACCCGGCAGCATGACATCTAGAATAATAAGGTCCGCCATCCACCGGTCCAACATCTTAAAGGCTTCTTCACCGGAAACGGCAGCCAGACATTCATAGCCTGATTTTTCCAAATTATATTTTATAAGATTGGAAATATTCTTGTCGTCTTCAATGATAAGGATACGTTTTTTGATCATGATCCGGTCATTCTCCTTAAACGTACAACCTGGGCAGACGGCTGCCTAACGAGCAGAGGATCTCATAACTGATGGTCCCCGCCCAAAGGGCCACTTCATCTACGGAAATAGCCGATCCTTTTTGCGTTCCTATCAACACCGCCTCATCACCGACTTGGGGTGTTTCTCCGGAAAGTGTGACGGCCGTTATATCCACAATGATCTGGTCCATGGTCACCCGCCCGATGACCGGACAGCGCACACCTGCCACCAGCACAAAAGCTTTATTCGACAAAGAGCGCAAATACCCGTTGCTATAGCCGATGGGTAATACCACGACCGTCATATCATCCTTGGCCTTGAACGTATGCCCGTAGCTGACCCCGCGGCCTTTGGCAATGGTCTGCACGAACATGATGCGGGTCTTGACCGACATCACCGGTTTGACATGGACCCTGTCCTTGAGATCCTCCTGCGGATAAACACCGTAGAGCATGATACCCGGACGGGCGAGATTGAAAAGCTCAGACTTGTACTCACCTAAGCCCATGCTGTTACTGGCATGCACTTGTTTAAAGGTCACAAACCGGTTCTCCAGCATAAATACGATGTCACGAAACCGCCGCATCTGGGCTACGGTAAAATCATGGTCCGTATCCGCCAGCGGAAAATGCGTGTAAATACCTTCCAGCATTAAATTCGGGCATGTTTGACGCAGATTTTCCACAAATTCCAAAGCCGAATCTTCATTAACACCCAGACGGCCCATACCGGTATCAATTTTTATGTGCACCGGGGTCACGATGCCGGCCTGCGCTGACCAGTGGTCCAAAGCATGCGCCATTTCCATCGAACAGATCGTCGGCGTCATTTTATATTCAATAATGTCCCGGGCTTCCGGGACAAAATTTGTTTCAAATAATAAGATCTTCTGCGTGAATCCCGACGCACGCAGCGCAATGCCCTCGCTGAGATTGGAAACCATCCAGCCTTTACATCCGCTCTCATCCAAACGCCGGGCCACCTGCAGCATCCCGTGACCATAAGCATCGGCTTTGATGACCGGCATGATACCGGCCGCATGGGACATGTTCTTCGCTCCCAGCTTCTGCAATTGCTCAAAATTATGCGTTAGGGCTGAAAGATCAACTTCCGCCCAAGTCGTGGGTGATATTTCAGAATTAAATTTCTTATCGTTCATTTCTTTTTTTCTGTAGAGACCTGGCAATCCTGTGCATATAAATATAACGGCAAAAGAAGAGCGGCGTCATCGTATTGTTCTTTCTCAAAGCGATCAAAGGCCAAAGCCGCCATGACTCTGGCTTGAGGATACCACCATTTTTCATCGCTGAAAAGACATTTAGGATACGCGTCTTTGATCTCTTTGCGGTAAAGCCCCAGCGCATCACCGGCAAACAGGACCACACCTTTTAATTTCCCCAACACATCCTCGAGCGTGGTCAGTAAGAAATCCTCCCGGCGCCGCCCCCTAGCATCATATAAAGCCGCATACACCTTGCCCCTGCGGGCATCGATCAACACGCAAATTTCGTCGTGATCTGGATTGCCTACAGAAACATTCGGGAATGACAAATCTTTAATTCCATGAGCAATGATGTCGAGCGTTGGGATCCCGACTACCGGAAGTCCGCTCGACAACGCAAAAGCCTTGACCGTTGATAGGCCGACACGAAGACTGGTAAAAGACCCGGGCCCCAGGGCGATGGCAAACCCGCCCAGCTGGCTGAATTTTATCCCGGCAGAATCCAGGATCCGGTCCACTGCCGGTAAAATAGAATCTTCCAGCACTAACGCAGATTTGATATTCCTAAAACGCAGGACCTTCTCATCACGGCTTAAAGCGATCGAGAAGATCTTCGTTGAGGTTTCGAAGGATAAGAAATACATATATGACGCTGATCGTCTCCTTTATGTTGGAATTCCACTAAATAATATTGTTTGGGCTTATACTCCCCCAAACGCTCAGGCCATTCGATAAGGGAAATTCCCTGCCCATAGAAATATTCGTCGAAATCCAGCGTTTCAAGTTCTTTAGCGTTTTCCAGACGGTAAAGATCAAAATGATAGACCGGCATCTTCCCCTTATAATAATTCATCAACACAAAGGTCGGACTATTCACTTTCCTGGGGTTGACCTTCAATGCCTGCACCAGCCCCCTGACAAAAGTAGTCTTCCCCGCGCCCAGATCACCCTGCAAAAGTAACACATCACCCGGTCTTAATTGTTCGCCCAGACGCTCGGCACAAAGCATGGTTTCGTCAACGCTATTAGAAATGAGTGAAAGCTTTGGCATAAATTCTTTCTTTGGTATCTGCCGTGATCGTGCCCACCGGATAAAAATAGAAACTTTTTCGGGCAATCTGCCAGTCCATGAGCTTGCGGGCTTGATTAGGCGAGAGGGTAAACAAAAGTTCGAAATCTTCTCCGTCACCTAAAGCCTGGGACAAACTTACCCCCTTATTTTTGGGGATCGCCTCCAAATCCAAACGTGCCCCGACTTTGCTAGCCTTTAAAATATGATTAAGGTCCCCGGCCAGTCCGTCGGAAATATCCATCATGGCGCTGGGCTTAAAATTCTCGGCCAAAAATCTCCCCTGGACCAAACGCGGCGTAAAATCCAAATGCCGTCCGCTTTGAAAAGATCCGCCCAAAGGTCCGGTCACAAATATCCGGTCTTTGGGCTTAGCTCCATTTCTGGTCACTAAATATTTCTTCTCTACTTCACCTAACAGGGCCACATTAATGACTATCTTATCGGCCTTAATAGTGTCCCCGCCGACTATACTGACATGAAAGTCCCGAGCCGTCTTCTGCATACCTTTATAAACATCTTCGATAAAACGCACCGGCAAATTCTTCGGCACGCCGATAGAAACCACTCCAAAAGTCGGTAATCCGCCCATGGCTGCGATATCGCTGATGTTACAGGCCAAGGCTTTGTGCCCGATAGCTTGCGGCGGCATCTGACGGGTAAAATGGCCGTCCTCGATCAGCATATCCGTCGTAAAAAGCAAATATTTATCTTTTGAGTACGGCAGAACTGCCGCATCATCACCGATCCCCTTGATCACCGTCCGGGCAACCGGCGCATATTTCTGAAGGGCTTCGATCAAGCCGAATTCACCTAATTGGGAAATATTCATTTTTTTAACTTACCGTAAAAACAGTGCAGCGGCTCTTTCTCAACACCGATCAAACAATAGTTACAACATTTACACCGCGTGGTTTTCTGTTTACCTTCTTTAAACTTTTTGACAATATCCGGCTCAATGATGAACGGCCGGCTCATAGAGACAAGATCAGCGTGACCCGATCCAATGATGTTTTCGATATCCTCCAGTGCCCCGATACCGCCCACAACGATAACAGGGATCATGACCTGCTGCTTGATTGTGTTTGCAGCCTTAACATTATACATTTTCAAGGGCTTGACCACCGGAAGGCTTTTATCCGCCAGAAAAGCCACCACCGGCTTAAGCCATACCGGCACTCTTTCAAATTTAAAATTATATTTCACAATAGCCGGCATTGGATTTCTCTCGCTGCGGCTGGTACTAAAACCATCCTCGGCAACCCCGCAGGAGACTTCAATGGCCGCACAACCGGACTTTTCTAAAAGTTTGGCGATCTTGACCGCTTCTTCTATCCGCATGCCGTTGATCTGACCGTCATAGGCGCTTAGCTTGACTAATACCGGAAAATCCCCAACGTTGGCTTGAGAGCGTTTGAAGATCTCCTTGATGATCCGGTATCTATTCTCCGTGTTCCCTCCCCATTGATCCAGACGGCGATTCATCGAGGGAGACAAGAACTCAAATAATAAATACCCGTGGGCCAGATGCAGCTGGACTGCGTCGAAACCGGCCGCTTTGGCCCTGATGATCGCCCGGACAAAATTATTGATGATCTCTTCTATACCATCTTCCGTTAACTCTTGAGGGACCTCTTCATTATACATTCTGTCCCTGATGGAAGAAGGAGCTACTGTCCTTAAGCCGGTGCTCTTAGCGCGTGTCTGCCGGCCGCAATGAGCGATCTGCAGGATGATAGGCGTACCATAGGCATGAACTTCATCGACCAATTTCTTAAAAGGAGCAATACAGGCATCCTGATCGATCATTTGCATCCGGAAAGCAGGGCTTTTGCCATTAGGCATCACGCCGGCGTATCCGGTGACGATCGCTCCAACTTCACCTTTGGCCAGACGAACATACAGGTCTATTAACCGTTGGGTCGGATGCCCATTCTCATCAGACATCGATTCGTGGGTCGCTGACCGGATGATCCGATTCTTGAATTTTATACCCCCTAAAACGCAGGGCTCAAATATAGTGTTGTTCATATCATGTTCTTCAAATATGGCGGGCGGATAATGCCGCGTTCCGTAACGATCCCGGTGATCAACTTGGCAGGCGTCACGTCAAATGCCGGATTATAAACCTTGACCCCTTTGGGTGCAATCGCAACACCCGCAATATGCGTAACCTCTTCACTGTTGCGTTCTTCAATAGGAATTTGTTTGCCGGACTTGATATTTAGATCAAAGGTTGAGCGCGGGGCTACGATATAAAAGGGAGTCTTATGATACCGGGCCAAGACCGCCAGCATATAGGTACCGATCTTGTTAGCCGTGTCCCCGTTCGAAGCTATACGGTCAGCACCAGCAAAAATGATATCGACCTTCCCTTTTCCCATCAAAGAGGCCGCCATATTGTCACAGATAAGAGTGGTATCAATCTTTTCTCGCAGCAGTTCCCAGCAGGTCAGCCGAGCTCCCTGTAAAAGCGGGCGGGTTTCGAGAGAGTAGACGCTGAATTTTTTACCTTCTTTTTTCGCGCTGTAAAAGACGCCCAGCGCGGTCCCGTAATCGACGGTTGCCAAAGCTCCGGCATTACATACCGTTAAACAGCGCATCCCTTCGGTGATAAGCTTCGCCCCATGATCCCCCATGCGCCGGCAAGTTTCCCTGTCAGCTTCAAAAATATCCATGGCTTGCTTAAAAAGCAATTTCTTTAAAGAAGCCACATCTGCCTGCGGATGGTCAGCAACGACCTTGCGCATCTCATTGAGCATATTAAAAAGATTCACAGCCGTCGGACGGGATGTAGCTAAATAGTCGCAGGTTTTATTAAAAAGTTTCAGGAATTTAGTTTTGTCTTGTCCCTTAAATTTCTGTATACCTAAAAACACGCCGAAAGCTGCGGCTACCCCGATGGCCGGTGCGCCGCGCACAGACAACCGTTTGATCGCCTGCCACATCGTCTCGACATCACGGCAGGCAATATATTCCAGACGCACAGGTAACTTTGTCTGATCAATAATGCGTACGTGGGTTTTGACCCACTTAATGGTTTCAATCGCCATCAGGCTTTCTCCACTTCGATCCTTGGAAACAACGGCGGATGCACTTTAAGGGCGGTTCCCGGTTTTAACTGGCCCCAAACCGGTTTTGTACCTACAGCACCTAAAATATCCAAAACAGCTGTGGTTTTCTGGGGCATGACCGGAGCTAACATGATCGTCGCGATCCTCAAGCCTTCGGCGGCGGTATATAAAACGCGATTGGCGGCCTTCATATCGGTTTTGGCTAATTTCCAGGGAGCCTGGACTTCCATATATTTATTGAGCACGCGGACAAAATCCAGCGCGGAGGTTACCGCCTCTTGCACCTTGTATCCATTGATCAGATCCTTGATCTTGACCGGCAGTACATTGGCCTGGGCTTTGATCTCTTCCTCAGCAGCCGTCAAGGCGCCTGGTTCGGGTATCTGACCGCCGTGATTTTTCTGGATAAGCCCGCTGACACGATTTAACAAATTGCCGAAATCATTGGCCAGATCACTGTTAAAACATTTAATGAACGATTCCGGCGTAAAATTGGCATCCAGGCCCAGCACCATCTCGCGCATCAGATAAAAGCGTACGGCATCCACCCCGTAATTGGCGATCAGGTCCAGGGGATTGACCACATTGCCTAAAGACTTGCTCATCTTGGTCTCTCCGATCAGCCACCAGCCATGAGCAAAAATGGTTTCCGGCAATTCGACGCCTAAAGAAAAAAGCATGGTCGTCCAATAAATGCAATGGGTCGTCAAAATGTCCTTGCCGATCAAATGCACATTGGCCGGCCACCATTTCTTGAACTTTTCGTCGTCACTCCCATAGCCCGGAGCAGAAATATAATTGACCAGCGCGTCAAACCAGACATAAGTCACATAGTCTTTGTCGAAAGGAATTTCAATACCCCAATCCATACGGCTCTTGGGACGGGAAATACACAGGTCCCCCAAAGGCTGACGCAGGAATCCCAGCATTTCATTCTTGCGGTGTTCCGGCTGAATAAAACCCGGATGGGCGTTGATATAGTCGATGAGCCTTTGCTGATACTTGCCCATTTTGAAAAAATAATTCTTTTCTTTTAATTTCTTAACGTCACGGAACTGCCCGGAAGCATATTCCGTGTCCGTAATAAAGCGCTCTTCCGCAACCGAATACCAGCCCTCATACTCATCCGTATAAATATCGCCATTGTCATAGACCTTTTGCAAAGCTAACCGGACGATTTTCTTATGCCGCTCCTGTGTCGTGCGGATAAAATCATCAAATTGGATATCCAAAGTCTTCCACAAATTCAAAAACCGGGGAGCTAACTCATCACAATGCACCTGAGGCAACAGTCCGCGCTTTTGGGCGGCCTGCATGACTTTTTGGCCGTGTTCATCCAATCCCGTCAAAAAGAACACCTCGTCCCCGACAGTACGGTGATACCGGCTTAAAACATCGGCCAGAATGGTCGTATACGCATGCCCGATATGCGGCGCGTCATTCACATAATAAATAGGCGTAGTCACAAAGAATTTGCTCATATCTAAACTTTCTCCAACGGGAAATCCATTCTAACCATTTTCCCTTCCCCTACATCAACCGTCACATAATGCTTCAGAATATCCATCCCAACGACCTTGCCCTTTTCACCGTCGGGTGTAGTCACCTTGGCCCCTATCTTGGGCAGACTTCGGGCCAGCTCACGATAAACCTGGAATTCATAGGCCATACAGCACTTGACCCGGCCGCAAACGCCGGAAATTTTCTGCGGATTAAGCGGCAGGCCCTGATCTTTGGCCATTTTGATCGAAAGAGGATGGAAATCTTTCATGTACGAAGAGCAGCACAATTCCCTGCCGCAGACGCCGCAACCACCGACGATCTTGGCCTTGTCGCGCACGCCGATCTGCTTTAACTCAATACGCACCCGTAACATTTTAGCCAGATCCTTGACTAGGTTGCGGAAATCCACCCGGCCTTCGGCGGTAAAAAAGATCAATATCTTGGTCGCATCAAAAGAATACTCTGCCTGGACTAACTGCATATCCATTTTACTCTCAGCGATCTTGCGTTTGCAGACGGCCAGCGATTCCACGGATTTGATCTCATTGTTCACTACCTGACGCAGATCCCCATCACTGGCCAGACGGATGATCTTGCCGGAAGCGACATCCGTCTTGGCGGCAGTGACCTTTAAAGGATCGGAAACAACTTTAGCAAATTCCAGATTTCGTTCCACTTCGATGATCACGATATCATGACGGTGCATGGCAATACCATTCGCTTCCACCCATATCACACCGCGGTATTCTCCCAGCCTGACCTGTACTAATTGGCCCATATATATTCCCTCAAGAGGCTCAATGACATTTTGACATTCAAATGATCGTCAATGAGCTTTTTCGTTTGTACGATTTGACGGATAATTAAATTAAGATCATCCGTATCCCGGGCGGCAAAAACGCCCAATTCCTTTAAACGATTCTGATGGACCAAAACCTCTGCCTTTACACCGCTTTTAAACAACAGCACATCCCTAAAGAAACTCAATAAAAGCCGCAAGGCTGTCGCGGCCTTCAAAGGGTCCTCGGCTAGGCCTTTAAGAAATTCGTCATTGCGTCCATTTAAAAGCATTTCGTCTAAAAAGTACTGCTTGTTAGTCAGGATATCCTGCTTCACCAATCTTCTGATCTGCCCCAGACAACCTTCGCCGTAAACAGCCAGAAAATAAGCATCCTCCCCCGGTATCCCTTCCTCTGTCAGGAACCTGGTTATCCGATTGACCGATGACGGAAAGAACTTCACCAGATGACAACGGGATTTGATAGTATCAAGATTAGCTTCCGGCACGCTCGTCGTCAAGATCATCAGGGTCTCCGGTGCGGGCTCTTCCAGGGTCTTAAGCAACGCATTGGCCGCCTCCATGGTCATCAGTTCAATATTGCGGATAATAAAAACCTTGGTCCTGGCTTCATAACTCTTCAGATGGGCCCGGCTTAATAAAAACCGGATATCTTCGATCTTGATGCTTTCTTTTTCGTCACTGCCTAGGACATGAACATCCGGATGGTTGCCGGAGGCGATCTTGAGACACGCCGCACATTGCCCGCAAGGTGCTGTTGAGGGGCTTTCACAATTAACCAGCCGGGCGAGAGCCAAAGCCGTCTGGGTCTTGCCTGAACCTGCCATCCCTACCAATAGATACGCATGCCCCAGCTTCCGGTGCGCCTGCAGACGGCTAAACGTATCCATCACTGTACTATTGATCTGTCCGGGATTTATTTTATCCATAACAACGCATCTATGTGCGCCTTGACCCGCACAAAGATCTCTTCCTTGGGGGCATCCACTTGAATAACCTTTATACGCTCAGGGTTTTGCCGGCTTAACGCCAGATACCCCTCTCGTACCCGATGATGATACTCCAGCGCTCGCAGCTCAATACGATCTTTCTTTTGTGCGGTGCGTGACAGGCCTTTTTCAGGGTCGATATCGAACAGGATCGTCAGGTCAGGGGTCAGGCCTTTGGTGACAAAATCACCTAATTGCCGGATCATCTTAACATCCACTCCATTGCCGTAGCCCTGATAGGCGATGGTCGAATCCATGAACCGGTCGCACAAAACGATCTTGGAAGCTGCCAATTGCGGCGCTAAAACCTCCTTGACCATTTGGGCGCGCGCCGCCATATAAAGCAAAGTTTCGCATTCGTCAGCCATGCCGACATTATTCACATCCAGTAAAAGACCGCGGATGGACTCCGAGATCTTGACTCCGCCAGGCTCGCGCAAAAGCACCACCGGCTTTTTTTGGGCCTGCAAATATTCCAGGACAAGAGCCGTCTGTGTACTTTTACCGGAGCCTTCCGAACCTTCAAATGTAATAAATTTACCGCTCATGTTATATTCTTTACCTTGCGTCAAACAGACGTTGGGATAATTTTTTCAGCCGAAATGCGTGCTTTTGCCCAATTAAACTTAATCTGATAATCAGAAAAGGGCAATTAGCATTTTGGCTGAAAAAATTCATCCCAATGGCTATTTAGTCCACCCATTCAAATCCATCTCCACGTCTGTCCGCTCTTGCCGTCCTCTACTGCTACTCCCTTTTCTTTTAACACAGCACGTAATTCATCCGAACGTTTAAAATCCTTGGCCTTTCGGGCGGCTACACGTTCCTCAAGGAGGGCTTCCAGCTCTGCGCTCAATGTTTTATCTTTTTCCTGAAGGAACAACCCGAATATGTTGCGCGCCAGATTTTCCAGCACATCGACCGCATGGTAGATCACCCCTAAATAATTAGGGTCATCGCTATTTTGGTCGATGAATATATTGGTATCATTGATCAAATTGAACAGTGCGGCCAACGCCTTGGGCGTATTGAAATCATCGTCCATCGCCTCGATAAATTCATTCTTATATTTACTGATAAATCCTGCCTGCACCGGTTGGACATTCTTGCCCTTCAACAGCGTTACAGCCCGGTAAAAAAGCACATCGAATTTATTTAAAGCTTTACGCGCCTCAATGACCTTCTCTTCTGAGAAGTCGATATTGCTGACATAATGCGAGAATAAAAAGAACATTTTTATTTCATCGGCAGTGTACCGTTCAAGTGCCTGTTCGATCGTGATAAAATTCCCCAGGGATTTGGACATTTTCTGGCCGTTGATCGTCAAAAGCCCGTGATGGATCCAGTATTTCGCGAAAGGCAAGTCAGTTAACGCCTGGGATTGGGCCAGCTCATTCTCATGATGAGGGAAGATCAGATCTCTGCCGCCGGCGTGGATATCCAACGTCTGGGTATGCAGATGCTTCATGCTCATGCAGGAGCACTCAATATGCCATCCCGGACGCCCCGGACCCCAGGGACTTTCCCAGACGGGTTCACCGGGTTTAGAGGCTTTCCAGAGAACAAAATCCAGGGGATCTTTCTTACTGGAATCTTTCTCAATACGCACTGCCTCATGCATTTTATCAATGCTCTGACCTGAAAGCTTGCCGTAATCCTTAAAAGCGCGCACATCAAAATAGACATCCCCGCCTTTGACCGCATAGGCAAACCCGCGTTCGATAAGCCCCTGAATGTGGGTGATCATATCCGGGATATTATCGGTGGCCTTTGGCTCCACGTCTCCCGGAGAAACCCCCAAGGCCTGAAGATCTTTATAATAAAGCCGGATCTGCTCTTGACTGACGTCTTCGGCCGTACGCTGGGTCTCAATGGCGCGGTCAATGATCTTATCATCGATGTCTGTAATGTTACGGACAAACAAGACATTAAAACCGCGGAATTTAAGATAGCGGCGGATCACATCAAACACATACAAACTGCGTGCATGTCCGATATGCGAGCGGTCATAGACCGTGACACCGCAGGTGTACATTTTTACATCATTGCCGGAACGAGGAATAAATTCTTCCTTTTTGCCGCTTAGAGAATTATATATTTGTATAGCCATAATTTTACTTCAACTCCCCCTGCCCCCTCTTTAACTAAATAGGGGGTTCTTTAAATAGTGTAATCGATATCGTCTTCATTCTCGGGTGCCACACAACCGGTCTTTTGCTCGAGGGTCTTGATCCGGCCCAGCAACCTTGAAATATTTTCCATGACCGGATCGCTGACTTGCATATGGTCAAGCTTCATATCGATCTTTCGGCCTTCCTGCCTGGTGATACGCCCCGGGATGCCTACTACAGTAGAATTCGCCGGGACGTCCTTGATCACCACCGCATTCGCCCCGATGTACGCATTGTCCCCTATCCTGATATTGCCCAGGATCTTGGCTCCCGCACCGACAACCACATTATTCCCGACCGTCGGGTGACGTTTACCAGTCTCTTTGCCGGTGCCTCCTAACGTGGCCCCCTGATAAAGCAGCACATTATCCCCGATGATCGCCGTTTCACCGACGACAACTCCCATCCCGTGATCAATGAAGAAATTCTTGCCGATGACAGCTCCCGGATGGATCTCGACACCGGTCAAAAACCGCGTGCCCTGCGAAAGCCAGCGGGGGATAAACGGGACCTTCCATTGCCATAATTGATGGGCTACCCGGTAAACCATCAAGGCATGCAAACCCGGATAAAGCAAAAGCACTTCCAGCGCACTTTTGGCCGCCGGATCCCGCTCTTTGACAGCCTTTATTTCAGCCGAAAAACCCACATAGATAGCCACAAAAATAGCGATCAATACTAACAACACCATCATAAAATATTCTCCGTTTTATTTAGTAAGACGACAGCATAGGCCGCCATCCCTTCTTTAGCGCCGATAAACCCCAGGCCTTCATTGGTGCCGGCTTTGATGTTGACAGAAGCCGGATCAATGTTCAATTCACCGGCAATATGATACTTCATTTTGGGTTTATATTCCTGCAATTTCGGCTCCTGCGCCAGAATGATCACGTCCACATTTTCAATAGACCAGCCCGCGGCACGGACTTTTTGTTCGACCTGCTTTAATAATACACCGCTGGCAATTCCCTGGTATTGAGCATCGGTATTCGGAAAATGCTCCCCGATGTCCCCTAACCCCGCCGCACCTAAGAGAGCATCGCAAATAGCATGCAAAACCACATCCGCATCAGAATGGCCTTCAAGACCATGCGTATGCGACACTTCAATACCGCCCAAGACCAGCTTGCGACCTACGATGAAGCGGTGGACGTCATGACCTATGCCTACTCTAAATTTCAACTGCAATGGTTCGTTCATCTGGGTTGCTTTCACCTTCAAGGCTCTCTTGCTTGGCAACCTGCTTGGGGACACGGCTAAAGCCATGTCCCCTGGTTGACAAACCTTTAAGACAACAATTGTTTAGCTAAAATAATATCTTCCGGTGTCGTGACCTTAATATTCCGATAGTCACCCATCACCATCCTAACTTTGCCTCCCATACGCTCCACTAACATGGCATCATCGGTGGCTTCTTCTTTATACTTCTTTTCATGCGCTTTAATTAAAATCTCTTTATGGAACCCCTGCGGCGTTTGCGCCTCCCACAATAAATCTCTTGCCGGGGTTTCCTGAATATCTAAAGTCTTACGATCGATCTTTTTAACCGTACATTTAACCGGAACACCGGCAATAGCGGCTTTATTCTTTTTCAATGAGCCCAGCAGGCGGTCGATCATAGCCTTATCGACAAGGGGCCTGGCTGCATCATGGACCAGCACTATATCCGTGTCCGGTAAAAGCGCCTTAAGACCGCATTTAACCGAATCCGACCGCATGATGCCACCCGCTAGAACGGCACGGACCTTCTTAAAGCTCGAAGCCAGCCTTTGAAAAGCCTTCAAATGATCCTTAACCGCAACCAGCACAATGCCGTCGATGTCAGGATGCTCGTTAAAAACCTTCAAACAATAAACCAATAGCGGGCGCCCCTTTATAAGTACAAAAGCTTTGGGAACCTTCGCATTTAAACGCTTACCTGAACCAGCAGCCACTATAATAACTTCCGTCTTCATTGTCTTTCTAATTTCGCAAAGATCATACGTCCGGCCTGGGTCTGTAAGGCCGAAGTCACATACACCTTGACCGTCTGTCCCAGAGATCTACGTCCGTCGCTGACAACTACCATGGTCCCGTCTTCCAAATAGCCTATGGCCTGATTGGATTCCTTGCCTTCCTTCATCAGGCGTATCTCTAATTCTTCCCCATTAAAAACCACCGGTTTGACAGCATTCACCAGGTCATTGATATTGAGGGTCTCAACGCCCTGGATCGCCGCCATGCGGCTTAAATTAAAATCTGTCGTACAAATGCGCGCGTCCATCTGACGGGATAGCTTGATCAATTTCAGATCGACACCCTCCGCACCGTCAAGATCATCTTCATGGATACGCACATCCAGCAAAGGGTCTTTTTGCATACTCCTGAGGATCTCCATCCCCCGGCGGCCGCGCTGACGTTTAATATCCTCTTCAGAATCCGCCAGACGCTGCAATTCATGCAAAACAAACCGGGGCACTACCAAACGTCCTCCTAAGAAACCGGTTTTAAAAATATCGACAAGCCGACCATCAATAATAGCGCTGGTGTCCAAAAGCAGCAGCTCATCTTTTGCATCCTGCCGCTTAAAACGCACATAAGGAATAATGAGATTGAATTCGTCCTTGCCTCGCAACGCCATCACCGCACCTAGATAGGAGAAAGACAAGGTCAAAACTACCCGCAAAATAGGTTTAAGGACATCTCCCAACGGCAGCAAATAAAGAATATCCGAAATTAAATTAGCCATAAAAATACCCAGCAATAAACCAAAAACCATGCTGGAAAGTCCGCGCACCGACACCTGCTTTAACGTCGCCTCAAGACTGATGAGGAAGACCCCTCCGAGAAGACCGGCAATGATGCCGATAGTCGGCGCTTGATTGATCTCGCCTACCTGATAACCGATAATGCCGCTGAGGATAAAGAAAAAAATCCGGATGAATAATAATGACATGATTTCTCCTAGGCTATAATTTATCTAACGCTTCACGAAGACTGGCCACCGGGATCAACTGGATATGCAATGGCTTAAAATCATTCTTACCCTTCAAATTGTTCTTGGGGACAAGACAACGGGTAAATCCCAGCTTCTGGGCTTCATTGACTCGAGCGGCTAATTGATTGACACTCCTGACCTCGGCGGAAAGCCCCACCTCTCCCAAAATAGCCGTATCATGACTAACAACCTTATCCAATAAAGCCGACGCCACGGCCAAACTGACACCAAGGTCAGCGGCCGGGTCCATCACCTTGACTCCACCGACGATATTGAGAAAAATATCTTTGTCCCCTAAATTAAGGCCCAACCTTTTTTCCAACACTGCCGCCAATAAGCTTAACCGGTTGGGATCAAAACCCTGAGCTTTCTGACGCACCATGCCAAATGCGCTGCGACTGACCAGGCCCTGCACTTCCACTAAAAAAGGCCTGGTGCCCTCGATAATGGGAACAACCACTGACCCTGAAGAATCCCCCGGCCGCTCACACAGAAAGATCTCCGACGGATTTAAGACCTCCTGCAAACCCGATGCGGTCATTTCAAAAACGCCGATCTCATTGGTGGAACCAAAACGATTCTTGTTGGCCCTCAATACGCGATAGGATGAATAACGCTCACCTTCAAAATAAAGCACCGTGTCCACCATATGCTCCAGCACCCTGGGACCTGCCAACATCCCTTCTTTAGTGACATGACCGATCAGAAAAAGGGCCACTCCCCGGGATTTGGCCAACTGGGTCAAAACCGCAGCACTTTCCCTGACTTGGGCGACCGATCCGGGAGATGAAACAAGCTCGGCTAAATGCACCACCTGAATAGAATCAATGATCACCACCTCGGGCTTGAGCGTATGAATATGGTCCGTGATCGTCTGCACATCGATCTCATTGACAATGAAAAAATTATCGTTGGCAAAACCCGCAACCCGATCGGCGCGCATCTTGGCCTGCTTGACCGATTCTTCTCCGCTGACATATAAAACTTTTAATCCTGCCTTTGCCAGAGCACAGCCGGCCTGCATCACGATCGTTGATTTGCCGATCCCCGGGTCCCCGCCGATCAAGGTCACAGAACCGGCAACGATACCCCCACCCATGACCCGGTCAAATTCACCGATGTCCGTCAAAAAACGCTTTTCCTGGGTCAGATCAACTTCTTTTAAAAGAACAGGATCGCGGGAGGATTGGGCCGCGATCTGTACGCGCATCTTTCCGGACTCGACCTTTGCAACCGTCGTCTCCTCAACATAAGAATTCCATTCCTCACAATTGGGACACTTGCCGACCCAACGCGCAGACTGAGAACCACAGCTCTGACAAACAAACGCCGTCTTATTCTTCATGGCTTAGATTTAGGCCGATACAATAGTTTCCAAGGATTAGCTTTAAGATCGGCGGTAAGCTCTTCTAGATTGTTATAGATAGACTCATCGGTCAAAAACCGACCAACTGTTCCATGACCTTCTTTTAAATCGGTCCCCAAAGCGCTGAAAGCACTCAAAGCATCTTCAAGGGATCTTTTATTTTTGTCGGTTAAAATACCGCTATTAACGCTGTCGACTACCGTCTCGATCTTGGTCGTCAGGGAATTAACTCTCTGGGTGATCTGTTCGATGGGCACCGGGTCATGCCCGATGAGCACACTGTCATCCCGGACTAATTGCTTTGATGTGCCCGGAATGATCTCGAGATATTTCTCTCCCAACAGGCCCAGCTGATTGATCGTAATGCTGGAATCCGCCGGGATCCCGACACCGTCCTTAACCCAAACACTAACCCTGACGAGGGTCTTGCCGCCATTGGCCTCATCGACATAAACCTGGATCTTCCTGACTAACCCAACTTCCACCCCTGCCAGGCGAACGGGGGAAGCTTCCCGTAAACCGCTGGCGAAACCGAAGATCACCTGGACATGACGGCCTTTCTCAAAGAACGAAAGATCACTGACCGAAATGATAAAGAAACTTAAAGCCAGGACCGCCATGAGCACAAATGCCCCGACTTTCAATTCCAAACCATTCTCTTGAGACATACTCAGTTCTCCTTAAGATCACTTGACATGGCCAAAAATAAGACTTTCATCATCGGTGATGGGCCCCTGCGCTTCACCGTTTATAAACTGCCGGATGACCGGATGTTTGGAATTCCTGATCTCATCCGGACTTCCGTCGGCAATGATCTGCCCTTTATAAAACATCGCGATCGAATCAGCGACCTGATAAGCAGAATTCATGTCATGGGTAACAACAATGGACGTAACTTTAAGTTTATCCCGCATTTCCACGATCAGGTTATTGATCGCAGCCGCTGTTATCGGATCGACACCGGTGGTTGGTTCATCATATAAAATAATATGCGGTTCCATGCACAGCACACGCGCCAAACTGACCCTCTTTCTCATCCCTCCGGAAAGCTGGGAAGGCATCATCCCCTCCACATCTTTTAGACCCACCAGCCCCAAAGCGTCTCTGACCCGATCTTTGACCGTCTTTTTATCAAGGCTCATAAATTCATTAAGCACAAACCCGACATTCTCACCGACATTCATAGAATCGAACAACGCGCCACCCTGGAACACCAGACCGATCTCCATGCGTAAACGGTCGTATTCTTTCTCATTGAGCGTGGTTGTCTCAACTGAGTTGATCGCAATCGAACCTTTGTCCGGACGGATCAACCCGACGATATTCTTTAAAAGCACAGTCTTCCCGGCACCGGAACGGCCGATAATGACCTTGGTCTCACCCCGACGCACGGTAAGGCTCAGGTCATTGAGAACCATTTGAGTACCTAAAAGCTTATATAAATGACGTATCTCGATCATTAAATATTCAACAGGAAATAAAAAATAAACGTAATAAAACAATCCGTGATCACGATCAGGATAAAAGAACGAACGACCGCTGTCGTCGTCGCCTTACCCACACCGTCAGCCCCGCCCTTTACGGAAAGACCCTGATGACATCCCACGATCGCGATGATCATGCCAAAAAAGATCGTCTTAACGAGCCCCGTCAGGATGTCTTTCATCGTCAAGGCATGGAAAGTCATTTTCCAGAACATGTCGTGGCTGATGTGCAGTTTAAAAACACAGATAACATAACCGCCCCAGATGCCGATCATATCCGAAAGCATGGTCAATACCGGCAGCATGATGATCAAACCCACAAAACGCGGGACAACCAGATATTCAACCGGATTGATGGCAAAGGCCTTCAGCGCATCAACCTGCTCGGTAACGACCATGGATCCGATCTCAGCGGCTATACCGGCACCGATGCGTCCGGCTACGATCAACGCCGTCAGTACCGGCGTCAGTTCACGCGTCAGTGATACGGCGATCACATTAGGGATATACAGCTCGGCAGAAAGCTGCATCATCTGATAGGCCATCTGAAGGGCCATGATCATGCCGACAAAAAAACCCACCAGCGCCGATATCACAAAAGTGCCCGGACCGATACGCTGAGCCTGTATCAAAGAACGATGCCACTTGAACGGGGGTGTTAATGCCGCCACCATGGTCTGCACCAACAACAACGTCAACTGGCCGATATAACGGACCCATTGATTAGCAAAAACCCCTATTCTGGAGGCCCATTCAATCATGGTTAGACCAGCACCAAGCTGTCATCACGACGAACAACTGTGATCTTACTGCCTTCTTTAAAACGTCCGGAAATAATTTCCTCCGAAAGCGTATCTTCCACGTAGCGCTGGATAGTCCTTTTTAAAGGCCTGGCTCCATAGACCGGGTCATACCCTTTTTCCATCAAGAAATCCATCGCCTCATCTGAAAGGCTGATCTCGATGCCTCTGTCTTTAAGACGCTGGATCACCTCATTGACTTCCAGTTTGATGATCTCTGCCAGATTTTCTCTGGTTAAATTCCTAAACACGATAATATCATCGATACGATTCAGGAATTCCGGCTTGAAGGCTTTTTTGACCTCTCCCAGCAGACGCTCTTTGACGGCATTGTACGAGGTGTCTTCCTTGTGCGCCACAAAGCCCAGAGAACCGGCACTGCGGATGGTCTCCGCGCCCACGTTGGACGTCATAATAATGACCGTATTCCGAAAATCCACCTTGCGGCCGAAGCTGTCGGTCAACTGTCCGTCTTCAAATACCTGCAATAATAAATTAAAAACATCCGGATGGGCTTTTTCGATCTCATCCAAAAGGATCACCGAGTATGGACGGCGGCGCACCTTTTCAGTTAACTGCCCGCCTTCTTCATACCCCACATAACCCGGCGGTGCGCCTATCAGGCGCGAAACGTTAAACTTATCCATATACTCGGACATGTCGATCTGGATCAACGCATCCTGATCTCCGAACATAAACTCCGATAAAACCCGGGCCAAAAGACTTTTCCCAACACCCGTAGGCCCCAAAAAAATAAAAGACCCGATGGGGCGGCGCGGATTCTTGATGCCGGCACGGGAGCGACGCACCGCACGGGCAATGGCCGAAACCGCTTCATCCTGACCAATAACGGCTTTTTTCATCTGCTCTTCCATCTTCAACAGGCGATCGCTTTCTTTCTGTTCCAGGCGAATAAGCGGTATCCTCGTCCACTGGGAGACCACCCGAGCAATATCATCATCGGTGATCACCAAAGAGACATCGTCACGCTTTTGCATCCATTCCGCGCGTTTGCGTTCAAGCTCGTCACGCACTTCACGCTCCTGGTCGCGCATCTTGGCCGCGCGCTCGAAATCCTGGATCTTGATATAAGATTCCTTTTCTTTCTTTAACTGCTCGATCTTTTCCTCAAGCTCTTTAATGCCGTCGGGTACGACCATGGCCTGTAACCGCGCCCGGGCGCCGGCCTCGTCCAAGATATCGACGGCTTTATCCGGAAGGAACCGGTTAGAAATATAACGGTCGGACAAACGCGCCGCTGCCTCCAAAGACTCGTCGGAATATTTAACCCGGTGATGAGCCTCATATTTGTCCCGCAGACCTTTAAGGATCTGAATGGTTTCATCGACAGACGGAGGTTCAACGATGATCGTCTGGAAACGACGCTCTAAAGCCGCGTCCTTTTCAATATTTTTACGATACTCGTCGAGCGTAGTAGCACCGATGCATTGGATCTCTCCGCGCGCCAACGCCGGCTTTAAAATATTGGCTGCATCAATAGCCCCTTCAGCGGCGCCGGCACCCACCAGCGTATGGATCTCATCGATGAAAAGCACGATCTTACCGTTGCGTTTAAGCTCATCCATCACCGCTTTGATGCGCTCCTCGAACTGGCCGCGATATTTGGTGCCGGCGATCATCATGGCCAAATCCAGGACCACAATGGTCTTATCCCTCAACAGTTCAGGGACGTCCCCACAGATGATCTGCTGGGCCAAACCCTCAACGATAGCGGTCTTACCGATACCCGCCTCCCCTAACAGCACGGGATTATTCTTGGTGCGCCTTGAGAGGATCTGGATCACGCGCTCAATTTCATTCTTACGTCCGATCACCGGATCTAATTTGCCGTCTTTAGCTAATTTATTCAAATTCCGGCCGTACGCGTCGATGGCCGGGGTCTTGCCCGCTTTAACTGTTTCCGTCTGCTGGCCGTAGCCGGGAATACCGGTCCCCAAAAGCTCCATGACCTCATTGCGCAGCTTGCCTAAGTCTAACCCCAGGTTCAATAACACACGGTAGGCCATGCCTTCGCCTTCTTTGACCAACCCTAAAAGCAGATGCTCGGTACCGATATAATTGTGCCCCAATGCCCGGGCTTCCTCGGCGGAAAGCTCCAGCGCTTTCTTGGAACGCGGCGTAAAAGGGATATCTCCCACCACCTGGGTCGCAGGACCGGCCTGCACTAATTTCTCAACTTCGAGTCTGATGGTCTCCAGGTCCAGCCCCAGCTTCTGCAGGACCGCGGCGGCCACACCTTCGCCCTCGCGGATCAAACCCAATAATAAATGTTCGGTGCCGATATAATCATGGTTAAAACGCCGAGCTTCTTCCTTGGCGTAGACAATAACTTTGCGTGCACGTTCAGTAAATCGATTAAACATCTTGGCCTCCTAACTTCTGACGGATCACAGCCGCCCGTTTTGTATCGCGCTCGAACGCGTTTAATTTTTTACCTTCGATCTTTTGTAAATGTGCCGGCTGGATCATAATGAACAATTCATTAAGCGCTTTATGGTCCACATGTTTGAGAATTCCCATATCCAGGCCCAGGCGCACCATCGAAAAAAGCTCTATGGCCTCCTGGCTGGAAATAATGCGTGCCGTCTTTAAAAGCCCCCAAGAGCGGCAAACCTTATCCTCGAGCATAGGCTTATTCTGTAAAAGCAACGCCTGACGAGCCTGCTCTTCCTGCTCAATGACCTGCCGGATAAGGCCATTGATATTTTGAATGATATCCAATTCACTGTGCCCTAAAGACACCTGATTGGAGATCTGATAAAAATTCCCTGAGGCCTGAGTGCCTTCTCCGTAAAACCCGCGGCTGGCAAAACTCAATTTGGATATCGCCGCCAACACCTTATTGATCTGCTTGGTCATAACCAGTGCCGGCAAATGCATCATCACGCTGCCGCGCATGGCCGTCCCTGTATTCGTCGGACAGGCGGTCAAAAAGCCCCAGCTTGGATTATAGGCAAAGGAAAGCTCCCTGGACAACGAGTCATCAATGGCATTGATGATATCCCAGGCCTCACTTAAATTCAGCCCTGAGCGCATCACCTGAATGCGCAAATGGTCCTCTTCATTGATCATCACCGAGATCACTTCTTCGGCCGTGACCAAAAGACCTTTGCCTTCCGGGTTGGAGGCATGCTCGTGGCTCATCAAGTGCCTTTCCACCAGCATCTGGCGATCCACCTGATCAAGCTCGGTCATTCTAAACAGCGTCGATCCTTTTAAGTTGCCAATCCGATTAACTGACTCCTCAACAGCCGTTAACACCGCCTCCAGATCTTTTTTAGCGGATTTGCCGGGAAAAGTCCATGCCGCCAGATTACGCGCCAGACGCACGCGCGAGCTCATGACTATATGAGCTGAAGGGCCGGTGCCCCGCAGCCACTCTCCGGTATGATTTAATAACTCTTCAATACGCATCTTTTTACGGGCGGGTTTGGAACCCACCCCTACTCCTTTTATTCTAGAGTTCTGATCTTGTCCCTAAGAATGGCCGCACGCTCAAAATCTTCAGCCAGGATCGCCTGCTGCAACTGCTGCTTGAGATCAGTCAAAACCTCAGCAGGCGAAAGATCAGCAGGAATTGCAGCGATCGCGGTCGCAGGATCCGCAGATACCGCCCCCGGCTTATCCTGATAGGTCGCAGGCTTTTTGCCTAAATATTGGTTCGAACCGTGGATCTTGCGCAATAGCCCGCTTAAATGCTCTTTAAACGAGGTATAACAATCCGAACAGCCCAACCGGCCAAACTTGCGGAAATCCTCGTAGGGCAATCCGCAGCGGGAGCAAAGCAAGGCAAATGTTTTATCGCTATCTTTCGAAGCGGCCGGCTTGGGACTATCCGATAAACCCGCCAACAGGTCGGCTAGGCCGAATTGCTGCTCCATTTGAGAACTTTTCTGCCGGGCGCATTCTTCGCACAAATGCATCTCTGACATCTGCTCATCGACGATCTCAGTCAGATGCACTGTGGCTTTTTTCTTGCCGCATATATCACAGGTCATATCGGATGCCATCTTTTTTAGTCAGTTGATGAAAATGATCAAACAATTTCCGGGCCACAGGACCGGGCTTGCCCTGGCCGATCACGCGCCCGTCCACCTTGACCACAGGGATCAATTCCGCCGCAGTCCCGGTCAAGAAACATTCCTGGGCATTATATAGTTCATGCCGGGTAATATACCCTTCCGACACCTTGATCTTGATCTTGCCGGCAAGTTGTAAAATAGCCTCGCTGGTGATCCCCTTTAAACGGCCTAAATGCGGGGTCGCCAGCACGCCATTTTTATAAATAAAAACATTGTCCCCGGTGCACTCGCCGATATAGCCATTATCTTCGAGCATGATCGCCTCATTATAACCGCAATGGGAAGCCTCGATCTTGGCTAGAATATTGTTCAGATAGTTCAGCGATTTAAGCTGAGGATTAAGCGCATTGGGATGATTCTTGACCGTCGGCACCGTGATGATATCCATGCCCTTCAAGTAAAGCTCAGGCGGATAAAGCACGATCTTGTCCGCAATGATGACCACATTAGGTTTCCCGTGACACTTGCGGGGATCGAGCCCAAGGTCACCATCGCCGCGACTGACAACCAAACGAATGTAACCGTCCTTGATCTTGTTGGCCTGCAAGGTCTTGACCACCGCTTCGATCATTTCTTTCTTGGTCAGGCATGGGTCGATCATCAACGTATGCATGGTTTCATACAAACGATCAATATGCTGTTTTAGACGGAACACCCGACAGTTATAAGAACGGATGCCCTCAAAAGCCCCGTCTCCATAAAGGAACCCATGGTCAAACACCGACACCCGGGCGTTTTCCTTGTCCACCAATTTTCCGTTAAAATAAATCTTCATAAAATCCCTTTCTATCGTTTATCACCACTATTTAGATGCAATTTAGTTCTTTTGAACTCACTGTCATTTTTAGTCAAAAGTTGCCTGTTTTTTTGGGTATCCCGAGACTTTTGGGTCTCGGGATGGCTGAACTTGTTTGAGCCGGAAGCTTCCAAAAGAAGCTGCAGGCGAGTTGTTCAGCCACCAAGAAAATAGGCAGCTTTTGACGTTAAGAAAATGACTCGTGAGTAAAAAATAACAAGTTTATCTCTTCGTCCATGCTATCAATGAGCAAAATACTTATTTCGCCAGAACCAGCAGTTCCAACAAGCCGTCCTTCATAGCGATAATCCGCTGGGTACGGCTGGCGATCTTTTCGTCGTGCGTGACTATCACGACCGTCACCCCGTTGGTCTTATTCAACCCCAACAGCGTGTCCATGACCGCCTGCCCGCTATGCGAATCCAAATTGCCGGTAGGTTCATCACAGAAGACGACTTTGGGAGCGTTCATCAAGGCACGCGCGATCGCCACCCGTTGCTGCTCTCCGCCGGAAAGCTGGTTGGGCCGATGGGTCGTCCGTCCTCCTAAACCTAACTGCTCTAATAATTTTAACCCTGCAAACTCGATTGCGCTTGTCTTTCTTGAGTTTTCTTTTATCATGGCCGGCAGGATCACATTTTCCAGCGCTGATAATTCCGGCAGCAGGTGATAGGACTGGAACACAAAACCCATATCGCTGTTGCGGGCATTGGCCCGCTTCAGATCGCTTAATCCATATAGGTCCTGATCGCCGAACATCACCCGGCCTTTATCCGGAGTATCCAGACCTCCCAGAATATGCAACAAGGTCGATTTTCCCGCACCTGACGGGCCTGAAATGGCCACGACCTCACCGGTATCAATGCTCAAGTCAACGCCCTTGAGGACATGCAAGGGACCGGGATACATTTTATGGATATTCACCGCTTCTATTAACATTATTCGTACCTCAACGCTTCTACAGGCTCAAGATTGGCCGCTTTGAGCGCGGGATAAATAGTGGCGGCATAAGTGATGAGCATCGCTGCACCCACAATCAAACCGATATCGGATGCCTGTATTAAGACCGGCAAATGGTCGATATAATAAATGTCCTGCGGCAATTTAATGAACTGGTATCTCTTCAATAAAACCGTGACCCCTACACCGCCGATAAAACCCCAAAACGTCCCCATGGCGCCAACCGCCAGCCCCTGCCAGGTAAAAATCCGGTGAATGCTGGCACGGGACGCCCCGATGGATTTCAGGATGCCGATATCCTTGACCTTGCTAGTTACGGTCACGATCAGCGTACTGATAATATTAAAAGACGCGACTAACACGATCAGCGTCAGGATTATGAACATGGCAAATTTCTCCAAAGCCAGCGCCGCAAAAAAATTAGCATTGGTTTCCATCCAGGTGCGCACCAAAAAACTGAAACCGATCGTATTGTAAATATCCTTTTTGACTTTGGGAGCATCGTCAGGATTCTTTAACTTAAGTCCGATACCGGAAACCGCCGAACCAATGTTAAATATTTCCTGAGCCCTGGGCAAGGTCACCAGGATCAAATTCATATCATAATCATACATACCTGAAGTAAAGATCCCTGCCACTTTGAACTGATAGCGCCAGCCCTCACCGGCAACACCTGAGGCCGGAGCGATGATCGTCAACGGATCCCCTATTTGATATCCATAAAACGACGCCAACTGGCTGCCGATGATGACCCCGTCACCTTTGAGGTCCGCCACCTTGCCTTTGGTTAAATAACTGTCGATGCGCGTCACTGTCCCCTCACTTGACGGTTCAACCCCGCGCAGGATCAGGCTCGCGGCCCTTGTTCCGGCTTCCAGAAAAACATTGCCGTGGATATACGGGGTCGAGCTCAAAACGCCGGGCAAAACCTTCAATCGAGCGTTGAGCTGCTGATAATTCTTTAACCCTGTCTCTTTCTCAACTAAAACATGCGCATTGGCGCCAACGATCTTTTCACGCAGGTCATGATCAAAGCCCGTCATGACCCCGATGACAATGATCAGCGCCATCACACCAATAGCAATTCCCGCGATGGCCACAAAATTGATCACAGAAAGGAACTTATCCTTCTTTGCAGTGAGGTACCTTAAAGTTAACCACCACTCGAAATTCATAAGCCTATTGCTCCGCTTTCATTAAAGGGAATAAGATAACATCCCTTATCGACGCTGAATTGGTCAGCAACATCACCAGACGGTCGATCCCGATACCCAACCCGCCGGCAGGTGGCATGCCGTATTCCAAAGCCCTCACGAAATCCTCGTCGATGGTGCGGTTGCCGGTTTCCGTATCATCATCCAAGTCCGCCAAAAGACGCTGATGCTGCTCCTGGGGATCATTAAGCTCAGAATAGGCATTACCCACTTCCATCCCCGCAATAAAGAATTCAAACCGTTGGGCGATAGCCGGGTTATCCACTTTAGCTTTGGCCAGCGGCGAAAGAAAGGTGAAGTAATCCAGCATAAATACCGGATTGGCCGTGGCCTTCTCATCTAAAACATCCTCGACGATCTTCATAATGGCCGAACGGGTCAGGCGGTCGATCTTGACATGGCCAGCCGGACGTTTAGCCTTGACCTTTGAGAGCATGATCTCGGCGCTGTCGGTAGGATCTATATCAAAATTCTCTTTGACCACCTTGGCAAAAGAACGCCGCTCCCAGGGAGTTGTGAAATCGATCTCCTGGCCCTGATAATCAATCTTATACGTCCCATATAACTTATACACCAGCGAGCTGATAAGCTCCTCAGTCATCTGCATCATATCCTCAAAGTTCCCGTAGGCCTGATAGACCTCGAGCATGGTGAATTCAGGATTATGCCTTGTCGATATTCCCTCATTACGAAAATTTCGATTGATCTCATAAACCCTTTCAAGCCCACCGACTAATAAACGCTTCAAATACAGCTCCGGCGCAATACGCAGGTATACATCCATGTCCAAAGCATTATGTTTAGATTTAAACGGCTTGCCGCGCGCTCCGCCGGCTAACGGCTGCAGCATGGGCGTCTCCACTTCCAGGAATTCTTTCCCGTCGAGATAAGCGCGTATGTGAGAAATAATATGACTGCGCTTAATGAACACTTCCCTCACCTCGGGATTGGCGATCAGGTCCACATAACGTTGACGGTAACGGATATCCACGTCCTTCAAGCCATGCCATTTTTCCGGCATCGTTTGCAAAGATTTAGCCAACACCTGATATTTAGAGACCCTGATGCTGTCCTGACCGGTCTTAGTTTTGAATGTTTCGCCTTCGACTCCGATAATATCGCCGAGGTCTAGACACTTAAGCATTTCATAAGCTTCCTGCCCGACATTGTCCCCTTTAATAAAAAGCTGCATGCGGCCGGTCTGGTCCATCAGATCCATAAAATGGACCTTGCCCTGGTCCCGATTGGCCATAATGCGACCCGCGGTCACCACATGAACGCCTTCTTTAAAATCTTTTAAGATCTGGGCCACTGAATGTGAACGTATAAAACGCTGCGCATACGCATCAATACCCTTGGCTTTTAAAGCATCCAGTTTCTTTATCCTAACGCTTTTATTCTCATCGACTTCCATCATTTGCCTTCCTTCTATAATTACTTTGGAATAAATAAAATTAAACTTCCTGGAAAGGTTCATTATATAGAAATTAGACGAGGAAGTCAATTAACAACGCAAAGCCAGAAACAGGGAATATTCAAATCGAGGATGAAGAAGAAACTTTTTTTAGCTCATCGACCAGGTACGGATCCACATCGCCGCGTAATTCTTGGGTCTTTTGTACATCAGCCCGGGCTCTGTCGTATTTCTTCGTATTATAGTAAGCCTCACCTCTATTATTATAGGCCTTGGCATAGTTGGGCTTGATTTTAATAGCGTTGCTATAATCTGAAATAGCCTGAACATAAAGACCCTGCCTGGCATACACGTGTCCGCGGTTGTTATAAGCTTCGGCATCATTAGGGTTATTGGCAATAGCCATCGTAAAGTCCGAAATGGCACCGGTTAAGTTACCCTCCTGCGCCAAGGCCACGCCGCGATTATCATACGCCTTGGCATAATTAGGATCGATATCCAATGCTTTGGTATACTCGTCGATGGCCCGGCCATATCTGCCCTGTTCATAATACCCATTGCCCAATTGGACATAATCCACGGGAGATTGGGCATAGCCCAGCGAATAGCCTAAAAATAACAATCCTATTAAAAATAACGTAGTTTTTAAAATGTTAGTGGACATACTATGAGCCTTTCTTAATACTCTAGCGGGGCCTGTCTCGGCCTTGCTGTTCCGGTGCTCCTGATTCGAGGGCAACCCTATCAGCGACTAGAACAGGGGTTTCCCTAAATCGCCCGATTGCGCAGTCACCGTCCGCCCCGGAACATCAAGTCCGAGCCACCCGCCGCGAGAAATAGGGTGCTAACTCCGCTATTTTACCATACCATAACTACAAAATCTGCGGTAGAACTCAAACAATTCTAAATAGCTTTCGGGTTAGTAGCAAGTGACTATTACTTGCTACTAACCATACACATAAAAAGCCCCGCGAAAGGCGGGGCTTTTTATTTTACTGCATTATTTTTACGACTTTATTATTCCGCGCCAATCTTGCGCTGGAATAATTTCTTCACACCGGTCGGCTTGGCAGCAGCTTTGGGTGTCGCCTTCACATCTGCCTTGGAATGCGCAGGAGTGCCCGCAGCAGCACCGGTTGCCGGCACCACCGGCTTGACTTCGGCCTCTGAGACCTTGGTCGTATCCCCGGCTTCTTTATCCGCTTTAACGCGTTTTTGCCCGGTGATGATCGTACGGCTCTTTTCTGTCAATTCCAGGAATACCAACGCAGCATTGTCACCGGCACGCTGTGCATACGGGATAATGCGGGTATACCCTCCATGACGTCCGGCAAATTTGGGAGCAATGTCGGTAAAAAGCCGGGCGACTTCAGCATGATCGCAAAGGATAGTGAACGCACGACGACGCGCGACTAATGTATCTTTTTTACCGAGCGTGATCAATTTCTCGATAAGCTTTCTGCCTTCTTTTGCCTTTGCACTGGTCGTGCAAATACGCTCTTGCAAAAAGATCGCTTTAGCCATATCGCGTAAAGTCGCTTTTCTTAAACTTTGATTCCGGCTTAAACGGTTGCCTGACTTCGCGTGTCTCATATTATTTGGTCCTTAATTTTTTTGTATCCACTTTCATCCCCAGGTTCAAGCCCATGGCTTTGAGGATATCTTGAATTTCTGTTAAAGATTTTTTACCGAAATTGCGGAACTCCAGCAATTCAGGTTCTTGACGGCGCACCAGATCGCCGATCGTCTTAATATTGGCATCTTTAAGACAATTGGACGAACGTACGGATAATTCCAGTTCGGAGATAGGAAGACGAAGCTTGGTGTACAAAGCCTCTTCTTCGGCAGAAACTTCTTCTTCCTGCTCTTCTTCTTCAGGCAGCTGACCGTACGCCACAAAGACGTCCAGATGTCTTTGTAAAATATTGGCTCCGTACAATAAAGCTTCTTTAGGATTGACCGCACCGTTGGTAAATATCTCCACGAGCAGACGGTCATAATCCGTACGCTGACCGACACGAGTATTCTCGACGGTAAAATTCACCTTGATGATCGGGGTGAAAATAGAATCAACGACGATCGTACCGACCACAGCGCCCTCTTTTTTATTCTGCTCAGCGGGCACATAACCGCGACCGCGTGAAATTTCTAATTCCATGTTAAAAGGAATATCCTGGGTCAGGGTCAACAAATGATGCTCAGGGTTCAAGATCTCGATGATCTCATCGGAAATGATATCTTTGGCCTTGACCGCACCTTTGGCATTAGCTTTTATATAGACGGTCTTGGGGGTCTTGGAATGTGAACGGACCACCAAACCTTTGACATTAAGAACGATCTCTGTCACCGACTCCAAAACGCCGGGAAGAGTGGAAAACTCATGGGACACGCCTTCGATACGGATGGAAGATACCGCACTTCCTTCGATGGATGACAAAAGAATACGACGCAAGGAGTTGCCTAACGTCACGCCATACCCACGCTCAAAAGGCTCAGCCACAAATTTGCCATAGGTATTCGTATAACTAGTTTCTTCGCAATCTAACCGTTTTGGCATTTGAAAATCGCGCCATTTAACACCCATGATGATCTCCTTGCTGTTTTATGTCCCCGCTTGAGGTGCCCCCCAAGGGTCATACGAGTTAATAAATTATCTGGAATACAACTCAACGACGAGCTGTTCATTGACCGTATAGGTCACATCTTCACGTGCCGGAACACGCACTACTTTTATTTTCAAATTGGCCGGATCAACCTCTAACCAGCCCGGGATCTTGCGTTCTTTGGTCAACTCCATATTCGCTTTGATACTGGCAAGAGCCTTGTTGTCCGTTTTGATCTCAACCACATCATTCGGCTTAACAGAAAACGATGGGATATTCACCCGGCGGCCATTGACCGAGACATGGTTATGGCTGACGATCTGACGTCCATCCGTACGGGACTTAGAAAACCCGCTGTTAAAAAGGACACTGTCCAGACGACGTTCCAAGAACTGCAAAAGGATATGTCCGGTTACTCCCTTAGTGCTCACCGCTTTTAAAAAGTAATTACGGAACTGTGTTTCCAAAATACCGTAAATACGTTTGATCTTTTGTTTTTCGCGCAACTGGACGCCGAAGTTTGACAGCTTGGTTTTCTTATTCAAACCATGCTGGCCAGGGGCGTACTCACGGCGGGAAACCGCGCATTTATGCGTGTAGCAGCGGGTACCCTTTAAAAAAAGCTTCTCGCCTTCACGGCGGCAGAGACGACAATCCGGTCCTAAGTCACGACCCATTTTTTATTCCTTCCTTAATTTTACTCTTACTCAGATGATACAAGAGTGGTGCCGTTACCTTAATTCTTTATTAGATAAACGGCCTTTCCCATTTTTATCGCACCGAGCTTGGCAGCCGTATCCTTAAACTGGATTCTCCCTCATGGAGAGCGACGTTAAATTTGTTTTATACTCTTCGTTTCTTGCGTGAACGGCAACCGTTATGAGGAATTGGCGTCACATCTTTAATAGAAGTCACATGCAACCCGGCCGCCACCAAAGCACGGATCGCTGATTCACGACCTGAGCCTGGGCCCTTTACAAAAACATCAACGCTCATTAAACCGATCTCTTTGGCTCGACGAGCAGCATCAGTTGCTGCGATCTGGGCCGCAAAGGGTGTCGATTTCTTGGAGCCGTGAAATCCGACCAGTCCTGGCGATCCCCAGCTGATCGTATTTCCCTGTTTATCGGCTATCGTCACAATAGTATTATTGAATGAAGCCATGATCGTCGCTATCCCTGAGGTTACACCTTTAAGCGATTTCTTTTTTGCTTTTACGTTCTTCTTGACTACCTGCGACTGATCTTGTTTTTGTTCTTGTTTATTGGCCATAATTTTTATCCTGATTTCCTTGTATTAAGCTTTCTTAGCCGGAGCGGCTTCTTTTTTGATAATATGTCCCACTACAGGCTTTTTACCTTTTCGGGTACGGGCATTGGTCTTGGTCCTCTGACCTCTGACCGGAAGCCCCTTGCGGTGACGAATACCACGGTACGTCCCGATCTCCATATGACGGCGAACATTATCATTGATCTCACGGCGCAGGTCACCTTCGGTGACATAATTCTTCTGCACCAAGCTGGTGATACGGGAAATCTCTTCTTCCGTAAGGTCTTTGGCACGCTTGTCCCCGCTGATCTGGGCTTGTGCTAAAATTTGTTTGGTGCGGGCCGGGCCGATGCCATAAATATATGGGAGTGCGGCCTCAATTCTTTTTTCTTTCGGAAGATCAATACCTAAAATTCTGGGCATCTTACTTATCCTTGTCTTTGTTTGTGTTTCGGATTGGTACAAATGACCCGTACCACCCTGTTACGACGGACGATTTTACAATTTCCGCAAATTCTTTTAACCGATGATTTTACTTTCATGATATTAAATACCTCTTCTTCGTACGGGCAGGTTCCAAACCTGCCCCCTGCATTTATAGGAAGGTTTAAAACCCTCCCCACCTATTTTAATCTGAATGTGATCCGACCTCTGCTTAAATCGTACGGCGATAATTCAAGTTTGACTTTATCCCCCGGCAAAATACGGATAAAATTCATCCTTATTTTTCCGGATACATGGGCCAATACTTTATGATTATTCTCCAATGCCACTTTAAACATAGCATTGGGCAACGCTTCTGCGATGACGCCTTCGACTTCGATTAAATCTTCTTTTGCCACTTGTCCTTACCGCCTTACTTTGTCAGTATTTCAGGTCCATGCGTTGTTATAACGATCGTATGTTCAAAATGCGCTGACGGTTTCCCGTCCTGGGTGACAACAGTCCAACCGTCGGCCAACGTCTTGGTGTGATAGGTGCCCATGTTGACCATTGGTTCTATGGCAAATACCATGCCTGGAGCGAGAATAGGCCCTTGTGCCGGACGGCCGTAATTAGGGATCTCCGGTTCTTCATGCAAAGCACGTCCGATCCCGTGCCCAACAAAATCCCTTACCACCGAAAATCCGTGCATCTCAACAAAGCTCTGGACGGCAAAAGAAATATCCGAGAGCCTTCGACCCGGACGGGCCTGTTCGATGCCCCGATACAATGAGTCCCTAGTCACCTCTAAAAGTCGCTTGGTCTGGGGGTCTGTCAATTTGACAGGGACTGTCACGGCCATATCGGAATAATAATCTTCGTAGATTATACCCATGTCCAGACTGACAATATCCCCGTCTTTGATCACTCGCTTACCCGGGATACCATGAACAATACCTTCATTGACGGAAACACACGCACATCCGGGAAAACCGTGATAGCCTTTAAAAGCCGGGCGAACATTATTTTTTCGAATAAGTTCTTGGGCCTTATCATCAATATCTTTGGTCGTCATCCCGCTTGTTAAAGAGCATTGCAACTGTTCTACAATGGAACTAAGAATCTTACCAGCTTTTCTTAAAATGTCAACTTCATTAGGGCTCTTGATCAGAATACCCTGGATCTTTTTCATTTCAGCAAAGCGGCAACAGCCAGGCGAACTTCAGCCGCTTCCACATTAGCATCGATCTTTTTTAATTTATTCTGTTTAGCGTAATAGTCAATGATAGGTGCTGTAGACTGCTGATAAACCTGCATACGCGACTGTATCGTTTTCTCATTATCATCCCCGCGCTGATAAAGTTCACCGCCGCACACATCACAAACACCCTCTTTTTGGGAAGGCTTATACGTCACATTAAAAAGGGCCCCGCATTTGCGGCAAACCCTGCGACCGGTCAGTCTTCCTAAAAGAACATTCACATCCGCTTCTAAACTGATGACGAAGTCTAAGGGGGATTTCACTTGGGCCAACAGCAAATCCAGGTCTTGGGCCTGATTGACCGTGCGCGGAAATCCGTCGAACATAAAACCTTTATTCAGATCAAGACCATGTTCGATCTTTTGTTTGACGATCCGGGTCACCAGTTCATCGGAAACCAAAGCCCCTTTTTCCATTAAGCTTTTGATCTCCAGGCCAAGCTCTGTTCCCTTCTTGATCTCTTCGCGTAACATATCTCCGGTGGAGATATGCGCTAATTTATACTTTTCCTTTAAGTGATCAGCCAGCGTCCCTTTGCCTACACCCGGAGGCCCCAACAGTACTATTTTCATCGTCTACCCCTCAAATGTCCGGTTTTCATAAAACCTTCATAATGGTGCATCTGTAAATGCGACTCGACCTGTTTCATCGTATCCAGCATAACACCAACGGTGATCAAAACACCCGTGCCCCCGAAAAAGGCGGCTACTGTATAAGGGACTTTAAATGAAGCCATGATCCAATCCGGCATAACGGCAATGATACATATGAACAAAGAACCGACTAACGTGATACGCGTCAACACATAATCCAGATAATCTGCGGTTTCTTTGCCCGGTCTGATCCCCGGCACAAAACCGCCGTGCTTCTTTAAATTCTCCGCAACGTCTACCGGATTAAAAACAATGGCCGTATAAAAATAACAGAAAAAGATGATCAAGGTCGCATAGATCAAGTAGTACGTCATGTGCCCGCGCTGGATCCAGGAAGCAAATTGCTGTAAGCCGCTATGCGGCAGGAACGATGAGATGGTTGCCGGGAACAAAATAATGGACTGAGCAAAAATAATAGCAATGATACCGGCAGTATCAACTTTCAGCGGAATAAATGTCCCCTGACCTACCGCTGTTGAACTTGTACCGGCCCTGCGCGCATATTGTACCGGAATACGACGCTGTCCCTGAGAGATCAAGGTGGTCGAAATGATGACCGAGATCAAAAAGAACACCATCAGAACGATCGCGATCGGCTGCAACTGACCCGCGCCGCTTTTGGGGTCCAACAGTAAATTCAACTGATGGTACGCTGCCGGTGCTCTGGATAAAATACCGACCGTAATGATCAGTGACGTACCATTACCGACACCGCGTTCCTGGATACGTTCCCCTAACCACATCAGAAAAACGGTCCCAGCCGTAAGGGTCATTACCGTCGTAAAACGAAATCCCCAACCGGGATCGGTCACGATCTGTAACCCGCCGAATGCCGTCGGACTTTCAAGCCAAAGAGCGATAAAGAATGACTGGACCATCGCCAAACCCACCGTACCGTAGCGGGTAAACTGGTTGATCTTCTTATAGCCGGCCTGACCTTCTTTGGAAATTTTCTCCAGCGAAGGGATAACCGCAGTCAAAAGCTGCATGATAATAGAGCTGGAAATATACGGCATGACGCCTAAAGATAACACCGTCATTTTTCCAAGAGCGCCGCCAGAAAACATGTCCATGATACCAAACACGTTGCCGCCGCCGTTCGCAGAGCTCATTTTTTGAAAGAACTCATTTAAAGCAACCCCATTGATACCAGGGGTCGGTATATAACAACCCAAACGATATACCGCCAGGATCCCTAGCGTAAAAAGGATTTTCTGACGTAATTCAGGGACTTTAAAACAGTTTGAAAATCCTTTTAAAAATTGGGAGATCATAAGATGTTATGACAAAACCTCTGTTTTCCCGCCGGCCTTGACGATCTTTTCCGCAGCGATCTTGGAAAAGCGATGGGCCTGCACGGTTAATTTTTTGCTAACTTCCCCACGGCTAAGGATCTTTACCGGTTGTAACAAAGATCTGATCAAATTTTCAGTCTTCAAAAGCTCAGGAGTAATGACCGTTCCGTCATTAAAACGATTGAGACTTTCGCAGTTGACCACCTGATACTTGACCGGCCATTTACTGTTAAAACCAACCTTGGGTAAGCGGCGCAACAAAGGCATCTGACCGCCTTCAGAACCCAACATCACCGATCGACCTGAACGGCAATTCTGACCGGTTTGACCGCGTCCGGAACGTTTACCGTGACCGGTACCGCGTCCGCGTCCGACGATCTTTTTGCGTTTTCTGGAGCCTTCGGGGCTACGTAATTGATGGACTTGCATGGGTCTCAACCTCTTTTTGAATGCTCACACTCGGAGTGCGAGCTGCCTTTAAACGTGACAACCCGTCAAATGTAGCTTTAACCACATTGATAGGATTATTAGAACGATGACACTTGGTTAAAATATTGGAAATACCGGCGCCATCACAAACCGCACGAACGGCACCTGATGCAATAACTCCGGTACCTTCAGAAGCGGGCTTAAGCAACACTATCGCAGAACCACACTGACCGATAATCTCATGAGTGATCGTTGTACCGCGACGAGGAATATAAATCATTTGTTTTTTAGCAGCAGCTAAAGCCTTCTTGATGCCTGTCGCCACTTCGCCGGCCTTGCCCAAACCATAGCCTACCTTACCCTTGCCGTCACCGACAACTACCAGCGCTGAAAAAGCCAGACGGGTTCCACCCTTGGTAGTTTTGGAGACACGGTTGATAGAAACAACCTTTTCTATCAAACCGCTGTCCGTCAAAGAGGGTTTCTTGGTAAACGCTTTTCTTTCACCGCCGCGCTTACGTCCTCCTTTATTATAAGGAGAGGCTCCGGCAGCCGGAGCCGCAGCAGCGACTTCTGGAGCCGCGACCACCGCTTCATCAGGCAGCGTTGCCGATTCAGACTCTTGCGCTAATATTTGCTCAGCCTGAGCCGGGGTTTTAACTGCTAATTCTTTTTCGTCGATCTTTTTAATGTCTTTCATTCAACTCCCCTAACCCCTCTTTGTAAAAAAGAGGGGGATCTAAAATGATTAAAACTCTAGTCCGCCCTTGCGTGCAGCGTCGGCAAAAGCCTTAACACGTCCGTGATATAAATACCCCCCACGGTCAAAAGCGACCTTTTTGATCCCTTTTTTAACAGCTTCCGCAGCCAAAACCTCGCCTAAAATGGTAGCGGCATTGACGTTACCGCCGGATTTGGCTTTTGTTTTCACATCTTTGGCTAACGTTGATTTCCCTACGAGAACTTTGCCCGCGGCATCATCGATAATTTGAGCCTGCAAATTGTTCAAGGAGCGGTGCAGACACAACCGTGGGCGCTCAGCGGTGCCGCTGAGAACGTCACGAATACGTTGATGACGATGAAGTCTTTGTTGTTCTTTAATGTTTAACATATTATTTTGTCACCTGTTTACCTTGCTTACGTTTAACAATTTCACCGGCATAACGAATACCTTTACCCTTATAGGGCTCCGGTGGCTTAAAACCGCGGATCTTAGCGGCAACCAGCCCTACCAGGGCTTTATCAACACCTTCCACGGAAATCTCCGTCGGTTTTCCCGACGTTATTTTCACTTCTTGGGGCACTTCATATTCGACCGGATGAGAAAATCCGACGTTTAAAACCAGTTTTTGCCCCTGTACGGCCGCGCGAAAACCAACGCCCTGGATCTCTAGATTTTTTTTATGGCCAAGACTGACGCCGGCACACATATTTTCGATCAGCCGCTTTGTCGTTCCATGATTGGAACGGGCCTGCTTGGTGTCGGCTAACCGATTGACGAACAGTTTATTTTCTTTTTGTTCCAAAACCACATCTGCCGGGATGACCATGGACAATTTGCCCTTAGGCCCTTCCACATTCACATTGGTGCGATCAAATGATACTTTAACGCTTTTAGGTAGTTCTACTGGTGTTTTTGCGATTCTGGACATATTTTTCCTTTAAATTTTTTACACACACATCCGTACGGACGAATAATTTTTCGGCCCTACCATATATAACAAAGCACTTCCCCGCCGATCTTTAATTTACGCGCTTCGCGGTCTGAGATCAACCCCTTGGAAGTGGAAATCACTGCCGTTCCCAGACCGTTAAGAACTCTTGGAATACGATTATTGTCTGTGTACACGCGTAACCCCGGACGCGAGATACGTTTGATCCCCAGGATCAAGGGTTTATTATTTTCGTATTTTAAATATACCTTAAGGACCCCCTGTTTATTATCTTTCAATAAACGATAATCCTCAACGTAACCGTCATTCTTAAAAATAGCCATCATGCGTTCAAGTAATTTAGAGGCGGGGAATTCAACCGTCTCTTTGCGCGCACCAATGGCGTTACGCAGGATAGTTAGTGTATCAGCGATCGGATCAGAAACAGACATTTTTAATTTCTCCTAAAATTGTTATCCGTACGGGCTCAATTAATCGAGTCCCATGTACGGGCCGAGCATGCTCGGCCCCTACTACCAGCTTGCTTTTTTAACGCCGGGGATTTCCCCTTTCCATGAGAGCTCCCTAAAACAGATACGGCAGATACCGAACCGGCGCAAATAACCGCGCGGACGACCGCACAACCCACAGCGGTTATGCTGACGCACCGGAAATTTAGGAGTTGCCAAGGATTTATTGATCAACGACTTTCTAGCCATAATGTCCTTTTCCTTAAATACTTCTTATTAATTTTTCCCCTGTACGGGCGCAAAATCTTGCGTCCCTACTTTGAAAATGGCATCCCTAAAAGACGCAATAACTCAAAATTCTGTTCTTTATTCCCATTCTCAAAAACGAATGAAATGTCCATGCCCTGAATACGGTAATCCCGCGCGCCCGGATCGATCTCGGGAAAAATACCCTGGTCGGTAATGCCCAGCGTATAATTTCCGTCGCGGTCAAAGGCTTTTCGCGATGTTCCGTTAAAATCCCGGATACGCGGCAAGGACGCATTCACCAGGCGGTCCAGGAATTCATACATGCGTGCACGGCGCAGGGTCACTTTGCAGCCGATGGGAAGATTTTCCCGTAATTTAAAGTTTGAAATAGCCTTTTTAGACCGACGGATCGTCGGTTTCTGACCTGTTATCGTCGCTAAATTCTCAGCAGCGCGGTCTAAAAGCTTGACATCACCGATAGCTTCACCAACCCCCATGTTAACCACGATCTTGGTCAGATGCGGCACAGCCATAGGATTCTTGATGCCGAATTTTTCCTGCATTTGTGGAACAACTTCTTTACGATATTTTTCTAATAAACGGGCAGCCACTTTTTAATACCCCCTATTGCTTCGTTTTGCGGTAATAACCGCACCAGATTGTACGGGCAATCCATGCCCTGTACGGGCACAAAATTTTGCGCCCCTACTATATTGTTTCCCCTGTCGCTTTCGCGATACGCTCTTTACCGCCATCCTTTAAAACCTTGACCGAGAAACGCGTAGCTTTATTGGACTTTTTGTCCATAAGCTGTAAATTCGCCAGAGCCACCGGTTTTTCAAGTTCGATATATCCGCCTTGCGGATAGGTATCTGATTTCTTGACTGACTTCTTGACCACATTAATATTGGCAATGACCGCTTTCTTGACCTTAGGCAGAACCCTGACCACTTTACCGGTTTTACCTTTGTCTTTGCCTGCCATCACAATCACTGTATCATCTCGACGAATACGCAACATATTAAACCACCTCAGGAGCTAAAGAAATTATTTTCATGTATTCCATATTGCGCAACTCGCGCGCCACGGGCCCGAAAACGCGCGTACCTTTGGGGTTCCCCGCGTCATCAATAATAACCACCGCATTGCTGTCAAAACGTACATAGGTCCCGTCTGTACGTCGAATGGACTTCTTCGTACGAACAATAACACCTTTGGCCATACTACCTTTTTTCACGACCGCATCCGGGGTGCTTTCTTTGACATTAACGCGGACAATATCGCCGACCTTCGCCCAAGACTTTCCCTTTGATTTCAAAACACCGATCAAAGAAGCTTTACGGGCCCCGGTGTTATCTGCCACATCTAAAATTGTTTTTAACTGTATCATAATCCCTCTCCAAACCTCAATGGCCCTTCCCTAACACGCAGCCCAACAAAGCAATAGGGAATATTTACGTTTTTGCTCCCACAACCTCGCTGATGATCCAGCGTTTGTCTTTCGACAAGGGCCGAGTTTCCATAATAAGAACCACATCGCCGGTCTTGGCGACATTCTTCTCGTCATGTGCTTTATATTTAACAAAATTACGAACCTGTTTTTCATACTTAGCGTGCTTATGGACCTTCTGGACCTGCACGACGCGGGTCTTGTCCATTTTGTCACTGACGACCACAGCCGTCAAAAATCTACGGCGATTGACTCTATTTTCCATGATTTTTTCTCTCGTTTAAAACTGTTAAAATACGGGCAATATCTCTTCTCAAATTACGAAAACTGGCCGGTTTCTCCACGCGCCCCAACTGACGATGGGATTCCATTTCAAAAAGATCTTTCTTTAACTGTTTTTCCTTGGTGATCAAATCATCTTCATTGAGATTATTTAATTCTTTGATTTTCATATAAATCCCCTCATACGGACTCGATCAATCGAGCCCCACCTAATGACCGGCTGATCGTATAATAAATTTGGTCCTAACCGACAACTTAAAGGCTACTAACCGTAAAACCTGTTTGGCAAAATCTTCGGGGACACCGCCTAATTCAAAAACAATTTTACCCCGCTTGACAACCGCCACCCAATGGTCCAAATCGCCTTTTCCTTTACCCATACGGGTTTCTGCCGGTTTTTTAGTGATCGATTTATGCGGAAACGCATTGATCCATAATTTTCCGGTACCCCGCAACTTACGTGCTACCACGACGCGTGAAGCTTCTAACTGCCGAGCCGGGATAAAACCGTTCTCAATTGCTTTCAAACCGTATTCACCGAAATGCATCTGGGCACCGGTAGTTGCTACACCGCGTGATTTACCCTTTTGTGATTTGCGGAATTTGACTCTCTTTGGCATTAACAACATAAATTAAAATCCTCTCAAATAAGAACCCTTTTGATCGTTCGAACCCCTACGAAGCCACCTCTGGTGCAGCCGGTTGGGCGGCTGGCGTGACCGGCACTGCCTGCGCAGCCGCTGCCACTGCTTTCGCTTCTATTTCTTCGTGATCCTTGATCACATCACCCTTATAAATCCAAACCTTGATCCCCAAGAGACCATAGGTGGTCTTAGCTTCAAAAAAACCATAATCGATGTCCGCACGGAACGTATGTAGCGGGACTTTCCCTTCGTGATATTTCTCGGTACGGGCCATTTCAGCGCCACCCAAACGTCCGGCGCAGCGGATCTTGATCCCTTTAGCTCCGGCCATGCGCGACTGTTCAATGGCACGCTTCATGGCGCGACGAAAAGCCACCCGTTTCTGCAGCTGGAAAGCGACACCCTGTGCTACCAATTGCGCGTCAAGATTAGGATTCTTTATCTCCTGGATATCAATGACGATCTTATCCATGTCTTTCTTGGTAATAGTTTTAAGTTCGGCACGTAACCGGTCGATATCAGCTCCACGACGACCGATGATAACACCGGGACGGGCGGTATGAATACGCACCTTGACCTGCTCGGCGACACGCTCGATAACGATCATGGAAACAGAGGCCTGGTCAAATTTTTCACGGATATATTTACGGATCTTAAAGTCCTGTTGAATATTATTTGCATAATCACGGCGTTCGGCAAACCAGAGGCTGCGCCAATTTTTGGTATACCCAAGTCTTAATGCTAACGGATGAACTTTTTGACCCACTTGTATGCTCCCTGTCTTGTATTGTAGGGGTCGACCTTGTGTCGGCCCATTAAGCGGGCGGACATAAAGTCCGCCCCTACTCTATTTTTTAATATCGTTCTTCGTTTTTATATCTAAGCCTACAGTTAAATGCGTTGTCCTGCGTAAGATCGGAGTAGCCCGACCAAAAGATGCCGCCCTGAAACGTTTCCAGGCGCCACCATGATTCGCGGTAATGGTTTTAATAAATAATTGCTCTTCGCTTAATCCTTTTTGTTTGGCATTGCTAATCGCAGAATCCAGCACTTTCTTGACCAACGCACTGGAGCCTTTCTCGATTTGAGCCAGCAATGCCACTGATGTCAGCACATCCTTACCGCGGATGGCATCAATTACTTGACGCATTTTCATAGATGACACTCTTAAATATTTGGCCCTAGCTATCGCGATCATATACACCTTTCGAAATCAAAGAAACAGGAAATATTGGCTATCATATAACCTATTGGATTTGTTTATTTTTTCTGCATCGCCTTCTTGGCTTTAACACCGCCATGTGCTTTAAAAGTACGGGTGGCGACAAAATCCCCCAACTTCATGCCTACCATATTTTCCGTCACAAACACCGGGATATGTTTACGTCCGTCATGGACCGCAAACGTATAGCCGACAAAATTCGGGATAATCGTCGAACGACGTGACCAGGTTTTGATCGGCTGGCGCTGACCGCTGGCAACTACTTTATCAAATCTACGCGTCAAAGACTCTTCGACATACGCACCTTTTTTAACTGAACGGCCCATTTTACTTTGTCCTTCTTCTAACGATCATTTGGTTGGAATATTTACGACGACTACGCGTCTTATAACCCTTGGTCGGTTTACCCCACGGGGTCACCGGATGAGGATTACCCTGAGGAGCTTTACCTTCACCGCCACCGTGAGGATGGTCTACCGGGTTCATAACGACACCACGCGACTGCGGACGGCGACCTAACCAGCGACTGCGTCCGGCTTTACCGATCGACACTGTTTCATTCTCCACATTGCTCAACTGACCGATGGTGGCACGGCAATCGATCGACACTTTACGTACTTCGCTCGAGGGCAGACGCAAGTGTGCCACTTTCCCCTCTTTAGCGATCAATTGGGCGGAGGTTCCGGCGCTTCTGGCTAACTGACCGCCGTTACCCGGTTTTAATTCAATATTATGGATGCCCGTACCCAGCGCAATTTTAGCTAACGGCAGGCAATTCCCGGCGATCATATCTACATCAGCACTGTTGGTACTGACGATCACATGACCGACACGCAGATCAACAGGTGCCAAAATATAAGATTTCGTTTTATCACTCTTGTACTGAATAAGCGCAATACGGCAGGTACGGTTAGGATCATATTCGATGCCAAGAACTTCGGCAGGATCATCAAGACGGGTTCTCTTAAAATCAATGACACGATACATCCGCTTATGGCCGGCTCCGCGGTGGCGCGAAGTGATACGACCGTATGAATTACGACCGCCGGAACTTTTTAAAGGCAAAAGCAGAGATTTTTCCGGCTTACCTTTGGTCAGCTCCGCAAAATCAGGTAATGCCGCGTGACGAACTCCATTCGTGAATGGTTTAAAACGTTTGATACCCATTTTATACGCCCTCTATTTTCTGTCCCTCTTTAAGAGAAACAATGGCTTTTTTCCAACCCGTGGTGTAACCGGCTCTGGCGCGAACGCGCTTAAGCTTGCCCGGCACATTGGTAGTATTAACCGCATCAACCTTAACCTTGTAAATCTCCTCAACGGCACGCTTAACATCCACCTTGGTAGCGGGTGTTGCAACCCGAAAGAGGTATTTACGTTCTTTTTCCAGCGTACTGCCTTTTTCTGACCGAACCAGTGCTTTGACGATATCGTAACAAGTAATCATTATTGGATTCTCTTTAATAAAGTGTTTAACGCTTCTTTGGTGACCAGCACATTTTTATTGTTCATGATATCAGCGGCATTGACGTCCAAAGCCCTTGCCAGGGTCAAGCGCGCGATATTGCGGGAGGCCAATAAAGTCTTTTCATTAGTCCCGTCGAGAACAGCCAGGGTCCGCCCCTGAACATTTAAGTTCTTCAGAATAGCCACAAACTCCTTGGTCTTACCGGAAATGACTTCCAGCTGATCCACACAAACGAGGCTATTGCCTAAGAACTTGGCATTCAAACTCTCACGTAAAGCGGCCACGCGGATCTTTTTAGGAACACTATACCCGAAATCACGCGGCTTTGGTCCAAAACAGATCCCGCCTTTTTTCCACAACGGAGAACGAGTAGATCCCTGACGGGCGCGACCGGTTCCTTTTTGGGCCCAGGGTTTTTTGCCGCCGCCGGAAACTTCAGAACGGGTTTTTGTGGAAACCGTTCCCTGACGATTATTGGCATTGTACATGACCACCGCTTGATGGATCACCGCGTCCTGAACGTGAACACCGAACTTTTCTTTGGGCAGCTCGATCGTTGCTGCTTTCTGACCTTTAATATCAACCACATTTAATTCTGGCATATCTATCCTATTTCTTGGCCGTTTTACCGGCAGCAGCCTTGCTTTGTTTCATTGGGTTTTTCTTAACTGATGTCGTTGGTTCTTTCTTTTCCTCTAAGGAGCGGAAGACTTTCTTTTTCGATTTATTAATGACCACGACCCCATTCTTGTGGCCCGGAACAGCACCTTTAACAAGAATCAAATTTTGATCAGCATCAACGCGCATGACACGCAGACTCTGTACGGTCACGGTATCCATCCCCATGTGGCCGGGCATATGCTGGCCCTTGTAAACACGGGAAGGATCAGAACTGGAACCGATGGAACCTACCCTGCGGTGATGCATGGAACCATGCGCCGCCGGACCGCCGTTCCAATTCCAGCGGACCATACCACCCTGAAATCCTTTGCCGATAGAAGTTCCTGTGACATCCACGAAATCCCCGGCCTTAAAAAGATCCGCCTTAAGCTGATCGCCGATCTTGTAATCTTTATTATCTGCGGACTCAAATTCTTTGACATGCTTCAAAGGAGTCTGGCCGATCTTCTTAAAAAACCCTAAAACCGGCTTTTGCAAGCGCGTTTCTTTAACGGTCTCATAGCCTAAAACAACCTTCATAGGCTTGTCCTTCAACCCTAAAACCGTACAGGGCCCAGCCTCGACGACGGTGACCGGCGTGATATTGCCTTCACTATCAAAAATTTGGGTCATACCAATCTTTTTACCCATGATACCGCGAATCATTGATGTCCGCCTTCCTTAATACTACAAATGTTATGCCCGTAAGGGCTTTATTAACCAAGCCCTTATACAGGCTCGATCAATCGAACCCCTACTGCTTGATTTCGACGTCAACCCCAGCCGGCAAATTTAATTTGCGCAAAGCTTCCACGGTCTTGGATGTGGGGTTCACTAGATCAATAAGCCGCTTGTGCGTGGCTAATTGAAATTGTTCACGAGACTTTTTATCGATAACCGGGGAACGAAGGACCGTAAACAGTTCTTTTTTGGTCGGCAAAGGTACAGGGCCTAAGATCTGCGCCCCGGTACGGATAGCCGTATCCACTATTTCCTGGGTACTTTGATCAATTAACCGGTGATCGAACGCTTTTAATTTTATACGTATTTTCTGCATGTTTACCTTTACTATGGATCCCCGATCAAACCATTCGGGGATGACACTGACATTATGTCAGTGTCACTTGATAATCTCTGAAATAACACCAGCTCCTACGGTACGTCCGCCTTCACGGATGGCGAAGCGTAATTCCTTCTCCATGGCGACCGGTGTGATAAGCTCAACTTCCAAAACAACGTTATCCCCAGGCATGCACATCTCAACACCCGCCGGTAACTCGGCAGTCCCTGTCACGTCTGTGGTACGAAAATAGAATTGAGGACGATACCCTTTGAAGAACGGGGTATGGCGTCCGCCTTCTTCCTTGGTCAGGATATAGACCGAGGCTTTGAATTTGGTGTGAGGCTTGATGGAACCCGGAACAGCTAAAACCATGCCGCGCTCCATATTATCCTTGTCCGCGCCGCGCAATAACAACCCGACGTTATCTCCGGCTTGACCTTCCTCGAGCTCCTTACGGAACATTTCAACACCGGTCACAACCGTCTTAGAAACAGCCGGGCGCAGCCCGACAACTTCAACTTCCTCGCCGACCTTGACGCGACCGCGTTCAATACGACCGGTAGCAACCGTTCCGCGACCTGAGATCGAGAAAACGTCTTCCACCGCCATTGAAAAAGGCTTATCTAATTCGCGTACAGGTACGGGAATAAATTCATCAACAGCTTTCATCAAATCCAAGATCGGCTTGGCCTTACCTTCAAAATCCTTGGAATTGTTCAAGGCATCCAAAGCGCTTCCCTTGATAATAGGGGTATTGTCGCCGTCAAATTTATACTTGGTCAAAAGATCCCGGACTTCCATTTCAACTAATTCCAACAATTCCTTGTCCTGAACCTGATCGCATTTGTTCATAAAAACCACAATGCGCGGAACGTTGACCTGACGGGCCAAAAGGATATGCTCGCGGGTTTGCGGCATCGGGCCGTCAGTTGCAGAAACGACTAAAATAGCACCGTCCATCTGAGCGGCACCGGTGATCATATTCTTGATATAATCCGCGTGACCCGGGCAGTCAATGTGAGCATAGTGACGGCTTTCCGTCTCATACTCAAGATGCGAAATGTTGATGGTAACGCCGCGTTCTTTTTCTTCAGGGGCGTTATCGATCGAATCATAAGCGCGTGCCTGGGCTAAACCTTTATTACTCAAAACAGTGGCAATCGCCGCGGACAAGGTGGTCTTACCATGATCAACGTGACCGATAGTACCGATATTCAAGTGTGGTTTATTACGTGTGAATTTTTCCTTTGCCATGACTCTATCCTCCGTTTAATTTGACCCTATGAATTTCTTTAAAAACATTTCTGGGCAGGTTTAGAACCTGCCCCTACATTATAATTTCGTAGGGTAGGGTTCTAAACCCGACCCTGCGTTTTAAAATTATAGTATTCTCTATTTAACCATTCAAGAATTATGCGTTAGCTGACCTTAGCTACGAATTCCTGACGAGAGCCGATAATCTTCTCGGCAATGCTGTTTGGAACCTGCGCGTAAAACGAAGGTTCCATAGAGAATGATGCGCGTCCCTGCGT
>Ga0302320_10001796_pt1 | contig 51298 bp, 35 predicted proteins | sample Bog_T0_3_FD_202130 | JGI IMG/M metagenome (GOLD analysis project Ga0302320, IMG submission 202130) | Peat permafrost microbial communities from Stordalen Mire near Abisko, Sweden - Bog_T0_3 | ecosystem: Environmental > Terrestrial > Soil > Wetlands > Peat | place: Sweden: Abisko, Stordalen Mire... | reverse complement strand
CGGGTGTCCTACCGTTCGGCCATCCCACCCCAGACCGCCTCCAAAAAATACTTCCAAACATTGCATGCAATTAACCCCAAAACGCGCACAATAATCCTATGCGTACCTTTGCCCATGCGAGTCCAGGGAGTCCGGAACGGGGAAAAACCTTTCTGAAATCGCAAACACCCCCTACCCCCTCTCCCCACTTTTGTTGACAGCAAAGCACTTATCCAGTGTCTTAGATTTCGACACAACAAAACAAAGCACTTACAAGCCACCCAAAAGCTCAGAACGCCCCTTTTGCACCAGAAACGGTGCAGGAAACAGCAAAGAATCATCCATTCCTGAGCAAAACAACGGTCTTCCGCATGTCTTCGCAGCCGTGAGATCGCTCCGCCCGCCAGTCCTTTATCCTGATACCAGCCGTGACCAACACATCCACCGCCGACTCGTTCTCCCGTATCGCCCTCGACCTACTGGCCGATGGAAAGCCGGAAGAGTCCGCCAAGGCCTTCCGCGCTGCCATCACCGCAGATCCCGCCCATGTTGAAGCCCATCACGGCCTTATCCGTGCCCTCCGTGACGCCGGCCAGCCCAACAACGCCGTCGCCGCCGCAATGGCCCTAACCGTCCTCACCCCCCAGGATCCGCTGGCCCATACCGCCCTCGCCATCGCTCTCCAGCACGCCGGCCACATTGAGCAGGCCGAGGCCGCCTCCGCCCGGGCACGCATCCTCGAGTGGAAGCAGCAACTCATTCCCCCTACAATCGGCTAAGGGCTTCCTTAAGGAGTCTCTGATCAAGTCGAAGTCTTGAAAGGGCACGACTTCAATAGCCTGCCCTGAGCGAAGTCGAAGGGTGCCGCAAGTGCCGCAAAATCAACTGGGCTTTACAGGCTGCGTAAAAACTCGTATCGGCAATCGATTTCAAATGCTTTGTAACAGGGCCTGACCGGGGTACCGGGGAACCCTCTGGGTCGGGGTCGCGGGCCGATAAAGCCAATCAAATCAATGTTGGGTTTTAACCCCTGCAAAACTTTCAGTCGACATTTGCTCTCAAACAGCCCTTTTTCCGAAGCCTCTTTAGCCCCTGAAGGATGCCTTCCTTGAGAAGGTACACTTGTGCACAACTTCCTTAACCCGCATCGTATGCTCGACCCTTCCATGCGGCTTTCCGTCCCGCCAACTTGCGGAACAGCGCATTCCACTCCAGCGCCAGCATCACAGCCACGCCCACCGGATGCAGCAGCGCACTCATCCAGCTTTGTCGAAAACGCGCTGCGGCCATCACCCGCGGCAAATAAGCCGCACAAACGGCCGTAACGGCAAGCGGCCAATCCGCTTTTCCGAAAGCAAACGGCAGCGCCACGAATGGCAACACCGATCCGCAAGCCAGCAGCAAGGTGAATGGCACAATGCGCGCCGGCGCTGCAATGCCTTCCGTCGCATTCTTGCTCAACCCGCTCCACACCTCGCTCGCCGACCGGTACATGCGGCATGTAGCCAGGTCCGTCAAGTCCGCCAGATCCGTCGCAAACCCGTTCTCTCGAAAAACCTTCGGAAGCATGAGTCCATCGTGCATGGTTGTTTGAATCGCACCATGCCCACCCACTGCCCAATACGCGTCGCTGCGCATCATCAAAAACTGCCCACACCCCGCCGCAAATCCCGCAGCAGTTGGATACTTGCGCATTCCCGCGAGCGGCAGATAGCCAAGCAGCACAAAGTGAATCAGAGGCAGAAGCAGTTTCTCCAGAAATGTGCCTGTCTCCTGGCGCGGAAATCCACTTACCAGCGAAGCCCGCGAATCGCTCAGAAAGCCCGCCGTCCGCGCCAGCGCCTGCGGGCCAATGCGCACATCCGCATCCAGAAAGCACAACGTCTCATACCGCGCCTCAGATGCCAGCACATAGCATGCGTGCTGCTTTCCGTTCCAACCCGCGGGCAGTCCTTTTCCCGTCTCCAGCCGCACACGCGGGTCTTTCCCGGCAAACTCCTCCACAACGTCCGCCGTACTGTCCCGCGATCCATCGTCCAGCACAATCAATTCAAACTCAACACCCTCTGACGCCAGCACGCTCGCCACCGCGGCAGCAATCGAGCGCTCTTCATTGCGCGCAGGAATGAGCACAGAGATCGGCGCTAGCCCCACACCTATTCGTTGCGGCGGCTTCCTGTAAAGCTGCAGGTTCAAGCAGAACAGAACCGCCGGAATGCACGCGCAAATCAGTAGCAGAATGATCATCGCCTACACACTCCGCTCTCTTTCAATTCTGTGTCCAGGAGTCCGCTGTCTTTTTCGCCCGCCTGCTTTGCTGTACTCTTAGCAGCAACCGTATGCTCATCATGGTATTTCTTGCCGCGCATCATCGCAGTCGCTTTGCGCCAGGCGTCATATACAAAGCCCACGCCGGCCTTCCCGCTCAACAAGCTGGTGAATGCAGCCGGATCGCGCGCCATCGCAAGGGAAGCCAACGCATCTTGCGCGGCGGCCATTCCACTCACCAGGGACTTCTCAATCTCCGGAGTCGACATACCTGCATCAAACCACTGCGGCTCCCCAACCTGAATCAGAATCTCCGGCAACCGCTCGTCCCAGAATGTGTACTCGATTGCCAACGGCACCGCAGTTACTCCCGGGTTGCGCCTGAGCACTCCTGCAAGCCCCGGCTGAAACTCCGGAGGCCGTTGCCTCACATCCGCGAACGCCCCCTGCGGAGTCACCCACAGCATCGCTCGCTCGGTGCTGAGAATTTCCTTCGAAGCCCGCAGAAATTGCACCGCGCCGCGCCGTGTCCCTCGCTCTACAGGAAACATTCCCATCTTCCCCAGCATCCGGTAGCGCTCCAGCGCCTCCGCATCCATCGGCGCATAGTGCACGCTGCCCGCAAAAAAGCGCCGCGCCAGCAACATGCAAACCAGCGGGTCCCACCAGGACCCGTGGTTCAAATAAACAACCAGTGGCCCCGATTGTCCGCGCAGCCGCTCGCCATCCGCCAAGCGTACCGTGTGAAAGTGACGAGGGAAATACCACCCAAGGTAAAATGCGAACAGCCGGATCAGCGCCGCTGAAGGCGCTCGAAGCCTGTCACCTACCTTGCAATCGTCTCTCATACGGCCACTGCCAGCAACTCCTCAGTCCTCTTCCGCGACTCGGCCGCGCTCTCCTCGCCGCGATATTTGCGGTCCAGCGCGTCCGCCGCAATCCACCCTGACATCATCACCATGGGCATGCCCGGCCCCGGATGAGCAGCCCCGCCCGCAAGATAAAGCCCCTCCACGTCCCGACTCGCATTCGCCGGCTTGAACGCCCCATTCCACCGCCCATGACTCGAGATTCCGTAGATCGCTCCATTCAGCACCCTGTAACGCTCGTGAATATCCATGGGCGTCAACGCGAGTTCAAACACAATCCGGTCCTCGATATCGGTCAGCCCCGCAGTCCGCTTCAGCTTGTCAAGAATCACTTGCCGATACGCCGGGAGCATCTTCTTCCAGTCATGATGAGGCCGCAGGTAAGGCGTATGCACAAGGACATACAGTGCATCCCCACCCTCCGGCGCAGTCCCCGCTTCCGTCCGCGTCGTCGACGCCAGGTAGCACGTTGGATCAAGCGCCGGCTCACCTAGATCGTAGATCGAATGAAACTCCTCATGCGGATCGCGCGAGAACACAAAATCGTGATGGGCGAGGTGATCGTAGGCTTTGTTCAATCCAAGGTAGAGAACGACGCCCGAGCAGGCAGGCTCGTATGTCCGGCGCTTATCAAAGTTCCGCGCCACTGGCCCGCCAATCAACTCACGATAAGTGCGCACCGCGTCTTCGTTTGACACCACTGCATCAAATGGCTGCGGATCCCCGTTCACAACAATCCCACCAACGCGTCCGCCGTTCGTGATCACCCGATCTACTTCAGCACTCGTGTGATACTGCACGCCAAGTTCACGCCCAAGCTTCACCAGAGCCTCGGGAACAGCGCGCGTGCCGCCCATCGGATACCAGATTCCCTCTTCCGCCTGCATGTGGCCAATCGCGCACAAAATCGCTGGCGACGCATCCGGAGACGAGCCCACATACTGCGTGTAGTGGTCCAGCATTTGCGCCACCCGTTCATCCGAAATAAAGCTGCGGATGGTTCCAGCCACCGTTTGCCCCAGTCTCATCCGCGCCACATCTCTCAGCACGCTCAACTGGAATGCCCCATTGATGTCGAACGTATCCATCATCGATCCAACAGAGCGCCAGAAAAAGAAGCGATCGGAGATGCCGTGCAACTGCTCTGAAAGCTGCATGAAATCCTTGAAGCCCGCACCTAGCCCTGGCTTGCGCGCTTCCAGGGAATCCGCCATCGCTCCCACATCATGCTTCAGATCAAGCACTGATCCGTCATCGAAAAAGCACCGCCATTGCGGATCCAGCCGCACCATCTTCACGTAATCATCCAGATTGCGGCCCGCCTCAAGAAAGACGCGGCGCAGCACCGAAGGGCGAATCAGGATCGTCGGCCCCATGTCGAAGCGAAAGCCCTCCTCGGCCAACACCGCAGCCTTGCCCCCGAGCCACGCATTCTTCTCGAACACCTCCACCTGGTATCCGCGCGCAGCCAGTGTTGCTGCCGCCGACAAACCACCCAGGCCCGAACCGATGACTGCAATACGCATCTTGACTCTCCTCTTCCCGCTACCACTTCATCCCACGCGCGGCCTTCACCAAGTCGCGCAATGCTTCAAACCGGCTCCGTCCGCCTCTGCCGTGTAATACGCGCAGCAGCGCAACAAACAAATCGCCATGTGCAACTGTAGTCGGCTTCCACGCCCGCCTGCTCGTGCTCCGCTGCACAAGAATGTTCTTGACCGCCGTCATTTCCAACAGCCCTTCCGCGCCCCGCGTCGATCCAAATCCGCTCAACCCCCGACCGCCAAAGCTTGCCCTCGGATCTGCGCTGGCAACAATCACATCGTTCACCAGCACACACCCAGCGCGCACGCGCCCCGCAAACAGCCGCGCTTTCTCCTCCGGACCAAACACCGCCGCAGTCAACGCATAAGGACATTGGCTGTAAACATCCAATGCATCCTCATTCGTTTCCGCATTCAGGATCGTCAGCAGGGGAGCAAAGATGTCGGTCTTCGCAATCCGCATCGAAGGCAACCCTCCATCAACGAGCGTTACGCCCACCGTAGCCGCGCTACCCGAATCACCACTCTGCCCATTCAGCAGAACCCCCGCGCCGAAAAGAGTCGCTTCCTCCACCAGTTCACTCAGCAGCTTGAGCGATGCCCGCGTCACCGGCACGGGCTCCAGAGAACGCAATGCAGTCGCCAGCCGCGGCCCAAGCGTCGCGGCAACTGCCTCGGAAACAATCAGCCGCCGTGGAGCCATGCATGTGGCCGAGCCATTGAATCGCATCCCAAATGCAATCGCCTCCACCACTCTCTCCGGGTCCGCTCCCGGAAGCACGAAAACCGCATCGCACCCCGACAGTTCCATCACCGATGGCGTCAGGGTCTCTGCCAATGAACGCATGACAGCCCGTCCCGTGTTTGCTGACCCAGTCAGCACCACCTTGTCCACACCCCTCTCAATCGCCACTTGTGCCGCTGCGGGGCTCTCATCAAGCACAGTCAACAACCGCGCATCAAGTCCACTCTCAACCAGCAATGTCTTCAACGCAAAAGCTACGGCTGAACCCCCAGGAGCCGGCTTCCACAGCACCGCATTCCCCGCCACCAGCGTCTGAATGGCCTGCGAACCGGCAAGAAACAGCGGATAATTCCCCGGCCCGATAATGAGCACAATACCCAGCGCTTCCCGCCGCGTCTCCACCGTAACGCCGCCCAGCCAAATCGGACGCAGCTCGGAAGATTGTCGAACCGGGGCAAGTATCTGCTCCGCCCGCCTCTCCAGAAAACGGCAAGCCTCAGCCAGCGGCATTACCTCACTCACCAACGTATCTGCCAGGCTGCGATGCAATTGGCCCGCAGATTCGAGCGGAACAGTTTTGGCCAGCTCTCGTCCGCCATCCCCAATCGCAGTTCGCAGGGCGCGCACAACCTTCAGCCGCTCGGCCAGCGGCTTCGCTGACCAGGCTGCCTGCGCCAGCCGTATGGATCGATGATCCAAATGCACGCTTTCACCTTTGTCGAGTTGCCCCCGCATCTAGGCCGCGGTCCTGCAGGCGGCCTGCCCGCTCAATAGCGGATTCCGCTCCCACTGTGGGTCAATCTGGAAATCCTGGAGCAGGAGCTTCGATGTGATCCGCGCCGACTCGAATATCACTGGAAGACCGCTGCCCGGGTGCGTCCCCCCGCCAACAAGATAAACCCCTTCCGCATCCTCAAAGCGGTTGTGCGGACGCAGATGCAGCATCTGGCTCAGAGTATGCGCCATGCTGAATGTTGCGCCCTTGTACAGCGCAAACTCCTCACCCCAACTTTGCGGGTTCAGCTGCTTCTCCACCACAATCCGCTTCTCAATTCCCGTAATCCCAATCTTCTCCAACTGCCTCAGCGCTAGCGCGCGGAATCCTGGCGCAGACTTCTGCCAGTCGATGTTTCCGCTCTGATGCGATACCGGCACAAGGACATAAACCGTGCTCATCCCGTTCGGCGCCAAAGTGGGATCAGTCACGCAGGCGTTCTGGACATAGAAGGATGGATCCTCCGAAAGTTGGTGCGTTTTCTCAATGTCCTCCAGGTTCTTGCGATATTCCTTCGACAGATAAATCGTGTGATGCGCCAGCTTGTCGTAGCTCCCTTCAATACCCATGTAAAGCATGAAGGTCGAACAAGAGAATTGCTTCCTGGCTATCCTTTCGTTGCTCCAACGCCGCCGCAGGCCGTTGGGCACCATCCGTCGCATCGCTTCGGCAAAGTCTGCATTCACCACCACCGCATCCGCATCCAGACTTTGCGTCGCAGTATCCACGCCCACCGCCCGCTTCCCCTCAAATCGAACCCGCTCGACAGGCTCATTCAACAGGATGCGCACACCCATCTCCTCTGAAACGCGCGCCATCGCTCTCGTCACAGCTCCGCACCCGCCTATAGGGTGGAAGACGCCATGCTCGTACTCCAGAAACGAGAGAATGCTGAACAAGCTTGGGCATGAGAATGGCGACATCCCAAGGTACTTCGACTGAAAGCTGAAACCGAGACGAATGCGCTCATCCTTGAAATGTGTCCGCAAGTCGGCGTCCAGGCTGCGCCACGGCTTCAGCAGCGGAAGCAGCTTGAGCATGTTGAACTGCGCAAGGTCCCGCCAGCTATCAAACGGAGTCTCAAGGAACGGTTGAAACTTGGCCAGTTTCTCGCGATTCTGCGTGAGGAAATTCTCAAAGCGCGGAGCATCCTCCGGACTCAAGGCAGCAATCGCCTTCTTCATCCGCTCCCGATTTGGCGTCGCCTCCAATTCCCCACCCGCTCCGAAAACAAGTTTGTACTGGGGGTCCAGGCGCACCATTGGAACTTCTCTGTCCAGGTCACGTCCCACGCTCGCAAAGATCTCGCGAAGCACACGCGGATAGAGGAAAAACGTCGGCCCCACATCAAAATTGAAACCGCCCTCGCTCATGGTTGAAGTGCGACCGCCAGCGGTTCCGCGCTTCTCCACAATGGTGACCTCAACTCCAGCCTTCGCCAGCAATAGAGCAGCGGCCAAACCACCCGGCCCCGCCCCAACTATGACCACCCGCCGTGCTTGTCTCATATTCTCTCGGACCTTGCCAATATCTTGATTTGATTTCTTTTAGGGAACCCTTCCCAGCCTGCCAGGAAAGCAGCGAAGGAAAGGGATCTGATTACTAAGTCTGACGCGCCACCAGTTACTCACGGTTCCGGAGTCTTCGACGCAGTTTGATTTCGGCAACATTAAACCCCAATGTGTTGGGCAGACCAAAACGCGCCCCGAAGGATTCCATTCGAGCCCACCCTTCCGTTTCCCCTTGACAGCTTCCAACCTTTCTCGATACCGTTAGTTCGGTATTCGAACAAAACACCGTTACTGCCCAAATCACTCACACTCCGACGCCCGCGTCAAGCTTCAGGCGCCAATCTGACAATTTGCCGAACCGCTGAGTCATCGCCAGCGAAGGGAGCACAATGAAAGGCATTTCGAGAAGGAGTTTCCTTACTGGGGCCACTATTTCCGCCGCGGCCACCGCCTTAAGTCCCAACCTCTGCCGTGCCCAGGCGTCCAGCTCCCCCTTCCGAATTTCCGTCATCAACGACGAAATCTCCCAGGACTTCGAACACGTCTGTTCTGTCGTCGCGCACGATTTCGGGCTTAGCTGGATCGAACTTCGTTCCATGTGGGGCAAGAACACCATGGACCTGAGCGACGACCAGACCGCCGAGGCCAGGCGCATCCTCGCCAAATACGATTTGCAGGTTACTGACATCGCCAGCCCACTCTTCAAAACCGACTGGCCTGGCGCACCCCGCTCGCCCTACGGTTCCAAAGGCGATATGCATGGAGCTGTCGAAGTAGCCTTCAAGCATCAGGACGAGTTACTGGAGCGCTCCATTTCCCTCGCCAAACAATTCAACACCAATAAGGTCCGCTGCTTCGACTTCTGGCGTCTTGACGATGTCGCTCCCTACCGTACCGCCATTGACGACAAGCTGCGCTCAGCGGCCGAAGTCTGTGGCAAACAAGCCATCCTGCTGGTCCTCGAAAACGAGTTTGAATGTAACACCGCCACCGGCCGCGAATCCGTGCGCACTCTGAACGCAGTACAGTCTCCCAACTTCGTTCTCAACTGGGACCCCGCCAATGCCGTCATGCGCGGTGAACTCGACGCCTTCCCCAACGCATGGGCAATGCTCCCCAAAGACCGCATCCACCACTGCCATGTGAAAAACGCCGTGAAAGATGCAGCTGGCAAGATTCAATGGTCGCCGGTCGGCACCGGATTCATCGACTGGACCGCACAGTTCCGCGCGCTTCATGAGGCGGGCTATCACGAAGCGGTGAGCCTTGAAACCCATTGGCACGGCGCTGGCACTCCCGAAGAGTCCACCCGCGTCAGTTGGGCAGGTATGAAGAAAGCGCTTCAGGATTCCAGCACTCTTTAGGTGCCTCCGAACACACCATCGAAATATATCAACCCGTTGATGGAGAAGACAGTGGTCACACGACGTGAATTCCTCGACACCCTCGCAACCGGCGCTGCTGGCCTTGCCATTGCATCCACCGCCAAAAGCTACGGCCAGATTCTCGGCTCCAACGATCGGCTCAACTTCGCCGTCATCGGCCTGCATAGTCGTGCCTATGCGCACTTATCTTCACTAAAAGCCAACAAGAATTCTGCCCGCATCTCCCACGTGTGCGATGTGGACTCGGAGACACTCAAGAAGTTTGCCGACGACGCAGCACAGGAGATGGGCGAGGCCCCAGCCACCGACAAGAACTTCCGCGCCATTCTTGAGCTCAAAGGAATCGACGCCATCACCATCGCCGCCCCCGACCATTGGCACGCGCCCATGGCCATTGCCGGCTTGCAGGCAGGCAAGCACGTCTACGTCGAAAAGCCCTGCAGTCATAACCCCGCGGAAGGCGCCATGCTGGTTGAGGCGCAGCGGAAGTACGGCAAGCTGGTGCAGATGGGCACGCAGCAGCGCTCCTCGCCCCACACCATTGAGGTCGTCGACAAAATTGCCAATGGCCTCATTGGCCGGGCATACTATGCCAAGGCGTGGTACAGCAACACCCGCAAATCCATCGGCGTCGGCAAGCCCGTTCCCGTTCCCGCTCAACTCGATTGGGACCTTTGGCAAGGTCCTGCCCCGCGCCAGCCTTATATGAGCAACGTTGAGCCCTATAACTGGCACTGGTTCAAAACCTGGGGCACCGGCGAAACCCTCAACAACGGAACCCACGAGGTAGACGTCTGTCGCTGGGCCCTCGGTGTCGACTTCCCCAAAACCGTCTCCGCTTCCGGCGGCCGATACCACTTCAAGGACGATTGGCAGTTCTACGACACCCTCCTCACCAGCTTTGAATATGAAGACAAGCTCATCGAGTGGGAAGGCAAATGCTGCCAGGGCATGCGCTTCTACGGACGTGACCGCGGATCCTGCATCATGGGCACAACCGGCTCGGTTATCGTCGATCGCGGCGGCTATGAGGTCTACGATCTCAACGGAAAGAAGACCGGTGAAGTCAAGGCCGGCAAAGCCGCCGATTCATCGGACACTCTCGGCCGCGACTCCATGACCGACCTGCACTTCGCCAACTTCATCGCCGGCATCCGCAAAGGCGAAAAGCTCAATGCCCCTGTCTCTATCGGCAACGTGGCCGTCACCATGCTGCAACTCTCAAATGTCGCCTGGGAAACAAAGCGCAAGCTCAACCTCGACACCACGGATGCTAAAGTCCTCAACGATCCCGCCGCTATGAAATATTGGCAGCGCGACTACGAGCCCGGCTGGGCCCCGCACGTCTAAAGAACAAATCAGAGGCACAAAGATGAAATCGACTCTCTCGCGCCGCAGCTTCGTTCAGTCCGCCGCACTCATCTCAGCTGCATGCGCAGTCCCCGCATTCGCTGACCCGTCGCAAGCCACGAGCACACCGTCGCCCGTCCGCCTCGGTCTGGCCAGCTACACCTTCCGCAACTTCACTCGCGCGCAAATGATCGGCTTCATGAAACTGCTCCACGTCGATGCTCTCAACCCCAAGGATGCCAAAGACCATCTCCCAATGGACCCTGCGGAAGAAGCCAAGGCAATCGCCGACTACTCCGCCGCGGGCATCACTCTCCATGCCGCCGGAGTCATCTATTTCCCCAAGGATGAAGACGATGATATTCGCGCCAAGTTCGAATACGCCAAACGAGCTGGCATCTCAGTAATCGTCGCAGGCGACCCGGCTCCCACAACGCTCCCACGGCTTGAAAAGTTCGTCAAGGAGTACAACATCCGCATCGCCATCCACAATCACGGTCCTGAAGACAAAGTCTTCCCTTCTCCGCTTGACGTGCTGAAAGCTGTCAAGGATATGGACCCTCGCATGGGCTGCTGCATTGACATCGGACACACCGTCCGCGCCGGTACCGATGTTGTACAAGCGATCCACGAAATCGGGCCGCGCCTCTTCAACATGCACTCCAAAGACCTCACCAACTTTCAGGATAAAGAAAGCCAGGTCGCCGTTGGCCAGGGAAAGATGCCGTTCCGCGACATTTTTGCCGCGCTGATCAAAACCAACTACAAGGGCTTCGTCGATTTGGAATATGAGATTCACGGCGACGACCCGATGCCTGGCGTGACCGAGTCTTTCGCCTATATGCGCGGAGTATTGGCAGGCATGGGCTATCACGCCTGAGGCTGCCCGATTATCAAAGAAAGACTGGAACCAGAGCATGTTGATTCATGAAGACCGTTTGTTCCCAGCAGCCCCCACTACACGCGGCATCGCCAGGATGCTCTATGCGAGCGTGAAAGACCTGCCCATCGTCAGTCCGCACGGCCATACCCAGGCTGCATGGTTCGCAAACAACGATCCCTTCCCTGACCCGGCCAAGCTATTCGTGCAGCCCGACCATTACGTCTTCCGCATGCTCTACAGCCAGGGTGTTTCTCTTGAAGACCTCGAGATCGGGCACAACGAAATGGACGATCCACGCAAAGTCTGGCGCATCTTCGCAAGCCATTACTACCTCTTCCGCGGAACACCCACGCGGCTTTGGCTCGACTTCGCATTCCACGAACTCTTCGGCCTCACCGAACGTCTCTCCGCTTCCACCGCCGACCACTTCTACGATGCCATTGCAGAAAAACTGAGCACTCCAGAGTTCCTGCCCCGCGCCCTTTTCGAGCGCTTCAAGCTTGAAGTCCTCGCCACCACCGACTCCCCCATTGATTCACTCGCAGACCACCAGGCAATACGCGATTCCGGCTGGGCTGCCCGCATCCTGCCTACCTTCCGCCCTGACCCGGTTGTCGATCCCGAATTCACAGGCTTCGGCGCCAACATCGCAGAACTCGGCCGCCAGACCGGTGAGAACACATTCCAATGGTCCGGCTATCTCAACGCACTGCGCACCGCTCGCGCCCGCTTCCGTTCTCTCGGCTGCACGGCCAGTGATCACGGCCATCCCACGGCCCAAACCGCAGATCTCTCCACAGCGGAATCGGAATCGCTTTTCAGCCAGGTACTCTCTGGAAAAGCCGACGCCTCGCGGCAGGAGTTGTTTCGCGCGCAGATGCTCACCGAGATGGCTCGCATGAGCCTCGACGACGGCCTTGTCATGCAGATTCATCCTGGCAGCGTGCGCAACCACAACCACCCGCTCTACGGGACCTACGGCCGCGACATCGGCGCCGACATTCCGCAATCCACCAATTACGTTCACGCACTGCGCCCGCTGCTCAACCTCTTCGGCAACGAGCCCGGCCTCACCATCATTCTCTTCACGCTTGACGAAACTGCCTACAGCCGCGAACTCGCCCCACTCGCCGGCCACTATCCCTGCCTCCGCCTTGGTCCACCCTGGTGGTTCCACGACAGCCCCGAGGGCATGCTTCGTTTTCGTGAGCAGGCTACTGAGACGGCAGGCTTCTACAACACCGTCGGCTTCAATGACGACACACGCGCCTTCCTTTCCATCCCGGCTCGCCATGACCTTGCGCGCCGCATGGATTGCTCCTTCCTCGCCCGGCTTGTCGCAGAGCATCGCCTGGGTGAAGACGAAGCCTTTGCGGTAGCGCATGATCTGACATATCGTCTCGTCAAAAAGGCTTACCGTCTTTAAGGAGATGGACCATGGCAAACCGAATTCCTTCCGGAAAACTCGCCGAAGAAGAGTCGTTGCCTGCCGCACGATTGGGTCGGGTGCGATGGACCATCTGCGCCATGCTGTTTGTTGCTACGTCGATCAACTACATGGACCGCCAGGTCCTCGCAATACTCAAACCCACACTCATGAGGCCAATCGCCGAACATGGCATCGGCCTCACGGACGCTGGCTACGGACACATCGGCGCGGCCTTCATGATTGCTTACGCGATCGGTCTGCTTGCCGCTGGGCGCTTCGTCGATAAGGTCGGAACCCGCGTCGGGTACATGGTCATCATGGCCGTCTGGAGCCTGTCTGCCATGGGCCATGCGCTGGCGAACACAGTGCTCGAATTCGGCATCGCTCGCTTCTCCCTCGGCCTCGGCGAGTCCGGAAACTTCCCCGCCGCCATCAAAACCGTTGCCGAATGGTTTCCGCAGAGTGAGCGCTCCCTTGCCACAGGTATCTTCAACTCCGGCGCGAATATTGGCGCGGTCCTGGCCCCGTTAATCGTTCCCTGGGTTACAATTCGCTACGGCTGGCATGTTGCCTTCCTGGCTACCGGAACATTCAGCGCTATGTGGATCGTTTACTGGTTCAGCAAATACCGCAAACCCGCCCAGCACCCGACTTTGACCGGTGCAGAACTCCGCCACATCTATCGCGAAGCGGCTGAACAGATGGGGCCTTCCACACCCTGGATCAGATTGCTCGGTATTCGGCAGACCTGGGCCTTCGCGATCCCAAAATTCCTCACCGATCCGATCTGGTGGTTCCTGCTCTTCTATCTGCCCTCATACTTCAGTGATAAGTTTCACCTCGACCTCTCGCACCTTGGCCTGCCACTTATCATCGTCTACAGCGCCTCCACAGTAGGTAGCATCGGCGGAGGCTGGCTGCCCGCGTTCTTCCGCCCCCTCGGAGTCTCGGCCACAAACGCCCGCCTCGCAGCCATGCTCTTCTGCGCCTGCCTTGTGGTTCCCATCTTCATGCTCAACTATCTCCATTCCGAATGGGTCGCCATTTCGCTGCTCAGCTTGGCAACTGCCGCTCATCAAGGGTGGTCGGCAAATCTGTTCACAACCGCCTCCGATATGTTCCCCCGCACCGCAGTCGGCTCCGTAACAGGCATAGGCGGCATGGCTGGAGCTGTGGGTGGTGCCCTCATGGTGAATTATGCAGGCTATATTCTGCAACTCACTCACAGCTATGCAACCCTGTTCGCAATTGCCGCTAGCGCGTACCTCGTCGCCCTTCTCATCCTGATCACCTTGGCTCCCGGACTAAGAAGAGTGGGGTCCCTCGCATGAGCCTCTACTGCGCCGTTGGAAGTCCCGACACCGATCTCTCCCCGGACCACCTACGCCAGCTTCTCGCTGAATCTCTCGCCAAACTCGGCACCCGAAGCAGCGTACTCGCCGTTCCTCCCGATCAAAGCCGCGAACACTCCCGCGCCGGCGACCTCACCAACTTCGCATGGCTCTATTACGGCGACCGCCTCAAAGCCGTTCTCCCGGCGCTCGGAACTCACACCCCCATGCGGCCAGACCAGCTCTTGCACATGTTTGGCGACATTCCCCGCGGTCTATTCCGCATCCACAACTGGCGCACCGATGTTGACACGCTCGGCGAGGTTCCCGCTGCCTTCATCCGCGAACAATCCGAAGGCAAGCTCAACTACGTGTGGCCCGCGCAGGTCAACCGCCTCATCGCCCGTGGCGACTTCGACCTCATCCTTTCCATCGGTCAGGTTGTGCCCCACGAAGTAATCGGCATGGCCAACTACACCAAGAACATCCTCGTCGGCGCCGGCGGGCGCGAAGGAATCAACCGAAGTCACTATCTCGGAGCCGTCTACGGAATGGAGCGCATTATGGGGCGAGCCGAGAATCCCGTTCGCGCTGTCCTTAACTACGCCTCCGATCACTTCCTCCAGCACCTTCCCATCGTCTATGTCCTCACCGTTGTTGGCCGCCGCGCCACCGGCGGCCTCGCCGTTCGAGGCCTCTTTATCGGCGAAGACTCCGAGTGCTTTCACCGTGCTGCCGAGCTAAGCCTCAAAGTCAATTTCGAAATCCTCGACGAACCCATCAAGAAAGCCGTCGTCTATCTTGACCCAAATGAATTCCACTCCACCTGGCTCGGCAACAAAGCTGTCTATCGCACCCGCATGGCGCTCGCAGACGGCGCCGAACTCATCGTTCTTGCCCCAGGTGTGAAAGAGTTCGGCGAAGATCATGCCATCGACGCATTGATTCGCAAATATGGCTATCACGGAACTCCCGCAACCCTGGCCGCGGTCGATGCGAACCCTGACCTCGCCGCCGACCTCAGCGCTGCCGCCCATCTCATCCATGGCTCCTCTGAAGGCCGCTTCAACATCACCTGGTGTCCCGGTCACCTCACCCAAAAGGAAGTCGAGACGGTCGGCTTCGACTACGCCGATCTCGAGACCATGCACCATCGCTACAATCCGCAAACACTCAATCATGGCTACAATCGCATCGATGGAGAGGAAGTCTTCTTCATCGCCAACCCCGGCTTGGGCCTATGGGCACATCGCAACCGGCTCTGAACCAGTACGCTCTGAAAAGGAACCATCCATGAGTTCGCAGCTCTTTAGTCTCGCAGGCAAAGTGGCAGTCATCACCGGAGGAACCTCCGGCATCGGTCGCGCACTGTCTCTCGGTCTGGCCGAAGCCGGAGCCGATGTCATCGCCACCGCACGCCGCGAGCAACAGGTTGAAGATACCGCATTGGCAATCGAAGCCCTCGGCCGCAAAACTCTGCGACTTACCTCCGACGTCTGCGATCGCGCCTCTCTCGACCGACTCCTCAACGCGACCCTCGCCACATTCGGAAAAGTCGACATCCTCATCAACTGTGCCGGCAGAATCAAGCGCACCCCAACCCTCACCATGCCGGATGAAGAGTGGGCCGCAATCTTAGACACCAATCTCACCGGATCCCTCCGCGCCTGCCAGGTCTTCGGCAAGCACATGCTCGAACGCGGCTACGGCCGCATCGTCAACATCACATCGCTCAACAGCTTCGTGGCCCTCAAAGAAGTCGCCGCCTATGCCGCCAGCAAATCAGCCGTCGCCTCGCTCACTCGTTCGCTCGCGGTCGAGTGGTCAAAGCGCGGCGTCGCCGTCAACGCCATCGCCCCCGGCGTGTTCCGTACGGAACTCAACGCGCAGCTACTAGACAGCACACCACGCGGCCAGGAACTGCTGATGCGCACCCCGATGGGCCGCTTTGGCAAGACAGAGGAGTTGGTCGGCGCCGCAGTCTTCCTCGCCTCCGACGCGTCTTCCTTTGTCACAGGCCAAACCATCGTCGTCGATGGCGGATTCCTCGCCAGCGGAGTCAACCAGTAGCTGCATGAATCACCCTTCCTCGTCCGCAGAAGTCCCACGTAAAGGAAGCAATCATGATCCGAATTCCAAAATTCGCAATCGCCTCCACCGCCATCGCGATGAGTGTCGTCCCACTGTTTCTCTCAAGTCAGGAACCACAAACCCCACCGCTCTCCCCAGCCACGATGCCTCGCATCGCTTCCGTCGATGAACGCTTCCAGTCCTATAACATCGAAATGGTGGAGGTCACCGGCGGCCGCTTTTGGAAACCCTATTCCAGTAAGGTCGTTTCGCCAGCCCCAGGCCAGCCAGTCACTAATCAGCCAGCTGGAATGGACCCCGGACTCTACGAGTTCCGCAAGCCTATCGACCTCTACAGCCCGCGTCTGCGTAAACTCGCCGCGGCCCTTGGTCCAGCCTATGTTCGTGTAAGCGGCACCTGGGCCAACACCACCTTCTTCCAGAACACCGACGGCCCTCCGCTCATCTCGCCTCCAAAAGGATTCAACGGCGTGCTCACCCGCAGCCAGTGGAAGGGCGTTGTCGATTTCTCTCATGCGGCCAATGCCGCAATCGTCACCTCCTTTGCTATCAGCCCGGGCACCCGTAACTCCTCAGGCGTCTGGACTCCCGATCAGGCCCGGCAGGTTGTCGATTACACCAACTCCATCGGCGGCCACATCGCCGCTGCCGAGTTCATGAATGAACCCAACATCGCCGAGATTGGCGGCGCGCCCAAAGGCTACAGCGCCGCTGACTACGGTCGCGATGTCGCAGCCTTCCACGCCTTCGCAAAGCAGGCCCTGCCCGGCCTGATTTTCCTCGGCCCAGGTTCCGCGGGCGAAGGCACATTGATGACGCCTCCCTCCATGGGCATGCTTACCAGCAACTCGCTTTTCACGGCTGCCGGCCCCGTCTTTGACGCCGTCTCCTTTCATTCCTATGGCGCAGTCTCCAGCCGCTGTGCCGCTTTTGGCGCCGCCTCCACCACCACCGCGGATGCCGCACTTTCTGATGAGTGGCTCGCCCGGCCCGATCGCATTGAGCAGTTCTACTCCAGCGTCCGCGACCACTTCGAGCCCGGCAAACCCCTTTGGAACACTGAGACCGCGCAGGCCGCCTGCGGCGGCGATCGCTGGGCCTCCACCTTCCTTGATACCTTCCGCTACCTCAACCAGCTCGGCTCGTCAGCGCGCAGAGGCGTCCAGGTCCACATGCACAACACCCTGGCAGCCAGTGACTATGGGCTGCTCACCGAGTACACGTTTGAACCTCGCCCCAACTACTGGGCCGCGCTCCTCTGGCACACGCTCATGGGGACAACTGTTCTCGATCCCGGCCTCTCACCTGCAACCACCTTGCACCTTTATGCGCAATGCCTGCCCAACCATCCCGGCGGCGTAACCCTGCTCGTCATCAACGCCAACCCGCAGACCGCTCAGTCCCTTGACCTGCCCCTTGCGTCCGAACGCTACACCCTTACTGCCGCCAACCTTCAGGACAACCACATTCAGCTCAACGGCGTCGACCTCCAGCTCGGTCTCAACGACGCACTGCCCAGCCTCAAAGGAGTCTCCACCCACGCTGGCTCAGTTTCATTCGCGCCCGCCAGCATCACGTTTCTCACCATCCCCAAAGCGCACAACGCAAGCTGCCAATAACCCATGTGGACCCGTCCAGACCGGCCTCGTTTATCCTTTCCCTGAACGGTCCATGGCTTTCAACCCAACTCAATCAACCCTTCCAAGCCAAAACAGAACAGAATGCATCGAACAAATGCAGATTTACGAATGACAGGATTCCGAGCATGACCGAGAAGACGGAGAGCACCACCAAGCCTGCACCACCGCGCTTCTCATTCACAAACAAGGTCAGCGCGTCGAACAAGATTCCGCGCCAGATCAATCGCAATCTCATCTTCAATCAAATCCGCACCCGTCAGCCCATCTCCCGCGCCGATCTCGCCCGTGCCTCAGGCTTGCAACGCAGCACCGTCTCTCTCATTGTGGAAGAGTTGCTCGCAGAGCGATGGATCGTCGAAGGCTCAATGGGTCGCCTTCCGCGAGGCCGCCGGCCAACGTTCCTCAACGTCAACAGCCAGCGCGGCGTACTGGCGCTGGACATTCATCCATCCCAAACCACTTTGGCCATTGCCGACCTCGGCGGCACCATCATTGCCCAGCAGCTCATTTCCCTTCCCGAAGATCCACAAAGAGTCGTCGCCACCATAGTCTCTGCAATTCAGAAGATCATCGCTGCCAACAGTGATCGCTCCTTCGATGGCATCGGCATCAGTCTCCCCGGTCGGCTTGACCTGAAAGACACCAAATCCGCTGCGGGAAAATCACTTCCCGAGAAGCCCATCTTCGCTCCCAACATCCGCTGGCCCATTCAACAAATCAAGTCTCGCGTCGAACAGGCCATAGGATTACCCGTTGTTGCAGATAACGTGGCCAATGCCTGCGCTCTCTCTGAAGTCTGGTTCGGAGACAGCGACGGGATGCACGACCTCGTCGCTGTCAACGTCTCTGAAGGATTGGGCACTGGAATCTTCGCCAACGGCCGCATCCTCCGCGGCGAAGGCGGATCAGCCGGAGAGTTTGGCCACGTTCAGATGGACCCCGAAGGCCTGCCCTGCAACTGCGGAAGCCGCGGATGCTGGGAGACTCTCGCCGCCAATCCCGCAGGCATGCGCTACTACGCTGAGGCTGCCAGCAAACCCTCTCCACCCTTTGAAGAAGTTCTCCGCCTCGCCCAGACAAACGACCCCGCGGCAATCCGTGCAATCGATCGTATGTGCTTCGCCCTCGGGCGTGGCATGCACATGATTGCCTCTGCCCTGGCGCCTGCTGAAATCATCCTCGTCGGCGACATAACAACTATCTGGAACATGGCGGGCCCGATCATTGAATCAGCAATGCGCAGAAATCCGCTCGCCCGCGTTCCCCGCCTGCGTGCAGCCCAGGAAGGAAACAAAGCGCGATTGCGAAGCGCCGTAGCCCTGGTCATGCATGAAACACTGCTCTGATCCATTGCCTTTTTTCTCCCGCTTTTCCAGCGTCCGTGCAGGCCGGCACCAAGCATCAACTTCCCCATTTGAGGAGACAGTCCGAATGAATACATTTGACTCCATGCGCCGCAACTTTCTTCGCACCACAAGCCTTGGCGCCGTTACCGCTGCGCTCCCGGCCGTGTCCTTCGCCGCGTCGGCAATGCGCATCGGTCCCACACCTTCCCTCGGTGTCTTCGATGTCCGCAATTACGGTGCCGCGGGGGATGGCAAGACCCTGGATACCCGAGCAATCAACGACGCGATTGAAGCCGCGTCCTCCGCAGGCGGCGGCGTGGTCAACTTCCCCGCCGGCTCGTACCTCTGCTTCTCTATTCATCTCAAAACGAATGTCCACCTTCATTTGGTTCAGGGCAGCGCCATAGTAGCTGCCGACTCGCCCCTCCCCGGTGACCTGACCGGCTACCACGGTGGCGTTTACGATGCCGCCGAACCAAAAACAGCATGGGATGCCTATCAAGACTACGGACACAACCACTGGCACAACTCGCTGCTCTGGGGCGAAGACCTCCATGACATCAGCATCACCGGCCCCGGCCTCATCTGGGGCAAAGGCCTCTCCGATGGCCGGTCGAAGAAGGACCAGGGCGGCGCGTTTGTCGCTGAGCAGCCCGGCGTAGGCAATAAGGCCATCGCTCTCAAGAACTGCCACAACGTCATCCTTCGCGATTTTTCCATCCTCAAAGGCGGCCACTTTGGCCTCCTGCTCACCGGCGTCGACAACCTCACCATCGACAACCTCAAAATCGATACCGACCGCGATGGTATGGACATCGACTGCTGCCAGAATGTGCGCGTCTCCAACTGCACCGTCAACTCTCCGTGGGACGACGGCATCTGCCCCAAGTCCAGTTTTGCCCTTGGCTATGCCCGCGCCACCCGCAATGTCACCATCACCAATTGCTGGGTCACCGGCGACTATCAACTGGGATCAATCCTCGACGGCACCTTTAGGCGATTCCCCGACCAATCCCCCGCATGGCGCACTGGCCGCATCAAGTGTGGCACTGAGTCCAACGGCGGCTTCATTAACATCACCATCTCCAATTGCATCTTCGAGGGCTGCCAGGGCTACGCTCTCGAATCCGTCGATGGCGCGCTGATGGAAGACATCGCAATCACCAACACCACCATGCGCGACTTGTCCTCCAGCCCCATCTTCATGCGCCTTGGCTCGCGATTACGCGGTCCAAAAGATACCACAAAAGTCGGAACAATGAAGCGCATACTCATCAGCAATCTCACCTGCCACAACGCTCCGAGCAACCTGTGTTCCATCCTCAGCGGCATTCCTGGTTATTCCATTGAAGACGTGAAACTCTCCAACATCTACATCGAGTCAGGCGGCGGAGCACCTGCATCCACCGCACAAATTCAACCGCCTGAACTCGAAAACCACTACCCCGAACCGGGAATGTTCGGTCCCATGCCTGCTAGCGGATTCTTCCTTCGCCACGTGCACAACATTGAGATGAGCCACCTCGAAATCGCTGCTGCCGCTCCCGATGCACGACCTGCGTTTTATCTCAAAGACATAGCGCGTGCCGACTTCTTCGCCGTCACTGCTCCACGCACCCCTGACGGAGCTTTCGCGCTCCACGATGTCAAAGACCTCCGTATTGGCTGGAGTCGTGCAGCATCGGACGTGAACCTCGAAACAATCGACAGCAAGAGTCTTTAGTTTTTGCGAATGACCATCAACTGTCAGCTGCAGAGAAGCATTACGCACCACATCAAGGACTCAATGAAACTCGCACTCGCGCTCACACTCGGAATCATCGCCGCTCCTTGTCTCGCCCAATCAAACGGCAAAGTGGAAATCTTCCCTGCCGCATCCGTCCGCGCCCAACTTGCCCGGCTGGCAACAGAAGCCCTAGCGAGCGGCAGCAGTGGGTCAACGCTCAGCAACCGCGGAACCCACGCCATCAAACTCTCTGAAAGAACTGCAACCGGGGCTGCTGAAGTCCATGCGCACTTCGACGACGTGATGATCGTTATCGAGGGCTCTGCAACGCTCCTCACCGGCGGCGATGTAATCAACGCGCACACCGCAGCCAACGGCGAGACCACCGGCTCCGCAATCCTCAACGGCGCCACTCAGCCAATCGCCGCCGGAGATGTAGTCAACATTCCAGCGGGCACTCCGCACCAACTCATCATTGCCCCCGGCACAATCTATAGCGCGCTCGTCATCAAGGTGAAAGAATAGTCCAGGAGGCCTGACCGGGACTTAGCCCATTGCATTCCGCCTCGCTCTCCTTCCCATCACACAACGTGTAGCTCGAACAAAGGGAAAAGCAATGAAACAGCTCGACAAATTCTCCATCGGCGTCGGCGACCGATTCGCCCATCAGGCAAAGGCACAATTGCAAGCCTGCATCCTCGCAGCCGAAGCCGGTGTCCGCGTCATCCCCGTCTGGAATAAGTCAAACCGGGAGCACACCATCATCGGCTCTGAACCATCCTCTGTGCGCCAGGCTGCCGATGCTGCCGTCGCGCAGTTGAGCTGGAAGCATCCATACTTCTGCGATGCCGACCACATCAACCTCACCACCGTCGAGCGCTTCCTCCCCGCCTGCGACTTCTACACCATCGACGTGGCTGACTACATCGGCAAACCCGCGGCCCAGGCTTCCATCGACCGCTTTGTTCGTGCCCACTCTGAGCTTCTCGGCGCCATCCCCATGACCGCCAGCGATCGGACCACTGAAATCACGCCCGAAAGGCTTCACGGTACCGCGGCAAAGTTTCTCTTTGCCATCCACGAAGCCGGCAAAATCTATCGCCGTATCGAAACCGCAAAAGGCAAGGGCGAATTCATCGCGGAAATCTCAATGGACGAAACCGAATCCGCGCAAACCCCGGCCGAACTGCTCATCATACTCGCCGCCATTGCCGACGAAGGAATCCCCATCCAGACCATCGCTCCAAAGTTCAGTGGACGATTCAATAAAGGTGTCGACTACGTTGGAGACGTTGCTCAATTCGTCAGGGAAATGGCCCTCGACATCGCCGCCATTCAACACGCGGTCGCGACCTACGGACTGCCCTCCAACCTCAAGCTCAGCATCCATTCCGGCAGCGACAAATTCTCCATCTACCCTGCCATCTACGCAGCCATAAATCAGTTCTCTACGGGCGTCCATCTCAAAACCGCCGGCACCACATGGCTTGAAGAAGTCATCGGACTCGCAGAATCCGGAGGCGATGGCCTCCAACTCGCAAAAGAAATCTACGCGCAGGCCTTTGACCATGCCACCGAACTCTGCGCACCGTACGCAACCGTAATCGATATCGATCCCGCAAAACTCCCCGCGCCCGCGGCAGTCGCAACATGGACCTCCGCGCAATTCACGGCAACTCTGCGCCACAATCCAAAAGTAGGGAGTTACAACCCAAGCTTCCGGCAGTTGCTCCATGTCGGTTTCAAGGTAGCTGCTAAACTCGGCGCTCGCTATCTTGACCTGCTCGATGCAAACCGTGAAATCATCGCCCGAAATGTCACCGAAAACCTGTTCGGGCGCCACATTGCACCGGTCTTTCTCGGCCAGCCCCCAAGCCCTTCAAACTAATCGCTACGGATCCAGAACCCGCTCCTATCGCCAATAACAGGCCATACCATGAGAACTCTGCAACTCGCTGACGAAACCCGCTACACCCGCATGTCCACCGCGGAACTCCGTTCCAGCTTCCTCCTCGACGACCTCTTTTCTCCGGGACAACTTCAACTCGTCTACGTCGATCTTGATCGCACAGTCATTGGCTCCGCGATGCCCCTCACCGAACCATTGGAACTTCCCTGCCCCAGCGAACTACGCGCAAGCGCCTTCACCGACCGCCGCGAACTCGGCGTCTTGAACATCGGCGCACCCGGCACAGTCCATGTCGATGGCCAGACTCATGCGCTCGATAATCGCGATGCGCTTTACATCGGCCGCGGCCATCAATCAATATCGTTCTCAAGCAAGTCGCCTGAAAACCCGGCAGAGTTTTATCTCCTCAGTTATCCTGCGCACGCCGTCCATCCAATCGCACTGGTTCGCGCAGCCGACACAGTTCCTCTTACCATCGGCGACCCCGCGACAGCCAATCATCGCTCCATCCGGAAGCTCATTCACCTCGAGGGCGTATCTAGTTGCCAGTTAGTCATGGGCTACACCGCTCTACACTCCGGCAGTGTCTGGAACACAATGCCGCCGCACATCCACATGCGTCGCTCAGAGGTCTATCTCTATTTCGATCTTCCTGCGGATCAGCGTGTCGTCCATCTCATGGGCCCCGCCAACGAAACGCGCCATCTCTTCGTCGCCAACAAGCAGGTCGCCATCTCGCCCTTGTGGTCCATCCACGCCGGAGTCGGTACAGCGAGTTACTCCTTCTGCTGGGGCATGGGGGGCGAAAATCAAGACTACAGCGACATGGACCCTCTCCGCATTTCCGACCTTCTTTAGCCAAATTCGTCCCAATGCTCCAGGAGAAGAATCCGTGATCCTTGACTGTTTTCGACTCACCGGCAAGAATGCACTCGTCACCGGTTCGTCGCGTGGAATGGGCGCAGCCATCGCACTCGCACTCGCTCAGGCCGGTGCGAATGTCGCGCTTCATGCTTCACACAATGTACCCGGCAATGTCATCAAGCAAGTTGCCGCTGTTGGCGTTCGCGCCGTTGCCCTCACTGCCGACCTGAGTCACCCTGACAGCGCCCCTCGCCTGGTCGAAGAAACGATCGCCGCCTTCGGCTCCATTGATATCCTCATCAACAATGCCGGCATCACCCGGCGCGCGCCCGCCGTGGATTACTCCATCTCTGACTGGGATGACGTCCTCGCCACCAACCTCACAAGCGTCTTTCGCCTATGCCAGTCCGCGGGCCGTGCCATGCTCTCACAGGGTTCGGGCAAAATCGTAAACATCGCGTCACTGCTTAGTTTTCAGGGCGGCATCACTGTGCCCGCCTATGCTGCAGCCAAAGGTGGTGTCGCACAACTCACCAAAGCTCTGGCCAACGAGTGGGCAGCGCGCGGAATTCAGGTCAACGCCATCGCGCCAGGCTACATGGCCACTGAATTGACGCAGGCCTTGCAAGACAATGAAACCCGGAACCGTCAGATTCTCGAACGCATCCCCGCTGCCCGGTGGGGATCGCCGCAGGATGTCGCAGGCGCAGCCGTCTTCCTTTGCTCCTCAGCAAGCGACTACATAAGTGGTCATGTCCTCGCGGTTGATGGCGGCTGGCTGGCCCGATAACTACTAAATCACACTAGAAAACAACCCTGATGCCGGCTTGCGCCGCAAATGGAGTGCCAACCGTCGTTCCCGGCCCAAAGAAATCACCCAGCGCACCACCCGCGAGTCGCAACTGATTCGGACTCGTAATCGGCACCGTCGCTGAACAGTCCGCATTGTTGCATAGATCGGTAATATTCCCCGCTGCTGCCTCCGCAGCCGGCACCGGCAGCGTAGCGATATTGGTTACATAGTTTGCGCCGGGATTATTCCGATTGAACAGGTTGAAAAACTCCATGAATGGAGTCGCCGTCCATCGCTCCCCAATCCTCCAGGGCCGGCTCACCCGCATGTCCGTCTGGATGTAAGGAGTTCCGCGAAACTGATCCAACACTGTCGGGACACCGTTGATCGCAATGCGCTGTGAGTTATCCGCTGTCGTAATCGTGAATGGACGCGCACTCTCCGCCTGCGAAAGCCCGCTCACCTCAAAGCCTCCCGGCGCGTACCACACCCCAGCAAGCACTGCCCGATGCCGCACATCTTCCCCTGAAGGTCCATAATCGCCCATGCCAAACGGGTTCAGCGGATCGCACACGCCATTCACATAGTCGAACAGTTCGCCCAGCACGCATCCCCAGGTCTGCGCTTTTGAAAAAGTGTAATTCGCAATCAGGCTAGCACGCCTCCGCACATTCCCTTGCAGGTGAACCAATAATCCGTTGTAACTCGATCGATTATCCGAGTGGAATACATTGACATCCGGCACAACCGCAGCCTGCTCGGGATCGCTCGCTGCAAGCAGCGGGGAAAACAGGTTCGTTCCCCCGCCAAAACCATAGGCGCGATAACCGTGATTACCCTGCTCGTGAACATAATCCGCACTAACTGACCAATTGCCATTGAAGCTATGTTGCGCCCCACCTGAGATATGAATCGCATAGGGCGTCTTATACCCCGAATCAATCAGATTTGCAGTTCCACCCGATAAGTCGCCAGGAATGCATCCTGCGTTCTCTACGCCCGTTGGATTCGCGACCGGATCAACGCATGTGCCAGCCCGCGTGCTCATAGCCTGAAGTGCGGTGGCCCATCCGGTCTGCGCCAGGTCGTTGAAATAAAGACCAAATCCGCCACGAATCACAGTGGTCCCTTCCCTTCCTGGTGCGAACGCAAACCCCACCCGAGGGGCAATCTGCTTGTGATCGTCATGCGGTGCGCTGTTCACAAGCGAAATCCCCAATGCCGCCAGCGTGATCAATCCGGGATTCTCAATCTGGCTGCGCCCAGAACTCTCGAACAGTCCGTAGGTCGTCGAATAGCGAAGTCCGTAGTTGATCGTCAGCCCTTGTGTCGCGCGCCAGGAGCCCTGCCCATAGATTGCAAGTCGCTGAATGTTCTGCGCAAATCCGCCGCCGAGGTTCGTCGTCGAAGCGCCGTTCATCATGTCAGCAGTGAACTGTGCCGCGTTGTTGAGATAGTAAGTCGGATTCTGGGGAAACTGGTAGAGCGTCTCCGTGTTCCCTGGAAAAGCCCCGCCAAGCACCGGCTCGTGAATCAGATTCACACCTACCTTGATCGCATGCCGCGCAAGCTCTTTGCTCAGGTCATAGCGAACTTGATACTTCTCTTGGTTGCGCTCCGCTGGAAAAAATGTAATCGGCGTGGCAAATTGGTTATCTCCGAATGTTTCGAATCCTGACACCGTCAGCGATGTTGAACTGAACGGGAATGCCAGCGCAAACCCCAGGTCCGAGTTGCGGGTTTGCGTAAGGTGCAGCCCGCTCGCGTTGAATAGAATCCGTCCCAGCAGCGTCGGAGTAAAAGCAAACTCATTGCCCACCACCATGCTTAGATAATTGTTATGCGTAAGCAATCCTGTCGACGGCAGTGTGCCCTGCTGCACCAGGCCATTGTGCGTTGTATAACTGTCTGCAGACCCACGCAAGTACCATTGCGACTTGCCTGACTGAGCCCAGTCCAAACGCTGCAACCCAAGAAAGTCGCGAAACGGAATCGGTACATTCGCCGGTACCGCAATCGATGAAACCCCAGGGATTAGACCCTCTGAAGCCAGCCCTGCCAGCGCCTCAAACTCGGTCGTGCTTGCGCCGCTGTAGGCTACGCTTGCGTTTTCGCGCACCCCCTCAAACGCCGTGAACGACCACAGCTTTGCCTTCACAATCGGTCCGCCGAAACTTCCAACATAGTTCTGCCTTGAAAACGGCTGTTTCGGATTCGGCGCCGGATTCTCGATCGGAAAACGCGCATTCAGCGCAGCCGACCGCTCAAAAAAATCCCCATCCCCGTGCCACTCATTGGTGCCGCTCTTGGTTGTCAGCATCACTGACCCAGCCGTTGTTCCGCCGGTATCGGCATCTTCCTGCGACGTGCGCACAGAGAATTCTTCAATTGAGTCGGGGGAAAAGTTCTGCAGGAAGCCGCCGATGAAATCGTCGGAGTTGTCCGCTCCATCCACCGATAACTCGTTGTTGAGTCCAGAGCTACCCCCGGTAGAAACCGCGGTAATGCGCGCCTTGGTCGGATCAGATGGCTCAACAGGCTCTGTCCCGGGAGCCAGATACGCAATGTTCGCAAAGCTTCGCGCAGGCAGCGGAAGCGCCTCGAGATCCTCGCTGCTCACCACGCTCTGATGCACCTGGCTTGCCAGGTCTATTGGCTCGCTGGTAATCGAAGAGCTTTGAGCCTGAACCGTAACCGTCTGACTCACCGACGGCGGCTCGAGAGTCACCGTGATGTCTCGAACCGAACTTACCGGAACCACCACATCCGCCGCCGCATCCGCAAACCCAACTGCACTCACCTTCACGCGATAAGTCCCGGGCCTGAGGTCGTCCATGCGGAAGCTCCCCTGGCTATCGCAGCGCATCGTGCGCTGCAGCGAAGACGCACTCCGGCTTACCCCAATCGCCGCCGCCGCAACGCGCGCCCCGTGCCCATCCTCCACCACTCCGCGCAGCGATCCCGCAGGAGTCTGGCTCTGCGATAGAACCCCAGCCATGCCGAATGTCGCCAACACAAGAATGTTCCGCAGCCGCATGCGCACTCCTTACCACCCATATTGACACAAGTCGACTGCCGGTCTCCCACCTCCTTTCTCCCCCTGCATTCCTGGCTTGAAGTCAAATGCTGAAATTCACACGCCCAATCGACCCGACGGCCGGTCCCTACACCGCCAGGCGCACAAACCATTTGTGAGGAATGGAGTGCACGCTCTAAGATGACTTACATCGCCGTTCCTTCTGGAGCCCCCTGAAAGATGAGTTCCCTTCGCTCTTCTCTTCGCAGCAACTCGTTTCGCTTGCTCAGCCTTGGTCTGCTCGCATCTCTGTCCGTCTGCCCGGCCCAACTGCTCGCTCAATCTTCCGCGCCCCTTCTCTTGCCGCAGATGCACTGGCGCATGATTGGTCCGTTTCGCGGAGGCCGCACGCGCGCAGCAACAGGGGTTTCAAGCCAGCCCAACGTGTTTTACGTTGCCCAGGTTGACGGCGGTGTATGGAAGAGCGATGACTATGGCCGCACCTGGAATCCCATCTTCGACGACCAGCCCACGCAGTCCATTGGCGCCATCGCCGTTGCTCCGTCTGACCCGAACATTGTCTATGCGGCCAGCGGCGAGGGCCTCCATCGCCCCGACCTCTCCGTCGGCAACGGCATCTACAAATCCACCGACGCCGGCAAGACCTGGACGCACCTGGGCCTGCGCGATGGCCAGCAGATTCCTGCCCTCGTCGTCGATCCCAATGATCCCAACAAGCTCTTCGCCGCAGTGCTCGGCCATCCGTATGGACCAAACCCTGAGCGCGGCATCTTCCGTTCCACCGACGGCGGCGCATCGTGGACCAAGGTCCTCTACAAAGACGACCGGACTGGCGGAGCCGATGTTGCCCTTGACCCCAAGAACCCAAACACCGTCTACGCCTCGCTCTGGGAAGAGACGCTCGGCCCCTGGGAAGACGGCAACGATTACGACGGGACCAGAGGCGGCCTTTTCAAATCCACTGACGGCGGAACCACATGGAGGCCGCTGACCAAGGGGCTCCCCGAAAACCTCGTCCATATTCAAGTTGCAATCGCGGACAGCGATCCCAACCGTCTCTACGCCACCATTGCCACCAAGGGCGAAGGCGCATACGGTTCCGGCGCTGGCCTCGGCGTCTACCGCTCTGACGATGCGGGTGAGAACTGGTACAAGGCCACTGACGACCCCCGACCCGCGCTCAAAATCGGCGGCGGCGATCTGCCCATCCCCATGGTCGATCCCAAAGATCCTGACGTCGTCTACAGCGCCAGCATCGTCACCGAACGTTCCATGGACGGCGGCAAAACCTGGGTGAGCCTGCGCGGCGCTCCCGGTGGCGACGACTATCAGAACCTGTGGATCAACCCCGAGAACCCCAACATCATCCTACTCGTCAGCGATCAAGGCGCCCTGGTCAGCGTCAACCGTGGCCAGACGTGGAGTTCCTGGTACAACCAGCCCACGGCCCAGCTTTATCACGTCGCCGCTACCAACACATTCCCTTACCAGGTCTGCGCCGGCCAGCAGGAAAGCGGCTCCGTCTGCATCTCCACCCGCGGCAACGATGGCGAAATCACCTTGCGCGAGTGGCACCCAGCCGCCGTCATCGAGTACGGCTACGTCGCTCCCGACCCCCTGCATCCGGAGGTCGTCTTCGGCGCGGGCCGCTCTGAAGTATCCAGGTACGACATGGCCACCGGCCAGGTGCAAAACGTTACGCCAATCCCAACGCGCAACCCCGCCTATCGCGCCGATCGCACCGAGCCCATCCTCTTCTCGCCTCTCAACCCCCATGAGCTTTACTACGCCACCAACGTGCTCTGGGATACAGAGGACTACGGCCGCACCTGGGCTGCCATCAGCCCTGACCTCAGCCGCGAACACTCCGGCCAACCCGCGTCCCTCGAAGCGCTGCCCGAGAAAGACACAGCCCGTCGTCGCGGAGCCATCTACGCCTTCGCTGCCTCATTCAAATCGCCCAACACGCTCTGGGCTGGAACCGACGATGGCCAGGTGTGGGTCACCCGCAACCACGGCACGAACTGGAAAAACATCACCCCGCCCAGCCTCACCCCATGGAGCAAGGTCACCCAGATCAGCGCCTCGCACTTCGACGACTCCACCGCATTCGTCTCCGTCAGCCGCTTCCGCATTGACGACCCGCACCCGTACATCTTCCGCACCCGAGACGGCGGAGCAACCTGGCAGTCCATCGCCTCTGGCCTCCCTGAAGACTCACCCGTCGATACTGTCCGCGAAGACCCCATCCGCAAGGGCCTGCTCTTCGCCGGCACTGAAACAGCTGTGTGGGTTTCCTTCGACGATGGCGACCACTGGCAGCCGCTCCAACTGAACCTGCCCCACACCTCCATGCGTGACCTGCTCATCAAAGACAACGACCTGATCGTCGCAACGCACGGCCGCTCCTTCTGGGTTCTTGACGACATCTCCCCCTTGCGCCAGATTGCCGACATCAAGTCGGACGCAACCCCCTACCTCTTCAAGCCGGGCGCAGCGTATCGCGTCCGGCGCAGCACCTATTCGGACACGCCTATGCCGCCCGACGAACCGGCCGGTGAAAATCCCCCCGATGGCGCTGTAATTGACTATGCTCTGCCCAACGGAATCACAGGCCCTGTGACTCTCGAAATCCTCGACGGCACCGGCAAAGTCGTGCGCAAATACTCCAGCACAGACAAGCCCGAATCCACTATGGACGAGCTATCCAAACAGTTGATCCCGCTCTATTGGCTGCGCATGCCCTCCACGCTTCCCGGCACGCCCGGCATGCACCGCTGGGTCTGGGACATTCGCTACACCACTCCCACCGCAACCAACTACTCCTACCCTATCTCTGCCGTTCCGCATGACACGCCTCGTACCCCGCAAGGCCCGCTCGCGCTGCCCGGAACCTACACCGTCCACCTCATTGCGGCCGGCAAAGTCCTCACTGCTCCCCTCACCGTCAAGATCGACCCGCGCGTCCACTCCACGCCAGCCGAACTGCAAAGCCTCTTCGCCGCGCAAAGCAAGCTAGCCGCCATGGTCACCAGCAGCGCAACAGCGTCACTTGAAGTTCATTCCGCGCAGGAACAGTTGCAAATCCTGGCAAAGTCCGCGCCCCTCGCAGTCAAAGATGCCATCGAGTCTTTCGACAAGGAACTAGCCGGCGTCTTAAACGGCGGCGCGAAACCCACGGGAGGCGAAGCAGTCCCCGGACTCGATGATGTTGCAGGCGAATCCGCCGGTATCTATGAGCAGATTGGCCAAGCCGACGCTGCGCCCACCGCTGCGCAAATCAAGGCCGCCAGCCACACAAGCGAAGAAGTTTCAGAGGCAGTGGAGCGTTGGGACAAACTGAAATCCTCATCCCTCCCCGACCTGAATCGCAAACTTCAAGGCGCGCAGTTGCCCGTCATCAACCTCGAACAAAAGCCGCAGAGCATGCCCGACACCGGCGACGAGGATTAAACATCAACCGCAGCCGCATTGACCTTGATGCATGAAGCAACGGACCACGGGCGCACTCGCCTCGGAGAGACGAAATGAACTACACGCGTGTGACTCGAATGAAAACCTTGTTCGCTTGCCTGCTCGTCGCGCTTCCCGCAGCTGCGCAAACCGTGTCTCCGCAGCTTTACAACGACATGCGCTATCGCCTCATCGGCCCCTTTCGCGCCGGTCGCTCCGTCGCCGTCTCCGGTGTTCCCGGCGACGGAACTACCTTTTACTTTGGCAGCGTCGATGGCGGCGTATGGAAGACCACCGATGCCGGCACCGTCTGGAAGCCTATCTTTGACAAGCAGCCCGTTGCCTCCATCGGCGCGCTCGCCGTGTCCCTTTCCAACCCAAACGTCCTTTACGTCGGCACCGGCGAAACCGACATCCGTTCCGATCTTGCCTCCGGTACAGGTGTCTACAAATCAACCGATGGCGGCGCAACCTGGGTCTACACCGGCCTGAAAGATACCCGACAGATTGCAAGAATCGCCATCGATCCAGCCAATCCGGACATAGTCTTTGTCGCTGCACTCGGACACGCCTACGGACCAAATCCGGAGCGCGGCGTCTACAAATCCACCGACGGCGGAGCAACCTGGAAGCACACTCTCGACGAAGGGCCGAACGTCGGAGCAGCCGATCTCACCATCGCAATTCAAAAGCCCAGCGTGCTGTTTGCCTCCATGTGGAACGCCCACCGACCGCCGTGGAGTACCTATGCTCCGCTCGCCGGCGCCGGAAGCGGAATCTATCGCTCCACTGATGGTGGCGACACCTGGCAGCCCTGCTCCGCGCATGGACTTCCCGATTCCCCATGGGGCCGCACCGGTGTCGCCGTCAGCGCCGATGGACAGCGGGTCTACGCGCTCATCGAAGCAAAGAAATCCGGCCTCTACGTCTCCAACGATGGCGGCGTCAACTGGACCCTCGCCAACTCCGACCCCCGGCTCACCAGCCGCGCCTGGTACTTCAGCCGAATCACCGTTGACCCCGGCGACGCCAACACAATCTACATGCCCAACGTCGCGCTCATTGTTTCCGTCGATGGCGGCAAGACAGTCTCCGTACTTCGCGGCGCGCCCGGCGGCGACGACTACCACGAGCTTTGGGTCGATCCGAAAAACGGCGCGCACCTCGTACTCGGAACCGACCAGGGAACAACCGTCAGCCTCAATCACGGACAAACCTGGTCAACCTGGTACAACCAGCCCACCGCGCAGTTCTACCACGTAACCACTGACGATCGCTTTCCGTACGCCGTCTACGGCGCTCAGCAGGACAGTGGCGCCGCAGCCGTCCTCAGCCGCACTGACCACAACCAGATCACGCCCCGCGACTGGTTCCCCGCTGGCGGAACAGAAAGCGGCTACCTCGCCATCGACCCCAAGGACCCCAACATCATCTACGAAAGCGGAAGCTATGGCGCTGTCGCTCGCTGGGACAGGCAACGCTCCCTTTCCCAGGACATCACGCCCTGGCCCGTGCCCATCTTCGGGACAGACATTGCGAAGCGCAAATACCGCGACTCATGGACACCCCCGCTCGCCTTCTCTCCCGTCGACAAGACCTCGCTCTATCTCGGCGCGCAATATGTCTTGAAGACCACAGACGGCGGTTTGCATTGGACTGAAATCAGCCCCGATCTAACCGGTTCCACGACAGCACCGGCACAGACTGAAACAGTCGCCCCCAGCGGCAATCCATCCACACGCCCCACCCTGGGCGATAGCCAAAACGCCCCCACGCCCGCAAATGCCATCGCCCGCGGATACGGCACGCTTTCGACTGTCGCGCCTTCCTACGTCGATAAGGATGTCCTCTGGACCGGCAGCGACACAGGCATCCTCTCCGTCACGCGCGATGGCGGAAAGGCCTGGGCCAACGTCACGCCGCCTGCCATGAAGTCCGAAACACAGTCCTGGGGCCGCGTCTCGCTCATCGATCCATCGCACTTTGATGCCGCTGTCGCCTACGTCTCCGTGGAGCGCCATCGCATGGACGACCAGAACCCCTATCTCTATCGAACCAGCGACTACGGCAAAACCTGGAAAGCCATCACCTCCGGCCTCGCCCCACCCGCCTTCGTCAATGCCGTCCGTCAGGATATCGAGCAGCCCAATCTTCTGTTTGCCGGTACCGAATTCGGCGTTTACGTCTCCTTTGACAACGGAGACGAGTGGCAGCCCCTTCAACTGAACCTGCCCGTAACATCGGTGCGCGACCTGGTTGTGCATGGCGACGATCTGGTCATCGCCACGCACGGCCGCTCCTTCTGGATTCTGGATAACATCACCCCTCTGCGCCAGGTCGCCAGGCTTGCAGCCAGCGCCTCTCCCTTCCTCTACAAGCCCCAAAGCACCGTGCGCATCGACAACGATGGATTCCCCGGCACTCCCCTGCCGCCCGAGGAGCCAACCGCTGAAAACCCACCCAACGGCGCAATCCTCGACTACTATCTGCCCGCCAATGCCGATTCAGTCACGATAAAAATCTACGACGCGCACCAGAAACTCGTGCAGCAGATTACCTCCGGCAAAGGGCATGAGGCAGACCACGTTTCACTTCCCATCGCCGAGCGCTGGTTCCCCAAGCCCCAGCAAATTGCGACCTCGGCTGGCGTGCATCGCATTGTGTGGAACCTCGCCTGGGGAAGTTCCGGCGTGGCCGACGACGATCAACCCGACGATGGAGAGGGCGACATCCCACGCGGTCCACGGGTCGCTCCGGGAGCCTACTCCGTTCAACTTGAAGTGGACGGAAAGCCACTCCCGCCCCAGGCGCTCGTCGTCAAGAAGGATCCACGCTCCCCTGCCACGCAAGTCGACTTCGATCAGAAATTCCAGCAGTCGTATGCGATTTTTGGCGATTCTCTCAAGTGCCGTCGCGCCCTTGCGGAGATCGGCCCAGTCCGCGAACAACTCAACACAATCATTGCGGCCAGTCCCGACAACGAGATAGCAACCAATGCTAAAAACCTCGCCAGATCCATCGATGCTTTGACAGACGGTTCCGTTGGCGCGACGCCAGGCCTCGACGCAGCCAACCAGGAGTACACCGCCAGCCTGAACATGTCCGAAAGCGCCGATCGGACCACTCCGACGCAGGCACTGGCAGTTTATGCCGAGGCGCGCATCGCATCTCGGCAGCGCATCCAGCAATGGGCCGCGATCAAAACCGGGCCGCTGGCAGCCCTGAACACACAACTGAAAGCCCAGGGTTTGACCCCCATCGCAATCTCCGCAATCGAACGCGAAGTCTACGACCTGATGACCCGCTAGCCCGCAAACGCCGCAAGCAATCAACGGATGGGCAGACTCTTAATCGATTGTTTTTGGTGGGCAGTGAGGGACTCGAACCCCCGACATCCTGCTTGTAAGGCAGGCGCTCTAACCAACTGAGCTAACCGCCCACAGTTGGCGGAGGGACAAGCTTCTCCCTGCATTCATGATACCAGCGATCATGCGCTCACCCAAAACAGCCGTGGTTGATAAACTGGGCGGTGCGGCGAATCATTGTCAACGCGGACGACTTTGGCCTGACGCTGGGAGTAAATCGCGCCATCTTCGAGCTCAACCAGGCCGGCATTCTCACCAGCGCCACGCTCATGGCCAACGCCGCCGCGACTGACGATGCAATCGCGTATGCGCAAAATGCCCCCAGGCTTGGCGTCGGTTGCCACGTTGTTCTGGTCGACGGCACTCCGCTGCTTCCCCCCTCCAGCATTCCAACCCTCATCGACCCCCAAACCGGGCAGTTCCATCGGAAACTCACCACATTCCTGCGCCTCTCGCTCATGGGGCGCATTCATCGCAGCGACATTGAGCGCGAAGCCACAGCCCAAATCACCAGCCTCACCCAGCGAGGCCTGCGCCTCACACACATCGACACCCACAAGCACACCCACATGCTCCCAGCAGTGCTGCGCCCCTTGCTCCAGGCCGCCCAGGCAGCTGGAATCTATACCATCCGCAACCCCTTTGAGCCTCTCTGGAGCCGCCGCGCCACTCCCGCCGCGCCGCTCGCCCGGCGCATTGAAGTTAACCTGCTGCACCGGCTTGAACCTGCCTTTCAGCGCACGGTGCGGAAAGAAGGGTTTAGGACCACCGATGGTTCGCCTGGCATTTTGGCTACTGGAAGTCTGAACGCGGAGACGATCGCTTCCATGTTCCGCAATATGCCCGATGGGACCTGGGAGTTGGTCACGCATCCGGGCTACAACGACGCAGACCTGGCTGGTGTGACTACCCGGCTCAAAGAATCGCGGGAGATTGAGCGCCAGGCCCTGCTGGGTGGCCGGGTTACCCAGGGCGCAAAGCTGGTAAGCTTTGCTGCGATTGCCGACGAGGGAACTCCCATCCACTGATTCCCGTATGCTATCCAAGCGGGGCGAGACAGCCATGTCAGCCTCCTTCTTGTGTTGCGGAGGCCCGATGAGCATCTCCCTGATATGGCACATCCTGATTTATGGCTGGACCGCCGGTGAAGTAGCCCTGGTCATCGTCACCCGCACCCGCAAAGGCGGCGGCAAAATCCAGGACCGCGGCTCCATGGCCATCCTCTGGATCACAATCGTCGCATGCATGTTTGGAGCTGGATACATCGACGATCGCTTCCCCGAAGCCAAGTTTCACGGCGGCCTCCCGCTCATCTACACAGCTATGGCGATCATGATTGCCGGCCTCATCCTTCGTTGGACCGCCATCCTGTCGCTGGGCAAGGCGTTCAGCGTCAACGTCGCCATCCGCGATACGCAGACCCTCTATCAAAAAGGCCTCTATCGCCTCGTCCGCCATCCTTCCTACTCGGGAATGGTGGTGTGTTTTGTCGCGATCGCGATGATTCAGCGCAACTGGTTTGGCGCGGCGGTGGTGGTTCTGCCGACAACGGCCGCCCTGCTCTATAGAATTCACGTGGAAGAGGCCGCCTTGAACGAAGCTTTTGGCGCACAGTATGCGTCTTATAGCAGGACCACCAAGCGCCTCATTCCCGGAATCTACTAGGGAGCACCTCATGCGTATCGGCATCACCTGCTATCCCACCTACGGCGGCTCGGGTGTGGTGGCCACCGAACTCGGAATCGAATTGGCTGCGCTCGGCCACGAAGTGCACTTCATCTCCTATTCGCAGCCCTTCCGCCTAACCGGCCGTGACCAGGGCATCTTCTACCACGAGGTTCCGGTCTCAAGCTATCCGCTCTTTGAATTTCCCCCCTACGACCTGGCGCTCGCCTCGCGCATGGCCGAAGTGGCGGAGTTCTGTGGCCTCGACCTGCTGCATGTGCACTATGCCATTCCCCACTCCGTGAGCGCGTTGCTGGCTCGGCAGATGCTGGCTGTGCGCGGCATGCGGCTACCCTTCGTGACCACCCTGCACGGGACGGACATTACGCTGGTGGGCCTTGACCGCAGCTACCTGCCGATCACGCGCTACGCTATCCAGGAGAGCGACGGCGTCACCAGCATTTCCAGCTATCTGAAGGATAAGACGGTGCAGGATTTCGGCGTGACTCGGGGCATTGAGGTGGTTCCGAATTTTGTAAATTGCGATGTGTACACTCCGATCACCGATGAGAAAAAGCGAGCCGAAGCCCGACGCCGCCTGGCGCGACCGGACGAAGCAATCCTCATGCATCTCTCGAACTTCCGCCCCGTAAAGCGCGTAGTCGACGTGGTTAAGGTGTTTGCACAGGTGGTGCGGCAAGTGCCGGCGCAACTGGTATTGGTGGGTGACGGACCGGAGCGTTCCGCGGCGGAGTGGCTGGCGCGCGACCTGCATATCCATGAGAAGGTTCACTTTCTGGGCAAGCAGGAGATGGTAAACGAACTGCTGCCGCTGGCCGATCTGATGCTGATGCCCAGCGAACTGGAGTCGTTTGGCCTGGCGGCGCTGGAAGCCATGGCCTGCAAGGTGCCGTCGATTGCCACCCGCGTGGGCGGCGTGCCGGAGTTGATTGACGATGGCTTGACCGGGTTGCTGTATGCAGTGGGTGATGTGGATGGCATGGCCGCTGGAGCGGTGGGTCTGCTGAAGGATCGCGACCGTCACCAAGCCATGCGAGAAGCGGGGCGAAAGACGGCGCAGTCGCGATTTTGCGCAACGCTGGTGGTGCCGCAGTATGTGCGGTATTACGAAGCGGTGCTGGCGGGCAAATAGCCCACAGGTATCTTCCTCAATCCTCTTCCGAGGAGTTCCCATCCTCGCGCGTGTTTCCAGCGCGAGGGTGGGAACGAACAGCCATTTTGGCACTCAAGCGCCGCCTGCTTCATGCAATGCCGCAAGCCGCGTCTGCCCACCGCAGGTGTAAGCTGATACCAGCCGTGCCCCCCGATTTCGCCCCAATTTTTCAGGAAGAATACCGTGCCCTCCGCCCGCGCGCGCCCATGCCGCCCATCACGGTACGTTTTCGCCGTTTTACGTCGCTCAACACCACCATCCGCCTGCGCGAAGGCGAAATCCATGTCAGCCTCAGCGATCTCCTCGAAGGCGCCCCGGAATCCGTCATCCACGCGATCGCCCACATCTTGATCGCCAAGCTCTACAAAAAGCCCATCGAGCCAGCTCAAAATGCCCGCTACAAGCGCTTTGCCTCCTCGGCCGCCGTAACCCGCCAAACCGAGCTCATCCGCCACGCGCGCGGTTCCAAGCGCTTTTTCGGCCCCGAAGGCCGGTTCTACAATCTGGATGAGGTGTTTGAGACACTCAATGTGCGCTTCTTCAGCGGACTTCTCGGCCGACCCAACCTCACCTGGAGCGAGCACCACGCGAAGCGCTCGCTGGGGCACTACGACGCCGCCCACAATACGATTGTGGTCAGCCGGGTGTTCGACCGGCCGTCCAGCCCGCGCTACGCAATCGAGTATCTGCTTTACCACGAGATGCTGCACCTGAAGCATCCGGTGAAGATGCGCGGATTGCGGCGCTGCGTACACTCGGCAGCTTTCAAGGCCGAGGAGGCACAATTCCCCCAACTAGCAGAGGCGATGGCGTTTATCCGGCGGCTGTAGACTGAGCAGCCGCGCGCACTCGCGCATCCAGCAGCGCACCCACTCCGATGGCCACCCAGTACACAAGGATGTCCCAGCCGGAAAAGATTCGCCCGAGCAGCAGAATGTCCGGCAACGTCAGCCGGAAAGCATCCAGCCACGGCACATGGATCAGCTTGAAGAACTCCACTCCAGTCGCGACAATTCCCGCCAGCATGGCAGCCCGTTGGAAGCTCAATCTCGGCAGCAACGAAGAGCACACCCAATCGACCATCGGCGCCCAAAGCACTGACCCGCCATATTTCACCAGGACCGCCGGTAGCCCAATCCGCGCAAAGCGAATCGCGAGCCCTGCCGCAACCGTCACCATCAACAATGTCAGAGAAAGCAAAACCGGGCGGGGTCGCATCGCTTCCACACCTCTCCCGCGTCAGAAGCTGCACACATCCAAAGGCGGCAGACAGAGATCAGGCTGCTTTTCCCACAGCCGCAGCAGCCTCTTCCGGTTCAATCGCAGGCCGCGTTGCCGCCCACCAAATGAGCCCTGCCCCGGCAACAACAGACCCAAGGCTTGCCACTTGCGCATTCGACAAACCCCAAAGAATCTTTGGGTTGCGACGCAAAAATTCAACCAAGAAGCGAGCTGTTCCACTGAGCACCAGGTATTGGCCCACAATGGCTCCAATGCCGTGAAGTTTGCCTCCGCGGTTCCACAGCCACCAACCGATCGCAAGCCCCGCCCCCAGTTCGTAAAGCGGCGTTGGATGTACCGGCACAAACACCGGCTCAATCCCATGCGGGAAGGCCATGCCCCAGGGCAGCTTGGTCGGAATCCCATAGCATCCGTCCCCGGAAAGGAAGCATCCAATTCGCCCAATGCCGTAGCCAATCGCCGCTGACGGGGCCGCCAGGTCGAGTGTTTTCAACATGCCGATCTTCGCCCACCACCCTTGAAAGAGCAGTGCCGCGATGCCCATAACCAGCCCGCCAAACCAGGCAAATCCAGCCGAATCCCACAGAACCCGCCAGCCATATTCCCGGAACTCAGCGGGGGTATCGATCACGTGCCATAACTTTGCGCCCACGATGCCCAGCAGCGCGGTCACCGCCACCATGCCCACGGCATCAGCCTCAACCCCGGCCCGCTTGAAGTTCCGGTCCATCACAAACGCCGCAGCCACCGCGGCCAGCCAGAGCATCAACCCGAATGTTGGCAACTGCAGGTGCCAAATGTGCAGATAAGGCAGCATGTCCCCTCAAATCCCGTCTTCTTCAGACCAGTCTTAAGTATAGACGCGCATCCGCCCGGAACCGCTTTTGCCCCTGCCGCCAGCAGACGCATTTGGAAGCACAAGCTCTTGACCTTGTGAGGGAGATGCTTTTGAGGGTCGAATCGAGGTGAAAAACAGAGCACGCTGGGATGGTTTGGGTAGGCGAAGTTCGATGTGCGAAAAGTGCCATTTCTTGCTCCAAAGTGCCAGTTTCGATGGTGTTTTTGGCGTTTTTTGCCTGAAAATGGGGGTTTGTGTTTACCGATAGGTAAACAGGTTGTTTTTGTAACTCATTGAATCGGAATCAGTTAAGCGGAATCTACCTTCGATTTTTTGACGAATTTGGGGTGGGGGGGGTGGGGTCTCAGCGTTTTTGGGGGGTTTGAAGGCCGGAAAAACAGGGATCAGGAATCGGAAAACAGGGGCAAAGGCCGGGCGATGGAATTGGCGAGGGTGCGTTTTGCTGGACGATTTTGGCATGAGAAATACCCCAACTAGGATTGTGCGCCAAAAGGGGGTAATTGCCTGCACATTTGGTGTGGGTGGAAGTTGTTGTATTTAAGTAGGTTAGCAAAAGTCAGTCGGGGGAGGGGCTTGCTTTTTTTTGACGGGGTATCGGGGGATCAGGTTGCAGGCCTGCCGGAAGGCACATTCAGTGGTTCGATCGATTTTCAAATGCGTTTGCCCTGAGGCCGCCAACCACCCGCAATCGACCTGCCAGACCGGCTTGAGAGGCTGCGGAAAAAGTCGAGTTTTGAGTCAAGATTCACAAAGAACATCCCGCGGGGGCTAAAGCCCAGCGTTTATTTTCAGCCACTTGCGGCACGGCTGAAGCCGTGCCCTTTCAAAACTTCGGCCATTTGGTAGTTTTTCCGCAGCCTGTTGTGCAGCCTCTCCTGGTCGGATTCAGGCCGCGATTTGCACAGGCCCTTGGCTCTGCCCGCGCCGTTTGCGCGATACTGTCTGCATGTCTACCCTTACCTACCAGGGACACGAGGTTCTCTTTACCCGTCAGCAGATTGCCGATCGCGTAGCCGAAATGGGTGCGCAGATCACGCACGACCTCAATGGTGAAAAGCTGGTCATGATCGGCGTGCTCAAGGGAGCGGCGCCGTTTCTCTCAGACCTGGCACGCGCCATTGACGCTGACGCCACCTTTGACTTTGTCGCCGTCTCCAGTTACGGCAAGGGACAGCGATCGTCAGGCGCCGTCAAGATGATCAAGGATCTCGATCATCCCATCGAGGGCAAGAACGTCCTGGTCGTCGAAGACATTCTCGATACAGGCCTGACGCTTGCCTACCTGCGCAAGCTTTTCATGCAGCAGCATCCCAAATCCCTGCGCATAGCGACCCTGCTCGACAAGCCTTCGCGCCGCGTCGAAAAGATCGAGGCCGACTACGTAGGCTTCTCGATCCCCAACCTGTTCGTCATCGGCTATGGCATGGACTACGCCGAGCGCTATCGCAACCTGCCCGACATCTGCCTGATGGGCCCCGGACACCCCGAATAGTTCTCTGCAAAAAGCGCGAACAGCCTGCCGAAGCCCCTTGGGGGGGGCGACAGGCTATTTCGCTCAATCTGGTTTATTGGCCCGGTCTATTGCACGGGGGAGTTGATCGTATAAGCCGCCGAGGCGATGGCGCTGTTACTGTAGCCATTTGCAACAACCGTGGCTCTGATGGTCTCCGTTGCACTGACGGCAATTGGACTTGTGTAAATTTTCGGCGCAGTTTGAGTTTCTGCTCGATTCGTCGTGTAGTAAATCACTGCGCCGGGCGTCGCATCGGAAAGCGTCACAAGCTGGGTCCCGGAGTAGGCGCCGGCCGGCACAGAAAAGGTCGGCGTCGCCGCAACCGGCAGGATGATCGTGTACTTGGCCAATGCGACTGGGCTGTTCGGATACCCTGTGGGTATAGCAATCGCTTCAATCGTCTCAGTCGCATTGACTGAAATCGCCCCCGTGTAGATGTTCGACGAACTCGTAGGCGTCGTTCCGTCGGTGGTGTAGTAGATCGTCGCACCCGACGTGGAGTCGGAAAGCTTGACCGACTCTTTCGACGAGTAGGTTCCAGGCGCCACCGAGAAGCTCGGCATTGCAGCCGGAGGCAGATTGATCGTGTATTTGGCTGAGGCCACAGCGCTGTTGCTGTAGCCGCCGGCCACCGCAATCGCTTCCACCGTCTCTGTTGCACCCAATGAGATTGCCGCCGAGTACGCGGTCGAGGAAGTCGTCGGAGTTGTTCCGTCCGTCGTATAGTAAATCGTCGCGCCCGAGGTTGAGTCGGAAAGCTTGACCGACTGCACCGCGGTGTAGGTTCCCGCCGCCACTGAGAACGTCGGCGTTGCCGCAGGCGACTGAATTGTGTAGAGCCCTGAGGCCACAACGCTGTTGTTGTAACCCGAAGCCGTCGCGATCGCTTCCACCGTCTCCGTTGCTCTGACCGAGAATGCCCTGGAGTACTTCGTCGACGAAGTGGTCGGCGTCGTCCCGTTGGTCGTGTAATAGATCGTGGCATCCGGCGTGGAGCTCGAAAGCTTGACGGACTGCGAAGATGTGTAGGTCCCAACCGCGGGAGAGAACACGGGCGCGGAAGCCGTCGCCCCGCTGATGGTCTCCGTCAGGGTGCTGCTCGCGCTGGCAGCAAAACTCGCGCTGCCTGCGTAGCTCGCTGTGACTGTATGCGTCCCCGCGGCCAGCGTCGAAGTGGCATAAGTCGCAGTCCCCGACGACCCAAGTGTCACCGTTGACGCCGTAGACCCATCCACCGTGAACACCACGCTGCCAGTCGGCACCGTCGTTCCCGAAGCCGGCGAGACCGCAGCGGTAAACGTCACTGTGCTGCCTGAAGTTTGAGGATTGGCGCTCGAAGACACCGTGGTTGTCGTCGCAGCCACCGGCGCCAGAGAAATCTTGCTCACAAATGCGTTCGAGCCTGAACTGCTCGCAGCCAGGTTGCTGCTCTGGTACGCACCGCTCGATACCGGAAAGTCGCCGGAGTAGGACACGCCCGCAACATAGACATTGTCAGACGAGTCCAACGCCAAAGCCGATCCGGAATCACCACGATAATAGCCCGCCGCCCCAAATGACAGGCCCGAGCCGCCCAGGTAGGTCGAGTAAATCAGCCCCGTTCCCGCCGGGTTCAGTTCCGTCACAAAGGCAACAAAGCTGTTGTTGCCTGCGCCTGGGTTGGTTGCCTGCCCCGCGTTGCTTGTCACCGGGAAGTCGCTCGAATACGCCATGCCGGTCACATACGCATCCCCTGAAGCATCCACCTGGATTCCGTCGGCCGAGTCGCCCTCAGTATTCACCGCGCTGATTGAAACCCCGCTCCCGCCAAGCAGCGTGGAATAAACCAGCGCCGTCCCCGTCGGGTTTATCTTGGTCACAAACCCCGTGCTCGCATCAATCGAAGCCGCGTTGTTGGTCGTCTGAAACGCGCCCGAAGTCACAGGGAAATTCGTGTCCATCGTGTAGCCCGTAACATACGCATTGCCTGAACCATCCACCGCGATCGCCGTGCCCAGTGAACCCTGGCTACCGCCCAGATAGGTAGAGTAAGCCAGAGCCGTTCCCGTCGCGTTCAATTCCGCAATAAACGTTGCCGTCATCGACGCCGCGCCCGAAGGATTCGTCGTCTGATATGCGCCCGCCGTCGTCGGGAAATCCGTCGAGCCTGTCGAGCCCGCCACGTAAACATCGCCCGCGCTATTGACTGCCAGCGCATACCCGATATCTCCGCCTTGATGCTGCCCGCTCCCACCCAGGAATGTCGAGAAGACGAGCCCGCTTCCCGTCGAATTCAGCTCCGACACAAATGCATCCGATGCTGTGTGCGCTGCGGCATTGTTGGTCGCCTGGTAGACGCCTGCGGTCGTGGGGAAGTTCGCGGAGTAGGTGTACCCCGTCACATAGGCGTTGCCAGAACTGTTCACCACGATCCCGTAGGTGCTTTCCCCGGTTCCGCTCACGCTGCCGCTGCCGCCCAGATAGGTCGAATAAGTCAGCGCCGTCCCAGTCGCATTCAGCTTGCTCACAAATGCTGTATAGCCGCTCGCATTCGCCGCGCTCGCCGTTTGGAACGCGCCGGAAGTCGTGGGGAAGTTCGTCGAGAAAGTATGCCCGGTCACATACGCGTTTCCGGAGCTGTCCACCGCAATTCCGTCGCCCTGCGTGTTGCCGCTGCCGCCCAGATAGGTCGAGTAAAGAACCGCCGTACCCGTCGAGTTCAACTTGGTGACAAACGCGCTGTAAGCCGTGCTCGCCGTGGCCGCATAGGTTGTCTGGGCCGCGCCTGAGGTCAACGGGAAGTTCGATGAGTCGGTCTGGCCCGTAATGTAAGCGTCTCCGCTCGCGTCCACCGCCAGGGCCAGCGCGCCGTCGCCGTCCGTGCCGCTGCCGCCCACATAGGTCGAGTACACCAGCACCGGGTCAATAATCACCGGCTGCGAGCGATCGTATGCGCCCAGCTTAAAGCCCACCGTGTGACGCCGTCCCAGCGTAAAGCGCCCGTCAATCAACTCGCGACGACCGCCCCGCTCCTGATAGACCACCGGTTTGTGGAAGGAGACATCCCCGTCCCTCGCCGAAACCACCAGGTCACCCTCGGGGTTCAGCTTGAGCCGTGTCACGCCTGAGAATTGCAGCCGAATCGCGCTCGGATCGGCATTTGGCGCAACCGCAAAGTCGTACTCCAACTGACGCTGGTTCCCGTAGTACACCAGGTCAACGCCGGGATAAACCGCGCTGTACCTGACCTTGGCAAACGTCGGAACTGCCGACCGCCATGCAGCTCGATCGCTGCCCAGAAAGTAATTCGCCGTTCCCGGCAGTTGTGCTTCGCCTAAAGGATTGGCAACTGTGCTGGCCGCGCCGGCCAACCGCATGGTCACCGCGGCCGTATCCCTCTTGCACCCGTCCGGCTTCGCCTTGCTATCGTTCTGCGGAGCAACCACCGCGCCTTGCCCCTTGCAGTCCGGTTTGCTCAGCACCAGAACCGCTTCGTCGTTGGTGAGGAAAACCCCATACCCGCTGCCCCGCGAGAGAAACTTCACGCGGCCATCCGTCTGACCCGCGTTGGCGGCAAAGCTCAAGGGCAGATTCGCATAGCCCTGCACTCGTTGTGCCTTGTCTGCGCTGGTTGTCTTTCCACCTGCTTGAGCTGGCTCTACAGAGAATCCGGCAACGGATGCGATGGCGATCAGGGCTGAAACAAACAGAACCAGAAGATTGCTGGAGCGATTGCTGACGTGCATCAAAATCTCCCCCGGATAGTCCGTGCGGCGGTTTGTCGATCGGGGCCCAGTTCCGCAACTCTCTCGGCTATTCTTTATCTATGTCACTGGATTCAGGGAAGTTCCACAATCACCCCTTGGCGGTAGAGCCACCCCAGAAAGGTGGACAAATGTACCAGACTGGTAACGGAAAGTAACCGGCATTTCAGGTTACCCCGGTTCCCTGGCAGACTAATTACACATCCTTCGCAAAGGAAAACCGCTCACCGAATGCCAGCAATCCCGTCCACACCTTCAACCACCCTGGTGCCCTATGAATCGATTCCCGGCGCTCGCGTTTTGCTTTCTCACGTCCGGCCTCCTGGTACCCCTTCAAACTTCGCCGGAAATCCCCTCCGTTGACTTCACCCAGGCACGCTCCCACGAGCTCGCGCCTCATCGCCATACCATCCCCATGGCGGATGTACAGCAGGGCTTCAACCAGCTTGAGCTCACCGTCACCATTTCTCCCGCAGGCGACGTTATCGGCGCCGAAGCCAATGCTTACTCCGACGTCATCCGGCTCTGGCCTCAGATCAAGGAAGAAGTGCTCGGCTGGAAGTTCACCCCATTTCAGGTCAACGGTCAGCCAGCCACAGTCAGGGCACAGGAGTACATCAACTTCGTCCCGCCCGAGCGCCTTCCCAAGGTCCACATAACCCCGCCCACCCTGCGCCCGGATTCGACCATCGCCATTACCCTGCGCCGCTCGGGATGCTTTGGAACCTGCCCCGACTATGCGGTTACCTTAACCCCCAAGGGAATTCTGTTTAACGGCAGCACTTTCGTCGTCGCCGCCGGCAAACACACCGCTTCCGTCGACCCCGGGCAGGTCCGCAAGCTCGCCGCCCGCTTCATTGCCGCGGACTTCTATTCGATGGCCCCAAACTACGTGGCTGGCGTCACCGATAACCCCGGCTACAGCCTGGCGATCACCATCGACGGCCAGAAGAAAGAAGTGGAAGACTACGTCGGCCAGTGGGTCGGGATGCCCGCCGTCATCACCGAACTTGAAGAAGCCGTGGATGAACTCGCCCAGACCAACCGCTGGATCAAAGGCGATGCCGGCCTCGTCCCAAGCCTCAAAAACGAAAAATACAACTTCAATGCCTATGAAGCCCAGACAGTGGTCAAAGAAGCCGCAAGCCGTGGAGACGCCGCACTGGTCCGCGAACTCCTCGAGGCCGGCGTTCCGCTCAAACCGTTGCCCGATCCAAATCCCAACGACATCAAACAAAGCCTCTCGCTTGCCTACGTCGGCTGGCTCACCGCTGCCAGCATCCATCCGGAAACACTCCAGGTCCTCATCGAAGCCCACGCCAGCATCCAGGATCAAAACGATAAAGACCTGGCCCTGGCTGGAGCCGCTCGATCCGGCAACCTCGAAGCTGTGCACGCTTTGCTGGCCTATGGCGCCAACCCCAACGTCGATCTCACTCAACTGGCGATGGCAGACAGCAAACCCAGCATGCGGATGGGGCCGAATCCATCCGGCAGCGTCCTGATAGCCGCTGCGGAATCCAGCAATCCGGAGTTGGTCAAGGAGATTTTGCACTACCAGCCCAACCTTGAAGCCCGCGATGACCATGGAAGAACCGCTCTGTTTGCCGCCAGCGAGTCCTTTCGCGGGAACGACGACGGCACCGCGGCAGCCGAGTGCGTTCGCCTCCTGGTCGAGTCAGGGGCAAACGGGAATGGCCGCGACGACAAAGGCAATACCCCTCTCCACAACGCGCACAAGGCTGCGGTAGTCAAGGAGCTCATTAAGCTCGGCGCCAACGTAAACGCACGCAATGACGCTGGAGAAACCCCGATCTTCACCACAATCGATCCTGAAACCATCGCGATCCTTGTCAGCCATGGCGCAGACCTCACCCTTCGCAACAACAAGGGAGAAACCACCTTCGAAGCAGCCAAAAGAGAAGGTTCCTATCGTTCCATTGCGCTGGAACAAGCCCTTAAGAACCTGAAAAACACTCAGCCCTGACCTGCCACTTCTGGACCTGCCATTTCTGGACCTGCCATTTCCCGATGAGCCAGTCCAGCATCTCGATGTGCACCACGAATTCATCCAAGTGCACCACGAATTCATCCAAAAAACGCACGCCGATGCAACTCAACACATCAAACTCTCGTCCACCTATTTGGTTCACCCTTCCGCGAGGAATATACTCGTTTACCGGATACTGTTTGCTTGGCCGGCCCTCTTCACAGGATTTTCAAGCCCGGCCCAGAACCCAAGGAGTACGACCCTCATGGCTTCCTTAACGCCGATTAACGTTGCCGACCTCGAGTTCGATAACGGCACCTTCGATGCAATCGCTTTTGCCGAACAAACCCTCTCCAGTTGGCAGGCGCTGGCCGCGGTCATTGACCACACGCTGCTCAAGCCCGACGCCACCCGCGCGCAGGTGGAAAACCTCTGCGACCAAGCCGTGCGCTACCGCTTTGCCTGCGCCATGATCAATCCCGTCTGGGCCTCCACCGCCGTCAACATGCTCTCCGGCACCGGCATTCCTGTCGGCGTCGTCATCGGATTTCCGCTCGGAGCCTCCCTCGTCTCCACCCTGCGCCAGGAAGCCGATGCTCTGACCCGCCTTGGCGTGCGCGAGTTGGACATGGTTCTCCCCGTCGGCCAGCTCAAGAGCGGCAACCATCCCGCCGTCCTCCACACCATCCATGCCGCCGCCACTGTAGCCCACCATCACGGCGCAATCCTCAAGGTCATTCTTGAAACCTGCCTGCTCACCGTCGAAGAAAAACTCCGCGCTTCTGAAATCGCCATCCAGGCCGGGGCCGACTTCCTCAAGACCTCCACCGGCTTCTCCACCAGCGGCGCAACCTCTGCCGACGTGGCCCTGCTCCGCGGCGTAGCCGGCGCACGCTGCGGTGTAAAGGCTTCCGGCGGCATCCGCACCCTCGCTGACGTCCGCAACATGCTTGAAGCCGGAGCCAATCGTGTTGGAGCCTCCGCCTCCGTCGCCATCGTTCGCGAACTGGGAGCCGAGTAGCCACCAGCCGCAGCCTTCGCCGATGCCCCCGGTCTGATCGCCCGAAAGCCGCGGGTCCCGGGTCTCGCGGTTGAAGATCCGGGCCCCGCAGAGGGTGATCGAAATTTTCTTTTGAGATTTTGCAGTTTAATTCGCCAAAACGCGCACACTTGAATCATGACTGCCGCGCCCACGCTCCACGCTCCACGCCCCAGACCCCAGACCCTAGTCCCTAGTCCTCAGACCGGTTTTGCCACCCCCCCCTACCCCCTCCGCCCGGTTTCGTTGATGGCAAAGCACTTACGCTCGCACCCCAAAAAACCATCCTGAAAACAAAGAGCTTACGGATGGGCATCCGTCGCAAAACCGCCCTTTTCCGTCGCAAATCGTCGCAAACCCAGCTCGAATCCCTGGTTCCTGGTCCCTAATCCCTGTTCCCTGTCCACTGTTCCCAACAATCCGCTATTATCTGCATTGCACCCAATGTCCACCCTTCCCCCATCTCCGCCGGAACCACACGAGCTCGAGGGCGACTACCGCCCCGCCGATTCCGCCAATCCCCACGCCCATCTCGACCCCGTCAACGCCCGCGTCGAAACCGCCGACCTGACCTACCTCGTCCAGATGACCGACGCCCTCAACACCACGCTGGACCTCGAAACCCTGCTCAATCGCACCTCGGAGCTGGTCCGCTCCATCATCGACTACCGCATCTTCGCCATCCTGCTCCTCAACGACCGCACTCACGACCTCCGCATGCGCTTTGAAATCGGCCACTCGGCCCACACCAAGCGGATGCGCGTTCCCATTGGCCGCGGTGTGATCGGCCAGGTAGCCCAGACCCGCAAGCCTATCCTGCTCAACGATGTCACCGCTTCTGACAACTACATTGCCGTCAACCCCGAAGTCCGGTCCGAACTGGCGGTGCCCCTCATCGCCAAAAACCGCCTCATCGGCGTCATGGACATCGAGAGCGAGCAGGCCAACTACTTCCGCCCCGAACACCTCCACCTTCTCACGCTTACCGCCTCCCGCATTGCCCAGGCCATTGAAAACGCACGTCTCTACACCCGCGTGTCCCGTCAGGCCCAAACCCTCTCCGTGCTCAATGACATAGCCGTCGACCTGACATCCATCCTCGACCTCGATCCCCTGCTCGAGCGCGTCGGCCAGCTTCTCCGCCGGCTCATCGACTACCAGATGTTCACCATCATGCTTCTCGATGACAAGGGCGAGACGCTCATTACCCGCTACGCCTGGCGTTTTGGATACGCCCATGCCCCGCTCCGCCGCATCGCCATCTCCAGCGGCCTGGTAGGGGCCGCCGTCCGCGAGTGGCGCACCATCAATGTCCCCGATGTCCGCAAGGACCCGCGCTACCTGCCCATGAATCCTGAAACCCGCTCCGAGCTGGTCGTGCCCCTCTTCTACAAAGGCCGCATCATCGGCGTATTTGACCTGGAGCACACCCGAGCCGGATTTTTCAATGAAGAGCACGAGCGCATGCTGACCACGCTCGCCGCCCAGGTAGCAATTTCCATCGAGAACGCCCGCCTGTACCAGGCCGTCCGCCGCCAGGAACGGCAACTGGAAAAGGACATTGCCATGGCCCGCGAGGTGCAGTTGCGTCTGCTGCCCACCGCGGCGCCCGAACATCCCCACGCTGAAATGGCGGTCCGCTTTCTCCCCGCCCGCACCATCGGCGGGGATCTTTACGACTTCATCGACTACGGCCCCAACCGCACCGCAATCGTCCTCGGCGACGTAAGCGGAAAGGCCGCCCCTGCCGCCCTCTTCGCCGCACTCGTAAGCGGCATCATGCGCTCTGCCGCAGCCCAGCAACCGGAGCCGGCGCAAATGCTTGCCACCCTCAACGACGCGATCCAGGAGCGCAAGCTCGACTCGCAGTACGTGACGTTGCTCTTCGCCTTATGGAACGATGAGACGAGAACCCTGCAAGTAGCAAACTCGGGCGCAATCCAACCCATCCTCTGCCGCAATGGCCAGTCGTCCACGGTAAAGGCCGAGGGTTTCCCGCTCGGCCTCTTCCCGAACGTCGAATATGAAGATCTCTGCCTCGCTGCCGAGCCCGGTGACGCCGTCGTCTTCATTTCAGACGGAATCACCGATGCCGAGAACGCCCAGGGTGAGATGTATGGAGAAGACCGCCTGGCCGGCCTTCTCTGCGCGCATCGCGACCTGCCTTCAGCGGAAATTGCGGACGCAATCCTCGCCGACGTGGCCCGGTTCCAGGGCGCTCATGACCGCTTCGACGACGAAACCATCATCGTCCTGCGAGTGCGCTGAAAGCGAATTACTTCGCCGCTCCCGGCCCCCACTGCAGCCTGAGCCCGGCACGCGCCGTAAATGGCAAGCTGGGATACCCAATTGGCGCAATGTGCTGGTTGTTCGTCAGGTTCTCCGCCATCCCATAGACGCTCACCCAGTTCAGCAGTTGATAGCTGCCCCCCAGGTCCAGCTTCGCATAGCCATAATCCAGATTCCGATTCGGCAGCAGCAGGGTGTTGCCCCCGTTCAAGTCGTCGTAAGCCAGAAAGTCGGAGTCGTCCGACCTGCTCGCAAATGCCGCGTTCAAAAGCCCAGTGATTTTCCCGCTCGAATACGTCGCCTTGAAGAATCCCGTATGCGGCGCTCTCCGGAACGGCCGAGCGCCTTGCAGAGGGGAATCCTCGCCAATCGGAATGCCGTTGGCAACTCCGTTAAACGTCGGAACCGGCCCCAGCAGCGCCACATCGGCATTCGCAAAGGACCGCTGCACCACGGCATCGAGATACGTATAACCGCCGCGCAAGAAGATATTCTTCCCAATGCCGCCCTCGACCGTGGTCTCCACGCCTAGCCCGCGAAATGCCTCGGTATTAAGACTCTGCTCATAGGCGCCATCCTCCTGCAGCGTCTGCTCCAACTGGTTCTGCTGGGTAGCAGTAAGACCCGGCAAAAGCTCCGGAATCAAATCCAGTCCAACATATTCGATCTGCCGCCCGAATTCGTTATGAAAGAAGCTCGTCCGAAACACCAGCCGCTCCCCAAAGAACGCCTGCTCCACTCCGCCCTCGTACGTCCGCGTAGTTGGCGCCGCCAGTGGGCTGATGTTCAGCTGCTGCACAGTCGACTGCCCGCCATTGGTCTCAAGGAAGTTGTAAAGCGAATAAAACTGGTCGGTCAGCGAAGGCTCCCGCACCGCATCCCCAAAATTGAACAGCACCCGCGTGCCGCTGAAGATCCCCGTCCGCGGCTTCAGAGCGTAGTAGGAGAGACCCACGCGCGGCGAAGTTTGCGTGCCGAACAGCGAATAACGCTCCAGGCTGCCGCCCAGCGTATAGAAGAACCTGTTCTTGAAGTCGCCATGCACCGCTGCAAGGTAGTCGTAGTTTGAACGCTCCACCGGCGTCAGATAGGTGCTGTTCGGTGCAGCCCCGCGCTCGTCCTCGTAGTGAAAACCAGCCGTCGCAATAATGTGCGGGGTAAACCGGTAGTCCCCCTGGTACACAAGCTGATCGCGATCAGAGACGATCTGGTTGCCTTCGGGCCAGACCCCAGAATAGTTGGCATAGTCGAGCAGGGCCTGCCCGGTGACCGTGTAGCCGTTGGCGCCGGTGATGTTCACCACGTCGCCAAAGCTATCGCCATAGGCGTCATACGTCCCGCTGCCGGTCTGTGCCCAATGGCTATACTGCTCCCGCTTGCGCGTCGCGCCGAATCTCACGCTTTGGTGAAAGTCTGCCGTAGTCTGGTTGTCGACCGACCCCGAAAGAAACAAATCCTGATCCTTTTCCGTAGCCTGGTCCGTAACGTGAT
>Ga0302320_10001793_pt1 | contig 51365 bp, 47 predicted proteins | sample Bog_T0_3_FD_202130 | JGI IMG/M metagenome (GOLD analysis project Ga0302320, IMG submission 202130) | Peat permafrost microbial communities from Stordalen Mire near Abisko, Sweden - Bog_T0_3 | ecosystem: Environmental > Terrestrial > Soil > Wetlands > Peat | place: Sweden: Abisko, Stordalen Mire... | reverse complement strand
AACAAACTCAAGCATTTCCGGGCCGTCGCAACCCGATACGACAAGCGCGACGACAACTACCTGGCATCCGTCAAACTCGCCTCAATACGAATTTGGATGCGATTTAATGAGTCGATGGCCTAGAGCACTCTTATACCCTCCATCATTGCCGCAAGCTGCGATGCTGGGGACAACGCTAGGTGCATTGCAAGAGACGCCTCCGGCTCACGCGAGGGCTCTAGCGGACGCAGGAATCCAGGCCATCGCGCGTCACCACATCCGCCTGTCCCAAAAGCACGCGTGCCCGCCCGGCGACATAGGGGCCGGGCGCCGCCGCATTCCATTTGCTGGGATCAGGCAGGATGGCGGCCAGCCGCGCCGCCTGGTTGCGCGTCAGATGCGCCGCGCTGGTATGGAAATAGGCACGCGCCGCCGCCTCGGCGCCGAAATTGCCGTGCCCCCAATCCACCAGATTGAGATAAGCCTCCATTATTCGCTTCTTCGGCCACAGCCCCTCGATCAACACGGTCAGATAGGCCTCCAGCCCCTTGCGCACCCAGCTCCGCACCGGCGCCAGAAACAAGGTGCGCGCCGTCTGCTGCGACAGGGTGCTGGCGCCGCGCATCAGCCGGTCGGGATGGCGGCGATGTTCCTCCATCACCGTGTTCAACTGCTTGAAGTCGAAACCATGATGGGAACAGAAATTCTGGTCTTCCGAACCGATCACCGAACGGCCCAGCACTGGATTGATGTCGTCGGTCCAGGACGAATAGGCGCCCTTGCCCTCCATCAGGCTGAGCAGCATTTCGGGCGTACCGGGTATCGGCAGGAAGCGGAAGACCAGCAGCAACAGCACCGGCGCGGCCACGAAAATCACCAGCAGGACCAGTAGCGCCCGGCCCAGCAGCCCCCGGCGCGCTCCTGTCCGCCTTTGCGTGATTCCCCCGTCGCTCATGGCGCACCATAGCAAATGTTACCGCCGCCGTTATGGTGCCCGGCCGCTCCGGATGTTACCTCTCGGCTGCGATTCTGACTATGGGCGGCCATGCACGATATCATCACCTCCATCATCCTGGGTATTGTCGAGGGGCTCACCGAATTCCTGCCGGTATCTTCCACCGCCCATCTTCTGGTGAGCGAGCGTCTGCTGGGGCTGGACGACAGTTGGGAAGCCTTCACCGTCGTGATCCAGTTGGGGGCGGTGCTGGCGGTGGTGGCGATCTATTTCCAGACCTTCTGGAAAGCGCTGATCGGCCTGCCCAGTTCGGCGGAAGCCAGGCGTTTCGCGTTTGGCATCATCCTGGCGCTGCTGCCATCGGTGATTGCAGGGCTGGCCCTGAAGAAATTTCTCGACCGGGTGCTTCTCAATCCCGCTGTCGCCATGCCCTTTATCGCGGCCTGCTGGATTGTCGGCGGCATTGTCATCCTGGCGCTGGAGCGCATCGCGCCCAGGCCACGCTGGTTTGCCGGCGACAAGCTGCCGCTCTTGAAGGCATTCCAGATCGGCTGCTGTCAGATACTGTCCATCATCCCGGGCGTCTCGCGTTCCGGCGCCACCATCCTGGGCGGGGAACTGCTGGGCGTGGAACGCCGGGCCGCGACCCTGTTCACGTTCTATTTGTCTGTTCCCACAATGATGGGCGCCACGCTGCTCGAGCTGAAAGGCGCGAATCTCAGCCACGGCCAGAGCCTCGACATTGCCATCGGCTTTGTCGTGTCGTTTGCCGTTGCCTGGGTGGTGATCCGCCAATTCCTGAATATCGTGGCGCGCTACGGCCTGTCGCCGTTCGGCTGGTACCGCATCGCCGCCGGTCTGGCTCTGATCGCCTGGCTCATGCTCTGAATGCTGGCTGCCCGTTACTCTGTCGTTGATGCTGACAAGCCTCTGCCCAAATCGGCATATTCGCCTTTGGCGCGAAACCGCCACAGATAACTGGGCACTTCGGCTTCCACCGAATTGGGCGTAATGCCCAGGTCGGCCAGCGTCAATGCGGTGGGCGACACCACATTGTCACGCCGCAGCAGCCGGACCTGATCGGGCGTCAGCAGCGGGCTGGGCATCATCTGCAGAAAGAAGGATTTGAAAAGCGCAATACCGAACGGCACCGGCACCAGGGCGCGGCGGCGGCCGGTTTCCCGGAGCACGATCTGCATCAGCTCCTTAAAGCTATAGGTCATCGGTCCGCCCAGCTCATAGGTCTTGCCGCGCGTGGCTTCACGGCTCAGCGCGGCGGCAATGGCGGCCGCGACATCGCCGACAAACACCGGCTGGAAGCGGGTCTTGCCACCACCGACCAGGGGCAGGGCGGGGACAAAACGCGCCAGCCCGGCAAAGCGGTTGAAGAAATTGTCTTCCGGACCGAAAATGATGGAGGGACGCAGGATGGTGGCGGCCGGGAAGGCGGCGCGCAGCCGCGCTTCTCCCTCGGCCTTGCTCTGGGCGTAATGCGAGGCGGATTCACTGTCGGCGCCGATGGCCGAGACATGCACTAGCGCGCTGGCGCCGGCGCGGGCCGCCGCCTCGGCGATGTTGCGCGCGCCGTCGGCATGGACATCTGCAAAGCTCTGGCCGCGCGGCACCAGAATGCCGGTGAGATTGACCACCGCATCGGCGCCCTCGACGGCGGCAGCGACCTGCTCCGGATCGGTGACGTCGCATTTGAGCGGCGCGATCTGGCCGACCGTGCCGGCAGGCCTGAGGAAGAAGGCCTGGTTGGGATAGCGCACCGCGACCCGAATGCGCCAGCCGGCCTTGGCCAGGGCTCTGACCGTATGGCGGCCGACAAAGCCCGAGCCCCCGAACACCGTGACCAGCTTGCTTTCCATTAGGAATACCCTTGTGCGACGGTCCTGTTTAGCCAATGCGCCGGGCGCCGGAAAGGGCTCAAATTGTCCGCAAAAACGCAGCAGTTGACGGAGCATGCCGCCGCCCCTAAACATCCGGCCCTTCGGCATCTGCCCAGATGGCGGAATTGGTAGACGCACTAGTTTCAGGTACTAGCGCTGCAAGGCGTGGAGGTTCGAGTCCTCTTCTGGGCACCAACTGCCTGTCCGGATTTATCCGGCAACCGCTGCCAAATCTCTTAAATTCAAACCATATTTTTCTCGTTCGTGGCGTCGGCTGAATTTTCCGAAATCCGGGACCCCGGCGGAAGACTTTTGGGGGCCTTTGGCCATGCCAGACGGCGTCTCAAACCCATTTTTCCAGCGCGGAACTACAACTGACACCACCCGATTTTGGCGTGCACCTGCTCGCGACGGCTGTCCCCAAAAAAGCCGATGATCAATATTGAGCGAAGCATTTTGCCCACCTCTGAGCAGAATTGATCACACTGGCTCGCGGAACATTTTCCAAGCCATTGATCCCTGTCGTTTTTCCCAGCGGACCTTGTTGGTGAACACAGACTTGGGCGCAAGCCCGGAACCAGGCGCCAAGCCAGTCCTGTCGCGTTCGGCTTCCTTCAATAACGCCCGAATGACCCTAATTCTCCTGCCAAAGAAATGTTTTTAACGTACACTCGCCGATGCAGAGGGGGCGCGGCATGGCGAAAAAACGGAACGCAACTTTCAATCCAAAGTCTCTGTCGCCCCGCGACGCGGGGAAAAAAAGTGTCAAATACCGTAAGGACCAGGTCGTCTTCTCACAGGGCGATGCCGCCGGCGAGGTGTACTACATTCAGAAAGGCAAGGTGAGAATCTCGGTCGTATCAGACCGGGGGAAGGAAGCGATTGTCTCCATCTTGGGACCTGATGTTTTTTTTGGGGAAAGCTGCATTTCCGGCCAGGCGCTGCGGATTTCAACAGCCATCGCATTGACGGAAGCAACCCTCGTGCGGATTGGAAAGCAGGAAATGACGAACCTGCTTCAACACGATGTTGCCTTCTCGGAAATGTTCATGACCCACCTTCTGACCCGGACCATGCGTGTTGAAGCGGACCTGATTGACCAGCTTTTCAATTCCAGCGAGCGGCGTCTGGCCAGGCTTTTGCTGATTCTGGCGAATTACGGCAACGAAGGGAAACCAGAGCCGATTCTTGCCAAAATCAGCCAGGAGATGCTCGCCGAAATGATTGGAACCACACGCTCTCGCGTCAGCTTCTTCATGAACCGGTTCCGCAAACTGGGATTCATCAACTACAACGGCCATATCGAGGTTCACAGGTCATTGTTGAATTTGGTTCTGCACGAACAACCCCAAGTCAATTATTAGCCCCATTTCCATGCGCCAACGGTTGTGAATTCGCACCCGGCGAGGCCTTGTCGGGTTCGTTTTTGGTTTTGCAATTTTCGAGCAACCGCGGCTGGTCAATATTGCACAGACTTTACGGCGGGACCGGCCATATTGATCAGCGATGGGGACGAAGATCACGCCAGAAGCCGGGCCTTGGAGCGCAGAAGACCATGGCGCCCGGCTCCCGCGGAATCTGGAGTCCGATACGGACGAATTGCGATCCCGCATCCTGTCCGTGTTGCTGGTGGATGAGTCCCGATTTCGTATACTGTCTGCATTGCTCGCGGACGAATTGAAGGCCCCCGAGCTTGAGTATTTCCCAGGGTATCCTCTGATTTAGCGATTGCGCGCCGGCGGCAGGTTTTTCGCCTGCAATATTTCCAATTTGTATAGTTCCATAAGGCGCTGGGGCCGCTTCAGAATTTTCAAATCTGCCAGAGGTGCGACGGCAGGTACGGGATCGTGCCGCCGGCTGGAAAGGCAAAATTAACCATAGCGGCCCAGCTTTGTTCCGAAGGGCTGCATGCAATCTCGCCACCTCGCAGCAATGGCCAAATGGGACTCCTGAAAAAGGCCCCCGCCTCCGATGCCGCGTCCGCGCTGTTGCGGGATCGCGAACCCTCCTGTCTGGCGCTGGTGCGCCAAAGGCTGGAAGTTCTGCTCACCAGCGGTGGTGATCCCCGCTTGAACCTTTCCCGGTCCCCCGGCCGCAACGCCTATGGCTGCACACCCTTTCCCCGCACCAATGTGATCGACTTTGCCTCCTCCACGGCAAGCTCCATCTCCGAACGCGCTTATGCCAGGGCGAATGACGCCCGTAGCCGGCTTTGGTCCAGCATCGCGGTTCAACCGCACATCCAGGCGTTTGAAGAAGCCGTGGAGACATCGCGCCGCGAACTTCGCCGCCAATTGGGCCTGGGCGATGCCGAGATCGTGTTTTCCCCTTCGGGCACGGATGCCCAGCTTCAGACCCTGTTTCTGGTGAAGGCCCTGTTGGGCGCGCCGCTGACCACCATCATCGTGGGTGCGGACCAGACCGGCAGCGGCACCGCCCATACCGCGCGCGGTGAGCATTTCAGTGATCGCACGGCATGCGGTATCGCAGTGGACAAGGGCATGCCGGTTGCGGAGCTTGCCTCCGGCGTGCGGACGCAGGAAGTTGGTTTCTGCGATGACCGGGGACGCTTGCGTTCCGCCGATGCGATGGACGCGGAAGTGCGGCGGGCGGTGTCAATGGCGGTCGGCCGGGGTGAAAAAGTCCTGCTGCAGGTCATGGACGCATCCAAGCTGGGATGGGCTGCGCCCGGCGACGCTTGCGTTTCCGCGCTGGCGCAGGCCTGGCCGGACGATGTCCGCGTCGTGGTGGATGCCTGCCAGATGCGGCTCGGTCAAAATCGCCTGCGCGCGTATCTGTCGCGCGGCTATCTCGTCATGATCACAGGTTCCAAATTCTTCACCGGGCCGGCCTTCAGCGGCGCCCTGCTGGTGCCGCCTGCGCTGGCGCAGGCGGCCCGCGCGATTTCTGCGGTTCCCCAGGGTCTGCGCGATTACAGTTCCCGGTTCGACTGGCCGCCCTGCTGGCCTTTTCTGCGCGCCGCATTCGCGCCGGAGCCGCAATACGGCCAATGGCTGCGCTGGGAAGCGGCGCTCGCGGAAATGGGCGCCTATTTCGAAATTCCCGCCGCCTTCCGGCAATCGCTGTTCGAGGAGTTTGCGGTGAGCGTTCGCCGCATGATCGGTGCTTCGCGCCATCTGGAATTGCTGGAAAGATTTGACGCGGACGGGAAGGAGGACAGCGAGTTTCGCCACCAGACGATTTTTTCCTTCCTGCCGCACCGCCAGGGGGTGGCGCTGGACATGGAACAATGCGCCCGGCTTTACCGCGCCATGGGAGAGGATGTTTCCCAACTCTTGCCAGCCGGCGCGGATGATGAAGATTGCCGCATCGCGTCGCGGCACTGTCAGATCGGCCAGCCGGTGGCGCTGCGCCATCGCTCCGGAGCCGTGCTCCGGCTGAGCGCTTCGGCGCGGCTGGCGACCCGCTGCTGGTCGCGGGGCGCGGCAACGGCTTCTGCGGCGCTTGCGCCCGAACGAAGCGACCTCGCCGCCACGGTCGAAAAGCTGGACTGGCTTATAGATCATCCCGATATTCTGGAACATTCCTGTCCATGACCGACCCGGTTATTCTCGGCGCGGATTGGGATCAGATCTGCACCCCGCGCATCGGATTGGCGAGCCTGACGCGCACAGCCTTCCATGGCGGAGATCTGCGACCGCTGTGGCATGAACTGATGGACAAGGTAACGGAAGATGCGGCCGGGGCCGGCATGGGGATGGACCTTTCGGTGATTTCCCAATTGCTGGGCGATCAGCCCACCGGACTGGCGCTCCAGCGCGAATCGCTTTCACACCAGCGTCTCTATCGCTCGCCCTGCCGGACGGTGCGGCCCGGTTTGCGTGTTCTGGCTTTTGCCGCGGTGACGGATATCGGGGGCAACACGCCGCTGGAGTTCCTCCTTGAAGGCTCCGACATCGAACTCGCCACCTTTTACATCGTGCCGGGAATGGCGCTCCCAAGTCCATTTCCGGATCACGATATCGCCATTGTCATCGCGCCGGATGCGGACGCCACCAGCGAGGTGCTGGCGGCGCTGGACATGCTGGTGACGAAGTGGCCGCGTCCGGTGCTCAATCTGCCGCGCCGGATCGGCATGCTGGACCGCGACCGGCTGTGCCGGCTTCTGGACGGCATCGCCGGGCTGGAAATTCCCGGGACCGCGCGGCTGGCGCGTGGTCAGATGGAGGATATCGCCGCCGGGAGATTGTCCTTGCAGGATGTATTGAGCGACGGGGCTTTCCCGCTGATCGCGCGGCCCACCGGATCGCATGCCGGATTCGGCCTTTGCCGGATTGCCGATGCCGCGGAGTTGCAATCCTATCTCGCCGGCCGGCCGGAAAATACATTTTTCATTTCGCGTTTTGTCGACTACGCCAGCCGTGACGGGATGTTCCGCAAATATCGCATCGTGTTTGTGGATGGTAAGCCTTATGCCTGCCATATGGCGGTCGCGGATGAATGGAAAGTCTGGTATCTCAATGCCGACATGGCGGTCAGCGTACCGTATCGCCTGGAGGAAGCGGGTTTCATGCAGGGCTTTGATCGGGACTTTGCCGTCCGTCATCAAGGTGCCCTGGGCGAAATGAATGCCAGGATTGGCCTGGATTATTTCGCCATCGACTGTGCGGAAACGCCCGCCGGAAATCTTCTTTTGTTTGAAGCGGACAACAGCGCCATCGTGCACGACATGGATCCGCCCAGCGTTTATCCCTACAAATCGGGGCAGATGCAGATCATCTTTCGTGCCGTGCAAGCCATGTTCTATCACCGCGCGGGACGGGTCCGCGCCAGCGCCGCGTGACCGACTCGCCGCCGGACCCGACCCTGGACCCGCAGGACTGGCCGGCCTTTCGCCGTCAGGCGCACCGCATGCTCGATGACATGATCGATTATGTCGCCGGCATCCGCGACCGTCCGGTGTGGCAGCCTATTCCGTCCGCCATACGCAATCATTTCCGGGAAGCGTTTCCCTGGTCGCCGGCCGCGCTGGAACAGGTTCATGGCGAATTTCTGGATTTTGTCCTTCCCTATGGCGGCGGCAATGTCCATCCCGGCTTCATGGGCTGGGTGCAGGGCGGCGGCACGCCCACCGGCATGCTGGCGGAGATGCTTGCCGGGGGATTGAACGCCAATCTGGGCGGCCGCGACCAGGCCCCCATCGAGGTCGAGCGCCAGATCGTGGCGTGGATGCGTGAATTATTTGAATTTCCCGCAGAAGCCAGCGGCCTGTTTGTCACCGGCACGTCCATGGCAAATCTTCTCGCGGTTCTGGTGGCGCGGCATGCGAAGCTTGGACCCGAGGTGCGGCAGGCCGGCATCGGCGGGTCGGGCGAAGGGCTGCGGGCTTATGCATCGCTGGCGGCGCATGGCTGCGTTATCCAGGCGATGGACTTGGCGGGATTTGGCACCGCAAGCCTGCGCCGGATCGAGGTGGACGCAAAATTCCGCATGGATGTGCCGGCGCTGCGGGCGGCGATTGCCCGCGACCGGGAAGAAGGCCTTACCCCCTTTCTGGTGGTGGGTTCGGCGGGCACCGTGGATGCCGGCGCCATTGACGAACTGGACACTATTGCCGCGCTCTGCCGCGAAGAAGGATTGTGGTTTCACATCGACGGCGCTTATGGGGCACTGGGCATGCTGTCGCCTGTGGTGGCGCCGCGTCTCAAGGGCATCACCCAGGCGGACTCGATTGCCTTTGATTTTCACAAATGGGGTCAGGTGCCCTACGACGCGGGTTTTCTGCTGGTGCGCGATGGCCGCCAGCATTACGAAACCTTTGCCTCGCCTGCCGCCTATCTGCGCCGCGAAACCCGTGGACTTTCGGCGGGCAGTCCCTGGCCCTGCGATTTCGGACCCGATCTTTCGCGCGGCTTTCGCGCCCTCAAAACCTGGTTCACGCTCAAGGTTCTCGGCGGGCAGGCCATCGGCGCTTCCATCACCCGCAGCTGTGCCCTGGCGGCGTATCTTCAGACCCGGGTTGAAGCCGAGCCGGCACTGGAATTGCTCGCCGGCGCCCAGCTCAACATTGTCTGCTTCCGCTATCGCGCCTCCGATCCCGACCGGGTGAATGCGGCGATTGTCGCGGATGTCCAGGAATCGGGAATCGCGGCGCCGTCAACGACCAGCATTGACGGCAAGCTGGCGATCCGGGCCGCTCTGTTCAACCATCGCACCCAGACGCGGGACATTGACGCGCTGCTTGACGCTATCTTGCGCTTCGGAAAAATCCGAACGGCCTGAATGTCCAGCGGCCTCAGACCGCCTGCCGCACCGCGATGCGATAAGCGCTGCATCGGCGTTTGTCCCTGCGCCGTGCGAATGCCGAACGCGCTTCTAACCTCCGCCAAATTGCTCTAACTTGCGCCCATGGATGTTCCGACTGCTGATCCCATAGCACAAGGTGCCATTTTGCTGGCGCAAGGTGACATTGCCGCCGCCGAAGGCATCGCGGAACTGCGCCTGAGGCGGGGCGATGATCCGGACAGTTTGCACCTTCTGGCGTTGGTGCGCGTCCGGCAAAATCGGCTGGAGGAGGCCACCAGCCTGTTGCGCCGCGCCCTGACGCTCCAGCCGGGCCAACCCGAGATTCTGTTCAATCTCGGCAGGCTGCTGGCAATGCTCAATCGCGACACAGAGGCGCAAAATGCTTTTGAGAGCGCGGCTTTGGCGCAGCCCAATTTCGTCGAAGCCTGGTATGCGCTCGGCGATGTGCAGCAGCGGATCGGCGAAATCGGCAAAGCGGAAACCTCCTTCCGCAAGGTTTTGGCGCTCGAGCCTCAGCACGCCTTCGCCAAGCTGTCGTTGGGGGTAGTCCTGAAGGATACAGAACGGGCGCAGCAAAGCGAGGTGCTGCTGGCCGAGGGCCTGGCGGAAACAAAGGACGGCCTGCTGCAGGCATCGTTCGCCTATAACCTGGCCTTCGCCCAGTATGATCAGGGCAAGATAGACGCTGCCCTGAACAGTTTCACGCTTGTCAGGGGTCTTGATCCCGGTCGCAGCAGCAATGTGGATCTCAATCGCGCCAATATCTTATGTGAATTATCGCGCTTCGAGGAAGCCCAAACTTTGCTGAAAGACCTGCTGCAGCGCGAACCGCTGAATGACCAGGCTCACATCGCCTATAACCGCCTCCTCTACAGTCTGCGGCGGGAAGAAGATTTCCTGAAATCCTTTGATCTCGCGCCCGCCAATACCAGACTGCAAATGAGCAAGGCCACTCTTCTCACCCCCGCCGGCCGGACGGAGGAGGCGCTTGAAATCTATGCGGGGATCCTGGCGCGGGAACCGGACAATCAGGATGCGGTGACCGGAATGGCAGCAGTCTTGAGCAAACTCGGCCGTCATGGCGAGGCGGTATTACGCCTGGAACAGGCGCTTATCCGCGCGCCGGACAATTCCCTGCTGTTCGCCGGCATCGCCAACGCGGCGCTGCAGGGCCGCAATCCCGAGAAAGCAGCGGCGATGGCGGAAAAAGCCCTTGCCCGCGCGCCGCACGACCAGTTGGTCCTGGCTCTGCTCGGTTCGGCCTGGCGACTGATGGGCGATGAACGCGACGAGATTCTGAATGGCTATGACGACCTGATTCAGGTGTTCGATCTCGATCCGCCGGAAGGTTTTTCCGACATGTCCCGGTTCAATGCCGCGCTGAATGACTGGTTGACCGGCCTGCACCATTCCAACCGCGAACCCATCCACCAGAGCTTGCGCGCCGGCAGCCAGACCTGGGGCAAGATTTTCGGCGCCGGTCATGACCTGGTTGAGCGGGTGAAAGAGCGCATCGTCGGGGCGATGGACCGCTATATCGCCGGGATCAAACCGCAGCACGACCACCCGTTTCGCGGGCGGCGGGCGAATGACTTTCGTTTCCAGGGCTCCTGGTCGTCACGCCTCAGCGATCGCGGTTATCATGTCAATCATGTCCACCCCTTCGGCTGGATCAGTTCCTGTTACTATGTCGGCGTTCCCGACACGGTGAAGGACCAAAGCGCCAAAGAGGGCTGGATCAAGTTCGGCGAACCTGACTTCGACATCGGTCTGACGCCACGCCGCGCCATCCAGCCGGTGCCGGGACGGCTGGTGCTGTTTCCCTCCTATATGTGGCACGGCACAATTCCCTTTCACGGGCAAGCGCGCACCACCATCGCCTTCGACGCCGTGCCGCGCGGAACGTGACAGACAGCGCGGGGGATTGCCTTGGGCCGTGGCGCCGGAGCCGTTAGACCGCCAGCCGCGCCGCGGCCTTTTCCAGATTGACCGCCGTTGCCGCCAGCATTTCGGCCAGGGGGGCTTCCACCATGTTTATGGAATAAGCGGCTGTCAGGCCGATGGCCTTGATCTGCTCCGGGCTGGCGGACAATTTTCCGCACAGCGCGATCACCGGCACGCCACTGGCGCGGGCGCAAACCCCCTGGATAAGTTTTCCCTGGCCGCTCTGGCCGTCAATATGACCTTCGCCGGTAATGACAAGATCGGCGCGCGCCACCGCCGCGTCGAAACCCACCAGGTCCAGCACCACATCAATGCCGCGCTTGAGGGTAGCGTCCATAAAGGCCATGGCGCCAAAGCCCAGCCCCCCGGCCGCGCCGGCACCTTGTGTTTGTGCCAGGCCTGTTCGGCCGGTCTGTTGTTCCACCAGCGCGGCGACGTGGTGAAGTGCGGCGTCGAGTTGCGCCAGGCTCTGGTCATCGCCGCCTTTCTGGCGGCCGTAAATCCAGGACGCGCCGCTGGGCCCATAAAGGGGATTGGTGACGTCGCACAGCACCTCCATCTTTGCGAACGGCATTTGCGCGGGCGGTATGATGCGCATGATGTCCTTGAGGCTGCCCCCGTCCGGTTTCACCGGCGCGCCCGCCTTGTCCAGGAACCGCCAACCCAGCGCCGCCGCGGCACCGACCCCGGCATCGTTGGTGGCGCTGCCGCCGATCGCCAACAACACCTGCCGTACCCCGCGCGCTTTGGCATCCGCCAGAAGCTGGCCGGTGCCAAAGGTCGAGGTAAGAAGCGGATTGCGCTCTGCCGCGCTCAGGCGCTGCAGGCCAGAGGCCTCGGCCATTTCCACCAGCGCGGTGGTGCCGTCGGCGGATATGCCATAGCTGGCTTTGATGGGGCGGCCCAGCGGATCCGCAACCTCCAATTCCATCGGCTTTAGCGACAAGGTCTGGCGCAGGATTTCCAGCACGCCTTCACCGCCATCGGACAGCGGCATTTCGGTGATCTGGGCGCCGGGATGGGTGCTGAGAAACCCGTTGGCGATGGCGCGGCAGACATCGGCTGCGGGCAGGGCATCCTTGAAGGAATCGCAGGCGATCAGGAGGCGCATCGGTCAGATCAGGCCCTGGCCGATGGTAATGCGGATCAGGTCGGCGGTATGCGATACGCCCAGCTTGTCCTTGATGCGGCTGAGGGTGTTGGCCACGGTTTTATAGGCCACGCCCAGGGCGTGGGCGATCTGGGCCAGGCTTTTGCCGTCGGCCAGCAGGCGCAATATTTCCATGTCGCGCTGGCTAAGCGGCCGCAGATAGGAATCCTCTTCCGCGCCGCGCGTACCCAGTTCCTGGGCGATATCGCGCTCGATCGCGGTGCCGCCGGCCAGCACGGTTTCGATCGCCTCCAACAATTCCTCCGGCGCGGCATTCTTGCTGATATAGCCCCGCGCACCTGCTTCCATGGCGCGGGCGGCATAGACTGCCTCGGTGTGCAGCGAGAATACCAGCACCTTCAGGCTCGAATAGGCCGCCAGAATCCGGCGCAACAACTCCAGCCCGCCCAGTCCGGGCAGATTGAGGTCCAGAATTAGAAGATCAAAATCGTTGCCGGCAAGCTCCGATAGCGCCGCTTCCCCGGTTGCCACCTCTTTCAGGGCTATATCGGGCAGGCCAGCCAGCAGCCTGCGAATGCCCGAGCGCACAATGGCGTGATCGTCAACCAGAAGAATAGCCGTCATGCCTCTTCCATTTCCCGCGCATCGGCGCGCGGCAGCAAGGCACAGATGCGCACCCCGCGTTCCGCGTTCCGCACGCTGAACTGCCCGGCCATCGCCTGCACCCGCTCGGCCATGCCTTTGAGGCCCATGCCGCTTTGCGCCGCATCCGCGCCGAAGCCGCCGCCATCATCCTCGATGCTCAGGCTGACGCCTTCCGCCGTGTCAGACAGCGCGATGCAGATGACATGCGGGTGGCCATGGCGCACGGCATTGCTGACACCTTCCTGTACGATGCGATAGGCGGTTTCCTCGCCGCGCCGGTCCAGCCGGATGCCGGAATCGATTTTGCGTTCAAAGCTTATGTCGGGATGGCGGCGTTTCCAGAAGGCAATCATGTCGTTAATCGCAGTTTCCAGGCCGAAATTCAGACCGGTCACCGGCCGGAGCTGGCTGAGGATGAATTTCACATTATGCTGGATGTGCAGGGCCGCCTCACGGATGGCGCCGGCGCGTTCGCGCGCCTGGGCGTTGCCGGTCTTGGCCACCGCATCGGCATCCACCTGAATGGCGAACAGATAGGGGCCCACTTCGTCATGCAGATCGCGGGCGATTTCGGCGCGCTCTTCTTCCTGCAGCCCCAAAATCTGCTTTTGCAGGCGTTGGTTGCTATTGCGGTATCCTGAAAGCCGCGCCGCCATATGATTAAAGCCTTCGGCCAGCGCGGCGAATTCCGGGGGTCCGCTGGTGGCCAGCCGGGCGCCATAATCGCCTTCGGAAATGATGCCCAGGCCATTGCGGACACGGCGGAAGAAATCCAGCGCCCGGTCCATGATCAGCCAGACGAACAGCAGGGTAACGGCCGAGAACAGCGCCAGGACGGCAAAGGCATCCCGCACCAACTGCCAGATTTCGCCGATCTCATTGCCCGCATCGCTTTTGAGCAGCAACACGCAGGGAAAGCCGGGCAGCGGAATCGCGATCCGCGCCGAAAGCGGCGGCGGCGCGATCAGGCCCGCAAACCAGTCGGGCGCCGGCGCACCTATCGAGGCGATGCGGGAAGCGGCGACGACATTGTTTTGCTCATTCAGCAGAAAACCGCGGACATTGCGCTGGCCATTCAGGGCGGCAATCACCTGGCGCATGGTCAGGGTATGCTGGATATCGCCGGCCAGGGTGGTTTCCACTTCTTTCGCGGCCCCGGCAAAGGTGGTGCGGATTTCGTCGCGCACCGCGGCGCGGGCCTGCCAGCACAGCACCGTGCCGCCCAGCAGCAGGGCGAACGCCAAAAGGGCGGAGACGGAGGCCAGAAGGCGAAGTTTCAACGACATGACTGTCAGATTATCCGCAATGCCGGCAAAAGTCTTGACCTGCCGCCCTCTGCAAATCTCCAGCGCGTCATCGGTGGGTGCCGAATACAATGCTTGCCTTACCTTCCCGGCCACGGCACGGTAGATTGGACCAGCCGGCGGGAAATCCCGCCCTCACAGCGCCGGGAATCCTATTTTGACAAAGACTTACCCGAATATCGATGAGGGTGGAAGCCAACGTCACATGCGCCTTTTCTTAATGGCATGCGCTGCGCTGCTTCTGCCGGTTCTTGCTGTGGGGGATGCCCGGGCGGAGCCATTGAGCAGTTTTCGCGAATGTCCACAGTGCCCGGAGATGGTGGGTGTGGGGAGCGGAAAATTCCTGATGGGAAGCCCGGCGCATGAGCCGGGCCGGTTCGATTCCGAAGGGCCGCAGCATGTCGTGACGGTGAAATCCTTCGCCCTGGGAAAATTTCCAATCACCAGCGAGGAGTTTCTCATCTTCCTGCGCACCAGCCGGTATCAGCCGGCGCCCTGCAATCCGCTTTTGGGGTTTGGCTGGAAAGTGGAAGGCCGCGACCTCGCCTATCCGCCGTCGCAGGACGAGCCACCGCGCTGGCCGGCGGTGTGTCTGTCCTGGAAGGACGCCCAGGCTTACATCGCCTGGCTGAACGCGCAGGTGAAAGCGGCCCATCCGGTGCTGGCCGGCCGAAGCGGACCTTATCGTCTGCCCAGCGAAGCGGAATGGGAATATGCCGCCCGCGCCGGTACCAGCACATCGCGCTGGTGGGGCGATGCCATTGGCACCGCCAATGCCAATTGCAATGGCTGCGGCAGCGAATGGGACAATCATGTGCTGTCGCCGGTGGATGCCTTTGCGCCCAATCCGTTTGGCCTTTACGGCATGCTGGGCAATGCCTGGGCCTGGACGGCCGATTGCTGGCATCCCAGCTATGTCGGCGCGCCCGCGGACGGCAGCGCTTGGCAAGAGCAGAATTGCGCCAAACATGTGCTGCGCGGCGGCGCCTGGAACAATGTGCCGATTTTCATCCGCGCGGCGGCGCGCAGCGGCGGCGATGGCGATTATGATTATTCCAGCCTGTCGGGATTCCGCGTCGCCCGCGATTTGCCCTAACGCAGCACGGCTCTGGGATCCAGCGTGATGGCGATGTCCATCACCGCGTCATATTTTCCCGGCGGCAGCGCGATGGGTGACGCCAGCATCGCCGCATTGCGGGCACTGAGCGCCATGCCGTGAAATTGCTTGTCGTTGTTGAAACGTTGCAGGTCCAGGATACGCACATCGGAAATCACGCCGGCACGCGTCATTTTCACTTGCAACGCCACCGGCATGCCGCGCGCCGCGCCCGGCGCCAGGTCCGGCCACCAGCGCCGCAGAATCTGCGCCCGCACAAAATCCGCCAAAGCATAGCCGCCGCCATTGCCGGCGCCGCCTATGGTGCCGTCATTGTCGGGTGCGGGCAGGGCGCTGGCGGCGGTGCTGAGATTGGCCAGGGCGGCGATGCGCGCCTCCATAAGATCAGGCGGCGGCACAACGCCTTGCGGCCGGACGCCGCTGATCCGGGGCGCGCGGGCCTCGTTTGGCCGTGCGATCCGGGGTGCGCCGCCCGCGATACCTGGCGCCACCACCGGCAAGTTGACCAGATCCACCAGCATCGCCTGGAGGGGCGGGGCCTTGCGCACCGGATGCAGCAGCGACCAGGACAGCCACAGCGCCAGGGCCAGAATATGCAGCAACACGGAGCCGGTCACACCGGCCCGGTTCTGCCGCCATGTTGCGCGCGGGACCATCCCGCCATTTTAAGCGCGCGGCAGGCAGGCTGGCAAAGCCGCGCTTGGTTCCGTATGGTTCCTGAATGAAGATTCATCTGCACAAGGGCGATTTGCCGGCCGGCCTCGATTTGGGCCCGCTGGTGGCCATTGATACCGAAACCCTGGGGCTCAATCCCAATCGCGACCGGCTCTGCCTCGCCCAATTGTCGGCGGGCGACGGCGTCTGCCATGCGGTGCAATTCGCCGCGGACCATTATGCCGCGCCCAATCTGAAAAAACTGCTCACCGATTCCAGGATCACCAAGCTGTTTCATTTCGCCCGCTTCGACATCGCCATGTTCCGGCGCTATCTCGGGGTGGATTGCAAGCCGGTCTATTGCACCAAAATCGCCTCCAAGCTGGTCCGCACCTACACCGACCGCCACGGCCTCAAAGACCTGGTGCGTGAATTGCTGGGCGTCGAACTCAGCAAGGAGCAGCAAAGCTCGGACTGGGGCGCCGCCGACCTCACCGAAAAACAACTGACGTATGCCGCCAGCGATGTCGCCTATCTCCACCAGCTCAAGACCATTCTCGACACAATGCTGGCTCGCGAAAATCGCAGCCATCTCGCCAGGGCCTGCTTCGATTTTCTGCCGACGCGCGCGGAACTCGACCTTGAGGGCTGGGAAGAAACCGACATTTTCGCGCACTGAATTTTTTGTCATTCCCGCGTAAGCGGGAATCCGGCGCCTGACAGTTTGGTTTGGTCTCCATTTTGTCAGACCAGAGGCAGGAATCAGCCTCCACCTTGCCAGCCAGCCCCATCATCTTGATGCTTTCGCAGGTCCCTCGGACCTGCTCATGGGCTTGGCTCCGCCCGCCCAACGCGTCAAGATGGCACGAATTTCGCTTGTGGCGCCGCGTCAATAGGTGCGGTATGCTGGGCGGGAAGATTTCGAGAGCAAAATCAAGGCAATGGCGCCAAGCAAATTCTCTCTCACCCCGCTCAAGCCCAACCGGGACGGCGATCTGGGCGCGGCTGACCGGGTGCTATCCTATGCCGCCGACGCTCTGGGGGCACTGGCCGCCGCGCTGGACGGCGAGTTCGTCCGTGCCGTCGATGTGATGCTGGCGGCAAAGGGCCGGGTCATCGTCAGTGGCATGGGCAAATCGGGCCATATCGCCCGCAAGATTGCCGCCACTCTGTCCTCCACCGGCACGCCGGCCTATTTCGTCCATCCCGCCGAAGCCAGCCATGGCGATCTGGGCGCCATCGCGCGCCATGACGTTTTGCTGATGCTGTCCTGGGGCGGCGAGACCGCCGAACTGGGTGACCTGATTTCCTATGCCAAGCGTTTTCGCATTCCGGTGGTCGGCATCGCCAGCAATCCCGATTCCACACTGATGCAGGCGGCGGACGTAAAGCTGTTACTGCCGCGCGCCCCGGAGGCTTGCCCCAACGGGCTGGCTCCCACCACGTCCACCACCATGATGCTGGCGCTGGGCGATGCCCTGGCGGTGGCGCTGATGGAGCGCAAGGGTTTCTCGCCCGACCAGTATCGCGATATTCATCCCGGCGGTTCGCTAGGCCGCGCCCTGATTCGCGTCGCCGACCTGATGCACCGGGAAAGCGAAATTCCTCTGGCCCGCGAAGACGCCGGCATGCGCGAAGTGCTGCTCACCATGGCGTCGGGCCGGCTGGGCTGTGTCGGCGTCGTGGATGGCGCCGGGACGCTGGTGGGAATTGTCACCGATGGCGATGTCCGCCGGCACGCGGCCAAGGATTTGGCCGGCCAGGATTTGGAAAGCCGCTCCGCTGCCGCCGTCATGAGCCGCAATCCTAAAATCGCCCATCCCGGCCAGCTCGCTGTCGAGGCCCTGGCGCAGATGACGGAAAACAAGATCACGCAGCTTTTTGTGCTGGAGGCGGGCGGCGGCAAAAAGCCCGTCGGTGTTTTGCATATTCATGACTGTTTGCGCGCGGGGCTTGGATGAACCCGGTCACCGACCGCGAGGGAGCCGGGGACGCGCTGCGCCTGCCGCGCCAAGACTGGTCGGCGCGGGCCCGCTCCACCGCCCTGGACGCCCTGCGCTACACCAAATTCGTCGGCGTGATGAAGCGCGCCTTGCAGGTGGCGGCCTTCGCGGTGGTCGCGGCGGTGCTGGGGTTTTTCTTATTCCAGCGCCAGCCGGCGCATGTAACGATGGGTTTTGAACAGCTTGGCCATGTGGATAACGACCTCGCCATGGTCAAGCCCCGGCTCAGCGGCCAGGACAATGATGGCAATCCCTTTGTCATCACCGCCGATGCGGCCGTCCAGGATGCCAAGAATCCCAAGCGCGCCCAGCTCAAAAAGGTCGAAGCCGATCTCTCCATGGGCGCCAAGGGCTGGCTCAATGCCAACGCCGCCAGCGGCCAGGTGGATATGAATGCCGGCATGCTGCAACTGAACGGCGGCATCAATGTCTTCTCCGACGAGGGCTATGAACTCCACACTGCCAGTGCCTTTGTCGATATCAAGCGGGGCCTGATGCACGGCACCGAGGAAGTGACTGGCCAAGGTCCGGGCGGCACCCTCAGGGCCGACCAGTTTCAGCTCGACCGCAATAATAAGCTGCTCATCCTGACTGGCCATGTGCAGATGACGATTATCGGAAAGAAAGCATGAGAAAGTTGCGTGTCCTGTTGTTATTCTGCATGGCCGGTACGCCGGCTCTCGCGGCGCCCACTGCCACCGCGCCGCTGCTGGGCAAGCATGACGCCGATGCGCCGATCAGCATCGCCGCCGACAAATTCGTCGCCGATGAAAATGCCAAGACCGGCACCTGGTCCAGCAATGTCGTGATCAGCCAGGGCGATATGCGGATGCGCGCCAACAGCGTGCGGATGAATGTGGTGGGCAAGGACAACAAGCCCGACAAGATTTTCGCCCAGGGCGGCGTGGTGGTGGATTCCCCCGCCAGCGGCACGGTGACGGGCGACAGCGGCGTCTATGACGTGGTGCAGCGAACCGTGACGCTGACCGGCCATGTCGTTCTGACCAAGCAGAACAATTCCATGCGCGGGGCGCAGATGACCGTCAATCTGGTCACCGGCATCGCCACGCTGGGCGGCGGCGCATCCGCTACCACCGGCCAAACCGGGCGCGTGCAGGGCATTTTCACACCGGCCAGCAAGCCTTCCGGGGGCAATTAGGGTTTCTTTAAACACGAACAGGCATGATTTTCGCATGAACCAAGACGACAGCCAGAATAGCCCGGAAAACCCCGCTGAATTCGGCGCCCGTCCGCGCGTGGTGGATGGTGGTCGCGGCCTGGTCGTGACCCGCATCGGCAAAAGTTTCAAGCAGCGGCCGGTGGTCAGGTCCGTCAGCCTGTCGGTCAAGCGCGGCGAGGTAGTCGGGCTTTTAGGCCCCAACGGCGCCGGCAAAACCACCTGCTTCTACATGATCTCCGGCCTGATCCCGGCCGATACCGGCAGCATCGAGGTGGAGGGCCACGATGTCACCAGCCTGCCCATGTATCGCCGCGCCCGTCTCGGCATCGGCTATCTGCCGCAGGAAGCCTCGATCTTCCGTGGCCTCACCGCCGAACAGAATATCCGCGCCACCGCCGAATTGATCGAGCCTGATCCCATGCGGCTGGAAGCGGCGGTTGAAGCCCTGCTGGCCGAATTCGGCATCACCCATATCCGCAACACCCCCGCCATCGCCTTGTCGGGCGGCGAGCGCCGCAGGGTGGAAATCGCGCGCGCACTTTCCACCCATCCCTCTTACATCCTGCTCGACGAGCCCCTGGCGGGCATCGACCCCATCGCGGTGGGCGAAATCCGCGACCTGGTTCGGCATCTCAAAGACCGCGGCATCGGCGTGCTGATCACCGACCATAATGTGCGCGAGGCGCTGGAGATTATTGACCGGGGCTATATTCTGCACGAAGGCCGCGTCCTCAAGGAAGGCACGCCCTCCGAAATCGTCGGCGACCGCGATGTGCGCCGCGTCTATCTGGGCGAGAGATTCTCGCTGTAAGATGGGCTGAACATCATGGCTGGGGTAGGACAAAGATTAGAAATCCGGCAGGGCCAGTCCCTGGTGATGACGCCGCAATTGCAGCAGGCGATCAAGCTGCTGCAATTGTCCAACATCGAACTGACCGAATATTGCGAAACGGAATTGGAAAAGAATCCGCTGCTGGAGCGCGATGACGGCGCCCCGGCCGAGGCCGAGCGCGAGCGTGTCGAGCCCGGTACCGCTGCGGAACGCGCCGATGACTCGCTGTCGCGCGAGGACTTTTCCAAAGTCTCGGACATGGACCAGGCCGCGCATGACAATATGTATGATGGCGAGGCCGCTCCTGCCTCTTCCGGCCCGACGCAAAACGCCCTGACCGACTGGACGACGGTGAAATCGGGCGGCAGCTTCGATGGCGACGAAGACGGCTTTGAATCCACCATTGCCGATGGCGCCACGCTCAAGGATCATCTGGAGGCCCAGGTTTCCATTGCCGCCCTCAATCCCGATGACCGGCTGATCTGCATGGCGCTGATCGATGCGGTCGATGAGACCGGCTATGTCCGCGCCGACCTCAAGGAATTGGCCGCCCGTCTGGGCACCGACATTGAGGATGTCGAGGCCGTTCTGGGCGTGCTGCAGGGCTTTGATCCGGTGGGGGTTGGCGCCCGCGACCTGGCCGAATGTCTCACCCTGCAGCTTAAGGCCAATGACCGCTTCGATCCCGCCATGCAGGCGCTGGTGGGACGTCTCGACCTTCTGGCGCGGCGCGACCTGGCGCAACTGTCCACGCTATGCGGCGTGGATGCCGAAGACATTGCCGACATGATCGCGGAAATCCGCAGGCTGAACCCCAGGCCGGGCATGGCGTTCGGCAGCGAGCCGGTGACCCCGGTGGTGCCCGATGTTTTCGTGCGCGTCGGACCCGACGGCGCCTGGCTGGTGGAGCTGAATTCCGACACGCTGCCGCGCCTGCTGGTCAACAACCAATATTACGCCAAGGTTGCCAAGGGCGCGCGCGACAAGGATTCCAAGAATTACCTGGCCGATTGCCTGAACAACGCCAATTGGCTGGTCAAGAGCCTCGACCAGCGTGCCCGCACCATCTTGAAGGTATCCAGCGAGATCGTGCGCCAACAGGACAATTTCCTCACCCATGGCGTGCGCCATCTGCGGCCGCTCAATCTGCGCACCATTGCCGACGCCATCCAGATGCACGAATCGACGGTCAGCCGCGTGACCTCCAACAAATATATCTCCACGCCGCGCGGCGTCTTCGAACTGAAATATTTCTTTACCGCCTCCATCCAGGCGGTGAACGGCGCCGAATCGCACAGCGCCGAAGCGGTGCGCGACCGGATTCGCGAACTGATCGAGAATGAGGAAGGGGTGGAAATCCTCTCCGACGACCGCATCGTTTCGATGCTGACGGCCGATGGCGTGAATATCGCCCGCCGCACCGTGGCGAAATACCGCGAAGCCATGCGCATTCCGTCGTCGGTGGAGCGCCGCCGCCAGAAGGGCGGCGACGAGGCCGCGTTCCGTTAACGGGTCAGGTTTACCACGCCTTTGCGGGTCCGTTGACTTTCGCCAGGCACGGGCCTATTGAACCGCCCGCTTTTGGGAGGCCAGCGCTTCCCGCGCATGGCTGGGAACCAGGCGAGTTTTTATCGGCAACTCCGGCCCGTGCGCGGCCTTCAATGGATATGCGATGAATATTTCCGACCTGCTCTCGCCCGAAGCGGTGATGCCGGCGTTGAAGGCCCAGAATAAAAAGCAATTGCTGCAGGAACTGGCCGCGCGCGCGGCGCTGCAGACCCGCCTGCCGGAAAAACGCATCTTTGAAACCCTGATCGAACGCGAACGCCTCGGCACCACCGGCGTGGGCCAGGGCGTTGCCATTCCGCATGGCCGCATGGCGGGCGTCAGCAAGATCACCGGCGTGTTTGCACGCCTGGAAAGCGCCATTGACTATGAGGCGGTGGACAGCCAGCCGGTGGATCTGGTGTTCATGCTGCTGGCGCCGGAAGATGCCGGTGCCGATCACTTGAAGGCCCTGGCGCGTGTGTCGCGCCTGCTGCGCAATCAGGGTGCCTGTGAAAAGCTGCGCACGGCCAGCACGGCGGAAGCGCTCTACGCGGTTTTGACCGACAGAGGTTCGTCCTCACAAGCCGCCTGATTCTCACTTCTTCTTTTTGGCAGCCGGCTTGACTGCTGCTTTTGCGGCCGCCGGCGAAGTGTCGGTGCCGGGCACAATCGTCACTTTCGAAATCAGGACCGGAACCATGGGCGCCGCGCCTTCCATCGGGCCGACGCCGCCGGTCTTCACCTTGTCGATGGCGTCCACCACGCTGAGGCCGCCAATCACCTTGCCGAACACGGCATAGCCGGTGGTGTTGCCGGGCACATCCTTGGCGGCATCCAGCGGCGACTCATCACCCACATTGATGAAGAAATCGGCGCCGCCGCTGTCCGGTTCGTCGCCGCGCGCCAGGCCGACCGTGCCACGCACATTGGAAAGGCCGTTCTTGACTTCCAGCGGCACCCGCTTGAGGCCGGTCAGTACCGCCCGGCCCCGGCCTTTGGCGTCCCAGCTTCCCATCTGGATCAGGGCCCCCGGGACGACGCGATAAAACACGGTGCCGTCATAATGCTTGGCCTTCACATAGGCCAGGACGTGTTCCACGGTTTTCGGGGCGCGCACCGCATCCAGCTGCAGGGTGATGTCGCCCATGGAGGTTGAGATCAGCAATTGCGGCCCGGTCATGTCGGGGATGGAGGGGTCAATCGGCCCCGGTCCAGCAGCGGTGGTATCCGCTGGCAGGGGCGCAGCTATCGTGTCGGCGGGCGCGGCGTTCGCACCGCTGCCGCCAGGCGAACTCTGGTCCTGGGCAAAGGCGCTGCCCGCCAGTGACAGGACCGCAGCCAGCATGAAAATTGTCGAGCGCATGAATTTCTCCCAGGGCGCATACTAGCCGCGAAACAAAAAAGCCGGAAGCGGAGCTCCCGGCTTTTGTTTTTTCGCTGCACCGGTCTTAATGCAGGCTGACGGGGGTCAATTCATTTTCCACCGCCGCGCCATAGGCCGAGGCATAGGCATCGGTGAAGCCGAGCACGCTGCCATCCTCGGCATGCAGCACATATAGCTTCATCCCCAGGGGCAGCTCAATGTTGGCGGGAATGAGGCCAAGACGGTGGGCTTCCTCAACACCGGTGGGCTTGATGTAGGCAATGCGGCCCTGGGCCTGGATCATTGCGCCATTCTCAAAATTGTTCATCATCACTGGCCTCCATACTGAATTTCTATGACATATACGCCCGGCTGGATTTGCGGACGGACCAAATCAATTCTCAGCAATCCATTTTGCAACGCGGCAGATTTGACTTCGATGCCTTCCGCCAGCACGAAAGCGCGCAAAAATTGCCTTGCCGCGATGCCGCGATGAAGGAACGTTTTGTCTTCGGGCTCCTGCTGGCGGCCCCGTATCACCAGCTGGCGCTCCTCGACGGTGACACTGAGTTCCGCCTTGGCGAAGCCGGCGACCGCCAAAGTGATGGCAATTCCGCCATCTGCGGCGGTTTCAATATTGTAGGGCGGATAGCCTTCGCCCGCGTTGCGTGCGGTGCGTTCCAGCAGCTTTTCCAGATTTTCGAAGCCCAGCAGGAACGGGCTGTTGAAAAAACGCGTCATGATCGGCCCTCCTTTCGAGCGGCCCCCTCTCGGCCGGAGGAATCTGGACCAGCCCCTTCTGGGCACCGGACCTGGATGAGAAATGGTGACCTTTTGTTCTGGTTCAAGCCCGATCCCCCACCCCAGATTGCAGTTCCCTTGGCGCGGGAAGGCGGGCAGAAAGCGGCATGCCGGTGAATTTGCCATGTTGGTAATCCTGGACAGCAATGGGCGGCTGGTATTCCAGAGGCCCGGGGCGGTGATCCGTGCCGCGTGCGCCGCCCAGGTTCCCGCCGCCCTGGCGGCCATGGAAGCGGCGCGGGCCGCGGGCCACTGGCTGGCAGGCGCCTTCGCTTATGAACTGGGTTACGCGCTGGAGCCCCGGCTCGCGCCCCTGATGCCGCCGGATGCCGGGCCTTTGCTGCAATTCGGGGTCTATGACGGGCCGTCCGCGGAGGCCCCCGCAGCGGACGCTCCTGCCGCGAAAACCCGCGCCTATGCCGGGCCGCTGCAGCCGGAATGGGATGCGGCGGCCTATGGCCGGCGTTTCCGGGCGGTCAAAGAAGCCCTGGCGGCGGGCGACATCTATCAGGCCAATTTGAGTTTTCGCGCCGGGTTTGCCTTCGCCGGCAACCCGCGCGCCTTGTATGAACAGCTTCGCGCCGCCAGCGCCGCGCCGCATTGCGCGTTTGTGGATGATAACGACCGGCAGATTCTCAGCCTGTCGCCGGAACTGTTCTTTGCCATTGAAGACGGGCAAATAAGCGCCCGCCCGATGAAAGGCACCGCGGCACGCCACGGCGATGATGCGCGGGAGCGGGCGGCGCTGGCCGCATCGCAAAAGGATCGCGCCGAAAATCTGATGATCGTGGATTTGATCCGCAATGATCTGGGCCGCATCGCCCAGATCGGCAGTGTGCAGGTTCAGGACCTGTTCGCGATCGAGACCTATCCCGCGCTCCACACCATGGTCTCCACCGTCACGGCGCGGCTGCGGCCGGGCACAAGTATCGCGGCCATCGCCGCCGCGCTGTTTCCCTGCGGCTCGATCACCGGCGCGCCCAAGATCCGGGCGATGGAGATTCTGCGGCAGCTGGAAAGCTCCCCGCGCGGCGCCTATTGCGGCGCCATCGGCTATTTCGCGCCTCACCCCAAAGAGGAGGGCGGAAATTGCCGCTTCAATGTCGCGATCCGTACACTGACGATCATGGGCAACAAGGGCACCCTCGGCATCGGCGGCGGCGTGGTGCAGGATTCGGATGCGACGTCCGAATATGCCGAATGCCTGCTCAAGGCGCGTTTCTTTGAAGCGGCACGCCGTCCCCTGGAACTGATCGAGACCCTGAAATGGGACAACGGTTTTGTGCGGTTGGACCGCCATCTGGCGCGCATGGCGGCGTCCGCCAATGTGTTCGGGCTGGCGTTTGACGGCACGCTGGCGCGCCGCGCGCTGGCGGGCGCGGTGGCGGGCGGGGCAGGGGCGCTAAGGGTACGCCTTACGCTGGACGAAAGCGGCGTGTTTGCGGCCGCCGCGCCGCTGGCGGCCAATCCGTCACACTGGAGCTACACGCTGTCGCCACAGCGGATCGACAGCGCCGATCTTCTGCTCCGCCACAAGACCAGTTGGCGCGACCTTTACGACGCCGATCACGCCGGCGATGAAGTCCTATTCCTGAATGAGCGCGGCGAAATTTGCGAAGGCGCCCGCAGCAACATTTTTGTGAAACGTGCGGGGCAGTTGCTGACGCCCCCGCTCTCCAGCGGCCTGTTGCCCGGCATTCTGCGCGCCGAACTTCTGGAAAGCGGCCAATGTGAAGAAGCGATGTTGATGGAAACCGATTTGGGCGGCGACGTGTTTTTCGGCAATTCGCTGCGTGGGTTGATAAGGGCGAAGCGCAAATAGCACCGAGAGCTGCTCTTCAAGGTTGTTGAAAATAACTATCAGTGAATCCGGCGCTTATGATCGTGAGCCATGGCCATCTTGACCTGAGTGATTCGGCTTTCTGTTGAAAAAGCTCTTGCTGCGGGTTGAGGAGATTTATTCGCAAGATACCTTCCCACATCTCCTGCAAACCATCCGGGGCATAGAGTTCGCGGGTTTTGACGTTGATTCCCACGCGGGTGCATGAGATCAAGAACCGGTCTATGCCATCGCTTGTTGCATGAAGCTGGGGACAGGGTGAGCCGAAACGCTTTTCATACCAAAGATGAACCCGGGCCTGATTCTTGATCTCGATCGATACCGGCAGGTCTTCCAATAGATGCTTGGCTCTTTGAATGACAATATCTTCGGCTTCCCAGGATAAATCTCCATCATCGAAATAAAAGACATCATAGTCTTTTATCGCGTTATGCGGTGGCAGGCCTGAACGGAGATTCCAGATCGTCTGATACAAACATCCTGCCGTCAAATAACATTGCCTGAGCCCGAGAGCAGGCAGGCGTTCCAGCAGCGAAGCGTTCACAAGATTCTGGTTCGTGGCTTTCAAAAAAACGTCGGGTGTCATGCTCGTCTAGGCGAACTGAGCCGCCAAGGCGGAATACAGCGCCACGCTTTCCGGCACCACCCATCCCTCCGCCTCCATCACCCGCCCGGCCGTCGCGTCGGCGCGCGCCCGCCGCGCCAAATCAAAGCCGGGCTGGCGCAGGCGCGCCGCCAGCGCACCGGCGCTGACATGCGGCATGGTCTTTGCCACCGTCCAGCCCAGCGTTGCCGCCGGCCTGCGATCCACGATCTGGTGAAGCAAATCGTCATAGGGCGTCGGCGCATACCAGGGGCCCAAAAAGCGGCGATAATTCAGCCCGGCCGCGCCCAGCAGCGCTAGGGTCGCCGCGCCCAAGGCAAAGCCGCGCCGCGATACCGTCATGCCATCACCTTTTTCAGCCGGTCGCCCAGCCGCAGGGTCAGCGCCACCAGGTTCAGTGTCGGATTGGAGGCGCCATAGGTGGGAAACACCGAACTTCCAGCCACATAAAGATTGGGCACGCCATAAACCTGACCCTGGCCATCCACCACGCCGGTCTTGGCATCTGCGCTCATCCGGGTGGTGCCAAGATGATGGTGGCCCCAGTCCATCGCCGAGAGCCATTGCTCGCGCCTGTCATAATTCAGCTTGATCATGCCGGTCCGGCTGGCCAGCATTTGCCGTCCCAATTCGGCCAGGGTGCGGCGGTAATGACTGAAATCGCTGTCGGCGATGCGCATGGTGAGTTTCAGCTGCGGCATGTCCAGGCCATCGCGCTCTTCCGTCAGGGTCAGGCGCCGTTCGGGATCGGGCGCCAGCTCGATGCCGCAGCCAAGCGAATAGGCCTTGGCGTAAGACGCATCCACGCCCAGCGCCTGCGCCGTCGCCACCACCGCCGCCACGCCCAGGGCGTCGAGGGTCGCGGGATTTTCCACGGTGGTAAGCGACCCGATCACCCCCCCGGTGCGTGCGAATTCTGCGGTGGGGGCAAAGGCGGCGCGCAGGATGGCGCCGTTCGGCATGATGAGAGAATTGTTATAGAACTCGGCGATGGCGCCGGAAAAAAGCACCAGGGTCGCGGTGTCGCGGGGAAGGGGATTGTCGGCGAAAAAACGCCCGACCAGGTCATTCTGGTTGCCGATGCCCGGTTTCATCACATCGTTGGAGGCCAGCAGCAGCCGCGCATTCTCCATGCCGCCGCAGGCCAGCACGACATAGCGGGGCTTCACCTGGAAACGGTTGCCCGCGCCGCCGCTGGGATTCAGCGTGGCGACATCGAGATGGTCGACATGGCCGCCATCCTGCGCCAGCCTTATGCCGGTGACATTGGCGTGAAACAGCGGCGTAACCGCCCGGGCGCGTTTGAGATCGTCCTGGTAGCGCTGGCCGAAATGGGTGGGCAGGATATCGCCGCGGGTGCGGGAAAACTGGAACCAGGTGGTATAGACCCCGCCCTTGCCCAGCGGCAGCATCGGGCCACTGTCCGTGACCATGCTGTCGGCGCCGTCATAGATCCAGGGACCGGCCTCGACCAGCGCTTGCGCACGGGCGAAATAGGGCTCGAGCTCCTTTCGGCCGAACGGCCAGCCCGAATGGGGCACCCAATCGCGCCTCTCGAAATCAATCGCATCCAGCGGCCGGCACCAGCCGCCCCAATGGTTGCTGCTGCCGCCCAGAAAGCGCAGGCGCCCGCCATCCAGCGCGGTATAGGCGACCCCGCTCTGGCTGCCGGCATAAAGCGCCTGGTCCTTGGCGTCGAAATTCATCCCCCCGGATTCGAGCAGCAGGATATTGTGGCCGCTGTCCGCCAGCGCCAGCGCCAGGGAGATGCCGGCCGGGCCCCCGCCGATGATGGCGAGATCGGGGGTGAGGACCGTTCCGGCGGGAAGGCTGCGGGCGTCGAGAATGGCGGTCAAAATAATTGTCCGGAAGGTGCCGGTAAAATTCTAGGCCTGCCGTAAGGGCTTGTCTTGTCGGAAATATGGCGGGGCGGGGGGCGGCTATCGGTATTGCGCGGCCCTGGCTGTTGTACCTCCGCGACCGCACGAACGACGCGAGGCTAGGCGTGGTGACCTTTTATATCTGCTTATATCTGCGTTCTGATACGGCGGGTCTGCGTGCAAGACTCGCCCGCGACCGTTACCCAAGCGAAAAGCGAGTTAAACCGCGTTTTCGTCGTTCCAGCAAAGCCGGAACTCTCCAAGCGCCGGCGCATTGTTCTACCATGAAACAAGAACAATGCCGCGCAAAAGCTGAACACTTTCTCGCCATGGTTTCGCAATTCGGCCGGCACCGGACCATCGGGCTCATGCTTGAGACGGGCCGGGACTAGTCCCATGTTTATCAAGACGCAGGCGCCTTCGCGGCGCAATTGTCCGCTATGCGGAAGCAAAACCCACTACGTCAAAACTCTGATCGGACGGATCACGGGAATCAGCGTGCGAAAGTGCACAAGTTGCGAGTATGTCGACTCGGCCAAGGTCAAACTTTATTCGTCGTCTCGGAACGAATCTGACCCGCCCGTATCCGTCACCAAGGGGAGCCGTGGGTCAAAATAATCCCTTGGTTCGCTAATAATCGGCTTTCCACGCCCCCGTCTCTCAAAATCGTAGCCACTGATGTTAAGCAGGACGGCCCGTGATCGAGGTCGACCTGCGGCGAGCCGCCAACTTACGATCGAAATGCACGGCGTCGATGCCGAAGTGCAAGCCGCGATGAAAGCCGATCAAATGCTAGACCTACCTTGGCCGCTGGCCTCACGTCGGCTCTATCATGGTCAGCGCCCAAATTGCACCGGACGGAAAAGCGGGATGGGCGAACCTGGGACATCGAAAGCCAGCCCGGCCCCGGGCGGCCGCCAGGGTCTTGAGGCAAAGAGCCGACTCATACCGGCAATTGTCCGCCTGCGCGCCACATGTGCGGCGGGGCGGCATACGCTGTCGCTATGCCGCTGATTTCCCGCCACGCAATGTGGCCGCTTGGCTCCACCATTTCCCGCCCCGTGAGGGCGGCGATTAATGGGATGGGGTGGTGATTGGCGGGAAATGGTGGAGCCAAGCGGGATCGAACCGCTGACCTCCTGCATGCCATGCAGGCGCTCTCCCAGCTGAGCTATGGCCCCGTGCCACATTCGGGCCGGTCTGGTGTCCGGCCGTAAAAACGAAGTTCAGGCTTCGTCCTTGGCGATACCGGGATCGATGATGCCGGCGACGTCGTCTTCTTCGTCCTCGACTTCGGCCAGAAGCCCGTCATCGGCTTCTTCTTCCTCGTCGTCCTCGACTTCAATGTCCTCGATGGCGACTTCTTCATCGCCTTCGACCACGCTCATGCCGGATTCCGCCTCGGCTTCTTCTTCCTCGGCGGTTTCGTCTTCGTCTTCGCCGGTGGCGGCGACGACCAGCGGCGCTTCGACGACGGCAGGCTCTTCCTCTTCCTCGGCTTCGGACTCGCCGTCCTCATTCTCGTCGTCTTCTTCCTCGTCCTCCGCATCCTCGGCGCGCACCACGGCGGCGGCGACGGCAGGCTCGGGCTGGCGGCCGCGGCGCTGTTTGTAGAGCGCCTCGGGTTCGAACGAAAAGCCGCATTTCGGGCATTCGATGGGCCGCTTCGTAAGGTCGTAGAAGCGCGTGCCGCAACTGGGGCAGCCCCGTTTCGTTCCAAGATCCGCCTTGACCAAACCGCGTGTTCCCATGAAGAAGAGGTTGTCGGAGGGGCGCGTTTGCCACGGGTGCCGCCCCTTGTCAAAGGTAATAAAAAGGCCGCCATGCACCCCGCCACCCCCCGCCCCCTCACGGCCCGCACGTCGCCGCCCCTCAAGGGCGTCGCCCAGGTTCCGGGCGACAAATCCATCTCCCAGCGGGCGCTGATCCTGGGCGCCCTGGCCCGGAGCGAAACCCGCATATCGGGCCTGCTGGAGTCCGGCGATGTCCATTCCACCGCCGCCGCCCTTCGCGGTTTTGGCGCGGAACTGACCCGCGACGCGCCCGGAAGCTGGCGCGTGACCGGGACCGGGGTGGGCAACTGGAAAAGCCCGGCCGCGCCGCTGGATTTCGGCAATTCCGGCACCGGCTCGCGGCTGGTGATGGGCGCCATGGCCACCACGCCGATCACGGCGGTGTTCACCGGCGATGCCAGTTTGCGCTCCCGCCCCATGGCGCGGGTGGTCGAACCGCTGCTGGCCTTCGGCACGACCTATGAAGGACAGGGCCCCAAGGCCCTGATGCCGCTGACCTTGCACGGGTCGCAAAATTCCAAGGCGCAGAAAATTTCTCTCGCCACCGCCTCCGCCCAGGTGAAATCAGCCCTGCTGCTGGCGGCGCTGAACGCGCAAGGCACCAGTGTGATCACGCAAGCCTCCCTGACCCGGGATCACAGCGAAAAGATGCTGGGCGCGTTTGGCGCAAAAATTTCAGTCAAGCCAGGACGGGATGGCGGCGAAACGATTTCGCTCGAAGGTCCGGCAAATTTGACGGGCTGCGCCGTCGAAGTGCCCCGCGATCCGTCCTCGGCGGCCTTCGCCATTGTCGCGGCGCTGATCGTGCCGGGGTCAGAAATTACGCTGCCCGGTATCCTGCTCAATCCCCGCCGCACCGGCCTGATCGAAACCCTGCTGGAAATGGGTGCGGATATCGGCATGGAAAACAAGCGCACCAGCGGCGGCGAAGAGATTGGCGATCTGGTGGTGCGCCATTCACGGCTGAAAGGCGTCACCGTTCCCGCCGCGCGTGCTCCATCCATGATCGACGAATATCCTGTGCTGGCGGTAGCCGCATCCTTCGCGGAAGGCAATACCGTGATGCTGGGGCTGGAAGAGCTGCGGGTAAAGGAAAGCGACCGCCTCGAGGCCATCCTGGCCGGATTGGCGGCAAATCGGGTTCAGGCTTCTGAAAACAAAGACAATCTTACGGTCGCTGGTATGGGCAGGGTGCCGGGCGGCGGCTTGGTCGCCACCCATCTGGATCACCGCATCGCCATGGCGTTTCTCACCATGGGCCTGGCCAGCGAGCAGCCCGTCACCGTCGATGACGTCGGCATGATCGCCACCAGCTTTCCCGAATATCAGAATTTGATGCGCGGTCTCGGCGCGGTTATGGAAGCGCCATGAGTATCGTGATCGCTGTTGACGGCACCGCTGCGTCAGGGAAGGGCACCCTGGCCAAAAAGCTGGCGCAGCATTTCGGTTTCGCGCATCTGGATTCCGGGGCGCTGTACCGCCTGGCGGCCTATAGCGTGCTGGAAGCCAAGGGGGATCCCAAGAACGAAGCCGATGCGTTGCGCGGCGCCCAGACCATCGATTTCAATTTGGCGGGCGATGCACGCATCCGCACCGATTTCATCGGCCAGGCGGCCTCCCATGTTGCTGCCATCCCTTTGGTTCGAGCTGCGCTGCTCGATTTTCAGCGCAACTTTCTCAATTCGCCCCCCGGCGGCAGCCCCGGAGCGGTGATGGACGGGCGTGATATCGGCACCGTGATCTGCCCCACCGCCACCGCCAAACTTTATGTCGATGCACGCCCCGAAGTGCGGGCCCGCCGTCGCTGGCAGGAGCTGAAAAGCATGGGCATCCGCCGCGGCGAGGGGGATTTGCTGAAGGAACTCAATGCCCGCGACGCCGCCGACAAATCCCGCCCGGTTTCCCCCCTGGTCCAGGCCCCCGACGCCGCCTTGCTCGACACCTCCGATTTGGGTATAGACGCGGCGTTCGCGGCTGCTCTTGCCCTGGTTTCTCCCAAAGTTGAGAGCGCGCTCAAAGACCGTCCCAGGGGCTAAGGAGGCCCGGCGGCTTTCGGGTATCCCGCTTACTTGTCCAACAACCAAACCGCCCGGCGGCCCAGCTTCCATTTGCGAAGTTGCCGTTTGGGAAGACCAGCAGCCGTAGCGCTGTTCGGCATGCACGAAACTGTCAGGAACAATCATGGTCCGCGTCGCCACCCTTTCCCGTCCGCCGTCCGCCAATTCGATTTCCGCCCCCAGCCGCGATGATTTCACCGCCATGCTGGAGCAGAGCTTCGTGACCCAGTCGCCCCAGGAGGGCCAGGTCATCAAGGGCATCATCATCGCCATCGAAAATGATTTCGCCATGGTCGATGTCGGCCTCAAGACCGAAGGGCGCATCAGCCTCAAGGAATTCTCGATGCCGGGCATTCCCGCCACTGTGAATGTCGGCGACACGGTCGAGGTCTATCTGGAGCGGGTCGAGAACGCGCTGGGCGAAGCGGTGCTGAGCCGCGACAAGGCCCGCCGCGAGGAAAGCTGGATCAAGCTGGAAAAAGCCTTCAATGACCAGAGCCGCGTCCAGGGCGTGATCTTCGGCCGCGTCAAGGGCGGCTTCACGGTTGACCTTGACGGCGCCGTGGCCTTCCTGCCCGGCAGCCAGGTTGACGTGCGTCCCACCCGCGATGTCGGGCCGCTGATGAACCAGCCCCAGCCCTTCCAGATCCTGAAAATGGACCGCCGCCGCGGCAATATCGTGGTGTCGCGCCGCGCCGTTCTGGAAGAGCGCCGCGCCGAGGAACGCACCAGCCTGGTCGCCTCCTTGCAGGAAAAGCAGATCGTCGAAGGCGTGGTCAAGAACATCACCGATTACGGTGCCTTTGTGGATCTCGGCGGCGTTGACGGCTTGCTCCATGTCACCGACATCGCCTGGCGGCGCGTCAGCCACCCAACCGAAGTGCTCTCGGTCGGCCAGACCGTCACGGTCCAGATCATCAAGATCAACCATGAAACCCAGCGCATCTCGCTGGGCATGAAGCAGCTGCAGACCGATCCCTGGGAAGGCGTCGCCGCCAAATACCCGGTCGGCGTGCAGTTCAAGGGCAAGGTCACCAATGTCACCGATTACGGCGCGTTTGTTGAGCTGGAGCCGGGCGTCGAAGGCCTGGTCCATGTCAGCGAAATGTCCTGGGTAAAGAAGAACCTGGCCCCCTCCAAGCTGGTCACGCCCGGCACCGAAGTGGATGTTCAGGTGCTGGAAGTGGATTCCAACAAGCGCCGCATCAGCCTGGGCCTGAAGCAGACCCAGGAAAATCCCTGGAACAGCTTCACCGCCAACCACCCGGCCGGCACCATCATCGAAGGCGAGGTCAAGTCCATCACCGAGTTCGGCCTGTTCATCGGCCTGGATTCGGACATTGACGGCATGGTCCATCTTTCGGACATTTCCTGGTCCACCCCCGGCGAAGAAGCCATCAAGGCCTATGAAAAAGGCCAGATGGTCAAGGCCAAGGTGCTGGACATCGATGTCGAGAAGGAACGCGTCTCGCTGGGCATCAAGCAACTGGAAGAAGGCGGCAAGGCTGAAAAGAAGGCCGGCGCGTCCGCGGCGGCCTCCGGCGGCGCCCTCAAGAAGAACCAGGTCGTCACCGGCACGGTCACCGAGGTCAATGACGGCGGCATCGAGGTGGAACTGGAAGGCGGCATGCGGTCCTTCATCCGCCGCGCCGATCTCTCCCGCGACCGCAACGACCAGCGCCCCGACCGTTTCGGCAAGGGCGACAAGGTGGACGCCATGGTCACCAGCATGGACAAGGCCAGCCGCAAGGTCTCGCTCTCCATCAAGGCCCGGGAAGTGGCCGAGGAGAAGGAAGCCGTAGCCCAGTTCGGGTCCTCGGATTCCGGCGCGTCACTGGGCGACATTCTTGGCGCGGCACTGAAGAAGAAGACCAAGAAGAGCGACTCCGAGTAGGTCCAAGCCTCTTTCGAAAGAGACAGCAGGCGGGAACGAAAGTTCCCGCCTGTTTGTTATGTGTTGCATGGAACGGGCCGCGCTTTGTTCCCGTCACAGAATCGCATAGCGTCCGCTTCCATCAATAGTGATGCTTGAGGGAGTTGAATTCATGGCTGCGAAAAAGAAGAGCAAACTGGCCCAGCGGGCGAGCGAGCTGGAAGATGCCGTTACCCGCCTGTTCACCGGCGCGGCCCCGGCCAAGAAAAAGAAGCGCAAGAAAGCCAAAAAGGCCAAGGTCGTGAAGAAGGCCAAGAAAATCGTCAAGAAGGCCAAGGCCAAAAAGAAGAAATAAGTCCGGCATGTTAAAAGGCGCGCCCTGATGGACAGGGCGCGCCTTTGGTTTGGCCGCCGCTCAGGCGCGCCTGCGCCACAGCAAATTGATCGCCAGCCCGCCCATAACCAAGAGCGTCGCGGCGATCTTCCACTCTTCCAGTGGCTCTCCCAGCAGCAGGGCCGAAGCCCCGAAGCCGAACACCGGCACCAGCAGCGACATGGGCGTGATGGTGGCGGCGGGATAGCGCGACAATAGAAAAGCCCAGCAGCCATAACCGAACATGGTGTTGCCCACGCTTTGCCACAGCACCACCGCCCAGGTCGCCAGGCTGGCATGGGCAAGCCCGTTTTCAATGGCAGGCCAGCCTTCGCGCAGCAGCGACAATAGATAAAGCGGCGGCAGCGCGAACAGGCTGGCCCACACCACATAGGCCAATATGTTCAGGCCGGGATTGGCCTTGACCGCTTCGCGGGCCGCCTGGTTGCTGATCGCCCAACCTGTCGCCGCCGCCAGGGTCAGGCCCAGGCCCATATCGGTGGTGCCATGGCCATTATGCGCCGCGATCACGGCCATTCCGGCAAGGGCCAGGACAAAGGCGGCGATCTGGTGGGCCGCCAGCCGCTCGCCGCTGCGCAGCATGGAGATGGCGATGGTGAAAAACACCTGCATCTGCACCACCAGCGAAGCCAGGCCGGGCGAGATCATGCCGTCCATGGCCAGAAACAACAGGCCGAACTGGCCGAAGCCCACCGCCACGCCGTAAAGCGCCAGATTGGACCAGGACACTTGGGGCCTTGGCAGGAAAAATACCGCCGGCAGCAGCACCAGCGTAAAACGCAACGACGCGAACAGCAGCGGCGGCAGGGCGTTGAGGCCGATGCGGATGACGACGAAATTCGTCCCCCAGACAAAGACGATGGCCAGCGCCAGCAGGACATGGCGCAGAGAAAGGTGCGGAGAATTCACGGCATTTGCCCCCAATACAGGTTGCACTATAGCGGGCGTCCGCCACACCGGCTCTGTCATCCCGGCATAACAGCTGCGCATTTCGCTAAAGATAGGCCAGCGCGAACAACGCCATTCCCACCGCGCCAAGACCCATGGCGCCGATCCAGAAGGACGACCTTTTCGTGATGATCGCCATGGTGGACAGGGCGATGCCGATTTCAATCAAGGTGGCCGCCCCCGTCAGCCAGTGATGGCGGCTTTCATGCGCGGCACTTTCCTGGATCCGCAGGTCGCGGTCTTTCTCGGCCTGTTCCGCTTCCGTCTGGGCCTTCTCCTGTTCGCCGCGTTGCTGGCCGATATCGGTTTTGTAGTCCTGGGCATGGGCGCCGCCGGCATCGGCTGCGATCTCATACATATGCCGCTTGAGGCTGTCGGACTGGTACTCGTTCCAGGCGTCGGTGGCCTTGTCCTGCGCCAGGACCGCGTCGCTGGACAGGGTGATGGCGCGCCCGCCTTCCACTGTCTCCAGGCTGCCCGCTGTCGCGGCCATCACCGCCAGCACGGCAACCGTGATCGAAACTTTGGAGATGAAGGGATTGTTCTCATGGGCGGCATGCTCGGCATGCTCGGCATGTTCGTGCGCTTCCAACGCGGGACCATGTTCCATGGGGGCTCCGATTCGATTGCAGGAAGCAGCCTAATCGTCCGCGCCCGGCCCCGGGAATGGCGCTTGGCGCTACCCAGGAAAGGGGTAATGCCCGGCCAAAGCCGCCCGGAAGACGGCCCCAAAGCCGCAGGCAGGCGCCAAAATGTCGAAAAAGACTGACTTTTCAGCGGGTTCCCGTTGACGGGGCGGGGGCCGTCTGACAATTTAACCGGGCCGGGCGGCGTTACACGCCCGGTTTTTGTCCCCTTAGGGGCTGGGATGATCAAGTCTGAATTGGTGGCGCGGCTGACCGCGCGATATCCGCATCTGTACCACCGTGATGTGGAACGTATCGTCACGACGGTACTGGACAACATCACCAAGGCGCTGGCCGATGGCCATCGCGTGGAATTGCGCGGCTTCGGGGCTTTCTCCGTGAAAGTGCGGCCTTCGCGCATGGGTCGCAATCCGCGTACCGGCGAGCCGGTGGCAGTGGGGGAAAAGCGGGCACCTTTTTTCCGCACCGGCAAGGAATTGCGCGAGAGGCTGAATGGCGGAACATCCGAATCCTGATAGAGGGTTTGTGATGCCGTCTGCCAATCCCGTATTCGTCGCCTTAGACACCACCGACCTCGATTATGCCCGTCAATTGGCCGAGCGTTTGCGCGGTCATGTCGGCGGTTTGAAGCTGGGGCTGGAGTTTTTTTCGGCCCATGGTCCGGGTGGCGTCCGGGCATTCCAGGATCTGGGACTGCCGATTTTTCTGGATCTCAAATACCACGACATTCCCAATACGGTGGCGGGCGCAGCCCGTGCTGCAGCTTCCCTGGGTGTGGACATCATCAATGTCCATGCCGCCGGCGGCCCGGCGATGATGAAGGCGGCGCTGGAAGCGGTGCGCGGCACGGGTACCAAAACCAAAGTGATCGCCGTGACGGTGCTCACCAGCCTGTCAGACAGCGATCTTGCCGCAATCGGGCAGACGCCATCCGCCGGGCAACAGGTGCTGCGCCTGGCGCAGTTGGCGAAATCCTGCGGCCTCGACGGCGTGGTGTGTTCGGCCCATGAGATCGCGCCGCTGCGCGCGGCGCTGGGACCGGATTTCATGCTGGTGGTGCCGGGCATCCGCCCCGCCGGCAGCGATCTGGCCGACCAGCAGCGCGTCATGGGCCCGGCTGAGGCGCGCCGGGCAGGGGCCACTATTCTTGTCATCGGCCGCCCCATCACGGCCGCCCCGGACCCCGCCAAAGCCGCCGCTGACATCGCCCAAAGCTTAGGCATCTGAAAGGCTTAAGCAGGAGTTCCGGGTTTGCTTGATTTATCGCTTTGACGGGACCATAAGCCCCATCCCATGGCGATTATTGTGAAAATCTGCGGGATCAATTCGGCCGCCGCCGCCGATGCGGTGATGCGCGCCGGTGCCGATTTCGGCGGCTTGGTGTTCTTCGCCAAAAGTCCCCGAAATCTCGCTATTGCGTCCGGCGCGGCACTTGCGGAGCGCATGCGTGGCCGCCTGAAACTGGCCGCCCTGGTGGTGGACGGCGATGATGACACGCTCGGCCGTATCGCCGCCGAGGTGAGGCCCGATTTTTTCCAGTTGCACGGCAAGGAAACGCCCGCCCGCGCTGCCGAAATTCTTGCCCGCTTTCACATTCCCCTGATCAAGGCGCTGCCGGTGGCGGAGCCTGCCGATCTGATGCGCGCCAACGCCTATGACATGGCGGAAATTTTGCTGTTCGACGCGCAGCCGCCGGAAAACGCCATGCGTCCCGGGGGCCATGGCATGACCTTTGACTGGCAGATTCTGAAGGGTGCGCATGTGAACAGGCCCTGGTTCCTGGCGGGCGGCCTCAACCCGGAGAATATTGCACGCGCCATAGCCGCCAGCGGCGCGCAAATGGTGGATGTCTCCTCGGGCGTGGAAAGCGCGCCGGGGGTCAAAAGCGACAGCCTGATCGGCGAGTTTATTGCCGCTGCGCGCCAGAAGGTGGCGGCATGAGCGCGCCTTCTTCGTTGCTCAATTCCTATCGCGCCGGTCCGGACAGCACAGGCCATTTCGGCGCCTATGGCGGCCGCTTTGTGGCCGAAACATTGATGCCGCTGGTGCTGTCGCTGGAGACGGCCTACGAGGCGGCCAAGAAAGACCCGGCGTTTCAGGCCGAACTCGATGGCTTGCTCAAGCATTATGTGGGACGCGAAAGCCCGCTTTATTTCGCCGAGCGGCTGACCCGTCATTTCGGCGGCGGCAAAATCTATCTCAAGCGCGAAGACCTCAATCACACCGGCGCGCACAAGATCAACAATTGCCTGGGCCAGATTCTGCTGGCGCGCCGCATGGGCAAGACCCGTATCATCGCCGAGACCGGTGCCGGCCAGCATGGCGTCGCCACCGCCACGGTTTGTGCCCGCTTCGGCTTGCCTTGCATTATCTATATGGGCGAGGTGGATATCGAGCGCCAGAAGCCCAACGTCTTCCGCATGAAGCTGCTGGGCGCCGAGGTCCGCCCCGTCACGTCCGGTTCACGCACCCTGAAAGACGCGACGAATGAAGCGATCCGCGATTGGGTCGCCAATGTCGAAGACACGTTTTACATCATCGGTTCGGTGGTGGGGATGCATCCCTATCCCATGATGGTGCGCGATTTTCAGACCGTGATCGGCCATGAAACCCGCGCCCAGATGCTGGCCCGGGAAGGCAGGCTGCCCGATCTGGTGGTGGCCTGTGTCGGCGGCGGTTCCAACGCCATCGGCATGTTTCATCCTTTTGTGGACGATCCCTCGGTCGAGATTCATGGCGTCGAAGCGGCAGGGGACGGCGTGAACTCACCCCGCCACGCCGCCACCCTGACCAAGGGCTCGCCCGGTGTGCTGCACGGCTCGCGCTCCTATCTACTGCAGGATAGCGACGGACAGATCATTGAAGCCCATTCCATCTCGGCGGGTCTCGACTATCCCGGCGTCGGCCCGGAACATGCCTGGCTGAAGGATTCCGGCAGGGTCAAATATTTCTCCGCCACCGATAAGGAAGCTCTGGATGCCTTCCTGCTGCTCTCCAAGCTGGAAGGCATTATCCCGGCGCTGGAACCGGCCCATGTCCTGGCCCATGTCGGGCGCATTGCGCCGGCCATGAAAGCCGACCAAATCATCGCGCTTTGCCTGTCAGGGCGGGGCGACAAGGATGTCTTTTCGGTCGCGAGCGCGCTTGGAGAAAAACTGTGAGCCGCATCGCCGCCCGATTTAAGGAACTAAAAGCCGCGCACGCCAAGGCTTTCGTACCCTTTATCACCGCCGGCGATCCGGATTTCGAAACCAGCTTCGCTATTCTGGAAAAACTGCCCGCTGCGGGCGCTGACCTGATCGAGCTGGGCATGCCTTTTTCCGATCCCATGGCCGATGGTCCGGCGGTGCAGGCGGCTTCGCTGCGGGCCCTCAAGACCGGCGCCAGCATGAACCGCACGCTCGATCTGGTGAAGAAATTTCGCAAAGCCGACAGCAAGACCCCGATCATCCTGATGGGCTATTTCAATGCCATCCATGCCTATGGCACGGCGCGGTTCAGCCGTGATGCCGCGGCGGCGGGCGCCGATGGCTTGATCGTGGTGGACCTGCCGCCCGAGGAAGACGATGTTCTGCGCCTGCCGGCCCAAGCCCAGGGCCTCGATATCATCCGCCTGGCGACGCCGACCTCCGATGCGGCGCGCTTGACCCGGATTCTCCATGGCGCCGGCGGCTTTCTTTATTACGTTTCGATCACCGGCGTTACCGGCACCAAGAATTTCGATTCCACAGAGGTGGCGGCGTCGGTGGCGCGCATCCGCAAGGCCACCAGCCTTCCCATCGCGGTCGGCTTTGGCGTCAAGACGCCGGAGCATGCTGCCGAGATCGCTCGCATTGCCGATGCCGTAGTGGTGGGCTCGGCCATTGTCAGCCATATCGCGGGAAAAATCGACGCGCCGAGGGCCGAATTGATCGCCTCGGTTGTGGAACTTTGCCGTTCGCTGGCGGCTTCCACCCATGGCGCTTCAAGTGGAGCCAACCAAGGTGGTAAGGTCAGCGCATGAACTGGATCACCAACATTGTCCGCCCCCGCATCAAGAAGTTGATGGGCAAAAGCGGCGGCGATACGCCGGAAAATCTCTGGAAGAAATGCCCGTCGTGCGGCGAGATGATTTTCCATCGCGATCTCACCGCCAATCTGCAGGTCTGCCCCAAATGCGGCTATCACATGCGCATCGGACCGGCGGAGCGGTTTGCCTATACTTTCGATCCGCATTCCTTTTCGGAATTGCCGCCGGTCAGCGTAAAGCTCGACCCGCTGAATTTCCGCGCCGAGAAAAAATATGCCGACGAGCTGAAAGCCACCAAGGCCAAGACCGCGCGGCCGGAAGCTTTCACCGTGGCGCGCGGCACGCTGGACGGTCTGCCCGTGATCATCGCGGTGCAGCCTTTCGATTTCCTTGCCGGCTCGCTGGGCATGGCGGTGGGTGAGGGTTTTGTCCGTGCCGTCGAGGCGGCGGTATCGGAAAAGCGCCCCTTCATCCTGTTTGTCGCTTCCGGCGGCGCGCGCATGCAGGAAAGCATGCTGTCGCTGATGCAAATGCCGCGCACCACCATCGCGGTGCAGATGCTGCGCGAGGCCGGGCTGCCCTATCTTGTGGTGCTGAGTGATCCCACCTTTGGCGGCGTCAGCGCCTCCTATGCCATGCTGGGCGATGTCCAGATCGCCGAACCGGGGGCGCAGATCGGCTTTGCCGGCGCCCGCGTCATCGCCCAGACCATCCGCGAGAAAATGCCCGAAGGCTTCCAGCGCGCCGAATATCTCCTGGCCCATGGCATGCTGGACATGGTGGTGCACCGCGCCGAGATGCGCGCCACCCTGTCGCGATTGGCGCACATGCTGATGAAAAAGCCGCGCGCGCGCAAAACGCCTTCGCCGCCGCACAGCAGCAATGGCAATGGTAAAGCCGTAGCCGCCGAATGATTGAGGTTCCCCGCAGCACGGCCATCCTGGACCGGATGCTGCAGCTTCATCCCAAGAAGATTGACCTGGTGCTGGACCGCATGCTGCGGTTGCTGGGCGACCTCGGTAATCCGCAACTGAAACTGCCGCCGGTGATTCATGTCGCCGGCACAAATGGCAAAGGTTCGGTCTGCGCCTTCAGCCGCGCCATGCTGGAAGCTCAGGGCCTGACGGTCCACACCCATATCTCGCCGCATCTGGTGCGCTTTCACGAGCGCATTCGCATCGCCGGCGAACTGATTTCCGAGGGTGAACTTTGCGCCACCCTGGAAGAGGTAGAGCGGGTCAATGGCGGGGCGCCCATCACCTTCTTCGAAATCACCGGAGCTGCCATGTTCCTGGCTTTCTCGCGCCATCCCGCCGATGCGGTGGTGCTGGAAGTGGGATTGGGCGGAAAATTTGACGCCACCAATGTGGTGCCGAAACCGGCCATGACCATCATCCAGCCGGTGGGGCTGGACCATCAGGAATTTCTCGGGTCTGACATTGCCGCCATCGCCGCCGAGAAAGCCGGCATCATCAAGCCCGGCGTGCCGCTGGTGGTCGGGCCGCAGGACGAGGTTCCCCGCGAAGTCATCCTGCGCCAGGCCGACCGGCTTTCGGTCCCCGTGTTCGTGTTCGGGCAGGATTTCCAAGCCCGCCAGGAACATGGCCGTATGGTCTATGAAGATGAGGCGGGACTTCTTGATTTGCCGCTGCCGAAATTGATCGGCCGTCATCAGGTAGAAAATGCCGGCGTGGCCATCGCGGCGCTGCGCCACGCGAGCAGGAATTGGGGTGAGGATACCGCGATCGAGAAGGGCCTGCGCACGGTGGATTGGCCGGCGCGCCTGCAGCGCCTCAGCCATGGCCCGCTGGTGGCGGACGCGCCCGACGATGCCGAGATCTGGCTGGACGGCGGTCACAACCCGCATGGCGCGGCGGCGGTGTCGCGTGCCATCGCCGACCTGGAGGAAAAAATCGAGCGGCCGCTCTATTTGATCTGCGGCATGCTGAAGAACAAGGACGCCAAGGGTTTTCTCAGCGCCTTTCGCGGCCTTGCCCGCCATGTCGTGACGGTGGCGATTCCGGGCGAGGCGGCCAGCATGGGCGCCGGCGCCTTATATGACGCAGCACGCGCCGCGGGCCTGGATGCCGCCCCGGCGGAGGACCTGGAAGACGCCATGCTGCAATTGAACGCCTGGGCGCGGGCGCATGGGCGCGAGACGCCGCCACGGATTTTGATCTGCGGCTCACTTTATCTGGCGGGAAAGGTTCTTGCTGAGAACGGATAAGCCGCCATCCAGCCCCATCATTTTCTGTTCGTCCCGGCCTGTCCTTACGCTGTCGCTAAGGACATGACGGCCGGGACAAGTCAGAAAATCAGATCGCGCTTTCGATCCATTCCTTGATCTTCGACTTGGGCAATGCACCCACCTTGGTCGCTGCCACTTGGCCCTGGCTGAAGATCATCATCGTGGGAATGCCGCGCACGCCATATTTGGTCGGCACATGCGGATTCTCGTCGATATTGATCTTGGCGATGGTGAGTTTGTCGCCCAGCTCGGCGGACAGCTCGTCCAGCGCCGGCGCGATCATGCGGCAGGGGCCGCACCATTCCGCCCAGAAATCCACCAATACCGGCTTTTTGGAATCCAGGACATCGGCCTGAAACGAGGCATCGGACACTTTGATGGGCATGGCGCGGGTCCCTGATTTAAGAATGACACTATATCTAGGAACGCGCTCCCTCTGGGTCAAGGCGTGCCGCCAGAGCCGCGATCTGGCGGTCCAAAAGCCCATCCGAAAGTCTGAGCAGGCTGGGCCCGTCGGTCCACACCAGTCCACAGACGATTCGCCGCCCCGGAAAGATGCGTGCCGCCCCATCGCGGTAAAGCGCCATCTGGGCGAGATAGACCGGATCCACATCTTCCTCCCGGGCGGGCGGCGGCCGATTGGTCTTGTAATCCAGAATCAGAACTGCATCCGGCGTCACCGCCAAACGGTCAATCCGGCCGGTGACCTGGGCTTGCTCGCCGAATTCCGGCAGCGCCGCCTGGAACGCCACTTCGGCCTGGCTGTCCGGCCCGAAAGCGGCGGCAAAATCGGGATGGCTGATCACCGCCAAAGTCTCATCTGCCAGCGTATCGTCGAATCCGCTTTGCCGCGCGAAAGCGATGGCCGCAACCCGCCGCGCGTCCGGTGGCAAGTCTGGCAGGCGCGCGAGAAGCGTGTGGGCGGCCTGTCCGCGCCGGAAGCGGCGCGCCCCTTCCAGCGGCGACAGCACCGGACCCTCAGCGGCCTCCGCCGCATCCGAGGGACGGATCAGGCGCGGCAAAAGCGTTTCGCGAGGCGCTGGGCGCGTCATCCATCCGGACAGAACCGGCTCTGCGCCCGCCGCACCGGCATCTTTGGAAATTGCCTCATGGTCGACATGACCAAAGGCCCGCAGCGCCGTTTCGCCCCGCGTCAGGGGCGTACCCAATTCCTGCGCCGCTGCTTCGGCCAGCCGGTACCAGGTCTGGTCGCGCGGCGCGATCTTGTTCTGGAAGCCGCAGATATAAAGCCGGTCCTTGGCGCGGGTGAGGGCAACATAAAGCAGGCGGCGATGCTCCTTGTGGATTTCCGCTTCCACCTGGCTCTTGGCGGCCTTTACAACCTCCGGCGCCTCGTCATTGGCCAGGGGAAACAACACGCCATCCTCGGTATACAGCAGATGGCCTTTTTTCCACGGCATTTCCGGCAGGCCCGTGGTGTCGGGCAGGATCACGATATCGGCTTCCAGCCCCTTGGCGCCGTGCACCGTCATCACCCGCACTTCATTGCGGCCGCGTTCCATGTCGCGCTTGATTTCATTGCCGCCGCGCCGGATCCAGTCGATAAACCCTTCCAGGGAGGGGGTCTGGCCCTGCTCATAGCCCAGCGACAAGGAAAGAAACTCCTCGATCGCGTCACCCGCTTCGGGCCCCAGCCGGGCAATCAGGTCGCGGCGCTTGCCCAGATGGGTCAGGGCATGACTGAAGAATTCAAATGGCGGGGCATAGTCGGCCCGCTCCAGCATCTGTGACAGAAATATGTGCGCCGCCTCGAAAGGCGCGCCGCGCGTCGCCACCAGCGCCTGCCACAAGCCGCCATCCCGATTGTGGCAGAGCGTGAACAAATCCTCCTCGCTGAGCCCGCACAGCGGCGAGCGCAGCAGCGCCGCCAGATTAAGATCATCGTCGCGTTGCAACGCAAAGCGTCCCAGCGCCACCAGATCCATCACCGCAATCTGCTCGATCAGCACGATGCGGTCGGCGCCGGCCACGGGAATGTTGCGCAGTTTGAGCTGGCGGATGATCTCGCCGCCGAACGGTTCGCGCCGTGGCAGCAATATCATAATGTCACCGGGCCGGATCGCGGCGTCATGGCCGGGCAGGGCCAGGGTACCTGAGGTCCAGGCGCGTATTTCATCGGCGATGCGCGATGCCAGTTGCACAATCGGGCTGGATTTCTGCTCGACATCGACAGGTCGGTAATAGTCGGGCTCCGCCACCTCCGGCGGCAGCAGCACCTCCCAGAATTCAACCCCGCCCTGCGCCGTCTCGCGGTGGGCGCGATGACTGATGACATCGCCGCGCGAGGTCAGGCTGGCGCGGGTTTCCCCGCCCGCGAACAAGGTATCGACAAAGCGCAATATTTCCGGCGCCGAGCGGCGCGACATGGTGAGCGGCTGTTCCAGAAAGGGCAATTGCGCCTCGCTCACCTGTTCTTCGAAGTGACGGCGGTTGATGTCGAACTGGGCGGGGTCGGCGCCCTGGAAACTGAAAATGGACTGTTTCTCGTCGCCCACCACGAACAGGGTGCGGGGCAGCTTTGTGCCGCGTGCCTCGCGCGAGAAAAATTCTGCGGTCAGGGCCTTCACGATCGCCCATTGCTCCGGGCTGGTATCCTGCGCCTCGTCAATCAGGATGTGATCCAGGCCCTCATCCAGCTTGAACAGCACCCAGGGCGCGGCCTGACGCAGTTCCAGCAATTCCAGGGTTTTTACAATCAAATCGTCATAATCCACCATGCCGCGCCGCTGCTTGGCGGCGGTATAGGCCTGGCGGACGCTGCTGATCAGGGTGAGAGCGGCTTCGGCCAGGGCGGCGGCGCGGGCGGCGCGGCGGCGTTCCTCAACCTGACAGAAGCGGATCTGCAGCTTTGCCAGGTATTCGAGCAGATCGGGCCGCGCCTTGCCCAGCTTGGCCGTGGCCAGTTTGAGCCGGGGTTCGCCATCCTTCTTCAGCAGATAACTTCGCAACAGGGCAAAGCTCTCAGGCGCGAAATCCAGCGCCAGGAATTCCGCCAGCTTGCCGCCATTCTCGATATCGGCCTCGGTACCGCCGCGCAGCCAGTCTCGTGCCTGCTTAAATATTTCAATGTCCTGCTTCAGCGCGGCGCAGAAGCTGGCGGGAATGTCTTCGCCGCGCACCGCGCCATGGGCCCGCCACACCGTTTCTTCGAAAGCGTCTTTGTCTCCCAGAAAACGGTCCATCTTGCGGCGGTCGTTGCCCAGGGCCGCGCCCAGGATACGGCTCAAACTTTCTTCGCCGCTTTCGCCCACCAGAAGATCAAGGGCGGCGGACAGGCGCGCGTCGCCGCTGCCGGCTTTGGCGAGAATTTTTTGGCGCGCTTCGGCGATCAGGCTGCGCCCCGCGTTATCGTCCAGAACGGTAAAGCCGGGTGGCACGCCTGCCTCGATGGGAAAGCGCGACAGCACGATCTGGCAAAAGGCATGGATGGTGAGAACCTTCAACCCGCCCGGCGTTTCCAGCGCCTGGGCAAACAGACGCCTTGCTTTCCCCAGATTATCGGTTTGCGCGCCGATGCCCGTAATGGCTTGGCGCAGATCTGCATCCGGCAGCATGGACCAATTCCCCAACTGGGTGAACAACCGTCCCTGCATTTCGGCGGCTGCCGCCTTGGTGAAGGTGAGACACAGGATGCGTTCCGGCCGGGCGCCGCTCAGCAGCAGCCGGGTGACGCGATTGGCAAGCGTATAAGTCTTGCCGGAGCCGGCATTGGCCGCCACCCAGGCCGAGATATGCGGATCGGAAGCCCGAATGGAAGGATCGCTCATGGCTCCTCCGTCCAGCCGGAAGGCGACCATTCCCGCACCCGCGCCAGATGGTCGTAATCGCCCACATATTTGGCGCTCTGCGGCGCGACCCGCGAATAATACGGCGTCGCCGTTTCGTCGAACCAGGCGATGCGCTGGGCCAGCCGGTCCTTGGCGTCCGCCGCCATGGCGCCTTCAAAATATTTCACTTCACCGCCTTTGGCGCCGCCGGAGAGGCGCAGGTAAATCAGCTCCTGTGGCTCGGTGACCGGCAAGCCGTCAAAGCCGCCCGCCACCAATATCGCCCCTTCCAGCGGCAATTGCGGCGTGAGAAAACTCACCATCCATTTTTTCTCCGGCAGGCCGCCGGTCTTGTAATCCAGGATTGCGGCGCCGCCGCCCGATAGCAGGTCTATGCGGTCGGCCTTGCAGGTCAGCAGGAAGGGTCCGGCGGGGGCCGCGAATGTCATGCGGCCAGGGACTTCCAGATAAGATTTGGTGATGCCAGCGCGCCGCTCCCGCTCCTTGCGCACGAACCACGCCGCGGCGCTGAAGAAACGCGGCCGCCAGATGGCGCGCTGCGCCGCCGGAATCTGCGCCTGGGCAAAAACCTCCTCGGCGATCGCCGTCAGTTTTTCCAGCGCATCGGCGGGCAAGGGGCCGGGGAAGCGACCGACAAAAAGCTCGAGCGCCCGGTGAAAGACATTGCCGCGTTCCAGCGGCCCTACCTCTTCGTCCAGAGCGTCCAGCGGCCGCAGCTTCAAAACATGCCGGGCATAGATGGCATAAGGATCGCGCAGCCAGGTTTCGATTTCCGTCACCGACATTCGGCGGGGACGCGCCGCCACCGGCGGCGTGGGCGCCGGACGGGCCAGGCGCGGGCCCGGTGTAACATTGGAAAGCGCCCGCGCCAGACCAAGGTAATCCACCGGTGGAATCAACTTCTCTTCCAGTCCCAATCCATGCGTCAGTTGCATCAGCCGTTGCAGCCAGCGCGAGGCAATGGTGGGCGTGCCGTCCGCCTTCAGGGCGCGGGTGAGTAGAACCTCCGGCCCGGCACCTAACGTGGCGAAGTCATGCGCCGCCAAGCCGATGCGCCGTTCCGGCTGATCCAGCCCCAGGGCCGCGCGCATGGGGCGCGAGAACCAGGGATCGGCCGGTGTCGCCGCCGGCCAGGATCCTTCGTTGAGTCCGCCCAGAATGGTGAGATCGAAACGCTGCAGCCTGGCTTCCAGCGGACCCAGAATAGCGATGGCGCGGCTACGGCCGAATTGCGGCCGCACCGGGATGCCCATCGCCAGCGTATGCAGCAGGGCAGGATAGGAACCGGGCTCGATCTCCGGCAGACCGTCCGCCGCATCCAGCAAGGCATTGAACAATTCCGCCGCCGCCTCGCCATCCGGTCCGCGCCACAGCGGACAGGCCTTGGCATCACTGCAGGACAATTTCTCCGCCGCCGCCAGGTGAATTCCCGCCAGCTCGCCCAGCGCTATAGTGGTTCTTGCGAAACCCTGTTCCAGCGGCGCCAGAAGCTCGGCAATGCCGTCCCACCAATCCGCCAGGGCCGCCAGTTTTTCGGCCGGGTTTCGTATTTCCGCCCGTGCGGCCGCAATGGCCCTGGTGATGCCGGCAAGACCCGGATCGGGACGCGGCCCGCGCAGCACATATTTATCCAGCAGCCGCGCCTGCGCCCGGAACGGCGCGGGGTCTTCTCCCAAGGTGGCGAAGGGGTGCTTGAGCAGCGCCAGCAGCGACACCGGTGCGAAACCCGCATCGGCGGCTTCGGCGACCAGTGACAGAAATGCTCCGGCGCTGGTATGGGCCAACGGCCGGCCTGCGGAATCGTCGATGGCCACGTCCCAGCGCGTCAGTTCGGCGGCGACTCGGCGCGCCAGGGTACGATCGGGCGTCACCAGCGCGGCGCTGCGGGCATCGGTTTCCAGCGCGTGGCGCAGCGCCAGGGCAATCACCAGTGCCTCTTCCGCCGGATCATTGGCTTCGATCAGCGACATCCCTTTCAGTCCGTCGGCGATTTCGCCCGCGCCTCGTTCCGCGATGGCGCGCCAGGCATCGGTGGTGGGGGCGGGACGCAGCGTTTCCCGCAGCAATGCCTCTCGTCCCGCATTGGGCGCGACGCCGTCCCAGTCGGCCACAGCCTCGCGCGTGCCGCCGATCTGTTCCAGCAATTGCCGCATGCCGAACTGGGGATGGCCGGGATCAAGCGCGCCCCAGCTTTTCTCATCCAGCACGCGGTCCAGCCCTGGCAACACCACCGCGCCGTTGGGCAGACCGGCGATGGCGGCCAGCAGCCGCGCCGTGGCGGGAATGGAACCGGTCGAGCCCGCCGCAATCACCAAGCCGCCCACCGGCGTGCGCCCCAGCCTTTCTCTCAACAGGTTCATCGCTGCGTTGCGCCGCGCCGCCGGGTTCATGCGGCCTTCCTCTTTCAGCACCTCGGGCCAAAAGGTACGGATCAGGTCCAGAAAGCCGGTGACATCCTGCCAATGCGCCGCCAGTGCGGGGGGCGCCAGCTCCGGCAGCTTGCCAAGGTCAGCGCCCTGGCGTTCGACCTCATCCATCACGGTGGCCAGACTGTCCGCCAGATGGCTGGCCTGGGCAAAATTGAGCAGGCCGCCGCGCGCTTGTTCGTCCCAGCGCCGGATCAGCGCTGCCAGCAAAAGCTGGCGGCGGATGGGGGTGATAGCGGGGGGCAGGGGGGCGCCTTCGCTGGCGGTGTCGAACAGCAGATCGTCTTCCTCGCTGTCACCCAGCGCGCGGAATTGGGGCAGCAACGCTGCACCGCCCAGCCGCTTGGCGAATGTCTCACCAAAACTGCGCGCCGCGCGCCGGGTGGGCAGATAGATAATGCAGCGCGACAAGGCCAAGGGGTTCTTTTTTAACTCAGACGGGGTGCCCAGCCGCGCGATCAGGCCATCGGCCAGGCTCGCGGCGAAATTCGCCCCTGCTGCGATGGTGAAAAGACGTGGTCCCATCTTCCTGTCGGATAACGTCACGCGGGCGTCAGCCGGGCGAGATAGGCCTCGGCTTCATCCCGCGCCTCGGGTGTGCCGACATGAATCCACACACCCTCCAGTCTGGTGCCGAATAACCGGCCTTTGGCGATGGCGCGGTCCCACATGATGTTGGTGGAGAAAGCGCCCTCCGGCGCGCCCTCGAACAGGCGCGGATGCACGATCTGCACGCCCGGATAGGCATAGGGCGACGAGGTCAACTCTGGCACCCGCGCGATTTGGCCATGGACATCGAGCAGGAAATCGCCGCGCCCCTCATAACCCATCGCCGTGGTCATCGCCGCCAGCAGCAAGAGGCCGTCCATCCGCTGCGCCTCCCATAGGCGCTGCATGGCGGTCAGCGCCGGGCTGGCGCCTTCCACCCAGACCGAATCTGAATTGAGGATAAAGAACGGCTCGCCTTTGAAGAGCGGCAGGGCCTTGGCGACGCCGCCGCCGGTACCCAATATCTCATCTTCCATCGAATAATGGATTTCGATATCGCCGCGCCGGGCAAGATGGTCTTTCACCATCTGGGCACGGTAATGCAAATTGATCACCACCATGCTGACGCCCGCCGCTACCAGCCGGTCCAGCGCATGGTCGAGCAGGGTGCGGCCTGCTACCTGGACCAGCGGCTTGGGCCGGTCGTCGGTCAAGGGCCGCATGCGGGTGCCGAAGCCCGCCGCCATAATCATTGCGCGCTTGACGTCACTCAAAGCAATTCCTTTTCCGCCACCGGCAAACGAAGCTGTTTCGGAATGACCCTGTCATACCATGCGCGCAATTCCGCCAGCGCCGGATGGGCGAGGTCGCGCTCCAGATGGCCCCAGACCCGCGGCAGCAGCGCCAGATAGCGCGGTTTGCCATCCCGTTTATAGAGCCGCGCAAAGATGCCCACGATCTTGGCATTGCGCTGGGCCGCCATCACCGCCATTTCGGTGCGGAATTGGACTTCGTCCAGCGCAAGGCCCTGCGCCCGCATTGCCGCCAGATAATGCGCCGTGGCGAGTTCAGCCAGCGCCGGCGAAACATCGCGCCGGGCATCTTCAATCAGGGACACCAGGTCATAGGCGCGGCTTCCCGCCACCGCATCCTGGAAATCGATCAGTCCCACCCGGCCAAGGCCGGCGCGCTCCGGCATCCAGACCAGATTCTGGGCGTGATAGTCGCGGTGCACCAGCACCTTGGTGTGATCGGCGATGTGGTCCAGCGCCGTCCGCCACAAGGCGCGATGGTCAGCGCGTTCCGCCGCCGTCGCGGGGCGGCCCAGGGCCAATGGCAAAAACCATTCGGTGAGAAGATCGGTTTCTGCCAGCAGCGCCGCTTCATCATAGTCATATAGCGGCATGCCCGCAGCCAGACGGACGGGCGCAGTTTCGGCGTGAAGTTTCGCCAGCACTTCGACGGCGGCTTTATAAAGTTCTTCTTCCCCGCTGCCATCGGCAAGCACATCGGCGAACAGCCTGTCGCCGAAATCCTCCAGAATGATAAATCCCCCGGCATGATCGGCGGCGTGGATTTGCGGTGCCGCCAATCCGCGTGCCTGCAAATGCTCGGCCACCGCCTGAAAACGGCTCGTGTCGGCGCCCGCCAGCCGCGCCACCGCATTGTAACCCAGCGCCTCGCGCTCGGCCGCGCCGGCATGTTCCAGCACAGGCGGCGTTTCAATTCCCGGCGGCTGATCCATCAGCAGCGCGCCCCGGCCGCCCAGTTTCAGCCGCGCATAGCGCCGGCTCGAAGCGTCACCGGGCAAGGGCGAGATGCTGGCATCGCCCCAGCCGGATCGGCGAAGAAATTCCGTTGCGTTGCGTTCAGGCATGCGCCAGCTCCCGCCAGCGGGACGGCCCGGAAAGATCGGCCCGGCGTCCCTCCGGCGCGGCGCGCAGCGTCACCGTCAGGCGCTCGCGCGGCAGGCGGTTTCCTGCCCGCTCCGGCCATTCGATCAGCGCCGCGCCCAGTTCCAACGCGTCCTCCAGACCCAGCTCGTCCATTTCTCCTTCGCTTTTCAGGCGATAGAGGTCGTAATGACTGACGCTCAGGTGTGGGGTGTCATAGCTCTGCACCAGCGTGAAAGTGGGGCTGGGCACCGCCTCGGTCACACCCAGGCTGGCGAGAATGGCGCGGGCCAGGGTGGTCTTTCCCGCCCCGAGATCACCGGACAGCGCCACGGTGTCGCCGGGCCGAAGCGCGCCGGCGATTCGGGCGCCCAGCATCTGCGTTGCGCCCAGGTCGGGCAGCGGAAAAACCGCCTGAAAAAATCTGCTCTGATCCGTCATCTGGCTGTTCTAGCGCGCGGTTTGGCCGGAAGGAAAGGCGGTCGATTGCGCCCTGTTCCGGGCCGTGCTAGCCCCCGCGCCATGTCCGAAAGACTGATCATCATCGGCGCCGGCCAGGCGGCGGCGCAGGCCGTGCAAAGCCTGCGTACCGAAGGTTTCAGCGGCCCCATCACTCTGATCGGCGATGAAGCCTATGCACCCTATCAGCGCCCGCCATTGTCCAAGGCCTATCTGCTGGGCACGTTTGCCCGCGAGCGGCTATTCCTGAAACCCGACACATTTTACCGCGAGTCGGATTGCAGCCTGATTCTGAATACCAGGGTCCGGGCCATCCATCGCGCCGAAAAGACCGTGGAGCTGCCGGACGGGCAGAGGCTGCCTTACGACAAATTGCTGCTGACCACCGGCACGCGGGTGCGC
>Ga0302320_10001792_pt1 | contig 51377 bp, 42 predicted proteins | sample Bog_T0_3_FD_202130 | JGI IMG/M metagenome (GOLD analysis project Ga0302320, IMG submission 202130) | Peat permafrost microbial communities from Stordalen Mire near Abisko, Sweden - Bog_T0_3 | ecosystem: Environmental > Terrestrial > Soil > Wetlands > Peat | place: Sweden: Abisko, Stordalen Mire... | reverse complement strand
GTCGGCGTCGATCCGTCGGTCGTGTAGTAGATCGCCGCACCGGCCGTCGTGCTCGTGAGGCTCACGGTCTGCGTGCTCGTGTACGTGCCGGGCAGCGGACTGAATGCCGGCGATGCCGCGACCGGCGGCGCCGTGATCGTATACCTGCCCGTCGATACGGCGCTCGCCGTAAATCCCGTCGCCGTCGCGATCGCGTTGATCGTGGTCGTCGCCGCGACGGTAATGGGCGCCGTGTAGAGCGTCGAGCCGGCCGTCGGCGTCGATCCGTCGGTCGTGTAGTAGATCGCCGCACCGGCCGTCGTGCTCGTGAGGCTCACGGTCTGCGTGCTCGTGTACGTGCCGGGCAGCGGACTGAATGCCGGCGATGCCGCGACCGGCGTGACGCTGAGCGCCGGCGTGACGTCAATTGCGAGGAATACGGCATTCGTGTTCGCGGGCAAGGTGATGCTTTGCACGGTCTTGGCGCTGTTGACCGCGAACGAATAGCCGTAGACGTTGAATGGTCCGGTTTGCGTGATGCCCGTGGACTTGATCCGGTAGGCGGTGGATGCGGCAATGGTCTCGCCGGTGTAGTTCTGCGGCGAGAACCAGTCGCTCATGCTCTGCGTGAAGGTGGCCGTCGACTGATCCGTGTACGTCACCACGAAAGTTTGATTCACGAGGCTGCCGTTCACGGCGCTGCCGAGCACATTGATGCTCGCGTAATTGCCCGCCGGAAGCGCAATGGTGCCGCCCGTAACCGCGCTGCCCGGACCCGGGCCCGCCAAGGTGAAGGTGCCGCCGGTGACGGCGACCGACGTACCGAGAATTGCCGCGGAGTAGGCGTTGCCGTGGCCGTCGATGCCGCCCGGATTGGGAATGATCGATCCGGCGAGGGCGAGTCCGTAGAGATTCCCGACGCCCGAGAGGCTCACGGGCACAGGCACCGCGCTGATCGTGTAGGTGCCGCTCGCGACGATGCTCGGCGTATCGCCGGCCGCGACCGCGATGGCCTTGATCGTCGTCGTCGCGCCGACCGTGATCGGACCCGCGTACTGCGTGGAACTCGTTGTTGGCGTCGAGCCGTCGAGCGTGTAGTAGATGGTCGCGCCCGCGGTCGCGTCGGCGAGACTGACGGACTGTGCGACCGTGTAGACACCGGGGGACGGACTCAAGGCCGGTGTCGCAGTCGCAGGTCCCGTGATCGTGAAGGTACCGCTCGCGACCGCGCTGTTCAGGTAACCGGCTGCGGCCGCGATCGCGTTGACCGTCGTCGTCGTGCTGATCGGTATGGGACTCGCGTAGAGCGCCGACGCGGTCGTCGGGATGCTGCCGTCGAGCGTGTAATAGATCGACGCACCGGCCGTCGTGGACGACAGTGTGACGGACTGAGCCAGCGCGTAGCTGCCCGGAGCCGGCGCGAAGCTCGGCGCGGCCGCGGTCGGGGTCGCATTCGTGATCGTATAGGTTGCGTAGCTCAGGATGCTGTTCGAGTAACCGGGCGCCGCAGCGTACGCGTTGATGGTCGTCGTCGCGCCGATCGGGATCGGCGCCGCATACTGCGGCGACGCCGTCGAGGGTTGGCTCCCGTCGAGCGTGTAGTAGATGACGGCGCCGGGAGTGCTGTCCGAGAGCGTGATGCTCTGCGGACCGGCGTAAACGCCCTGGGCCGGGCTGAAGGTCGGATTCGCGGCGGTCGGCGTGACCGTACCGCCCGAGGGCGTGACGTCGACGGCGAGTACGATCACGTTGCGACCCAAGGGCAGCGAGATGCTTTGCAGCGTTTCGGATGACGGTATCGGCAGGGTGTACCCGTAGACATAGAACGCCTTGTTCTGGGTCTGGCCGCTCGGGAGGACGCGGTACGGCATCGACAAGACGATCGACTCGCCCGGATAATTCTGCGGCGTCGACCAATCGCTGATGCTCTGCGTGATCGTCGAGGACGTGCCATCCGCGAAGTTCAAGGTAAAGACCTGGCCTTTCTGATTACCGTTCACGGCGGTCGCGATCAGCGTCACATTGGAGTAGTTGCCCGTCGGCACGACGACCGTCGCGGCCGATGCGCCGCTGGGCTGACCTGAGAATCCCATGACGTACGTGGCGCCCGCCCAATTGAGCGTCGAACCCAGCAGCGCCGATGACAGTGCATCGCCGGATCGGTCGATGCCGCCATTGATCGTCGTCGTGCCCGGACTGGAAATCGCGTATACGCCGCTGGTATTGAACGCTTGGGACATGTTGACCGGCTGCGGTGCGGTCGGCGACGGATTGATCACATAGACGCCGCCGGCAAGGCCGCTGTTGACATCGCCCGGCGCGACGGCGATCGCGAGGATCGTCGTCGTGGCACTCACCGTGATGGGGCCGGTATACGGCGTCGAATTCGTCGTCGGCGTGCTGCCGTTCGTCGTGTAATAGATCGTCGCGCCGGGCGTGATATCGGCGAGCGTGACGCTCTGAGCCGCCGCAAAATTGCCGGCGGCCGGCGTGAAGATCGGTGCCGCGGCCGTCGGTACGCCCGTCGGCAGTTCGCCGAACGCGGACACTCCATATTGGCTGCCGACATACACCTTGCCGTTCGCGATGGTAGGTGTCGCGAATTTGACCGCCGAACCCGGAATGTCGCGGTAGTTGGGCGCCTGGTTCGACGAATAGAGGAGATTGCCGATGTTGGTGGCATCGAATGCGTAGAGAACCTGGCAGTTCAGTCCCTTCGAGCACGTCGTGAAATAGCCGCTCGAGTCGATCGCCCACATGATCGCATTGGAGTTGCCGTTCGCAGAAATCGAGGGTGTCGGCGCGGGATAGCTGAAACCCTGCGGCGTGACCGACGTCGATGACGTCGACACCGCGCCGGAGCCGGTATTGAACGAGAACGCCTTCATGCGCTGGTTCTGGCCGCCCCAGTAAAGCGAGCCGTTCCAGTAGGCCGGCGTGCCCCAGACCCCGACCGTCGCGCCCGGAATCTCTTCAAAGATGTTCGGATCGCTGTTCGTGCACGCGGGGGTTTGCACGGGGCAATACTTCCCCATGTTGTTCGCGTCCATGACGTAAATCGTGCCCGCCTTGCCCATGTGGGCGAGCAGCTGGCGGCCGCCCGGCAGCGCCGGCAGCAGCAGCGGAGAACTCGATGCCACGTCCTCGTCGCCGACGATGAACTGGGCCTGATTCCAGGGCGTGAAGTAATCGAGGACCGGGAATGCGCCGCTCGCGGGAGGCCCGAGCTTGATGATGCTGTCGCCTAAATTGTAGACACCGTCCCAGGTGCCGTTGCCGGTCGCGAAGTAGAGGTTTCCGTTCGCATCGGACGAGACGCCGCCTCCGCCCATCCAGATGCCGCCCTCCTGGCCGTTCGGCGTGCTGTTGTACACGGCCTCCTGCGTGAGCGTGCCGGCAGCGTAGGACATGATCCAGCCGTGCCAGGGATCGACGTCGCACATCGAGGCCCAGGCGATCACGACGTGGCCGTTCTCGAGCAATAAGGCGGCACGCTGATTTTCGAATGCCGTGTTGAAGGTGACGACGCCGCCCTTGGCGTCGTAAGCGGTGCCCGGCACGGTCGCGGTCACGTTCACCGGGCCGCCGAATTTCTCCTGTGCGGTGACGACGTCAACGGCATGCAGTGTCTGATACGAATGGCCGCCGACGACCGCGCGGGATACGAAATAGATCGTATTGGTCGTCGGATCGATGACCGGCGTACCGATGATTCCCACTTCGGGCAGGATGTCCTGGCAGCCCGAGTCGACGTCGACCGTGCCGCTGAACACACGCCCGCCGGTCGGGATGAAATTGACCGTCCAGTAAATGCTGCCGTTGTCGGCATCGATGGCGTAGAGGCTGTCGTGCGCCGTGGCGACGTAGAGCACGTTGTGCGTACCGCCCGCGATGTTCACGCCCGCCAGGTACAGGGGCTGCGCATAGACAAAGCCGTCGACGGTCACCGTGAACAGCTTGCCGAACTGATTGACGTTGACGTTCGCGGGAGCGAGCGTCGTTTCCGAGGTGTTCTGGCCGGTCCTCGCGATGTCGTTGTGGTAGGTGGTCACGTTGACCTGGGCCTTGGCGAAGGCCGAACCCGCGATGCAGCCTGCGATCAACATACCCAAGAACGCGGCACGGCGCGACCATGAACCAAGATGACTCAAGAACATTCGGCACCACCCATGATTGCAAGACATGAAAATTTACAGTTTGCCGCGGCAAAAAGCGACCGATACCCGAGCGATCGCCGCACGATTTTCCAATCTGTGATTTCCTCGTGGAGGAGGTCTGGCTTATGTCAAAGATGGATCCGGTTCCGCGTGAGCGAAACTGGATGCCGCGTGAGCGAGTATCGCTTGACCTCAGCCCGGCGCAAGTGCCTCGAGCACCCAGTCCCAAGTCTTGATGGGTTGCAGCGCGGGCCGACCGGTCATCACGCGCAGCCGCTCGGTCATGCCGGCGATGAAGTTACTCGGATGATGAAAATTCAGCAGCCGGCGAATCGCCTCGGTTTCGACATAATCCGCGCTCGATTCCAATGCAGCGCGCAGGCCGGAGGCAAAGATCGGCGTGTCGTAGGTCGTGACCGTCGTACCGAGGGAGAAGCGCTTGATGAGCGCACCCGACCAGCCGAAATCCTGTGCGAACAGCGGACGGCCGGCGGCAAGACCCTTGAGCATCAGGGACGCAAGGCCCGGAAAATCGCGATAGGTTGCGCAGACCAGATCCAAAGCGCCGAATCCCCCCAACAATTCCTCGTCGGACAGGAACCGGTCGATGAGCACGAGTCTGCCGGCCATGACGAGGTCGCCATGCTGCGCGTCGATGAGTTGCCGGAATTGCGGATCGAGGCGGCCGCCGAGCAGAAGCCGGTCCTTTGCGCCGAGCGACGCTGCACGAAAGGCGGCGAGGAGTTCGGGGATCGCCTTGCGCGAGTCCAATTCGCCGAGCAGGCCGAGATAACGCCCATCTTCCGGGATGCCCAGCAATCGACGCGCGGCGCTTCGCGACAAGCGCGGCGTTTCCGGCACCGGATCCGCGACGAGTCGCGCCCGCGGAATCCAGCTGCGGCGTCGCTGGACCGCATATTCCAAATAGAGGAAATTCACGAAATTCATGTGAGTCCACGTCGAGCCGGCATACGCCGCGCGATACACGGACTCCTTGATCGCCTGCTTCCGGTTGTTGATCGCCGGACCATAGCCGCAATGAAACGTTGCCTCGGAAGTCAGTCCGCGCGGCAACATGTTCACGCCCAGAAGTCCCACCGCACCCAAGGCGAGCGTCTGCGCATCCGCCGATGGCACCATCAGATAGTCGGGCTGGGTTTCGGCGACCGCACCCTGCAAGTTGCGCAGCAACTGCAAGCGCTCGCGCGCCGGCAGACTCGGGTCGGCAATCGGCACGGTCCCCACGAAGCGCACGCGAGGCAGCGCCGCGATCGCGCCCAGCTGGGTCTTGAAGCGATCGGTCTCGATCGCCCGTCGGGTCATGGTGACGACCACTTCGTCCGCAAGGTCGAGCAACCGCGGAACCAGGGCCTCCAGGTAATTGAAGTAGTGACCGCCCTGCCACTGTTCGAATACGAGTACTTTCATCCCAGTGTGCCCGTCAGCGGCCGGGCGAAGGGCTGGCACGGAGATTGGCACGATTGCAGCTCACCGGCCCGAGGATGCACCGTATGCCGGTGCGCCGCAAGAAGAACGGTCAAAATCGCGGCGGGATTCGTGTTTTCAATCGGTGGTCGGAACGGCGGGAAGCGGGCGATAGCCGACCGTCAGGAAAATGGTATTGGCACGATAACCTTGGAGGTCGGGCGCTCCGCTCACGGAACGGGAAATACGGGCATAGCGCAGCTGGAACACGAGCGCCCGCCCCTCCCGCAAGGTGAGTCCTGCGCCGAACAACGCGTCCGCGAACGAAGTGCTTCCCTGCGTCGCGGTGAAGTTGCCATGGGCGTAGCGGCTGTCATAGTAGCTGCCGAGCAATTGCGCACTCAAGGTCCGGGTCATTTGCTCGTCCAAGCTGAACTCCCCGCCGTCGCGTGTCACGTCCAGCTGCGCCTGATCGGGGTAGGTGTCCTTCTCCCATCGTCCGCTCAGCCGAAACGACGTGAGCCGCCGGTGGTAGTTGAGGCTCAGCGAGCCGTAGTCGTCCGTATAGCTGTTGGCGGTCACGGCCGCCGGGGAGACCGCGATTCCGCCGATCGCACCGCTTTGAATCGTGCTGAATCCCGTGCTCGCGTCGGTCAGTTCGCGGCCCAGGGTCAGGCTGGCCGTGGTCGACGGCGACAACAGGCGATCGACGGAGAGCTTCACGAGCGCGCCCGTGGCGGAGTTCCCCGTTTCGTTGAGTTCCGTCGCGCCGAGGTTGGCGCCGATGGTCGTGCGCGCGCCGCTCAAATCGTAATGTAGATACGCGCTGCTGCGGTCGAAATTGCTGCCTGCCGCCGGATCGACGAACGCCACATGCTCGGCATCGACGTCGACGGAAACGGCCGACCGGGCGGAGAGCTGCTCGCCGATCTGCGCGCTCGCCTGGTAGCGATTGCTGTCGAAGGGACTTTGTGAATATTGCGCCCGCGAGTAGCGCGCGCTCAAATCGAGAAACCCCGTTCCGCCGAAGCGCAGGAACACGTTCGGCCCGGTCGAGAGGTAATTGATGTTCTGCTTGTTGTTCGGTGTCGGCGGCTGAAACGCGTTCAATTGCCCCTGGCCGAAATCGTCCTGGACGGTCCACGTGAATCGCTCCGGAATCAGCGCGACCTGGCCCGTTCCGTCGAAGCGCCCGACGAGATTCGAGCCGTAGGCGCCCTCGAGGTAATCGAGATAACTGAATGCGCCCTTGAGATTGAAATCCAGGCGCCGGGTGGCCTGCTGAGCGGTGAAATCGAAGTCGGTCGTCGCGATCCTCTGGGTGGTCTTGTCGGTGGCGGACAGCGCGATGTTGTCGGTCGACTCGACGCCGACGTCGGCGCCGAAAGTCGCACCGTCCGGAGTCGCGCCGAACGCGAGCCGGGAGGGGTTCGCGGGCGTCGGCGCCGGCTCCGGGGCCTGATCCGCGAGAGCCGTCGACGTAAGGGCCAACATCGCGACCGCGAGTCGCGCGAGACGCTCAACGTTTCGAGGCGTTCTCATCGGTATTGACCCCATAGGTTCCGTAGCCGTAATAGCCTTCGGTCAACCCGATGTGGCCTTGATTGAGCACGATGCCGCCGGCCTGGCGCTCATCGAGCATGCCGACGGCATCGCGCACCGCATCGCGCGGCGTGGTGCCGGCGCGCACGACCAGGGCGACCTGCCCCGCGATCTTGACCAGCGAGCGTCCTTCGTTGGTGATCAGCAGCGGCGGAGAATCGAACAACACGATCCGCCGCGGATTTTGCGCCATCAGCGCAGCCACGATCTGGCGCATGCGATTGCTGCTGAACAGTTCCGCCGTACCCTCGACGAACCGGCCGGCGGGCAGAATCGACAAGCCGCGCAAGTTGGTCGCGACGACGAGCGACTTGACGTTGCAGTTCTCGTCCGTCAGCGCATCGAGCAGTCCCGGCTCCCGTTTGAGACCGAAGATTTCGCTGACGTGCTGTTTCAGCGCGTCGGCGTCCACGAGCAGCACGGAAACGTCACGCTCCCGGGCGATCGAGAGCGCCAGATTGATCGTCGTGAATGTCTTGCCGTCGCCCGGCAGGGCACTCGACACCATGATCAAGCGCCGTTCCCGTTCGCCGCCGGACGGCGCCGAGAAAGCGCTTTCGATGAGCGGGCGTTTGATCTGGCGGTAATATTCGGCGAAGCGCCGATCCTCGCTGGCTTCGGGCAGATAACCGGCGGCACGCAGCGCGACCTGGTCCACCGTGATCCGCCTCGCGGGCTTGGCCTCACTCGGGGCCGCGGCCTCGGCGGCCGGTTCGACTGCAAGCTGCGCACCCGGCATCTTGAGAACGGGCAACTCGGCGGTCGCGTCGGGGGACGGTACGGCGCTCGTCCGTTTGAGCCGCGCAATGGTCTGTTCGACGATACTCAAGATTTCACCGCGGAGTTGAGGGCTTGAATGTTCAGACGCACCCCCGCGTGATTCAACGCGAGAGCCGCCAGTAGTGCGAGCACGAGGCAGGCGGCACCCAAGGAGATACGCCGCAGCTCACGGCGGCTCTCGGCACGGTGCATGGCCGGGAACGCGCCGCTGACGATGCCGAGGACGGGAAAATCCGTGACCGCAGTCACGCCGCGGACGGAATTGACCACCGGCCTCAGCGTGTGCAGGGCATACGCGAGTGCGGCACCGAGGCAGATCGCGCCGAACCAGACACCGGCGAGCAGCTGGATTCTCTTGGGCCACACGGGCGAAACCGGCGAAGTCGGCGGCAGCGCGATTTCGAAGCGCACGGAGCCGGCGTTATCCGCCTGTTCGCCGAGGCGCGCTTTCTGGTAGTTCTCGAGCAGCGCGGCGTATTCGGCTTTATTGACGTCGTAATCGCGATTGAGCTGCTGGTACTCCGCTTCGACCTGCGGGGCACTGTCGAGATTGCGCCGCAGCTCCGACACCGTGGTCTGATGCTGGACGAGCTCGCGCCGCAGTGCTGCGATTTCGACGTCCTGCTTGTTCAGTTCGAGCTGAATGCTCTGATAGACGGGATTATTGCCCGCGCCGCTCGCGGCAACGGCGTTCGCATCGCCGCGGCGCAGGCTGTCCATCTCCGCGGAACGGCGCTTCTTGAGTTCCACGAGCGTGGCGCGCGCCGCAATGACATCCGGATGCTTGTCCGTGAACTTGAGCAGCAGATCGTCGAGCCGTGCCTGGGCTTCCTGGATACGGCTCAAGGTGTCTCCGCCGCTCGTGACGCCGCCGGCCCCGACCTGCGAGGAGAGTCCTGCCGCGGAAATGGCGGCATCGCTATGCAATTGCTTCGACAGCTCTTCGCGGCGGCTGACGGCGATCGACAGGTCGGTGTCGGCCTTCTTGGCCGCATCGAGTTCGGTCTGCAACTGCGCGAAATAGCCGCCCTGCTCGCTCGGCATCAATCCGACGTTGCGCTTCTTGAAGGCGGCGAGTCGATCCTCCGCCACCGAAAGGCGCCGTTCGTAGTCCTTGACCTGAGCCTCGAGGAATTTTTGCGCGCTTTGGGAACTCTCGCGCTTGCCGCCGAGCACTCGCTCGACGAAGGTCTTCAAGACCGTGTCGACGACTTTGAGGCCGCGCTCGCGGCTGCTGTCCATGTAGTCGATGCTGTAGACCGTGCCGGCCGTCGTGCGTTCATCGCCTTGGTTGCCGGCGCTCGCGACGGACAGCACGATCCGGTTGCGCAGGCCGTCGAGGATCCGGGTCCGCTGACGCTCATCGGTGATGCCCTCGGGCAGCACGCCCGTTTCGCGCGCGATCTGCTCGAGCTGTGGTCCCTCGAGCAGCGATTGGCGCACGTAGTTGATCTGGGCGTCGACGCTCTGTTCCACCGTGAGCCCCTGCAGGGCGGGTTTGAGCGCGGTACGCGTATCGACGAACACCTGGGCATAGGCTTCGTAGCGGTCGGGCAGCGACAACACCACGCCCCAACCGATCAGCGCGAGCACGAGCGACGTCAGGAGGGCGAGCCAGCGGAATCGCCAGGCGCCGCGGACTTCATCCAGGATATGATCGATTGCGGGCGTCATCGTGTGGCTTCCGTCAAAACCGGCTTTCGGGAACGACGAGAACGTCGCCCGGACGCAGCGTCAGGTTTTGCTTCATGTCGCCGTTGTTGACGAGCGCCTCGAGCTTGATCTTGATGTCCTGTTCCTTGCCGTCGACCTTGCGCACCAGGTGCGCCCGGTTGCCGGCCGCAAATTGACTGAGTCCGCCAACGGCCAGCACGGCGTCGAGGACGGTCATTCCGTCCCGGTAGGCGAGGGACTGCGGATGGACCACCTGGCCGATGATCTTGACCTGGCTGAAAACGCTCGCAGGCACGGTCACGATCACGTTGACTTGAGGAGATTTGACATATTCCGCAAGCGCGGTTTCGATGTCGCGCGCGAGCGTGGAAGGCGTCTTGCCGACGGCGACCATGTCTTCGACGAGCGGCGTCGAGATCTTGCCATCGGGCCGCACGGGCACCGTAACCGTCAAATCGGGATTGCGCCAGACGAATACCTGCAGGCTGTCGCCCGGCCCGATCAAATAGTCCGGCGCGACCGCAGCGACTGCCGGTGCGGGCGCGGGTGCTTCGGCGGCCGTGGCCGGGGTCACGCCGAGGATCCCCGCAAGCAGGCCGGCCGACGCGACTAGCGACGCGATGAAGTATTTTATTTTCAGTTGCTTAGCCACGAAAACGAACCGCATGTTTCCTCTCGAGAGCCGCTCCCGGCGACGGTAAGCCGCCGGTGCGTGGGACGAAGCAGCATTTCACCCGCAAGAAAGGCCTGCTGCAACGACGCCATTCTCAAAAGAGACAGAATTCATCGAATCGGGTTCACGCCGTCCAACGCATCTAAAAGCGACGGCAATCAATTGAAATGACTCAAGATTGATGCCTGCAATCGCGATGATCTTACCAACAATCGGCGGCCGGGAGTGTAAAACAGGTCGACCGCCGCCCAGGTTACGAGGATTTCACGTGCGCTGCGGACTCGCGTGCTCGATCGCATCCCGATAAATCGCGAGCACGTCGTCGACCTTCTTGTTCCAATCGAATTGCTCGACCACCTTGCGGCGGCCCGCCCGTCCCATCGCGAGACGCTCCTCGGGGTTCCTCGCGAGCCGCACGAGCGCAAGCGCGAGGCCCTCGATGAATGCCTCGCGCGAACTCGGGCTGACGAGTATCCCGCAGCTGGGGTCCAGATAGTCGGCCGGGCCGCCCCAATCGGTCGCGATCGCGGGGATACCGATGGCCATCGCTTCGAGGACGACCGCGCCGCCGCATTCATACAGGCTCGGAAGCACGAGGGCATCGCGCCGGCGAAGTTGCGCGGCGCATTCCGCCTGCGACATCCAGCCCGCGAAGAATACGCGCCCGGGTTCGCCGTCCTGGAGCGCCAAAATGTCGAGTTCGCGCGCCAGTCGTTCGAGCGCCGCCCGCTCCAACCCGTCGCCGATGATCGTGAGACTCATGGGCGCATCGCCGCAGCCTTTCTTGAAGGCGATCAACAACAAATCGACCGCCTTCCAGTCGACGAGTCGTCCGACGAACACGAATCGCACCGGGAGCGTTGCGGTCCTCTCGTCGGCGTCGCCCCCGGCCTGCCAGAGCGAGAGATCCACGCCATTCTCGACGATGCACATCACGCGCCGGCACACGCCTTCCGGCAGAGCCGCGCGCGTGCGTTCATTCGCGACCAGCAGGACTGCCGCGCGGCGCTTGCCGGGCATCAGCGCGTTCATGGCGCTCGCGAGCCCGCGCAGCACCGGCAGCAACAAGCGCTCGCCGCGGCTCTCGAGCCTGCGAAACGCGGGCGGATAATCCATGCCGCCGTTCATGGGTCCGAACACGACGGGCACGCCCATGCCGAAAATCATCGAGGGTTCCTTGGGCGACACCGGCGTCGGCTGATGGATCACGGTGATGTGCTGTTCGCGCACGATGCGGCGGATGAGACGCCTCTGCGTGACCTGAGTCATGAGGCGCATGACGAATTCGACCGTGAAGCTCGAGAGCCGGCGCGGCAGCCAGTGACTGATTCGCCACAGCACGCGATGTGCCGCGGAATCCGCAACGTAGGTGATCCTGTCGCCGTCGTCCGGAAATAGCGCCTCGAGCTCCGCCCGAGTCCGGGCATGAACGAGCAACCAGGTCGGGATCAGCCGCTCGCGCAGAATCCGATAGTAGTGCACCGGAAGCGAGGCCTCGCCTCCGAACTTGAAGGAGGCGTTCTCCGCTACGATCAGCACCCGCATTTCCACGTTGATGATGTCTGCCTGAGAATGAACTGCGGGGTGCCGGTCGCACATCGGACCGGCACCCCGCGCATCGAGCGGCCGTCTCGCGTGCGAGCGCGCGAGCCCCGCAGTTACTTCACCGTGACGTTCGACGGCGGCATCGGTGTCGGCGCCGTTGCCGTTCCGATCGTGCCGACGCAGTTGGCCCACCAGCACTTGTTCTGCGAAATGAAATTCTGCAGAGCCTGCCATTTGGGCGGAGCGCTGCTGAGCGGGGTCGTCGTATCGTACACCGACTCGAGGGCGCCGAAATTCCCGTAGACCGAGGGCGGGGAAATGTCGGCAAATACGGTGTAGAGCGTGCCGCCGTTCGCCTTCCAATCGCTGAGCTCTTTCGCATATACGGCGGCCATGCGCGGATCACGCTGGGCCGACACGTAGAGATTCGAGATCGGCGATCCCCAGGCATAGTGCGGGAAAGCCACCAAGCCCTGGCCGCCTTCGTAGGAGATGATCGGTAGATTATAGGGCGCGATCGCCGTCTTCATCTTCGCTTCGTAGCTCACGGTGTGCTGCTCATCGCTCGTATTGAGCAGGTCGAACAGGCTGGAGAGGCCGTTGTCCGCCTGGCTCGCCCACGCTGCCGACGGCGTCACGTTGGCGAAGTACGGCGCGGTCGCCAGGGCCCCGATGCCGTGGTTTTGCGCACACGGCGCGGCGCTCCACAAGGAGCAGTCGAGCGCCTGGGTGGCGGTCCAGGCGTTGTAGGCTTGGGCCCCCATGACGCACACGACACGCGAGGCATCCGTCTTCCAGATCGCCTTCCAGATGTCGCAGGTCTGGGCAGTGCGCATGCCGTACCAGTTCGCGCCGTAATCGGCACTCGCACCGGCCTTCGGCCACGTGAGTTGTCCCTGGGCAACCGCATAATGAAATTGCGGGAAGCCGGAGTTCCAGACCTCGTTGCTGAATTCGATGTAGACCTTCTGGCTGGTGCCGAGCATCGAGTGCGCGACCGTCGCCATTTGCGTGATGTAGTCGTCGTTGGCCGTGTGCGGGACGTTGACCCAGCAATCCGCCCCGACGGCGTTGCAGAGCTGCAGCACCACTTCGACCGGACCGCCGTACGACCCGCCGTAGCCCGCATCCGTGAGGTGCGGCCGCGCGGACCAGTTCACGATTTTGCCGCCTTCGCTGTCGGTGTTCAGCCACTGCATGCCGCGCACGACGCGGAAGTTCTTGAGCATGTTCAAGAATGCTGGGTTGAAGATCCCGCCGCCCGCGAGCAGGCTCTCCTGCTCGGCCTTGACGAGGCGAATGTTGCGAATGTAGTTGCCGGTGTGATTGGGATCGGTCGACTTGATGATCAGCAGGATTCCGCCGCCGGTCGCATTCACGTTGAGCACGTCGCGCCCGGGCGCCGAACTCGCGAGCGTCGCGTCAAACCCGTAGGTCAGCGTCCCCTGGCCGTCGTAGAGCACGACGTATTGGCCCGAAGGGTAGGTGATTCCGGTGCCCGCATTCGCCTTCGGGAGGTCCCGCAGCAGCAGGACGGCGACGCTGTCGAACTGCTGATTGGAGTCGCCGGAACTCGCCGTCATGGTCGTCGGATAGCCGTTCGCGTCGAGCTGCAGGTAGGCCGATTCATTGGTGTTGAACGCGCCGCCCTTGCTGTTGTGCGTGACCCAACCCGAGGAATCCGTGGGCGACAGCGCCGCCGTCTTCAGGATGTTGAGGAACGGCTGTTCGTCCGTGTAGTAGTTGATGTTGACCAGGTTCATGCCGAGCGGCGATTGCGCGTTGGCCGCGGTCGCCGCGGTGGCGGAGCCTGACGCGCAGAGCGCGAGTACGAAAGCGGCCAGACCGGCCACGCTGAAATTGATGAGGTAACGTCGCATTAGGAAATCCTCTCGAAGGCATTGATCAGAAAATGTCGATGGCATTGATCAGAATATGGGGCCGAACTTGCCGACTCTTCCAGCCATTAAAACGCAGCGTGCAGCAAGCGGCAAACTGTCTGTTTTTACCGACCCAAATGCGGTACTGGCGCTCATTTCGAAGCGCGCCGTTGTCGTCGCCCCGCCGCGATTCCCGAGCCTTCCGCGCCGCGCTCACGCGGGCGTCAAACGGTCGATGAGCTGCTTGGTCTGCGAGATGTTCCGGCGGCTCGAGGCGCCGAATACGATCGACTCGATCTTCGGGTGGCGGCATACGTACTCGAGCGCCTCCTGGGGCGGCAATGCGCCGCTCGCGAAGACCGACATCGCGATCAGCCGGCAGCGACCCTGCTCGATCATGTCCTCGTAGGCCTGCATGCCGCCGCACATCCGGAATCCGATCTTGTTGATGTTGGCGCAGATGATCGGATTTTCGATGCCGACTTTCTCGAGGCGCTGCAGGAGGGCCGGAGCGTTCATCGTGATGAACCCCGGTTCCGCTTGATACCGATCCCGCACGCAGTCCGCGAAAATGCGGAAGGCCTCGTCGAAGCCCAGTCCGAGCAGAAAGTCGGTCGCGACGTTCTGGAGGAAAATCACGGGCGTGCGAAGTCCCGCGAACATCTTCATCTCCGCTCCGATCAACAGCGTCGCAAGGCCCTCGATGTCCTTGGTCGCGAGCGACATGCCGCCCTTGAGGAGCGCCCCGAGTGCATTCTCCTGGGGCAGAAAGCTGCGTATCGCGCCGATGACGCCGAGTTCCGCGGCTGCGTTCGCGTATTTGTGTGCGTACGGAAGGCACGGAAAGAACGTGTAGTCCGGGTACTTCTCGCGGTTCGCGCGAAAATACTCGCAAACCTCGGAGATACGCTCGTGGGTCGTGCACATGAAGGTCTTGATGCCCTCCGAGTAGGCATCGTCGAGCACCTCGATGACCGCGGAGATGTCGTGAAAGCGCATCGCCTGCGCCCGGGCTTTCTCCTCGGACATGTGATTGACGCCGAAGAACTGATTGTCGCCGAACAAAATTCTATCCATGGTCACGTATGTTTCCGGCCGGGTGATGAGGGGGGCTCTGGCGCCGACTTCGGGCGCTCAAAGTTTGTCGAGTATCGTTCGAACGAAGGATTTCGGCCGCGTATCCGCGGCCGCCTCGGGCATCGGGCGCTCCCGCGCCGACTGCCGCTCGACGGCGGTTTGCGGCTTGGCCGCATCCTCGCGCAATTTGCTGGCGACGAGCGATGCATCGCTCGCGGTCCGGAACGTGCTGAGCGGTGTCGCGCCGGTCGTTATGCACTGGACGAAATGGTCGATTTGCGCCGAGTATTCCTCGCCGCGGACGTAGAACCAGACCGGCGGCGTGAGTTCGGTGGTGTAACGGACGTTCCATCCGGCAGCGTAGTTCTCGACCGGCGAATCGAGTTCGCGCAGATACACCTGCAGTTCCTGGCGATCGACCGTGATGCGGCCGTTCGTACCCCAGATCGAGAGTTTGACCGACATCTTGCGGAAGCTCTCGTCGCTCCAATTGGTCGCGAGCTGCCCGGAAAACCCCGCTGCGAACTGGAACGTGGCGTAAATCTCGTCGTCGACGTCGCTGGAATAAATGCTGTTCAGCACGGCGCCGGATACGGATTTCGGACGTCCGACGAGGTAGTTGACCAGGTCGATGGCGTGACAGGCGTAATCGAAGAGACAGCCGCCGCCCTCGCTCTTCTGCGACCGCCAGGTCGAGCCCTTCGCCCGCAGGACGACCGGCCCATAAGCTTCGACGCGCAAATGATGCAGATCGCCGATCAATTTGCGATCGAGGACGCGCTTCGCCTCGTTGAATGCCGCGACGAACCGATAGTGATATCCGACCTGGTTCACGAGGCGTTTGGCTTCGGCGAGTTCCGCGAGACGAAAGCCGGTCTCCGGATCGAGTGCGAACGGCTTTTCGCAGAAAACGTGCAGGCCGCGTTCGAGCGCGGCCTTGACGATCTCGGCGTGGTAGCGCGACGGCGTCGCGATGAAAACGCAGTCGAGCGGCTCCTCGGCGAGCATCTTCTTGTAGTCGGTATGAGTCTTGACGCCCGTGTACTTGGACAGCACGTCGAGCACGTAGCCCGAGGTGTCGCAGACGCCCCTCAATTCCATGCCAGGATGCGCATTCACCATGGACTGATGGGACAACCCCATTTTGCCCAGTCCAATTATTCCGGCTCTCAGCATTGTATATTCCATTAAGTCAGATGAATCGACCCGAATTCAAACCGAGGCTTCGCGGGTCCGGCAGCATGCAACCGGGCTGGTGTTCCGCGGCAATCGGACGAAGTTGTGATACTTCCGGGCCGGAAGCTTAGCGCCGTTTGGCGGCCCAAGCTAGAATTGGCCTGCATTGTAACATGGGGTCATCCGGACCCAGTTCACAGATTCGGCAATCCGCCGATGCCGCCCCGGCGGCTTATTCGTCATCGCGTTTTGAGCGGACCCAGTCCATTTGGCGCGCCACGAGAAATTTCGCGTACAGCGGAATCTTGAGGAAAGCGTAGAACACCGCGAGCCCGAGATTGGCGAACGAGATGATCCCGCGGCCAAAGCGCCCCCAGGCGGCGAAGACGGCGACCGCGAGCAGCAACACGGCGGCGCTCGCCATCTGCAGAGGAACCGTCACCCGAGCGGTCAGGTAGAGGACGGCGCCCGCGAGCCAGACCACGAGCGTCGCGAGCGTGAGCAAGGCAAGCGGCGGCACGCAGAGATCGAGCGCCAGCGCGAGCAGGTTCACATCGAAGCGCACCAGGGAGCTCCAGAGAATACCCGGGCCGTCGCTCAGTATGAGCGCGAGATGCCCGTGCTCCCAGCGTGTCCTTTGGGTATTGCCCCCCTCGGTCGTTGCGGCGAACGTGCTCGTGACGCTCGCCTCGGGACAATAGACCGGAGCCCTGCCCGCGCGGGCGAGATCGAGGCCGAGTTTCAGGTCTTCCGCGATGTGTCCCGTGGCAAGCGCCGCGTCACGAACACAGTCCCAGGGAAACGCCATGCCGGTGCCCATGAGCTGGCACGGCAGGCCGAGACGGCGCAAGCCGAGAGGCCTGACGCGATTCTTCACGGCATAAGCGAACTCGGCGATCTTCATCTTGAGGCCGGCATCCGCACCGCCGCGCATGAGATAAAGCGCCTGGACGGGACGCATCGTCTCTGCGGCGCGGCGCGCGAGCCGGTCGATGGTTCCCGGCGTCAACTCGCAGTCGGCATCGACGATGATGACGACCTCCGGCGCATCGAGGGCGAGGTGCCGCACGCCGAAATCCAACGCATAACCCTTGCCGCGCAGCGTCGCGCTCTCGCGCACGACCACGAGAGCGCCCTTCGCGCGCGCGATCTCGCCCGTGGCGTCCGAACAGTTGTCCGCGACCACGAGCAGCCGGTCGCCGGCTTCCAGCTGCGGCATGACCGATCGCAGCGTGAGCGCGATGATCGACGCCTCGTTGTGCGCCGGCATCAGCACCGCAACCCGCGGCCGCGCGCGCGCGGAAGCGGCTGCTGGCGGCACGATCGCGCCGCGATCGGCGAGCGCAAAACACACTTCGACGAACAACACACCGATCGGAACGAGCAGCGCGGCGCAGAGGCCGCCCAAGATCCATGCGAACAGCGGCGTCACGAGTTCAGGAGCGCTTGGGTTTGATGACCGCCGGAACGCCGACGGCGATGCAATCGTCGGGCACGTCCGTGATGACGACGGCATTGGCGCCGATGACCACGTTGTTGCCGATCTTGATGGGCCCGAGAATCTTGGCGCCGGCGCCGATGTCGACGTTGTTGCCGAACACCGGCGCGCACGGCTCGTCGAGACGGCGCAAGCCGACGACCACCCCGGTTCTGATCCGGCAATTATCTCCGAATTTGGCGAAACCGCTGATCACGATGGCGCCGAAGTGATCGATCACGAAATTGGCGCCGATCGGCACTTCACAGGGCAGGTCGACGCCGGTGACGATCATGATGGACTTGTGCCAGAACCGGTAGACCAGCGAACAGAGTTTTCTGAGAAGCGCCGGCCGGACGCCGTAGCGCCAGCGTCCGAAACGGTAGGCGACGAGCACCCAAAACCCCTGTGCTCCCCACTCCCCGCCGTGCGCACGCAAATCCTGCCGGATGTTCTCGAACACGCGACGACCCTAGGATGAAAAACCGGGCTCGGGAGCCCGCATCAGGTCGGCGAGCTTACCCGCCTCCGTGTCGATCGCGTGACGCAGGGCGACGCTCTTGCGTCCCGATTCCCCCATCGCCGCCATCTCTTCGGGCCGCGTCGCGAGGCAATCCTCGACGGCCTCGGCGATCGACTGAACGGAACCCGCGGGGAACAACCAGCCGTTCTCGCCGGCACGCACCAGCTCCGGAATTCCGGCGACGAAAGTCGTGAGCACCGGCCGCCGCAACGCCAGGGATTCCATGATGACCACCGGCAGTCCCTCGGCAAAGCTCGGCAGCACGAGCGCGCGTGCGGCGAGAATTTCCTCGCGCACCCGGCCGCTGCTGATCCACCCCGTGATCCTGACCTTGGCCGCGAGGCCGTGCGCCGCGATGCGGCGCTCGATCTCCGCGCGCATCGGTCCGTCGCCCGCGAGCACGAGTTCGAAATCGACGCCCTTCAGATCGAGCAGCGCAAATGCGTCGATCAGCAGCAGCTGGCCCTTGGCCTCGCATAGACGCCCGACACAGACGAATCGAGGTGCGGCGGGCGGCGAGGCAGCGAGCGCATCCTCGTAGAACTCCGGCTCGAGCCCGCAATGCACGATCTTGATCTTCGGCCAGTCTTCGTACGCGGAGCGCAAATAGAGCTGGCTGCGTCCGAAGCTGCTGATCGCGACGACGAAATTCGCACGCCCGATCTTCTCGTCGAGATGCATGGGGCGCTCGAATTCGTCCGGGCCGTGCACCGTGAAGCTGTACGGAGGGCCGCCGAGGACGCGAGCGAGCATCGTGACTTCGGTGGAATTCGTGCCGAAATGAGCATGGACGCGCTCGGCGCCGAACTCACGCAGCCACGCCGACAGCCTGCAGGCTTCCGCGAGATAGATCAGGTGATAGACGAGCGAACGATCCGAGTCCTTCGACATGCGTATGGCGAGGCGCAAGGCCGAGAAAAAACGACCCGGCGACCGCAACAGCGCGAGCATGGCCGGCAGCATCAGGGCGGCCGCGCCGTCGCGCAGGATGTACCGCGTGCGTTCGCGCTCCTGCTGATCGAGGGCATCGGGAAGCGGCTCGCTCCAACCGCGCAACGCGATGCGCTGGACTTCGAAGCCCCTGCGCTCGATGGCGAGTATTTCTCGGCGGATGAAACTGTGGCTGACCTTCGGATACTGGTTGATGAAATAGGCAATCTTCAAAGCGGCCACTATTTGTATTCGATGAGATGGGCCTGAACGCGTTGCATGCGGTCGAGCTTGAAGCGGATCTGACCGATCATTTCGGGAAACTTGCACACCACGAGCGCCACGGCACGCGCCCAGCTCTCGCGCGGCGTGCGTTTCTCGCGCAGCGCCAGGCGAATGATCTGCAGCGGATAGACGGCGGTGGCGGCAAGAGCCCATGGGCCGAAAACGAGCGTCGAGGCGACGATTGCGAGGGGGATCCACAATCCCCATATCCACGCCCGGTAATATTCCCGTACCCAGTGATGTTCCGGCGGAGCACCATGCAGGTCGACGCCCTGGGCGAATCCATAGCCGCCCCGCATCATGCGCTTCCACCACTGGGCAAAGTGATACATGGCCGCATCGTGCAGCGTCATGTCCCGGTCGAGACGCCAGATCCGCCATCCGGCCTGACGCAAACGCACGCACAATTCCGGTTCCTCGCCGCAGATCAAGGTCGGACTGAAACCACCGACCTCCTGAAACGATTTTGCGCGCATCAGCGCATCGCCGCCGCAAAACTTCGTGTCGCCGATCGGGTTGTCGTTCCACTCGATTTCGCACAGCAGATTGTAGACCGACTTATCCGGATAGCGTTCGCGCCGCCGGCCGCATACGACCCCGTAGTCGGCATGGTTCTCGAGAAACTCGAGGCCGCTGTCGAGCCAACCTTCGATCACTTCGCAATCGCCGTCGACGAAGAACACGTACTCCAGGGTCGGTTGGAGACTCATGAGGCGGGCAAAGCCCTCGTTGCGGGCGCGGGCCGCCGTGAACGGCGTGCGCATGTCGAGATCGACGACCGCGACACCGAAGCCGCGGCTCATGGCGACCGAGTCGTCACTCGAACCCGAGTCCACGTAGACCACGGATTGCGCAACACCGCAGACCGACTGCAAACAGCGTCTCAGGCGTTCGCCTTCGTTGCGTCCGATCACGACGACGCCGAGCGCCCGGGGGGGCGGGTTAGCGATCGGACCGGTGGAGGATACAGCGCTCATGGAATGTTTGGTGCAACGCGACTAGGGCCGTAGACATAGGCCACGGCGACGCTCGCGATCGACACCACGCAGTTTCTCGGTTTCACGGCCGCGCAAAGTACCTGAATAGTTGCTGAGGCGGCAGGATGCAATTTGCAAATCTTTGCAATGGCGTTTGTGTTTCGAATGTAATCATAGCGATTTAACTTAACGTCGGCACCTTATCACGATGTCCGCACCCCAAACATCCGATGGTAGCGCAAAGCAGTAATCTCGGGTTCTCGAGGACGCCGGTTTCTGCGAACCGCCATGATCCGGTGGGCCTCGCCGAGAACAGTATGCCTTGTCGGCGGGGTCTCCGACTCGATTGCTACCACAGTTGCCAATGCCCCCAGAGAAGGACCTCGAGCGCCAAGAGCGCGTTCGTGACGGCGTGCGCGCACGCTGCCTCGCCGAGCGAATTCGTCCGCATTGCGAGCCATCCGTAGGCCACTCCGGCGACGGTGGCCGGAAACCATAGCGCCCCATGACTGGCACCGAAAACGACCGATGACACGAGCAGCGCCGGCCAGCCGACGGCCGCGAGCGGCAAGGTCTCGAAGGCGCGAGAGCGGATCACACGCATCAAATACCCGCGATAAGCCAATTCCTCGGCGAGCGGCACGATCAGTACCGCACAGAGCCCGCGACAAGCGATCCAAATGCCCTGCACCGCCTCGGGCGCTCGAGCCAATTCGAGCGGCTCGCCCCGCGGTTCCTGCATATAAATCGACCAAATCGACCAAAACGCGAATACTGCGGCTCCGGCGACCGGTCCCCGCCACGTCATTCGCCAACCGATCTGCCCGAAGGCGCTTCGATAGGCGATCAGGGCGGTGCCACCGGCGATCAGGCGCAAGGGATACAAGAAGTCGAATCCCGCCGAGAGCGCTCGCGCCACCATGCCGGCGGCAAGGACGGCGAGCAACGGCACGAGGTAGGGGGCCGTCGGATTTTCCGTGCGCGCCGCGGCCTCGGTATGCGCCGCGCGATTGAGCCACACGCTGCGCTTGGCGAGCCAGGCGACCCCAAAGGCGACGCCGTTGAACGCGATCCAGCCGGCCTGCGAGTGGAAGCCGACGATCGCTACGTTCGGATAGCCCGCGTCGCCGATCAGCACCAGCGCTGCGATTCGTACGGAATTCAGGAGGAACATCAGCGCGACGGCCGCCGGAATGATCATCAAGGCGCGCGGAAAATAGAATTCACGCCGAAAGAACCACAGCCACGAGACCGAGAACACGAGCATCAGCCCCATGCCCTCGAGTCCCGAACAGGCATCGGCGATCGTCACCAGAAATCGCCCTGTGCCGAGCGTCAGGCTGTCTGGGTCCATCGTGAAACCCGCGGCGATCGGCCTCAGCATCGTGGCAACGACGTGGAACGTGAGCGTCGCGGCCGGACGCCACAGGGACTGGCTGAGATAGATCGCGGCAAGCGTCGCCACGGCGGGCAGTACTGCCCGGAGCAGGACGCCGCGGTGGCTGCGCGCGGCCCGGTTCCACAAGGCATACGGTGCGAGCGCGGCGAACAAGGCGGCGAGTGCCAGAGAGGCGCACATGAGCCAGGCGATGCCGAGTTCCCGACCGGCGGCGGCAGACTCGTTCGAGTGCAGTTCGAACGAGAGCACCAGCAGTGCCGCAAACGAGACGACGTGAACGGCGAACCATCGCGGGCGCAGGGACGCGGTGGCAGGAACGGGCAAAGCCGGGACTGCGCTTGAAGGGCTTGCGCGCGAACCGGCGAGGATCGCGCAGAACACCGCGTAGGCGACGAGCAATCGGAACAGGCCGCGTTCGGCATTCTGCAAGCCCTGCGCAAAGCCGCTGGTGGCAATGTGCGGCATCGACTGCACGAGCAGCGTATGCGCCAAGGCTTCGACGACAAGGATCGCGCCGAGCGCGGTCGAGCGAACACTCATGCGGAATCGGGGCTCCGCGGGGTCGAATGCATCGGCGAGTGGCGCGGCCATTCCAAGAGTCTAGACCGAACATAATCTGCGAGTCCGATATCCCTATCGGGACCTGCGACCACGTCGCAATTCCGAGGGCGGGTTCGCATTTCCCTGTCCCCGAATACCGACAGCTTGCGGGATCGCACCGGCCATCATTAGATGCGGGCCCTTGATTCGGAACAGTCTGAGGTTCAGTGCATGCGGTCGATGGTCTATGGTCGATTCTTTGGAAAGGTTTTCGGAGTCATCGGGATTACGCTGATCACGGCGGTAGGCACGGGCTGCGGAGGCAGCGTCAGCGGCTCCGCCGCCAGTGCCGGCACTTCCAGCACCGGTAAGGCGGGAACGGGGGGCACGACAGGAACCACGAGCTCGGGCTCGACTCCGTCGACGACAGGTATAGCGACGCTCTCATGGACGCCGCCGAGCGAGAACACCGACGGCACGACGATCACGTCGCTCGTGGGCTACCGGGTCTATTACGGCACGTCGTCCGATGCCTTGACCAAGACGGTCGATGTGTCGGGGTCCGCCGTGACGTCGTACGAAATCACGAACTTGACGGCTGGAACTTATTATTTCGCGATCGCGGCCCTCGCGCCGAACGGTGCGGAAAGCGCGCTGTCCGACACGGCGAGCAAGACGATCTAACGGCGATCGTGGGTCACGTTGCGGTTGCCGTGCGCAGCCGCAGTTCCTCCCAGGATCGCACGAAATCCGCTTGCGCTTCGGTCTGCGGGACCTTGGGGAAATTCTTCGAGCGCTCGCTCTGCTTCCAGAGCCGGTTCAACTCTTTGAGCGCGGCCTTGCCGCCGAGACCCTGCTCGACCAGAAAGCACCCGGCAACCGTCCCCGAGCGGCCGACCCCCACACGGCAATGCAGGTACACGCCTCGATTATTCTCGAGGCCCATGCGAATGAGCGCCTGAATGTCCCGCATTTGCGCCGGATCCTGCGGGATCTGCATGTCCGCAATCGGCCGCCGCACGTACGTCGCGCGTCGCGGCAGCAGTCGGCGGTAGCTCGGCATCTCGTTGCTTTCGGTCAGATCGAGAAAATAATCGATTCCTGCGGCACCCAAGGCGGCGATCCGGTCGTGGGCATCGACCGGATTGGCACCGAACGGATGCTCCCCGGCGAGCAGGCGGCCCGTCACGATCCAGTAGCTGTTGGCGAGCGGTTGAGTCAATCTGAACGCGGCAGCGATCGGCCTTCGGTCGTCATATCTTCGCGAGCAGGCCAAAGCGTTCATCATTGAGGACGATGCCGCCCGCCTGCCTGTCGTCGACGAGCGCAATGGCCTGTTCGACGGCCATGACCGGCGTCTTGCCGGCGCGCACGACCATCACGACCTGGCCGGCACAGCGTATCAACGCCCGACCCTCGCTCGTGATGAGCAGAGGCGGAGAATCGAGCAGCAAGATGCGATCCGCGTCCTCATCGAGCAAGGTGGCGAGAAGCTCGCGCATGCGGTTGCTCGACAGCAACTCGGCCGCGCCGTCGACCGGACTTCCGGCCGGGAGAACGGACAGGCCGGGGACGTTCGTGGGCACGACGAGCGACTCGACGTCGAGCGTTGCATCCTGAAGTGCATCCGTGAGGCCGGGTTCGAGTTGCAGGTGAAAGAGCTCACTGACGTGCGGCTTCGGTACGTCGGCGTCGATGAGCAAGACCGAGACATCGCGATTTTGCGCCATGCTGAGCGCCAAATTGATGCTCGTGAAGGTCTTGCCGTCGCCGGGTAGCGCGCTCGTGATCATGATGGCTCGACCGTGCAGTATCGCGTCCATGCGATCGGGGATTGCCTTTTCGAGCAACGCGGTCTTGATCTGGCGGTAATCGTTCACGAATTTCGTTTCTGCACGCTCCTCCGGCAAGTAACCGCTTGCGCGAAGCGCGTCGACGTCGATCGTCAGACGTTTCGATGACTTGGCGGTGTCGTTTAGCGCTGCGATCAAGGCGCCCGACGCGCTACGCCGCGGTTGAGACCGCTGGGCGGCAGCGAGTTCCGCGCCGTCTGCCATCGATGCGGGCGAGACGGACTGGGACTGACGCAAGCGCGAAATGGCGCGTTCGACGAGGCTCAACGGGCCGATCCCGCTGAATAATGCGGCGCAACAATCGAAGCAATCAAACGCCGATGCCGGTTCCCGGGCACTTCACCCGTACGACGGCGACAGCGCCCGAGCCGTCGCCCCGATAGCTCCATGGTCGATGACTTACTTTGCGGCACGATCCTGATTATGTATAACTTTTTATGTCGTGTCGACCGGGCGAGCACGGCAATGGCCGGCCAGAGCGCGCCAAGGGAGGCCTTGCAGCAAGCTGTGCTACCATCCCGAGTTCTTTGATGACCGAAAGAATCAGCGGGTTCTGGAGGTTCGCCCAATATTCGACAGGGGGTCCCACCCCCCGTCGCCAGTGGCAGCGCGCGAGCGTTGCATACCCCAAGGGAACGGTTTGCCGCAGAAGAATGTGACGGATGAAACGGTCGAAAACCTGGACCCCGCTATGGATCAGCGGGTAGAGGCCGCGAGTCTCGACTCCGGCGACCTGAGGGTCGAGGTGATCGTCGAGCCGGATGCCCTGTCCGCGCTCAAACCGGATTACGACAGACTTTGTGCCGTCACGGAAAATGCGCTGCCTTTCACACTGTTCGAATGGCATGAGACCTGGTGCCGTCACTTTCTGCAGCGCCACGCCCACATCCGCGAGCAATTCCTGTTCTTCGTCGTGCGCGATTCCCGCGGAATTTGCGTCGCGATTTTTCCGCTGATCTACAGCCGCCGGCGCATCGGTCCGTTCAAGTCCGCGTCCGTGGACCTGCTCGGGGCGGATCCCGCGCTCACCGAAATTCGCGGGCCCTTGATCGAACCCGGCCGCGAGACGGCCGCGCTCCGGCTGGTTCGCCGTGAACTGGCCCGGCTGCCCGACTGGGATTGGGATTGGGTGCAATGGGGCACGACGAACAAGGCCCTGCTCGACGCGCTCGTCACCCAAGCCGGCGTTCGCCCGCATCTGGTGACGCCGGATTATCTGATCGATCTGCCCGAGAATTGGGAAACCTTCCGCGCAGGATTGAAGCGCAACATTCGCGAGTCCCTGCGGCATTGCTACAACTCGCTGAAGCGCGCGGGCCATGAGTTCCAGCTCAAGGTCGTGTGCGACCCGGCCGACGTCCGCCCCGCGCTCGACCGTTTTCTCGCCTTGCACGTCATGCGTGCCAACATGCAGGGCACCGTGGCCCACCCGAATCGCTTCGCGAGCGAGATCTCGCGAGAATTTCTGTATGAGGTCAGCGAGCAACTTGCCCGCCGCGGCGTGTTCCGCCTGTTCCAACTCTGCATCGGCGCCGAGGTCGTCGCCGCGCGGATCGGATTTCAGGTCGGCGACAGCCTCTATCTCTACTATTCCGGCTTCGATCCGAACTGGGCGAAGTACGGCGTGATGACGACGACCGTGGCGGAGGCCATCAAGTATGCGATCGGCTGCGGCCTGAAGACCGTCAACCTCTCCCCGAGCGCGGACATTTCCAAGACACGCTGGGGTCCGCGCGTCGTCGACCATTACACTGCCTACGAGAATCGCGATCGCACGTTCTCGCGCGTTGCGAACAAGATCTACCGGTACGCCCGCGCGATCGACAGTTCAGCGCCCCAGATCGTGCGCAGCCTCATCAAGGCGAGGCGTGAATGGGAGTGATCGACTCACATGCCCCTCGAGATTGAGCCGCGCCCGAGCGCGGCTGACGCGAGGAACTCCCGCGACGGCGACGTCCCGGAAACGATCGTGATCGGGCTGGTCAACAACATGCCCGACTCGGCGCTCGCCGGCACGGAGTCACAATTTCGCGGGCTGCTCGCCGCGGCGGCGGGCGAGCGTCGGGTGCGCTTGCGCCATTTTTCCCTGCCTGAAGTGCCGCGCGGTGCCGACGCGCGTGCCGCGATCGAGGAACGCTACTGGCCGCTGGACGCTTTGTTCGCCGATCCGCCCGACGCGCTGATCGTGACCGGCACGGAGCCGAAGACCGCCGTGCTGTCGGACGAACCGTATTGGCAACGGCTCGTCGGTCTCATCGAATTCGCCGATGCACACACGATTTCGAGTGCATGGTCGTGTCTTGCGGCACATGCCGCGGTCGCCCACCTCGATGGGATCCCGCGACGCCGATTGCCGACCAAGCGTTTCGGCGTTTTCGAACAGCGTGTGCTCGCCGAGCATCCGCTGACCGTGGGCCTCGGTGCCGGTCTGCTCACGCCGCATTCGCGCTGGAACAACGTCGGACTCGACGACCTCCACCGCGCGGACTATCGAGTGCTCAGCGCCTCGCCGGCCGGCGAGGCGGACCTCTTCTGCAAGCAGCGCGGCAGCCTGCTCGTGTTCTTCCAAGGACATCCGGAATACGAGGAGCGGACCTTGCTCAAAGAGTATCAACGCGACGTCGGCCGATTCATCAACGGCGAATATCGGGAGTACCCCGAGGCGCCGCCCGGCTACTTCGACGCCAACGGCATGCGACTTACCGCCGACTTCGAGGCAAGGCTGCGCGCCGGAACCCTCGCCGAACCGCTGACCGAATTCCCGTTCCTGGCGCTCGCCGCTTCGTTGAACGTCGGTTGGCTCGCATCCGCAGCAAGAATCTACCGCAACTGGTTTGGCGAGATCGCCCGGCGCAAGAGCGGCGCTTGAGCCGCCGCGGTCGATAATGTGTATCACCGCACAGTAAGCGGGCGTCTCCTGTCGGTAGCATCGATGCCGGTTGGAAGCTCTCGAGGACTTGACCATGAACACAGAGACCGCAATCCTGTTCGCGAACAGGGATGTGCAGATGAATGAGTGCCCGATTCATGCGGAATGGATCATCGAGGGCTCTCCGATCTGCCGAAACCTGGTCCTGTCGAGCAGTACGGACGGCACGGCCAGCACCTTGCTCTGGGATTGCACTGCGGGACGGTTCAACTGGTTCTACGATGTCGACGAGACCTTGTACATCATCGAGGGTTCAGTGATCGTCAAGAATTCCGCCGGGGTTTCGCGCCGCGTCAGTGCGGGCGATACCGTATTCTTCCCGGCCGGTTCACGCGCGGAGTGGACGGTCGAAACCTATGTTCGCAAGATCGCGTTTTGCCGCACTCCCCTGTCGGCACCGGTCCTCTTCGCGAAGCGCGTGCATCGCTTCTTGAGGCGCGTGCTCGGACTCGATACGGCGCACGGCATGAAGCCTGCGATGTTCCTCGCCCCACGGGTTTGACCGCCCGCCGCGGCTTCTGGCTGCTGCTCAAGCGAGCGCTAAAGTCCAAGCGGTCACCACAACCGCGATCGCCAGTCCACCGCAGATCACCTGCGGCAAGACGCCTCGCGACGCCGGTTTTCCCAGCCACGCAAGCACCCAGCCGACGCCCACGCCCGCGAGAAATCCCAGCAGATGACCGAGTACGTCCACCTGTGGGGTCCCCGCGCCGAGCAACGCGAGCAGCGAGAAGCCGGCGATCAGCGGCGCTCCGCGATATAGCCACCGACCCTGCAGCGTCGATCCCTGTCGCCAGGCCAATCCGGTCAGCAATCCAAGACCGGCGAACACCGCCGTCGAGGCGCCGACTGCGCGATGGCCGGCCGGCGCAATCCACAGCTCCAGGAAGTTTCCGGCCGATCCGGCAAGCAGAATACTGAGCCAACCGACGCCCGGGCCGATGAGACGACCACAAAGCGCGCCCGCGACGATGCCGAACAGCAAATTGCCGACGAGATGTTCTGGTCCGGCATGCAGCGTCAGAGCCGTGACGGCGCGCCACCATTCCGTGCGCGTCGCGACGGAGGAGTCGACGGCACCGCTTGCGAACCAATCGGCACCCAGTGCGTTGACGCCCGCGCAATAAGCGACGGCCAGCAGCACGAACGTAAAGGTCAATGCGCCTGCGCCCACCCCGCCGAAGGGTTCGAAAACAGGCACTGCGGCGCGCTTGACATCGCGTTCCTCGAGGTAGCGGTCGAGTTCGGCCCGCGCAGCAGCGGCGATCTCCGGCACGACGGCGAGTGCCCACCCGCCGTCGCGTTCGACGAGCTCATAAGGCAGCGCCTGCGCCTCCAGCGGAAGGGCCATCTCCAGCACCAACTGGCGTGAGCCCCGAAACACGATGACGACGTCGCCGTCGGCCGCGAGGCTCATGGCGGTAACCCTCGAAAACCTGGTCGAACATTCCCGCGGACCTTACGCGCGGGTTCGGCGTCCGCGCAAGACCAGCAGACCGCCGAGCAGCAGCGTCAGCGCGCCCACGGTCGCGGCCGGATCGATTTCAGGGGCTTGAACATGTCCAGGGGCCTGGACCACCGGCAGGACCGCGACCGGGGACTTTACGACGGGCGGCGTCACGACCGGCGGCGTCACGACCGGCGGCGTCACGACCGGCGGCTTCACGACTGGCGGCTTCACGACTGGCGGCTTCACGACCGGCGGCGTCACGACCGGCGGTTTCACGACCGGCGGCGTCACGACCGGGGATTTTCCGACGGGGGGTTTTTCTACCGGCGGTTTCACGGCCGGGGGCTTCGCGACCGGCGGTTTCTCCGCAGCCGGCTCCACGCAGGTCTGCGGCAGACCGAAAACTTTGTTGACCCAGCCCGACGGCGGCGCTTCGGGTACGCAAGTCTCGCGGGGGAGCGTGTCGGGTGCAGCCACGGCGGTGGCCCCCAGCAATCCGCACGCCACGATCAGCGCGAGTTTGCGAGTGTTCAAGGACATGATGAGGCTCCTCGTTGATGGAACTGGTGCGGCGCCCGGTGCGCCCATGGAATAAGCTACCGAATGCCGGATGACGTCGAAGTGACGACTGCGGCAGCTCAAAAAATCTTATGTTAAGTTCCGGTCGAGAGCGCGTGCGCCCTGTCGCAGTTCGGCAAGCTCGTGGAGGCGGGAACTCCGTTCGCGCTAGGTCGGCCAGCCCTTGTGGGCCTGCGCTTCCAGCATGTGGTAGATCTTGAGCACGCGCGGAACGTAGGCCTGGGTCTCGGAGAAAGGCGGGATGCGCCCACCGCTGCGGTCCACGGCATCCTCGCCTGCATTGTAAGCTGCAAGCGCAAGACGCACGTCCTGGCCGAACCGGTTGATCAGAAATTTCAGATAGCTGGCGCCCGCACGGACGTTTTCGCGCGGATCGTAAGGATCGGCGACGCCAAAACGCGTGGCCGTCGCGGGCATGAGCTGCATCAACCCGACCGCGCCGCGCCTCGACAGCGCGCGCGAATTGAACCCCGATTCGACCACGATCACGGCACGCAGCAAATTCGATTCGACGTCGGCGGCGGCGGCGGCTCGTTCGATGATCGGGTCATATTGGCTCGCACGCGCGAGTACATTGGCATCGTAGTGATGCCCGCTCTCGGTGAGGGCCCGCGGCGCAATGGCGAGGATCCGGTAGCGATTATCGGTCGGCACGTCGGTGAAGTGGCGCTGACCGTCGGCATCCACGAACCAATAGATGCGACTCGCTGCGCTGACCGGAGCCGAGGCCAGCAACACAATCGCAATCAGCGCCGGCCGGTATGTCATAAGCAGCGAATTCCTTTACTCATTGCAGCTTATGCCGGTCGGCCGGAGCGCGTTGAGACGGGCTTCATGGAATCGGTCGCGGCGGCGGCGCGCTCACGAGCGACGCGGCCCCGCGAGCGCGCTGTCTAACAGATATTTAACCCGCTTTGGAGCGCGCTCGCACACTCTGGCGCCGAGGCCCCAAGCTAGAATCCATCGGAGCACGAAGTTTGCTCACTCATCGACGGCCCTGTCTTTCGATGCATTGCAGCATTTCGCACCACACCAGCGAGTCTATGAGCGGCATCGAAAGAACCATCCTGGCCCCCCCCTCGATCAGCGCAGCGGCCACGATCGGTACGGCGGTCGAAGCCGGAACCCTGGAGCGGGCCACGCGGGCCGGCTTGCATGCCTGGGTGATGACCGCCCTCTTCTTCCTCGTCCCCCTGTTGGCCTACTGGCCGACGACCTTTCACGACTTCGGCCTGCGCGATGACTACTCCAACTTGCGTGAGGCGCGCGAGGAACCGGGCGTGGTCTTGAAGTTCTGCGCCTCCCATGCCCGACCGATTTATGGCCTGCTGTTGCGTGCGACTTACGGGGAAACGAGCAGCGTGCAGAATCTGCAATGGATGCGCTTCGGGGCGGCGCTGCTGCTGGGGACCTTGTCCCTGGTAGCGTTCCGCAGCCTGCGCGCTTTCGGATGGCCGTACGACGCGAGCCTGTGTTTCGCGCTCCTATTGAGTCTCGTGCCGTCGGCACAGGTGATCGCGAGCTGGGCGGTCGGCTGGCCCTATGCAGCCACGGCGCTCATTGCAGTTGGCGCATTCTTCGCGGCCGAAGGCGCCATGACTGCGGGCATCTTGCGCCCACGCATGGCGGTCCAGTGGACCGTCGCACTCGGCCTCATGGTCGCGGCCGCACTGATCTACCAGCCGAGCGCGATGTTCTATGTCGTACCGGTCACCGCTGCGTTCATCGCCCAGCGCGAACGCGCGCTTGCGGACCGGATCCGCTCCGTCGCGATCCACGTCGGGTTCGTACTGTTCGCTCTCGGCTTCGCATACTTCATCATGAGTTCGCTGTATGCGGCGGGTGTATTCGTCAAGTCCGGCCGGATCGCGTTCGAGCAGCACTGGGGCACGAAGATCGTCTGGTTCCTGGACGAGATGCTGCCGAATGCGCTCAGCTTGTTCGTTTTGGACGACAACAACCACCGCGATTACTCGCTTTTTCTGGTGTGTGCGGGAATCGTCGGCCTCACCTTGATCGCCGGTTGCGTCGTGGAATGGCGGCGCGGCGGTCGCGCGCGCGGGCTTGCCTGGTCGGCGGCCCTTTGCGGCATGCCATTGCTCGCCTGCGCCGTGAGCCTGGTCGCCTCCGAGCGGTACGCGACTTATCGGACGATCTTCGCGATGACGGCGGTCCTGTTGCTGTTCCTCGTCGCTTCCGCGCGGTCGCTCATGATCGGCCTGGACCAATCCCTGAGGCGTACACTCGTGGGCGCGGTGCTCGTCACGGCGTTCCTCACGGCGCAGCACCATGCATATGCTCTGATCGCGGTTCCGCAGGGCAACGAATGGCAGCTGATCGTCGACGGAGCGAAGCGCGTTCCGTTGGCGCGGCGTGCCGTCGACGGGCGGCCGCGCATATTTGCGATCGCCTCCGCGCCCGCCGACATCTCCACGGCCACGATCTATCACGACGAATTCGGATCCCTGTCGTCGAATTCCGAGTGGGTGCCGCGGGAAATGTTCAAACGCGCGATGCACGATTTGCACCCCGACGTTGCCAACATCGATACCCGTTACGAATTTGCGACGGGCGTGAAGTTGCCGCCGGGCCAGCACTACGACGTGGTCATCGACCTGCACCGGCTGCGGCGCTTCTACGCCGACAACTAGCGGCCGGCGATCAGAGTCCGAGGCGATCCGCAATCCGCGCGAGCAAGATCGCCGCCGGCACCGAGATCGGCCAGTAGCCGTGGAACGGGATCGTCTTGAGGGCGGTGATCGGCATCGGGAAATCCGTGTTCGGATCGGCGAGACGCTTCGCGAGCAGGGCTCCCATCGCCGTAGCCAGGGCGACGCCGCGACCGCTGTATCCGAGACAAACGAGAACACCCTCGGCGGGCGCATACACATGCGGATACTGATCCGCCGTGAACCCGAGGCGGCCGCCCCAGCCGTGCGTCCATGCCGTTGCAGCCAAGCAAGGCCATAACTTGCGCGCGTAGGCGACGATATGCGGCACATCCGCCGCCGCGTCGATTTCCCGCATCGGCCCGCGACCCCCGATCAGCAATCGCCGCGATTCATCGACGCGGTAATATACGGTGACGGCACCGCTCTCATAGAGCACCTGTCGTCCCGGCAGGATCGATGCGGCGGCCCCGTCCTCGAGCGGTTCCGTCGCCGCGATGGCGCCGAATACTGGCACGACGGTGCGCCGAAGATCCGGCCACAAACCGTCCGTGTAGCCGTTCGTGGCAAGCACGAGGGAGTTGGCGACGACGCTGCCGCCCGCCGTGCGCACGCGCCATGCGCTGCCGCTCCGCTCGATCGCGAGCGCGCGCGAATCACCGCAGACGACGGCGCCCGCCGCTGCCGCCGCGCGCGCGAGGCCGCGGGCGAAGCTCAAGGGATTGAGCGCGCCACCGCGATGGTCGAGCAGTGCGCCCGCATAACGGGTCGTCCCCGTTGCCGCCGCAATGGCGTCGCGCTCTAGAAACTCGACGGGTGCGCCGAGCCGTTCATACTGTCCGGCCGAAATTCGGAGCTTGGCGAGATGTTTCGGGTGGCTCGCCGCGCGCAGGGTGCCGCAGCGCGTGGCCGCGCACTCCAATTGCAGTCGCCGCACGAGTTCGAACACGAAGTCCGGCGCGTTGCCGGCGAAGGTCACCATGCGCGCGGCCCGTTCAGCGCCGAAGTCACGCTGGGTGACGGACGGATCATGCTTCAGACCGGGATTGACCTGGCCGCCATTGCGTCCGGACGCTCCCCAACCGGGATCGCGCGCTTCGAGCAGCACCACCGACATGCCGAGCTCGGCCGCATGCAGTGCCGTCGACAGTCCCGTGAAGCCGCCGCCGACAACGACGACGTCGGCGCGCAACTCGCCGGCCAGCGCCGGCGGCGCCGCCGCCGCCGCCGCGGCAGTCTCGCGATACAAGTTCGCCATTCGCTCGCCCGTCCAATTCGGATAACGCGTTGCATGCTAAACGAAACCGGCATGTGCCTGTTGCGGTGAACGCGGATGAGGTATCGTCTAGCGCCATTTCTGAAGGAATCGATATGCGTTATGAAGGGTTTGGGGGTCTGATCGTCCTGGTTGCCGACGTCTGGGCGATCGTGAACATTTTTCAAAGCAACTCGGACACGGCGAAAAAAGTCATTTGGACCGTGCTGGTGATCCTGCTGCCGGTGTTGGGGTTCATCCTGTGGTTTCTGTTTGGACCGAAGACGAATCGTTCTTGATGCGATCCATGCGACCCCGTGCGCACGAAGGTCACAACCTGGGCTCCACTGCCTGGTTGCGCGCCGGCGTGCTCGGTGCGAACGACGGCATCGTCTCCACCTCGAGCTTGATCGTGGGCGTGGCGGCGGGCCACGCGGCGCACGCCAACATCCTGCTGGCCGGCATCGCCGGCCTCGTTGCCGGCGCCATGTCGATGGCGACCGGCGAATACGTGTCGGTACACTCCCAAGCCGACACGGAAGCCGCCGCGCTCGCTCAGGAAAAGACCGAGCTGGAGATCGACTTCGCAGGCGAGCGGCGCGAGCTCACGGAAATCTACGTGCGTCGCGGACTCGAGAAAGTGCTCGCGAAGCAGGTCGCCGAACAACTCATGGAGCACGATGCGCTCGGCACGCATGCGCGCGATGAATTGGGACTGTCGACGACGTTGAGCGCCCGTCCCGTGCAGGCCGCGCTCACGTCCGCCGGCAGCTTTTCGGTCGGCGCCGCGATGCCGCTCGCGGTGGCGGTGCTCGCCCCCCCGGAGCACCTGATGGCGGCAATCGTCGTCATATCGATCTTCTGCCTCGTCTGTCTGGGCGGTTTCGCCGCCAAGGTGGGCGGTGCCAGCGTCGTCACGGGCGCGATCCGCGTGACCTTTTGGAGCGCCCTTGCCATGGCCATCACTGCCGCGGTCGGCGCCCTGTTCGGGTCCATCGCATGACGCATCTCATCAATCAGCGCGTCGTTCTCGCGCGCCGCCCGACCGGCGCGGCGACCGTCGATGACCTGAGGATCGAATCCGCCCCGGTCGGCGACTTGCGTGAAGGAGAGCTGCTGCTGCGGACCCTGTGGCTGTCGCTCGACCCGTACATGCGCGGCCGGATGAGCGATGCAGCCTCCTATGCGGCTCCGGTCGAGGTGGGTGCCGTCATGACCGGAGGCACCGTGGCGCGCGTCGAAGCGTCGCGCCGCGCGGGATTCGAGCCGGGCGAACTCGTGGTCTGCATGAGCGGTTGGCAGGAGTTCGCCGTCTCGGACGGCACCGGCTTGTTGAAGCTGCCCGCCGCGACGACGCGGCCGTCCTACGCGCTCGGCGTGCTCGGAATGCCGGGTTTCACGGCTTATATGGGACTGCTCGATATCGGCAAGCCACGCGCCGGCGAGACCGTCGCCGTCGCGGCGGCGACGGGAGCGGTAGGCTCGGTCGTCGGTCAAATCGGGAAACTCCAGGGATGCCGCGTCGTCGGCATCGCGGGTGGCCCCGAGAAATGTGCCTGGGCTGTGGACGAGCTCGGTTTCGATGCGTGCATCGACCATCATTCGCCTGAACTGCCCCTGCTCTTGCGGGCCGCCTGTCCCGAGGGGATCGACGTTTACTTCGAAAACGTCGGCGGCAAGATTTTCCGGGCCGTCGTTCCGCTGCTCAATAAGCATGCGCGCATACCGGTGTGCGGCCTCATCGCGAATTATCAGGGCGAGAACACGGGGGCTTCCGAAGATTTCACGGCCGCGCTGATGCGCGCCGTGCTCGTGCAGCGGATCACGATGCGCGGCTTCATCATTTTCGACGACTACGGCCCGCGCTTCACGGAGTTTCGCGATTCGATGGCCGCATGGCTGCGCGACGGTCGGATCCGCTACCGGGAGGACGTCGTCGACGGGCTCGCGAACGCTCCCGCGGCTTTCATCGGGCTGCTTGCCGGCCGCAATTTCGGCAAGCTCGTCGTCAAAGTCGGCATGTGAAACGCCGCCGGTGAGTTGGTTCGGCGCCGTCGCCCCGCGGCTCACCGCGCACTCGCTCGCGATCGTCGTGAGCCTGCTCACCTACGTGTTGACGACGCGCGTGGAAAGGGAGCGGCGCCCCCCGTCGATCGCGATCGCCTGGGTGCTCGGCCTCGTTGCCATTCCCTACGTGGCTCTGCCGCTTTACGTGCTGTTCGGACGCCGCAAGGTCGAGCGCAAGGCCGTGCCGAAAGGTGGCAGCGCACCACTCGGCCGTGAATGGGCCGAAGATCTCATCATGAGCTTCGGGCTGCCGGCCTCGGCACCGACGCCCGTGACCATGCACCGCGACGGCGCCGTATCGCGCACTGCTCTGTTCGCCGTGTTCGAGCGGGCGCGCGAACGCATCGACCTGTGCACCTACATTCTCGGCAGGGACGCCTTCGGCAACGAAGTCGTGGATCGGCTCATCGAACGGGTGCGCGCCGGCGTGCGCGTGCGCGTGCTGATCGACGGCGTCGGCGCGATCCAACTGCCGAAATCGGTGTTCACGCGCCTCCATGACGCGGGCATCGAAACGGCGATCTTCTCTCCCCTGCTGGCCCGTAAAACCAGCGGGCCGCGCAATTTGCGCAACCATCGCAAGCTCGTGATCGCCGACGAGACCGCGCTCTGGGCCGGCGGCCGTAATCTTGCGGCGGAATATTTCATCGGGCTGCACGGCAAACCCGCCTGGATCGACCTGACGTTCGATCTCACCGGGCCGGTCGCAACCGCAGCGGCCGCGCAATTCGAGGCGGATTGGCAGGGTTCGGGTGGCGCGCCGGCGAGGCCGCTGGCGCACGCCGCGACACCGATCGGCCCGATGGCGGGCGCGCAGCCGGGGCGCGCTCAATTCCTGCCGAGCGGTCCGGATCAGGCCGAGGATACCTTGCAGGCGCTCCTGCTCGACGCCTGTTTTCGTGTCGAACGGCGCGTGCTCGCGGTCACGCCCTATTTTGTTCCCGATTCGAGCCTGAGCCTCGCATTGCGCCTCGCCGCCAAGCGCGGCGTTCGGATCGATCTTTGCCTTCCCGCGACCTCGAATCACGTGCTCGCCGATTTTGCCCGGAGCCGCGCGTTGCGGGCGCTCGCGGGCGTCGGCGTGGGCGTCCACCTGCTGCCCACCATGCTGCATGCCAAGGGCATCGTGTTCGACGACTCACTCGCGGTCTGCGGATCGCCGAACCTCGATTCGCGCAGCCTGCTGCTGAACTATGAGACCGCCTTCGTGATGTACGGGTCCGCCGAGATCGCCTGGCTCGCCGACTGGATCGGCGCCCTCATCCAGGACTCGATGCCGTTCGTCGATCGCCGACCTTCGCTGCTGCGCGACGTGGCGGAGGGCTTGTTGCTCACCGTGGCCTACCAGCTTTGAGCGGTGCGTCGGACGAGGCCTACACGGGATTGCTGATTCCTCATCGCGCCGCGCATAGTATTCTCTGTCGGCCAATCCGAGGTTTTTTCCCTCATCGGCTCAGGTGACCCGTGGACTTCAAGGATTACTACAAAACCATGGGGCTTGCCCGCGGTGCGACCGAGGCCCAGATCAAGACCGCCTATCGCAAGCTCGCACGCAAGTATCATCCCGACGTCAGCAAGGAAAAAGACGCCGAAGCGCGGTTCAAGGACTTGGGCGAGGCCTATGAGGTGCTCAAGGATCCCGAGAAGCGTGCCGCCTATGATCAACTCGGGACGGGTCCCCGACCCGGTGAGAAGTTCAGGCCACCGCCGGATTTCGGCTCCGGTTTCGAGTTCGGCGGAGCGGGCGGTCGGAACTCCTCCTCGAGCGATTTTTTCGAATCCCTGTTTGGTCGCGGCGCGGCGCGCGGACCGCGTTTCGAGGCGGGACGGGGTGAGGACCATCATGCGCGAGTCTCGCTCGATCTCGAGGCGACGCTCACGGGCGGCGAGCGCTCGTTCACCTTGCTCGTGCCCTCGCTGGATGCTGAGGGGCACCTCGACACGAAGGAGCGGACGCTCAGTGTGCGCATACCCAAAGGCATTTTGGCGGGACAGACGATCCGTCTGGCGGGGCAGGGTTACCGCGGCACGGGCAAGGAGCCTGCCGGGGACCTCTACCTGGAGGTCGATTTCCAGCCGCACCGCTTATATCGTGTCGACGGACGGGATTTGTCCCTGGCACTGCCCGTGACGCCATGGGAGGCGAGCCTCGGCGCGAGCGTGCCGATCCCCACGCCGGCGGGCAGCGTCCAACTCAAGATTCCGCCGGGCGCACGCGGCGGCTCCAGACTTCGCCTCAAGGGCCGGGGCATTCCCGCGGATCCCCCGGGCGACCTGTACGCCGTGTTGGAGATCGTCCTGCCGCCGGCCGACGATGAAAAAGCACGTGCCGCTTATCTCGCCTTCGCCGCGGCATTGCCCTTCGATCCACGTAAAAATTTGGGAGCCTAGCGCCGCATGAGCATCACCGATCCGCCCCTCGCGGGCGAAATTCTCGAGCATGGCAATCCGTTCACCGAGCACGAACTATGCCGCTTGTGCATGGTCGACCGCGACTGCATCCTTGCGCTCGTCGAGGAAGGCATTGTGGTCGCCGAACGCGACGCGGACGGCAATTGGCGCTTTTCCGGCGGCACGGTCCGTCGCGTCCGCGCCGCGCTGCGGCTGCACCGCGACCTGGAGATCAATTTCGCCGGGGTCGCACTCGCGCTCGAATTGATGGAGGAACTCGATCGCTTGCGCCGCGCGCTCGATGCGGCGACACCGCGGTCATGACAGCCGACCCGTCGGACGCCTTCATCTTCTTCGGTGCAACCGGGGATCTGGCGTACAAGAAGATCTTTCCGGCGCTGCACGCGATGATACGGCGCGACGGCTTGAACATTCCGATCGTTGGGGTGGCCCGGGCCGGCTGGAATCTCGAGAAGCTGCGCGAGCGGGCGCGCGCGAGCATCGAGGAGAGCGGCGGGTTCGATGCGCCGACGTTCGAGAAGTTGGCGTCCCTCTTGGCCTATGTGGACGGCGACTACCGGGAGCCTCAAACCTACGTGAAACTGCGGGCGGCGCTCGACCGGTCACGCCGGCCCATTCATTATCTGGCGATTCCCCCCAGCATGTTCGCGGACGTGGTCCAGGGGCTTTCGCAGTCGGGCACGTCCGAGAACGCCAGGCTCATCGTCGAAAAGCCGTTCGGCCGGGACCTCGAGTCGGCTCAGGCGCTCGATCGCACGCTGCATGCCGTGTTCCCCGAGAGCGCCATCTTTCGCATCGATCACTACCTCGGCAAGGAAGCCGTGCAGAACCTTCTGTACTTCCGCTTCGGCAATACGTTTCTCGAGCCGATTTGGAACCGCCAATACGTGCGCGACGTGCAGATCACGATGGCCGAGCGCTTCGGTGTCGAGGGCCGCGGCGCCTTTTACGACGAGGTCGGCGCGGTTCGCGACGTGGTCCAGAATCATTTGCTGCAGGTCGTCGCCCTGCTCGCGATGGATGCGCCGACGGGGCAGGATCCGCAAGCGATGCAGAACGAGAAATTGCGGCTGTTCCGTGCGATCCGTCCGCTCACGCCGGCTGACGTCGTGCGCGGACAGTTCCGGGGATACCGGACGGAACGCGGCGTTGCCGCGGACTCGAACGTCGAGACGTTTGCGGCGCTGCGCCTCGCGATCGACACGTGGCGCTGGGCGGACGTGCCGTTCTACGTGCGCGCCGGCAAGTGCCTGCCGCTCACGGCGACCGAGGTCATCGTGAACTTGACGGCGCCGCCACTGTCCGTCTTTGGGGACGATGTGGGCTCGAGGCGCAATTATTTTCGGTTCCGACTGAGTCCGGAAGTCGTCATCGGCGCCGGCGCCTCGGTCAAGAAAATCGGCGAGGAAATGCAGGGCGAATCGGTCGAGCTGATCGCACGCCATGAGTCGCGGGTCGAAAAATCGCCCTACGAGCGCCTGCTCGGCAATGCGATTCACGGCGACACGACGCTGTTCACGCGGGATGATACGGTCGAAGCCGCGTGGCGCATCGTCGATCCGATTCTGAGCGGCGCCCTACCCGTGATCGAGTACGAGCCGGGGTCGTGGGGACCGACCGAGAGCGGGCGCATTCTCACGGGCGGTGAGGCTTGGCACGATCCGAAGCCGGAGGCCGCGCCACCGGCGCCTGCGCCGGCAGCGGCGCCAGCACCGACATCGGCGGCGCCGGCAAAGGCTCCTGCGCGATGAGCGACAACGGGCTCGTATTTCTGCTGGACGTCGACAATACGCTGCTCGACAACGACCGATTTGCCGCAGATCTGAGCGGGCGGCTGACATCGGCCTTCGGGCCGGCCGAACGCGACCGCTATTGGGATCTGTTCGCGCGACTGCGCGACGAACTGGGGCGCGCGGATTACCTTGCGGCCCTGCAGGCGTTCCGCATCGGCCTCGACGATCAGCCCGCCCTGCTCCGCATGTCGGAATTCCTCCTCGACTATCCCTTCGAGAACCTGCTGTACGCCGACGCGCTCGAGTCGGTTGCCCATCTCGCGACGCTGGGCACGCCGGTGGTGCTGTCGGACGGCGACATCGTGTTTCAACCCCGCAAGGTCCAGCATGCCGGCATTTGGGCCGCCGTCGAAGGACGTGTGCTGATCTACCTGCACAAAGAACGATCGATCGCGGCGATGCAGAACCGCTTTCCGGCGGCGCATTACGTGATGGTCGACGACAAGCCGAACCTGCTGGCCGCAATGAAGCGCGTGTTGGGAGCACGACTCACCACCGTCTGGGTGCGCCAGGGACACTACGCACTGGCGGCAGCGACGGATTCGATCGAACTTCGGCCTGACCGGACCATCGAGCGCATCGGCGCCCTGCGCGAACTCTCGCGCCATCACTTCGAGGAGACACCATGAACGACCCGACGACACCGCGCGGCAAGGCTCCCTCCACCGCACAGCTGCATGGCCTCGGCCAAAGCCTGTGGCTCGACAACATCACGCGCAAGCTGCTCGACAGCGGCACGTTGCAGCGCTATATCGAGGACTTCGCGGTCACTGGACTGACCTCGAATCCGACGATTTTCGACGCCGCGATCGGCAAGACCCCCGACTACGATGCCGGAATTCGATCGAAGGCGGCCACGGGGGCGCGCGGCGAGGCCTTGTTCGTCGAACTCGCCCTCGAGGACCTGCGGCGTGCTGCGGATCTGTTCCTGCCGATATTCGGCGCCACGAACGGCAGCGACGGCTGGGTCTCCATGGAGGTCTCCCCGCTGCTCGCGAACGACACCAATGCCACCCTGAGTGCTGCGACGACCATCCACCGGGCTGCCGATCGGGCGAATCTATACGTCAAGATCCCCGGAACGCCCGCGGGCTTGGGCGCGATCGAAGGGGCCATTTTCGCGGGCATTCCCATCAACGTGACGCTGCTGTTCTCGCGCGAGCAATATATCGCGGCCGCGGAGGCTTACCTGCGCGGCATCGAGCGACGCCTCGCCGCCGGCTTGAGTCCGCGCGTTTCCTCGGTCGCATCGATTTTCGTCAGTCGCTGGGATGTCGCGATCGCCGGACTCGCGCTGCCGGACGGGCTGCGCAATCGCCTCGGGCTTGCGATCGGCGGGCGCACCTATGCCGCGTATCGGAACCTCCTCGCTTCGCCGCGCTGGCGCAAGCTTGCGGCTGCCGGAGCTGACCCTCAGAGGCTGCTCTGGGCGAGCACGGGCACCAAGGATCCGGCCGTGAGCCCGAACCTCTATGTCGAAGGCCTCGCCGCTCCCGACACGGTCAATACGATGCCGGAGAAGACCTTGCTCGCATTCGCAGCCACCGGCAATCCGGCCCGGATTCTGGCGCCGGACGGCGGCGACTGCGAGACCGTGCTCGAGAAATTCTCAGCAGCCGGCGTTGATATCGACGCGCTTGCCCTTAAACTGCAGGTGGAAGGCGCCGAGTCCTTCGTCAAATCCTGGCAGGAACTCATGCAAGTCATTGCCTCGAAAAGTTCTGTATTGGCGGCATCTTGAGTACGTCCCTGAGTCCCCTCGCCGGGAAACCGGCGCCGCTCGATATTCTCGTCGACGTGCCGCGGCTGGTCACCGCCTATTACGCGCTGCGCCCCGATCCCTCGGTGCGCGAACAACGTGTGAGCTTCGGCACTTCCGGCCATCGCGGATCGTCGTTCGATGCGACCTTCAACGAGGCCCATGTGCTCGCGATCACCCAGGCGATTTGCGTTTGGCGCAAGCAGCATACGATCGATGGTCCGCTGTTTCTCGGTTTCGACACCCATGCGCTGTCGGCTCCGGCGTTCGCGACCGCGCTCGAGGTGCTCGCGGGCAACGGCGTCGTCGTCATGATCGCCGCGGGCGATGAATACACGCCGACGCCCGCGATCTCGCATGCGATCCTGAACTACAACCGCGACCGCCAGGCGGGGCTCGCCGACGGCATCGTGATCACACCCTCGCACAACCCGCCCGATAGCGGCGGCTTCAAGTACAACCCCCCGAACGGCGGACCGGCCGACACGGCGATCACCGGCTGGATCGAGGCGCACGCGAACGAGGCGCTGGAAAAGGGGCTGGGCGAGGTGCTGCGCATCGGCTACGCCGCAGCCCGGCGCGCGGATACGACGCACTCCTACGATTATATCGGCACGTATATCGCCGAACTCGGTGAGATCATCGACATGGCGGCGATCCGCGGCTCCAAGCTGCGCCTCGGCGTCGATCCGCTCGGCGGCGCCGGCGTGCATTATTGGGGGCGCATCGCGGATGCGTACCGGCTGAACCTCGACGTGGTCAGCGTCGACGTGGATCCGACTTTTCGCTTCATGAGCGTCGATTGGGACGGTCGCATCCGGATGGACCCCTCCTCGCCCTACGCGATGCAGCGCCTCATCGGACTTCAGGGCCGTTATGACGTCGCCTTCGCCTGCGACACCGACCACGACCGGCACGGTATCGTGGCCGCGTCCACCGGACTCCTGCCCCCCAACCAATATCTTTCGGTGGCGATCGATTATCTCTTTCAACACCGCGGCGCGTGGCGGCCGAAAACCGGCGTCGGCAAGACGCTGGTGAGTACCGCGATGATCGACCGGGTTGCGGCGCGCTGTGCGCGTCCGCTCTACGAGGTGCCGGTCGGATTCAAGTGGTTCGTGGAAGGCTTGCTCGACGGTTCACTGGGGTTCGGCGGCGAGGAGAGCGCGGGCGCGTCCTTCAGCCGCATCGATGGACGAGTCTGGACGACCGACAAGGACGGACTCGTGCCCGCACTGCTCTCGGCGGAGATCGCGGCCCGCACGGGACGCGACCCCGGGGAACGCTATCGGGCCCTCACCGCGGAATTCGGCGCCGTGTTCGCCGACCGCGTCGAGGCGGCTGCGACTCCGGCGCAAAAGCGCAAGCTCGCGAAGCTCGCGCCCGAGCAACTATCGATCGGCGAACTCGCGGGCGAGAAGATCACCTCGGTGCTCGATCGAGCCCCGGGCAACGGCGCCCCCATCGGCGGCATCAAGGTGAATTCGGCGGGCGGTTGGTTCGCGGCACGTCCGTCGGGCACCGAGGATATCTACAAGATCTACGGCGAGAGCTTCCGCGACGCCGAGCACTTGCAGCGCATTTTCCGCGAGGCCCAGGCGATCGTGGATACCGCCATCGCCGGGGCTTGATGAAACACGAACGGGCGGCAGTGCCGCCCGCGCTCGATACGCCGCCCGCGCTCCATGCACCGCCCGCCGACGACGCCATCCCCGCGTTGAGCGCAGCGGCACTGCGGCTGGTACCCTGGCTGGTCGCGGTCGCCTTCTTCATGGAGGCGCTCGATACGACGATATTGAACACGGCCGTGCCCACGATCGCCGCCGCGCTCGAGGTACCCCCGCTCAGCATGAAGGCCGTGCTCGCCTCGTACACACTGAGCCTCGCGGTATTCATTCCGATCAGCGGTTGGACGGCCAATCGCTTCGGCACGCGCCGCGTATTCGCCGCCGCGATCGGTACGTTCACCGCGGGATCCTTCCTCTGCGGTCTTTCGAGCAACATCCATCTGCTCGTGGCGTTCCGGGTGCTGCAGGGTCTCGGGGGAGCGATGATGCTGCCCGTCGGGCGCCTCACGATGGTGCGCAGTTTCCCGAAATCCCAGTTGATACGCGCCATGGCCTTCGTCGCGATTCCGGGACTCGTCGGACCGATGTTGGGGCCCGTGATCGGCGGCATCATCATCGGCTACGTGCACTGGAGCGTCATCTTCTTCGTGAACGTGCCGATCGGGATCGTCGGATTGTGGATGGTGTACCGTCACCTCCCGGATTTTCGCGAGGAGGTCCATCTGCCGCTCGATTTCGTCGGCTTCGTGCTGTTCGGCTCAGGGGTTGCGCTGCTCTCCTACGTGCTGGAAGTCTTCGGCGATCACGCGCTCAGCGTCCGCGAGATCACCGGCCTGCTCGCGATCGCCGCGGCTCTGCTCGCCGCCTATGCCGTCAATACGTCGCGCACGCAGCATCCGCTGCTGCGCCTCGGTCTGCTCGGCATCCGCACGTTCCGCACGTCGGTGCTCGGCAGTTTTCTGACGCGGCTCGGACTCGGGGGCATGCCGTTCCTGCTGCCGCTGCTCTACCAGATCGGCTTCGGCTACACGCCGATCGAATCGGGCCTCTTGATCATGCCGCAGGCGGTGGCGGCGATGAGCTTGAAACTCTCGATGCCGCGTCTGCTGCGTGCATTCGGATACCGGCGCGTCTTGATCGTCAACACGCTCGGCATCGGCGGGATGATCCTGCTGTTTTGCACCCTGCAGATCACGACGCCGATCTGGGTGCTCGTGCCGATGTTGTTTCTGTTCGGATTTCTGCAGTCCCTGCAGTACACGAGCATGAACACGCTGGCCTATTCGGACATCGACGAAGAGCAGGCGAGCTATGCGAGTACGCTCGCCAGCACGATGCAGCAGATGTCGCTGAGCTTTGCGGTCGCTGCGGCCTCACTCGCGACCGAAATGTTCGTGCCGGTCGGGCGCAGCGCGAATGCGCAGCAGATGATTCACGGGCTGCACCTCGCGTTCCTATTGCTGGGAGGCTGGACGATCCTCTCGACACTCACGTTCACGGCACTCGAGGAGCGCGACGGCGAGGCGGTGAGCCGCCATCGTGTCACTCGGCCTTGATCGCGTGTCCGCCGAATTGATTGCGCATTGCGGCGAGCAGTTTGTCGGAGAAGGAATCCTTGTCGCGCGAGCGGAGGCGCTCGAGCAGCGAGGCCGTGATCACGATCGCGGGCACCCCGAGTTCTATCGCTTCGGCCACCGTCCAGCGGCCTTCGCCCGAATCGGCGACGAAGGGCGCGATGCCGTGCAGAGTCGGATTCTTCTCGAGCGCGTTCGCGGTCAGATCGAGCAGCCACGAGCGCACGACGCTGCCGTAGCGCCAGATCTCGGCGATCTTGTGCAGGTCGAGTTCGAACTCCTGCTTGTGCTGCAGGATCGAAAACCCTTCGGCGTACGCCTGCATGAGCCCGTATTCGATGCCGTTGTGGATCATCTTCGTATAGTGTCCCGATCCCACGGGGCCGACATGCCCCCAACCGCGGTCAGCGCCCGGCGCGAGCGTCGCGAAAATCGGCCGGTGCCTCTCGACGGTCGGTCCGTCGCCGCCGATCATGAGGCTGTAGCCTTCTTCGAGGCCCCAGACTCCGCCGCTCGTACCGCAGTCGATAAAGCCGATCCCGTGGGGCGCGAGCGCCGCGGCGCGCCGTTGGCTGTCGCGGTAATTCGAATTGCCGCCGTCGATGATCGTATCGCCCGCCGCCAGCAGCGGCTGCAGCACGTTCACGGTCGAGTCCGTGACCTCACCCGCGGGCACCATGATCCAGACGGTGCGCGGGGCATCGAGCGCCGACACCGCGGCCGCCAACGTGGCGGCGGTATGCGCGCCCTTTTCCTCGAGCGCCGCACGTGCCGCATCGGCCGGATCGTAGCCGACGACACGATGGCCCCCACGCAAGAGACGTTGCGCCATATTCGCGCCCATCTTCCCCAATCCAACCATGGCGAGTTGCATAAGCGGTCGACCCGATGTGACGCGAGCTTCGCGATGGGTTCGAGTATACGACCCGGAGCGGTCCAGGTTAAGTGCGCCTTGCGGCGTCACGCGGATGCGCGCTCGAAACCCCTTCGCGGCATGACGATGACGGCGGGACTTCCGACCGCCGCGAAGCGGCCCGTGAACTGCAACCCCCCCGTGGCGGCATTGACCTTGAACGACGTGATCGAGTCGCCTTTCTGATTGCAGGCGTACAGATACGATCCGCTCGGATCGAATGCGATGCTGCGCGGATAGTCCCCATGGACCCATACATCTGCGAGCCAATGCAGGCGGCCGTCGGCAGCGATCGCGAAACTCGCGATCGCGTCGTGCAGGCGGTTTGCCGCGTATAAATACCTCCCATCGGCTCCGATCAAGATCTCGGAGGCGAGGTTGCTGCCGGCAAACCGGGGCGGAAGCGTCGCGATCGATTGCTGGAAGCGCATGGCGCCCCGCGCGCCGTCATAGGCATAGACCGCGATCACGGCATCGTGCTCGTAGAGATTGTAAAAAGTTCTTCCGTTGGGATGAAACACGAAGTGCCGCGGCGCGGAACCCGCCGGTGCGGCGAGTACCGGAACGTCGGCCGGCAGCAGCCGGCCGGCGTGCACATCGAAGCGCCAGACGAGCGTGAGATCGAGGCCCGCGTCATTCGCAATCACGAACGTTCCCGAGGGATCGGCGGCCACCATGTGGATGTGGGGTCCCTCGTGATCGCTGACGGCGAACTGGCCCGGCGGATCATCGGCAGAGTGCGCCACGTGGCGCGAGCCGACGCTGGGCCTGACATCGCTCGCCTCGCCCAGGGCGCCGTCGGCGGCAACCGGAAACACGGCGACGTTGCCGCCGCCGTAATTGGCGACGAACACGAAGCGTCCGGATGGATGGACGCTCACGTGCGCCGGAGTCGCGCCGTGCGAGTCGATGATCCCGATCCGCGTCAAACGGCTGCTCTCGGGATCGATCGCGTAGCTTGCGACCGCTCCGCCGCGTGCGCCGAGATAGTGGTCGATCTCGCTGACCGCGTAGAGCCGCGATTGGTCCGGGCTCAGCGCGAGCCAGCTCGGATTCTCGATATCGCCTTCCACTTGGAACTGGACCAGTGTTCCGTTCGCGGGATCGACGCGAAATGCATAGATGCCGCCGCCGTTCGGTGTGTAGGTGCCTACGTAGGCGACGCCCTGCGCTTTGGGGGTCGCCGCGGTGGGTTCGGCGGGAAGCGCGGGGCCGGCGAGGACGGCACCCGTGAGTTTGAGGAGATCGCGGCGTTTCAAGGGGTCCCAGGGGATCGATGGTCGCGCGTCGCGGCGACCGCTACGCAGGTCTCAATAATAGAGCAAAGAGACGTCCGAACCGTCATTTCGGCGGCCGATTTGCTAGCATGACCCGGATGACAGGCGACCTCAACCAGCAAGGCTTTCGTCCCTTGATCGTCGGGATCGGCGGCACGACCCGTTCGGGATCGACCTCCGAGCGAGCGCTGCAGTTCGCGCTCGGCAAGGCACGCGAATTGGGCGCCGACACCGAACTGCTCGCGGGACCGGAGATCGTGCTGCCGATCTACGCGCCGGAAACGCCCGAACGCAATGCGACGGCGCAGCACTTCGTGGCCGTGCTGCGCCGGGCCCACGGGATCATCGTGGCCTCACCCGGGTACCACGGCTCCCTGTCGGGCTTGATCAAGAATGCGCTCGACTATGCCGAGGACATGCGCAACGATCGACTGCCGTATTTCGAAGGGCGGGCCGTCGGCTTGATCGCCTGTGCGTTCGGTTGGCAGGCGACGGGCACCACATTGAGCGCATTGCGTTCGATCGTGCATGCCTTGCGAGGGTGGCCGACGCCGCTGGGCGTGGCGATCAATACGAGCGACAGCGGCTTCGACAAGGACAACATCGGGGCAAGTGCCGCGACCGGCGGTCAACTGACGATCCTCGCGAGGCAGGTCGTGCAGTTCGCGCAGCAGCGCGCTGCTTGGGAATCCGGTGCCTAACGGTCTGGTGGCAGGCCGGTAGACCGCGTTGGCGGGTAGAATCCGCGTCGGAGGCTAAACCGCGTCGGAGGCTAAACCGCGTCGGCGGGTTTGTTCAGCTCGCCTGCGGCCGCGGCAATCGGTTCGCCGGCTTCGGCGGGCGCATTCGGTAGCGCCGCCGCGCGCCGCTGCTGCTTTGCGTCCTGGCGCGCCTTGCGAGCGCTCTCTTTTTGTTTCTTCGCGTGTCGGTAATTCGGCTTGGCCAAGGGCATCTCCTGAATTTGCTCGTTCTTGAGCCGAGATCTTACTCCGGCTGGACTGAAACGCGAACGGATAAACGATGCCGGCCGCCGCCCCGGATGACTCCACGCAGGGGCGACACGTCGCCGAAATCGCGACCCCAAGCGACGGTGATGTGATCGGTGGATACGGCGCAATCGTTGGTCGGATCGAGGTCGACCCAGCCGAAGGGCGGGCAGAACACCGAGACCCAGGCATGCGACGCGTCGGCGCCCACCAGATCGGCTTCGACCGGGCCGGCGTCGAGCGAACCGGCTGCGACGATCGCGTCGGCCGCGTCTGCCTTCGGCAAGGGCACGGTGCGCAGGTAGCCGCTCACGTAGCGAGCCGCCAACCCGCGCGAGCGCAGGCAGGCGAGCATGATGTGGGCAAAGTCCTGGCAGACGCCGCGCCTTGCCGCGAACGCGTCCAACACCGAGGTCTGCGTGTCGGTAGTCCCGGGCGCATAGGTGAAATCGCGATTCATTTTGTGCATCAGCGCAAGCGCCGCGCTCAGGATCGGCCGGCCTGGCTCGAAACAGTCGGCACCGTAATCCGTGAAGCCGTGCTTGATGCGCACGTGACCCGACTCCATGCGGAACCGGCTCGCCTCGAGTACCTCGGCCGACGCCTGATTGGCCGGGTATTCGAGCGCCTGTCGCACCTGCTCCCAGGTGAGGGCGGCATCGGACGCCATCGGTGGCGGGGCGCGCACCTCGACGTCGACCCGCGCAAGGACCTCGAGCCGGTCGTGCGGGCGATCGTATTCGAGGCGCGTGACCGGGTTGCCGAAGGCGTCGACGTCGTCGCGCCGTGAGCTCGGGCTGGGAAGAAGTTCGAGGGAATGCCTATGCGTCGTCTGGTTCGGCGCGACCCGAGGCTCGAGGTGCAGCAGCTGGTGCGAATGCGCCACCTCCCCTCCATAGGAATACACGGTCTCGTGCCGGACGCGATAGCGGCGCGTCGTGCTCACGCCGCCACGACGCGCAAGGTCGAATCGATCAGCGAAAAGTGTTTGAGGGAAAGCCGATCGGACAGGATGCCGGCCGCCGTCGCAAGATTCGCGAGCTGGTGTGCGAGCGCAAGCCGCGCACGCTCGGCCCGGGCGCTTGCGCCGTCGAAGGCCGCGAGCTGCATCTCGGCGACGATGGCGACGACGTCGCTGAGTGCGCTGTCGGGCGTTCCGCCGAGCGACGCGGCGATGCGCAGCAGCGAATGCTCGATTTCCTGCCACTGGAACGCGAGCGCACGCGGATTGCTGTGGTCGAACACCAGCAAATCGATCGTCGACTCGAGCTGTGGCGAAGCGAGATACCGTGTGCGATAGGTGATCGTGCTGTCACCGATGTCGAGCAGCCATTCGAGTTCGGCCTGCCCCGGGATGGCTCCGGAGTCCAATCGCTCCCCGAGCAACTCAGCGAGAAATTGCAGGCGCTCGAGACGGCGCCCGAGCATCATCAAGCGCCAGCCATCGTCCTGCGTCATGTCGTCGAGCGCGAATCCGGCGAGGGCCGCAAGCGATAGGAGCATCCGATCCAAAATCTCGCGCACATCGACGCGCTTCACCGCGCCATCCTGAAACTCGCGCTGCAGGACGCCGACGGCGCGCCAATTCTCGGCCGAAAGACGGCTGCGCGCCTGCGAAGCGCACCAGACGAGGCGCTGCAAATCGGCGGGCAGCCCGAGCGGATTGGCTTCGCCCAAAGGCTCCTCCCCGTTCGAGCCCAGCACGCCGAAATGGCGGCAGGCGGCGAGCGCCTGCGGCCAGGTCGAGGCATTGCCGCGGCAGGCGAGGCTCGCCCGCAGGAGGCGCGCCTTGCCCTCGCAGCGCTCGGTGTAGCGGCCGAGCCAGAATAGACTCTCGGCGAGCGAGGACGGCAACTCGTCGTGGCGGATCTGGCTGCGTGACCGGCCCACGGCGACCCGCTGATCCTCCGCTTGTTTCAGTTCGGCGCCGGGTTCGCGATCGGGCGCGAGCACCCACACGTCCTTGCTGCCGCCGCCGCGCTGCATCGAAACGACGTCGACGGCGCCATCGCCCGCGATGCGGGCGAGTCCGCCCGGCATCACACGATAGCCGCCCTCCGTCGGAATGGCATAGACGCGGATGCCGAGAGCGCGGGCTGTGAATTCCTCGCCGGCGGCCGGCCGCCCGGCATTGGCGCGCCAGACCGGCGCCTGCGAGAAGGTGAGGCGCTCCTGAGCGACGTAGGCGTGCGGCCGGCGCCGGATGCGCTCGACGAGGCGCAGGCGCGCCGCGGGCGCCATGTCGCGGGCGAAAACCGCTTCGAAGCGTTGATTCGGATAGGTCGGTTTGATCACCAGAGCGGCGATGTTGCGCACCACGTATTCGAGCGCCGCCGGCTCGCCGCACCACCAGGTCGCGACCGACGGCAGGCGCAATTTTTCGCCGAACAAGCGTTCGGATACCGCCGGCATGAAACCCATCCATGCCGCCGATTCGAGCACGCCGCTGCCGAGCGCATTGGCCATGAGCACGCGACCGGCGCGCACGACGCCGATCAAGCCGGGTACACCGAGGGCCGAATCACCGCGCAGTTCGACCGGGTCGCAAAAGTCATCGTCGAGCCGCCGAAGCACCGCATGCACGCGCCGCAGGCCGCCGAGAGTCTTGAGGAACAGCGTATCGCCGCGCACGGTCAGATCGTGGCCCTCGACGAGGGGCAGGCCGAGCTGACGCGCGAGATAAGCGTGTTCGAAATAGGTTTCGTTGAAGGAGCCCGGGGTGAGCACGACCGCGAGCGGCGGTTCCGCGTCGGTGGCATGCGCGAGCAAATGTTCGCGCAGGGCAAGAAAGAACCCCCCGAGGGAGCGTACGCCCAAGTCCGCGACGAGATCCGGAAAGACTCGGGTCACGATCTGGCGGTTCTCGAGCGCGTACCCTTGCCCGGACGGCGTCTGCGTCCGGTCGGCGAGCGCCCACCAGCGGCCGTCGGGGGAGCGGGAAATATCGACCGCGTAGATGTGCAACCAGCGATTTCCGGCCGGATTCGAGCCGTGGCACGGCCAGAGAAAGTTCGGATGTCCGAACGGCAATTCCGGCGGTACGAAGCCCTCGGCGAGCAGGCGCTGGGGACCGTACAGGTCGGCGAGCAGGGCATCCAAGAGGCGCGCTCGTTGCGCGACCCCGAGCTCGATCTCGCGCCATTCGGCCGCCGTCAGCAGCAAAGGCAAAGGGTCGAGCACCCACGGCCGATCGCGCCCCTGAGGATCGGCGTACACGTTGTAAGTGACGCCGTTTTCCACGATGAGCCGGCGCGCAAGCTCTGCGCCGCGGCGCACCGCCTCGGCGCCGTCCGCGGCGAGACGCTCGATGAGCGGGCGCCAGTGCGGACGGACGCCGCCGGCGCCGTCGAGCAATTCATCGTAGCGCCGTTGGTCGCTCAGGTACGCAAATCCAGTGTGAAGGGGAACTCCGCGTCGATCGGCTCCGCGGCCACCGCAAATTTGCCCGGCGTATGCCCCATGCGCGAGAAGCGCGCCAGACGCCGGCTCTCCGCTTCGAAGGAATTGACGGGGAATATCTCGTGACTGAGGCCGCCGGGATTGGTCACGTGGTATTCACAACCGCCGAGGGAGCGCTGCATCCAGGTGTCGAACAGATCGAAGGTCAGGGGCGCGTGCACGCCGATCGTCGGATGCAGGGCGTTCGGCGGCTGCCAGGCGCGATAGCGCACCGCGCCTACGAATTCACCGACCCGACCCGTCGGTCGCAGGGGCACGCGCCGGCCGTTGCAGGTCACGGCATAACGGTTCGGCGCGAGTCCCGTCGCCTTGACCTGCAGGCGCTCGACGGACGAGTCCACGTAACGCACCGTGCCGCCGGGCGTCCCCTGTTCGCCCATGACGTGCCAGGGCTCGAGTGCGTGCCTGATTTCGAGTTCCACGCCGCGCACCGCGAACTCGCCATGCTTGGGAAAGCGGAACTCGAAATGCGGCGCGAACCAGGCGGGGTCGAGTGCGTAGCCGGCGGCATGCGTCTCGGCGATCACGTCGTCGAAATCCGCCTGCACGAAATACGGCAGCATGAACCGATCGTGCAATTCCGTACCCCAGCGCGCGAGACCCGCCTCATACGGCGTGCGCCAGAAGCGCGCCGTGAGCGCGCGCAGCAGCAGTTGCTGGGTGAGGCTCATGCGCGCGTGCGGCGGCATCTCGAAAGCGCGCAGCTCGAGCAGCCCGAGCCTGCCCGTCGCACCG
>Ga0302320_10001790_pt1 | contig 51406 bp, 38 predicted proteins | sample Bog_T0_3_FD_202130 | JGI IMG/M metagenome (GOLD analysis project Ga0302320, IMG submission 202130) | Peat permafrost microbial communities from Stordalen Mire near Abisko, Sweden - Bog_T0_3 | ecosystem: Environmental > Terrestrial > Soil > Wetlands > Peat | place: Sweden: Abisko, Stordalen Mire... | reverse complement strand
CCACAGGAAAATTTGCCGCCGGCCACGCCGGCTACCGGCCGATCAGGCCTCCCGACCACAAACTCATGCGCACTTGCAGGGTCAACTTCCATGAGCAGAAGTGGGTCCGTTTCCGTGAGCGCCGGCAGGCGAGCGCACGGCAAGGACTGCGTCGATACGTCACTGCGGCAAGAACCCTCGGTCGGTGAGGAGATATTCGCGCCAGGTGGCGCGACGGCCGGACCGGATCTGGAAGTTGATCAGCGCATTGTAAAACGCGATCAAAAAGAACAGCGCGCAGAAGGGCAGGAAATCTACCGCCAGCATGACCCGCGACAGTGACAGGGGTGTGTTCAATGCCGCATGCACCCAGCCGATCAGGAACAGGCAGGCCAGGGCGAAGGTCCCGTAGGCGATGCGGGCAGTCTGCCGCCGACGCTCCTCGAGGCGCCGCACCAAAGCGTCCTCGGTCATCCCCTGAGAGAACGCCGTGGCTCGCAGGTCCAGAGTGCGATCCTCATCGACGAAAACCCGTTCCCTGGCGGACGTGTCCGACCGTGACACGTGCACCAGGTCGTTGATCAACGTGGCACCACGTCGGATCGACGTCACGCCAGCCCAGTCCGAGCCTCCGCCCAACAGCCAGCGTGCGCCGCGAAGCGTTTTGCGGAACACGCCTCGCCGTCGCTTTGGCGGCTCGGGAGAGGGGCTGCCGGAGGAGAGGGGGATGGGGCCGTCCATGGCTCAGCTCCCCGCACTGGCGAGGAGATCGGGCACGCTCGTCGGTAGGCCGTCGATCCGGCCCTCGGTGCCGTCGGTCTTGCGCCAGACGAAGGTTGGCGTGCCCTTCACACCAATCGCCTGCGCAACCTCCATGTTGACCTGCAGGCGGGCCTTGGCGTCCGGCGACGCGGGGCCGGTTACGTCGCGCGCCTGCCACGCCGTCACGATCTGGTCCGCCGGTTTACTCAGCAGGGCCAGCGCCGCCTGCGTGCTGGCGCCGTTGTCCTCGTAGTCGAGCACCGAAAGCGGCACGACCGCGAGCTGCACCCGGCCTGCATCGACGAACGGCTTCAGCATCTGCAGTGCGCGGATCGAGTAGATGCACTGAGGATCGATCAGCATGTAGATCCGCGGAGCGGTGTCCTTGCCCACGATGCCGAACGCCGTCTTTTGCACCAGCGGCAGCGCGCTGACGGAGGTGGCCCCTTTGCCGTCCGTCACCTCGACTGTCGGCACCGCGCCGGGGACGTTTGCGACCTGCTCGCGCGTGACGTCCTTGCCGGCCGCATCGTACAGAATGCCAGGGATCAGCTGCTGCCCGTCCGGCGTCGCATAGAACACCTGGAAGTGCGCGCCGCTGCGAACGAAGTAGCCTTTGAAACCGTGCGACGTCCCGAGATCGGTGACACCCTGTCCGGCGATTTTCGCGATTTCTGCAGGCGACAGTTCCACTGGCGGTCCCGACACAGCGGCCGACCCGTCAGGGAGCACCTCGAAGACCATGAACTGATCGCCAGTCTGCGCCGCGACGCGGTGTAGCCCGTGGGACTCGCCGAGGTCGACGAGTTTGGCGCCAGACGCCTCGACGTGGCGCAGGAAAGGTAGGCTGGATAGGGCGAGAGGTGCTGACCCGGCTGGGCCGATGGGACGTGCCTGTGGGGCGGCAGGAGACGGGGCGGCTCGAGGAGGTTCGGTTGCACCAGGAGCGGCGATTGTGACGACTGGTGGCTTTGGGGATGGCAGCGCGCACAGGGGCGGAGCCGCTTGTGCTGACAGGCAGGTGTTTGTGAGTATCGCAGCGAACAGAAGGATGCAGCGCATATTCGGGTCTCCCGTGACGAGAGACCAAGATCACTCTCCAGCGTGCGAACGACGGGACCTCCCGAGCAGCCCTCCGAGATCCGGGCGAGTGAAAAGACCCGACCGCCAGGCAGTACGGGTTGATTTGTCGTTGCCGGTTTCAACGTAGCCGTTCAGGCCTTCCGACGACGGTAGAGAGAACAGCGCAGCCGCTTCATCAAGAATTGCCACTGCTAACTCGGCGACGCGCGTATCATCCGCCCCAAGGCTATCTTTAACCTGGCGAAAGCAGCGGGCTTTCATCCCAAATTCGGCGGATGTTCGTGCACGGGCACATTGGAGCTGCCTCAGAGACGAATTCAGGAGGGATCGTCGCTGATTCAGCCCAAGCCTGATACCAGCTGTCTGTTCGACATTGCCGCACGCGCCGCTTTGCAGGTTTTCCTGCTCGCTGAGAGCTTTCGCGACCTCCAAGCACGCCTGCAGAACGCCACCCGGTGCATCCCGGGCGCACGTCGATTGCTCAGCGATGAAGCGTCCGCTGGGCATGGCGGCTTCACTCCTTGCTCGGTCTCTCAAGCAACACCCTCCCGCTTGAAATTGGATGGATTGAACCATCGTCAACCGCCGATCGCCCTGCGCGCGAATACCTACTTGGTGAGACGGGTTTGCAAGAGCCGGGCTCGCCGCAAAACACGTCTAAATAAAGGCTCAATGTAACGAGCATGTTTGCAAGACTAGATGCAGTTACAGTCTGCAACTCTGTCGGCCCTGGTCTAACTAACCCTGGGCTTCCGAGATGCGTACTTTAGCGTGGATGACTCCCCGGTCAACGTTAAATTCTGTTTCGCACCGTTCCGGGAAGGTTACGTCGAGATGATTATGTCCGCGGGACTCTATGTTTATCGAGCGTTGGAGAGATGCCAGCTACTATTTACGGTCGTTTGACACTGCCCGCTTTATCGACCTCGCACGGACGACGTCAGGAACCCCGCATCTCGTTTGAGAACGCCATTTTTTACCAGGGACTTAGCGAGCTTCGCTCCATTCGAGACGCTTTGTCACAATAATTTCGCACGGCTGATTCACGATACTGTGAGCTTTCATCTGGGATTTTGTAATTCTAGAGATAGAATTCGATCCGTGGCGTAAAGTAGAGGTTGACCACAAGCAAGACGATTAAACGATTCATGAGAGATGGGTGCGTGTTTTCTTGCGAGTCAACATTGCCGCCTTGGTTTCTTTGTTGCAAATCGCCCCAAGGCAACGCTGCTGTTGAACGGTGGGACCATAGCGCATGGTCCACGTACACGACGCGACCGCAGCCTGCCACGCAGGGTAGCTCAAAGGCGGTGGATTTTGGGAGAGAAGCAAAGCCCCTCGGTCCCCCTCTACACCGCGTATCCGGCGGTGGGCGCGCCAGGGATGGAAGCCGTGGCTGAGACGCCACTTTACGGGCGGCTCGGGGCGAAGCCCGAGAGCCCGGTCCCGAAGGGGAGACGCCCGGTGTGTAAGGCCCAGCGACTCCTATACATTCCGCACATACTGGACAGTCGGGACAACTTGGGGTATCTATGACCCCGTAAATGACGAGGTAATCCCATGACTGCTGCACAGGCTCGCCGGCCGACGGCTCAGTCCGCTGCCAAGTTGGCCAGCCCCGCCGCCGCGGATTTGATCAGTATGTTCGCCCAACGCAATCCGAAGTCCAGCCGCGGCGATCTCGCCGAGGTCGGAAAACTGGTCGCGGAGTTCAGCGTGACGGCCGCAAATTTGTCGCCCGCCGCTCGCAAGCGTCTGATCGCCCGCAAGGAGCGGTTCAAAAAGCTCATCGTCGAAATTGCTGCCGAGCCTGAAGCGGCGGCCCAGCCGCTGAAGCTGGTGGCGATTGCCGCCGCTGAAGTCAGCCAAGGCGCGGGTCTGGGCCGCGTGCTGTCGCCAGAAGAAGGCAAGGCACGAATCGCCGAATACGCGACGCCAACCAAGGTTGAGGACTGGGCTGGTCCCCTCGCGGGGCCGACGGAATTGGAGCGAGACTTTGGTGTCGCCCGCTCAACCCTGCACACTTGGCAAAAGCAAGGTGCGGTCATCGGACTTCTCGTCGGCGTACGCAAACACGCCTTCCCGACGGAGCAATTTGTCGATGGGCGTCCCGTGACTGGCCTCGCTGCGATTGTTGCCGCCATCCGCGACCCGCGCGCTGCATGGCTATGGTTGCGCGAGCCCAATCCAGGATTCGCCGGCGTCACGCCGCTGACGCGCCTCAAGGCCGGTGCAACCGACAAGGTCGTTGAGATGGCCCGCTCGATTTTCGCCGACGCGTGATCCTCGATCCCAATGTCCTCGCCGATCTGGCCGTCGCAATCACGCCCAAGGCCTACGTGCGCGTCACGCCCATGGGGCACGCGGCCACGCCGCTCGGCGCCGGCTTCGGGGTCACGCGGTTCGCCAGCCCGACCAAAGCCTTCAAGGTCATCTACGTCGCGCAGGATCTGACGACAGCGATCGCTGAAACCCTCGTTCGCGACCGGTTTCAGGGCCGGGCGCTGCGCAAATTTCTTGATGTCGAAGCCGCGCTCTGGGGCATGACCGAAGTGAACGCCGGCGCCCCGTTGACGCTGATCGACCTTCGCACCACGGGCTTGGTGCGCCTGGGTGTTTCGACCGAAGCGGCTCGCGGCAAAGCGCAAGGTCAGGGGCGCAAGCTGAGTCAGGCGATCTATGAGCAAACCGACGCCCAGGGATTGATCTACAATTCCCGCCTGACGGGTGGCGCATGTATCTGCATATATGATCGCGCCCTGGCGGGCTTGGTCGCGACGCCGGTCATCGAGGTGACACTACTGGCGGGATTCGTCGATGCGCTGCGCGAACTGAACGTAACCCTGATCGCTACGCCCTAGGTGGGGTTACGCCTGTGGACGGCACCGGCTCTGTCACGTTCCGTATGGCGTGGCCGATGGTGTAATCGTCATAGTAGCGGTCGCTTGCGCCCGTAATTTTCAGCACAATGCGATGCAGGATTATCTTGAGGAGCTTAGTCTCCATGATAGTCGGGATGACGGAATCGATGTCGATTTCGCTTCCATGCGCTGCCTGGTTGCGCCGCATCCAAGCGGCAGCCTCAACTTGGCCGAGTGTGATGCCGATTTCGGCGAGCATCTTTTCCGACAGAACTCCCGGCGGCGTCTGGTTCAGGTTGGATGTCACCTTGTTGGTGAGGATGGTGCTCACGGCAGGCTCAAGCCCGGCTTCGGCTATGGCCTTCAGAAGTGCGTCCTTGAGAGCTTTCCATTTGGCTTTGTCGATGATGAGGGTTCTAGCCCGCAAAATTCATAACGGTTCGCTCCCCGCGGTTTCGTCGCTGCCCCGGGCAGCATGACGGATCGCGGCGCGCGTCTTCACCAGCCGGCGCTGAGCGCCGGTGGCGGGGGCTGATTGCGATGCTTGAGGTTGCGGTGAACGGGCGCGGTCGGGGCGACATTGCCCCGGGTTTCAGATGGCCAGGCGCGGTAGCCGTTCGAGGACGAGCCGCAGGATGGCCTGGTCCGGGCAGGCGCTGGGCAGGTGCAGCATGACCCTGGTCTTCCATTCGACGACGCGGGCGGCGATCTTCAGCAATCGCAGACGCAGCGTGTCGAACTGGGCGACGCGCCAGGACGATCGCGCTGGCATCAGCCGACGCAGCGACCACAGCAGCCAGTAGGCGCCGGTGTGCAGCATCAGGCGCAACTGGTTGGCGGCGGCGCTGCAGCACGAGGTGCGGTCTGCAGCCAGGTGGGTCTTCCAGGATTTGATATGGTTCTCGGCCTGGCCGCGCCGGCAATAGAGCTCCTCGTACAGCGTGCGGGCGTTGGCGCCGGTGATGTTGGTGACGACGAAACGAGTGTCGGTGCCCTGGGCGCTGGCCTCGACGCGGGCGATGATGCGCTCGACGCGGCTCCAGCTCGCGGCACCGTCGAAGAACTCCTTGTAGCGCCGCAGCTTGCTGTCCGCGGCGCGGCTGGCGTGGCGGACCGTTGTGCTGCTCTCCAGCGCGGCGACGCGGGCGCGCAGCGTGCTGCTGGTGGCTAAGCCGAGAATGAAATGCAGGCCCTGGGCGCGGCAGAAATCCAGCACCTCCGGCGCGCAGTAGTGACTGTCGGCGCGGAGCAGGATCTCGACGCGGGGCCAATGGCTGCGGATCTCACGCACCAGGCGTCGGAGAAATCCGCGGACCTCCCGTCCCGTCGGCCGGCGAGCGGGCCGCAGCATGGCGGCGACGGGGCGGCCCTCGCCGTCGAACACCACGATCGGCTGAAAGCCATATTCATCGTAGTAGGCGTTGAACAGCCGCATCTGCTGACCGCCGTGGACGGCGTCGAAGGTGTCGTCGATGTCGAGCGTGATGCGCCGCGGCACCTGGCGGAAGCTGGCGCAGTATTGCGCCACCATGGCCCGGCCCATGCGCAGCAGGTCGCGTGGCCGCGGCAGGTTTTCCAGCCGCGAGATGGTCGGCTGAGAACATAGCGCGGCGCCCTGCGGCAAATGGCCCAGCGCCAATTTGAAGGCCGGATCGTGCCGCAGGCTGGCGGCATCGTTACCGTCCTCGTATCCGGCGGCGATCATCAGCATGCGGAAGCGCATAATGTCGGCGATGCTGTGGATGACGCGTTGAGGATCGCGTGGATCGGTGACGCAGGCGGCCAGGCGGTCGGCCGTGCCGAGACGCTGCTCGATCTCGCGCAGGACCAGGATGCCGCCGTCCGAGGAGAGTTGCCCGCCATCAAAGCGGGCGACGATGGGCTTGCCGTAGACCGGTGACAGCCCAGGCAGAGCGGGGGTAGCGTCAGGCTTGGCGGGCATGGGCTCCAAAATCGGCTGGGTTCAGGTGTCGCAACCGAATCCTATGCCCGATCAAGGGGTTGCGCCATGCCCGCCAACCCTGATGAATAATCCGGGCTAGGAAACTTCGCCGGGTGCGCATTCATATAGGCTTTTTGCAGTGCTTCGGTCGCTGCACCGAAATGGCCCGCTGCCATATGCACCGGCGCGCACATGGCGTGCCAGTAATTCCAGCTAAACGAATTGAACCGCAGCTCGTCATAGTGCGCGTAAACAGCGTTTGCCATCCGGGCGACGACTCGCTGGTCTGCTACCATCGTGTTGCCGTTGCCAAGAAAGGCGGGCGGCAGCACAGAGATTTCCGACACCCTGCCGATCGACGGCGGTGAAATCGCGCTGAACGCGACTATCTCGGAATTTTCTGACAGCATGGTACAGCCAAGATAGACAAGGTAATTCCCGAGGCAGAAGGAAAGAACCTGTCGGATTTTTGTTCTGACTTCATCGGTTGGGTTGCCGACATAAAATATGTAACCCGGCCCCTTGATACCTTTCGACACTTCGGGCGCGCACTCGCACAGGAAAAGGCGCGTGCCGTCGATGACCATTTCCAGCGCGGAGCTGTCCATCGATTGCTGTGTGATATCACGCTCGGATAACTCAATCGCCTCGGCCCCATATCCCAGAGCGCGCGTGTCGATGCTTTCCTGCCTGTCCTTGATGAAGGAGCCCTGCCAGACATAGATACCTCTGTTGAGGTTACCCAGCCAGTCGATCGTGTAGGCGGTTGCAACGTCGTTCCTGAGCTGGGCGGTCAGCAAATGCACCTGTGCCTTTTGCGTCGTCTCCTTCACTAGCTCGGGGGTATATGTCTCACTCTCACTGAAGGACACCACGCCATGCGCAGTGCAAGTCATCCCGCCGTTTCCGGCGAACTGCACCGTCTCCGTGGTAAGCCGGACCATACCCATAGGATGCGCAGGGACGCTGCTCGCCTGCGTCTCACCGACGATCAGGGTTTCTAAAACCAGGCCCAGCCTATCGTTGCGGGTAATTTTGAAGGTGCGGATAGGTGAGAGAAGGGGGCCTGCGTCTGTCACGACGAACCCGGCAGAATTGGCGTAACTCTCGAAACATTCCCACTGCCAGGCGGTCATGCTGCTCCAGCCCCCATCGCCCCGCAGGAAGCCGTCGTTAGCCGAAGATTGTATCTCTCCGCCGACGCGCACCTGGTCGCGCGTTTGAGGCAGCGTTGCTGGGCCTCTCCACGCTGTAGCGGCGTAATGATCAAGTCGCTGATCATACCGAAATCTTCTCGACCTCATCGAGTGAAATCTCGTCGCTCCGCCGGTCATAAAGCTTCGTCGTACGCCGCGAGGAATGGTTGGCGATCGTCTGCGCGTGCTCCAGCGTGCCCTTGTTTTTGAGGTAGGCGGTGATACCGGTCGCGCGGAAGGTGTGATTGCCGATCTTGGTCGCGATGCCGGCGGCGGCGCGGCGCTGGATCATCCGGTAGGCGTCCTGCTGCCGTAGCGCCTCGGTACGGCCAGTCTTGCGGGCGACGGAGCGGAACAGGGGGCCGTCGGCGTCACCGACGGTGCCGGATTCGCACAGAACCATTGAAGCGTAGCGAACGCTGCCATTCACGGGACAGGGGTTCAGGTTTGTGTCAGCGCCATTCCCAGCGCATGCGCGATCTTGTCCTGTTTCCAGTGGGCGTCGATGTAGGGACAGTCATAGGCTGGCCCAAGATTTTCGTCCTTGGCATCCGCGAAGAAGTTCCGAGCAGCTTCCTGTTGATGCTCCGGGATGATGAGGAACGCCACGTCCTCCACGGAGAATTTGAAGTCGCCGACCTTCCGCCACTCGCGTTCCCACTCGAAGAAATAAGAGCCGTTGGGATAAGCGCCTGGCGCGTCGACGAACGGCGTCATCTCCCAGATTGGGTTGGTTGTATCGTTGCCGGCGCTTGCGACTAAGTTCTGGATTGCCTGCGTTACCGGCTGATCCTTGTAAGCGTAGAGGATGGGATTTCCCATGCGGTGGATAACAAAGGCCTTGCCGAACCCGATGCCGTATTCGGAGCGTTTATCCGCGAGCCGCCCGAGCAGGTGCAGCGGGACCTCGCTGAAGCACACAGCTTTTTGGCTAGCTAAATCGGGAGCCTTGGTGCGGGCGATACCGAAGGGATTGCGTGCGCGAATAACGCGGTTGCTGAGGATGCCGAGCATGTTGTCGTACGCCTCCTTTCCCTCATAGTTCTTTGTGAAATGCACCACGTAGTCGGACATGTCCGTCCAGGCAGGTGAGTTCTCTCCGAAAAACGATGACATTGCCGCTCCTTGTTGCGCGCGTGTATTAGTCGGCAGCGGCTGCGCCGGCGGTGCTGGGAGACTGGACGTGCTTTTGCCTCTCCCGCAGATCCCGGACCCAGCTGTTGAGGGCTGCCACATCTTGCAGCAATTCCTCAGGCTCGGGCATGCCCCGGTTTCGGCCTCGCGACTCGTCATGCCCGGCCATCAAGCCGCAGCACTTGCCGAAGTTGGCGCTCCAAGACTGGCAGTCCTGCTCGGTGAGGGCAGTCACGCGGGGCAGGTCCTGGACTTTGATATAGTCCCGGTGACGCATGACGACGTGGGCGAACGCCACCTCCTCCAGCGCCCTTTCCCACGCGGCGCGCAGATCGTCGTAGAAATGCCGGGCTTCCCGCTTGTAGGTCTCTTCGTCCTCGTTCGCCCGCACCGCCAGCAGGCCGCGCGCCTGCTTCTCCAGGCTGTCAGTGCGCGCGGCGATCTTCATCCCGCTCCACGGCAGCTCCGAGTTGACCATGCCAACGGTGGTCGAGGAACGACGGACGTGGCGGACCTCGCACGGAAGACGCTTGGCGGCTTCCTGGATGTCGTTGAGGAAGATCAGGTCGTGCGTGAAGACGATCACCTGGCGCACTGACGATTCCTTGACCAGCCGTTCGGCGACCCTTTGGCGCCATTTGTGGTCCAGAGAAGTGATCGGATCGTCGAACACCAGCGCGGAGCTGTGCGGCGCGGTCGCGAGTTCGGCGAGAAATGCGGCGATGGCGACGCACGTCTGCTCGCCCTCGCTGAGGATGTCGGCGACTTTGGCGTCCGGTCTGGCTAGCAGGCGGATCTGGTATTGCGGTGAGCCATATTGTCCTCCGGCTCTCACCATCTCGACCCGAACATTGGCGCCCACCAGTTCGATGATCTCGGCGGAGAATTTGTCGCGCAGGCGAGGCGTGAGCACCTGGTCGGCGATCCTGTTGCCAAGCGCCGTGATCGCGTTGGTCGCGGTATCGGTGATGCAGGTCTCAAGGAAGCGGATGTGCTGCAACCGGACGATCTCGGCCTTAATGGTCGCCAAATGGGTGTCCAGCGCCGCCCGGTCGGCCAGTTCCTGCCGTTCGGCCTCAAGTGCCTTTCGTTCAGCACCGCCTGCCGCTTTCAGGAGATCGGCGGCGTAGGCGCGGATCGTGGCCTCAAGTGCGGCCAGCGCCTCGGCGTGGAAAGGCTGCGCGGGTGAAATGACGACATGCTCGTGGCCGCTGGCGTGGCGCTGCGCCAGGTAGCGCCGAATGCGAGCGGATGCGAGGGCGCGGCGGATGGCGCGTGCCAGCGTCTTGTCTTGCAGCTCGACCTCTTTCAGGCTGTCGGCGACCGGGTGGAGGCGGATCACTGTCCCGGCGAGCGTCCGCAATGCAGCGGCGAGATTCTCCTCCGCCTCCTGCGCGTGCCGCTCGGTGTCGTCCTTGATGAAAGCCTCGAACCGCGCCATGCGCTGGATCGCCTCGGCCGAGAGCGGCTGGTGGCAAAGTACGCATAGCATGTCTGGGTCTTTTGGCGGGAAGGGCGCGTCCGGGTAAGCGAGTTCGGTGGAATAGCGCCGCGCGGCCTCCCATAGGGTCCGCCATACCGCGCCGCCGGCCTCCGGCAATGAATCCGTCCCGAACAGGCCCTGCGCGGCCAGCCTCGCCGCAGCACGCTTTATCGCAGCGTCCCGGCCCAGCGCCCGCAAGGCGGTGATGGCGTCGTCGCCGGTCCGCGCGGCGATCACCGCCAGCGTTTCGGCAAGCCGCTTGATCCGGTCCGTCTTCAGCTTCTGCTCGGCCGCAGCGGTGGCGGGGTTCTTTGACAGGTCTTCCGTGAGGCGGACGAGACGCGCCTGTTCGCCTTCTCTGAGTGTCGCAAGCGTCTCAAGCAAGGCGGGGTCGGTGGCGTGCGTCAGCGCCGCAATTGCTTTTCCGACAGCGGTGGTGGGTTTCCAGGGAGGGGTGGCGAAGATGGCGTTGCGCGCGCCCTCCTGCTGCTTCTTCTCGGTTTCCAGCAGGGCCTTGACCTGCTTGCAGGCGTTTCCCAGCTCATCCGGAATATCGAGGCCGAACGGCCGGAATGCGACCTCGTTCTTGCCTTTGAGATGTACGGCCGCGCAGTCGGCGTCGAAAACGCTAATGGCGGACAGTACCGGGTGGGGCTGGGGCTCGGGCTTGCCGGTGTCTTGCCAAGCCTCGTGCGGCTGGGGCACGCCGCCGATGCTGTAGCACAATGTCGCGGTTGCCGTTGCGGCCGCCGGCTCGCCGTAGACGTTGGGCAAAATGGGTTCGGAATGGCGGGCGCGGCAGGCGCGCTTCAGGATGCGCGCGTACCCGGACTTGCCTGCACCGTTGTCGCCGTAGACGCCGGTGATGCCCGCCGGGGCGAAGGAGAGGATCTGCCCCGGCGCCAGGTTATTGACGGCGGATACGTCCTTCACCTCCGTCAGGGTTATGGACGCACCGGCGCCGGGGTTGGCGGGAAGGTGGCTCGCCACAAGCGGCTGTGCCTGAGGACCAGCCTCCGCCGGTTGCTCGGTCCGGCCCCGTTTGCAAAGCGCCGCCAGCTCCGTAACGTCCGAGTCCGTGAGCTTCTGCGCCTGCACGATCCTGCGCAGAGCGTCACGCTGCCACGCCGTGCGGTCGGCCGACCAATCGAGGATGATTTCGAGGACGGTCTTTGCTGGTGGCGGGGCGACGTTCAAGGATGAATGCCTCTGGTTGGAGGTTTCTCGTTATTCGGGGATGTGTGGCAAGATCAGGCCGCTTTCGCAGCGGGAGCGGTCAGACCCTTGGGCATATCCTTCGGGACGACATCCAGCGCGCCTTCGAGCAGGAAGTCGTAAGATTCGAGTTGTCCCACCAAGAAAATAACTCATTGCACCGTAAGATGGATTACAAGATGAGGTTCGTCTGTACAAAATACCTCTGGAAGCATTTCCGGCCTTAAATGCGGCCCTCGGAAGCAGAGCGTCCCGCACGCTTAGCGTTGTGTCCAACTCATGCGTCTTGCTGTGCCGCTAGGTATGCCGATGGGTGCGCGGTCCTAGCAGATGGGAAGCGGCGCCTACCTCAGGGCCAGCGCTCTTCGAAGAGGTTCACAACAGGTTCCAACGCGCAAGGCAGGCCTTCGCCCGAGCACATCAGACCGAGAAATGTCGCTGCGCGGGTTGCGCCGACATAGACATAGCGATCGAACAGATCTGGCTCGCGTTCTTTCAGCGTATCGATGTCCATGAAAAAAACGGCCTCGAACTCCAATCCCTTGATGTGCTCGATCTCGAATATCCGCACATCACCAGCTTGGCCTTTGACCATTCCCTTCGGGCACGCGACTGCTTGTATGTTCATGTCCCGCATTTCCTCGGTCAGAGCTACCGCCAAGGGGTCGAGGGCCTCTGCGCTGCAGACGAGGACCGCTATCGTGGGAAGCGCGCTGTTGGTAATTCGATTGATCTCGCGGATCCGACTGGCCAGCCAGCCGGCCTGTTCAGGCAGGGACGCAAGCGACCGCCCGAGCACGGGCTGATAGCCGAGGTTGTCCACATGGTCGGGCGCACGATCGTTGATCTCATAGCCCTGTATTTGCCCCAGCGCCTTGGCGAACTCCGAAAGCCGACGGCTCTGGCGGTAGGTGAGGTCGATGTGTTCAATCGTCAGCCCAGGGCTTACCCACAGCAACTCCTCTTCCGAGCGGCTTCCCCACCGCGTCAGCCGCTGGTTGAAATCCCCAGAGGCGAAGAAAGAGCCAGTGGCTGGGCTTGCCAATGCCCGCATGCAGGCCAGCTGGACCGGTGAGAAGTCAGTCGCTTCGTCCACAAGCACCTGGTTGCGCCGCAATCGGGCAGTTGCGTCGAGCAAAGGCGGAGCGCGATCCGCCAAACGCCGCATCAGGGTGGCGTTTGCCTCCATGTCCCGCGCCGTGCGGAGCATGGCGAGTAGGATAAGATCCACCTCTGCGGGATGTGCGTCGGAGGCTGCAAATCTCCCTGTAGCATACCATTTATTCTCTTCCCGCATCGTACGCCTGAAGCGCCGATAGCGCAGCGGGATTCCTGAGACGTAGGTGTTTGGCGCACGGGCCAGCCGCTGGGCCGAGCGCTGAACAAGAAGTGCAGCCCCCAGCTTACGGAGGTCTGGCAATTCTAGGCCGCGTTCCCGCAACCAGGCCAACAGCCGCCCTGCCCGGCTCGCCGCCGCGGGCAGCCGGCCGCTAGCCTGCGCGATGGCGCGGCTGCGCATCGCCTTCACGAAGATGTTCCGGACGACATGCGGGTCCCGAACAGTCGTTGTCAGCCCCGCAACGTCGTCGTCGTCCCCGTCGGCTTCTTCGGCTTCGGCCTCTTCATCCTCGATCGCGCTCAACGACTCCACGAACCGCATCAGGTCGTCGAGAAACCTCGCATCACTGCGGGCATAGCCATTCAGCGGCGCTTGCAGAGTCGCCCGTTGCTCATCGCGGCCCGCCGCCGCAACTGTTCGCAGCCGATCGCCCAGACTTGCCAGCTCGGAAACGAGCTGAATCGGAAGAGCGCGGTTTCTGTTGATCGTGTCCGAGACCTGCTTTCCAAGCGTTGCAGCGCGCTGATCGGCCGCCTCCTGAAGCCGCTGCGCCTCTGACTCCAGGTCCCCGACGAACAGGGCCTCTTGATGCGTATCGAAGGCTTCGAACCAGGGAATCTGATTCGCAAGCGTCTCTGGAAGGATGATCTGATTGTCATTCCTCAGGACCAGCCCGCCACCACCTTGCCCTGCGCTCAGGATTCCCAGGTTCCGACGGCCCACCTCGCGCCGATAGTCATCCCAGGTGCGGACACGTTCGTCGTGGACAGGCACGCCTTCTTTGCCAAACGCCTCTTTCACATACTGACGAAGGAGTTCGGTGGGGGTGAACATTAGCCAGCTGTCTGCATGGGTCAGGCCGGCAGCATCCAGCCCTTCGACGAGGCCACGCTCAGTCTCGGGGTCGAGGTAGGCAAAGTCCACCTTCTGGCGCAGGCGCTTGACCAGCGTGGTTGTCTTTCCGGTGCCGGGGGGACCAAGGACGGCGATCTGGCTGTCGATGGGCAGACGGAAAATTTTGTCCTGGAAGGCATCAAGGATGGGGGCGACCCGCAGCTGCATTGCGGTCAGCGCGTCGCGCTGGATGCCCTCGATCACGTTACCCGATCCGGCCGAGGCATCCTGAGCGGCGGCCCAAGCTTCGAACGCGTCGATCTCCGCTTCGGAGACGCCGTCTTCGCGCAGAAGGTCCCTTAGAGACCGAATGGTCAGGGGAGCTAGCTTTTCGCGATACTGGATGGCAGGCTTCGAATCCCATGCGCTTCCGGCTTCGATCGGCTTGAAACTGATCTTCTCCAAAACTTCAAAAGTTAGGAGTCCGCTGGGCAGCTTTACCTGGCGCTCGTCGCCGACATTGAGTGCAGCTAGCTGGCCCTTTGGGCTCATGTAGCTGCAGAATGCGACGGGCAACGAGCCCACAGTGCCGCCCGAGCTGATGTAGAGCGTCTGCCGATTGTCATCGATGTCGGCGATAACCAGGCGGGCGATTGCTGGCTCGCGGCGCAGCTTTACGCAATCACTTTGCCGCTGATCGTTCATCTGCCGCATTTCGGCCGCGACGTTGCTGGCGGTGATCTCATTGATGCTTGCCAGCGCGTTTAATGTGATCCCCTGCAATCGCAGGCGTTCCCGCGCGGCGTTGGAAATGGCTTCGAACGTCTCCAGCGCCTCCCTGGCAATGACCTTCAACCCTTCCATTCGTGTTCGTTGCCTCCGTGTTCGCAATATGTGGAATGAGGGCTGCCCACGGGCTTGCCGCTGGGTGCGTTCGCGGTCCAACGCTTCAGGTGCTTGATCACGAATCTGCTGGGCATCGCCGCCTCCTTCACCATTGACCGGGCGGCTTAATGTGTATATCAACTATTCGGATGTTACGTCAATACGTGTTTAGTTTCTGTCCGCATAAAGGGTCATGAGTGCGCTGGGGTGTCGAGCAAAGACTTGAGTTTATTGAGTTTCGCCTTTTCTGGGAGGGCTCGATCAACCGCGCCGACATCGTGGAGTTTTTCGGCGTTTCGGTGCCGCAGGCGTCGAAGGATCTGACGCTCTATCAGGAGCGGGCGCCCGGAAACATGGAATACGACACCCGCGGCAAGCGCTATGTCGCCGCCTCAAAGTTCGTCCTGCGATTTCTTAACCCTGACCCTTACGTATATCTGGCGCAGCTCCGGTCGGTGGCCGAGGGCGCTGTCGCTGCCCACGATTCATGGATCTCGGCGCTACCCACGGCTGACGTTGCATTGACCCCGAAGCGGGACATTGACATCGAGGCCCTGCGCCGGATTCTCGACGCCACCCGAGACGGCGACTCGGTTGAGATCTTCTATCAGTCGATGAACAAGGTGCGGCCAGACCCGATCTGGCGGCGGATTACACCGCATGCCTTCGGCTATGACGGGTTCCGCTGGCATACCCGGGCCTACTGCCATCTCCAGAATAAGTTTAAGGACTTCCTGCTTCCCCGCATACTCGATGTGCGTAACAAGGACAGGCCCGGCGCGCCCGCCGAACAAGACTGGCTCTGGAACAACTATTTCGACGTCATTATTGGGCCGCATCCCGATTTGACCGAGAGCCAGAAAAAAGTCGTGGCCAAGGACTATGGACTCGAACATGGCAGCGATGTGCTCTCTGTGCGGTATGCGATGCTATTCTATGTTCTCAAACGACTTGGATTGCTTGGCGACGCCGCAAAGCAGAATGCTCGTACCCAGCATATTGTGACGTTGAACCGCAAAGAGACTGAGGCTGCGCTGAAACAGGCGGAGCTTCAGCTATGAACATGTCTTGGGGGAGCGTCGACTAATGGCGGCGGTGCTCGAGAACATAAAAAACGGCGCTTCCGTGCGGGGCCTCGCATCCGCGCAGGCGGTTCAGGTCGTGTCGGTCGATTGGATCGGCGACCAAGCAATCAATGTCGTCTACCGCGACCATAATGGCACGGTCGCCGAGGCTGTCGTCTACCGGGACGACGAACATCGGCTGGAGGTAGAGCAGAATGGGCGGCCATGGTCGTTCGATGCTGATGGCGCGCTGCTGCGTTTGGTAACTGAGGCCAACCGTATCAAGCTCGCGCATTATTTCGACCCCTACCTCGCAATCCACACCAGCCTTGTCGATCCGCTACCGCACCAGATTTCGGCGGTCTACGGTGAAATGCTCCCGCGGCAGCCATTGCGGTTCCTCCTGGCGGATGACCCCGGCGCTGGCAAAACGATTATGGCCGGCTTGTTGATCAAGGAACTGATAGCGCGCAGCGATCTCGAGCGTTGCCTTGTGGTCGCTCCGGGCAGCCTGGTCGAGCAGTGGCAGGACGAGCTTGGCCAGAAGTTCAATCTCGAGTTCGACATCCTAACCCGAGACATGATCGAGACGTCGCGTTCGGGTAATCCGTTCAACGATCGTGATCGACTGATCGTCCGGCTGGACGTTCTGGCCCGCAACGAAGAGCTGCAAGAAAAGCTCATGAGCGCGCGCGAATGGGATCTCGTCATCTGCGACGAGGCGCATCGCATGTCGGCAACCTATTTCGGTGGTGAGGTCAAATACACGCGTCGCTATCAGGTGGGCCAGAAGCTCGGCCAGGTCTGCCGGCATCTCCTGCTCATGTCGGCAACGCCGCACAACGGCAAAGAGGAAGACTTCCAGCTCTTCATGGCTCTCCTCGATGGCGACCGCTTCGAGGGACGCTTCCGGGACGGCGTCCATTATGCCGACACCGCAGACATGATGCGGCGGCTGACCAAGGAGGAACTGCTCAAGTTCGATGGGCGGCCGCTGTTTCCCGAGCGCCGCGCCCGTACGGTCAAGTATCAGCTGTCAGAAGGCGAGGCCGCGCTCTACGCCGCCGTCACCGAATATGTCCGCACCGAGATGAACCGCGTGCAGCGTTTTGCGGAAGGTGATGGCAAGAAGCGCAACAATGTAGGCTTCGCCTTGCAGGTCCTCCAGCGGCGTCTCGCTTCCTCACCGGCCGCGATATACCAGTCGCTGAAACGCCGCCGTGAGCGATTGGAGACCGAACTAGGCGAAGCACGTCTTGCCGCAATAGGGAAACGAGGCGGTATTGGGGAACAATCGATAAGCCCGGACGTGCTGGGGAACATAGAAGAATACGGGCAGGAGGAAATCGATGAGCTTGAAGACCTGATCTCAACAGGTGCGACGACAGCCGAGACGGTCGAACAGCTCGCGCTGGAGGTCGATACGCTGAAGGGTCTTGAGTCTATGGCCCTAGGGGTCCTGCGCTCCGGCGTGGATACCAAATGGACGCAGCTCAATCGCATTCTCGACGACGATCTGATGACCGACGGCGCCGGCAATCGTCGCAAGCTGATCATCTTCACCGAGCCAAAGGACACCCTCCACTACCTGCTTGACAAGGTGCGCGCGCGCCTCGGCACACCCGAGGCGGTGGAGGTGATTCATGGCGGCGTATCGCGCGAGGAACGCCGAAAGGTGATCGAGCGCTTCATGCAGGACAAAGACCTGCATGTGCTGATCGCCAATGATGCCGCCGGCGAAGGCGTGAACCTCCAGCGCGGCCACCTGATGGTGAACTACGACCTCCCCTGGAACCCCAACAAGATCGAGCAACGGTTCGGCCGTATCCACCGCATCGGCCAAACCGAGGTTTGTCACCTTTGGAATCTCGTGGCGGCCGACACGCGCGAAGGCGAGGTCTACGGGCGCCTTCTCGAAAAGCTGGAGATTGCACGAGAAGCGTTGGGCGGCCGCGTCTATGATGTCCTTGGCGAGCTGTTCGAAGGGACCGCGCTAAAAGACCTCCTGTTCCAAGCCATCCAGTATGGCGAGCAGGAGGATGTAAGGGCGCGTCTCTTCCAGCAGGTTGATGGTGCGGTCGATCAGACGCACCTGCTGGAATTGCTTCGCCGACGGGCGCTCACCAATGACACCATGCCCGAGGCGAAGGTCGAGGAACTGCGACTCGATATGGAGCGGGCAGAAGCGCTGCGCCTTCAGCCGCATCACATCCAGAGCTTCTTCGTCGAGGCGTTCCAACATCTGGGTGGCCGCCTCAAGCGTCGCGAGGAAGGCCGCTGGGAAATCACCAATGTGCCGGTACGCATTCGGGAGCGCGATCGTCAGATCGGCACTGCCGCGCCGATCCAGAAGCAATATGAGCGGATTTGCTTCGAGAAGAGCAAGATCAATCAGCAGCCCGTCGCGGCCTTCATCTGCCCCGGCCACCCACTGCTTGAAGCCGTAATCAGCCTCATTCGGGAGCAATACGAGCAGATCATGCGCCAAGGCGCGGTCATGGTCGATGAAACCGATCAAGGCGACGCGCTCTCCGCCGTCTTCCTTTTGGAGCATACAGTCCAGGACGGCCGCACGACGAGCGCCGGCAAAGCGCATGTGATTTCGCAGCGGCTCCAGTTCGCCGCGATCGACAAAGCAGGGCACGCCACCAACGCGGGTATCGCACCTCATCTCAATCTTCGGCCCGCCAAGCCGGAAGAGATCGAACTCGTGCGCAACCTTCTCGACGAGGCCTGGCTGACGACAGAGCTCGAAAAGACGGCCATCCGGTTCGCCACGGTGGAACTGGCGCAGGGGCATGTCGCGGAGGTCAAGGCGCGCCGCCTGCCTGAAATCGAAAAGGTCGAGCAGGAGGTGCGCTCACGCCTCAAGAAGGAAATCAACTACTGGGACTCGCGGGCCTTCGAGCTGAAGGAAGAGGAGAAGGCCGGCAAGAAGACGCGGCTCAACTGGCAGAATGCCCAGCGCCGGGCCGAGGAACTGGCGGACCGCCAGAAGCGCCGGATGGATCAGCTTGAACGAGAGCGTTTCATCTCGTCGCAGCCACCGCGGGTGCGCGGCGGAATGGTGGTAATTCCGCGCGGCCTACTGGATGCGCGACAAAATTCGACGGTGCCGAACCAGTTTTCCGAGGATCCGGCTGCGCGCAGAGAGATCGAACTCGCCGCGATGCAAGCGGTCATGGCGGCGGAACGCGGACTCGGGCACGAGCCGGTCGATGTCTCAGCTCAGAAGATAGGCTACGACATCGCCTCCCACAATCCGAAGTCCGGGCACCTTCGCTTCATCGAGGTGAAGGGCCGCGTCGACGGCGCAGATTCCGTGATGATCACGCGGCAGGAGATCATCACCTCCCTGCATGAGCCAGAGAAGTTCATCCTCGCGGTCGTGGCTGTCACCGGGGGCTTCGCTCACGAGCCGCGTTACGTGCGCGGTCCGCTGATTGATCGCGAGCCGTCCTTCCTTGAAACCGCGATCCAGTTCCACCTGCCGCGCCTCCTTGAGCGAGCGGAGGCACCGAAGTGATCGTTGGGACGTTCTTTGATGGCGATGAAGATACCGAAATCGCCTGGAAACAGCATGACGTGTATAGGGAAGCGCTGGGTGCGATTATTCAGGGCAGCAATCGCCTAGCTCTCTTCGCCAAGTCTCTTCTCGACGATAAGGCCCACGCCAACTGGGGGAATCTCGAAACCTGCGACCACCGCACTCTTCAAGGCGCGCATGACATACTAGCAGCTGTCTGGCGTTTCCAGAATGATTTTCGACAGTCAGATTTGCCACTTGAGCGACGGCCAGAGCCGCTCGTCCCGCATACGCCCGAGAACCTTTGGCTTTGGTGGCTGCGCGATGAAATCGAGAAATGGGTATGGCAGCCGGCACTTGTCCGAGATGTTCAGCTGATCTTGGGCAATCAAAATCAGCCAGTCGGATATACAGCTGAGTCGAGACTCTGTCTTGCGCTGCTTCACAGATTTCATGCCGTCCCGTGGCTCCCAAAATGGCGCGATGCCTATGAGAAAGATTTGGCGGTCAGCCTGACGGGATTGGCAGAGACTCGCCTGGAGCCGAAGCCAAACACCGCAGCCAGCATGCCGTGCGAATGCACGGCGGAGGGTCGTTCCGCCTGCTACGCCATCCCCTGCAAGACGACAGCAGCGCGTGCCGCCCGTAAGGGCTGTGGCCCCCTGGATTAGAAAGAAGCCTGCAACATGACCTCTACCTATAAAAAGAAGCTCATCGAGGTCGCGATCCCGCTTGAGGCGATCAACGCGGCGTCGGCGCGGGAGAAGTCGATCCGGCACGGACATCCGTCCACGCTGCACCTGTGGTGGGCGCGGCGACCGCTGGCGGCGTGTCGGGCTGTGCTGTTCGCCCAGCTCGTCGACGATCCATCCGGCTATGCGGACAAGCTGCTGGACGACCCAAAAATCCGCCAGCAGGCGGAGGCGGACCTGGTTGTCCGCCTCAAGGTGTGGCGAGACCGCAAGGCCGACGTGCAGGGCAATGTGCCTGATACGCCCGAGCCGACCTTGGGGGATTGCGCGGCCGACATCGAACGCAAGCGGCTGTTCCAGATCATCGAAGATCTGGTGCTGTGGGAAAACTCGACGAACGAAGAGGTGTTGGAGCGCGCGCGTGCCGAAATCCGGCGTAGCTGCGGCGGCGAGTTGCCGCCAGTCTACGACCCGTTCTCGGGTGGTGGTTCGATCCCGCTGGAGGCGCAGCGCCTAGGCCTGCCCTCATTCGGGTCTGATCTGAACCCAGTGGCGGTGATGATCGGCAAGGCAATGATCGAGATCCCGCCGAAGTTCAGGGATAGGTCGCCAATCCATCCGGGCGCCAAGGAGCGGCAGTTCTATCGAAATGCCGAAGGGCTGGCAGAGGACGTGAAACACTACGGCGAATGGATGCGGGAGAGGGCGTGTGAGCGCATCGGGCATCTGTACCCGCAGGTTGGCCTGCCGAAGGAATACGGCGGCGGCAACGCGACGGCAGTTGCATGGCTTTGGGCACGCACCGTCAGATCACCCAATCCAGCTCTGGGCGGCGCTCATGTCCCGCTAATGAAATCGTCATGGATTTCTTCCGTTAAAGGCAAGGAAGCTTGGGTTGAGATCGTCGTAGACCGGCAGAGGAGTGACTTTTCGTTTGTCGTCCATACTTCGGGAAAGCCGAAAGTTGATGGCACCGTGCAGAGAACTGCCGCAGTATGTGCTATTTCCGGTGACGCAATTCCGCTTGGGTTTATCCAAGAGGAGGGAAAGGCAAAGCGAATCAAGGATCGATTGCTTGCAGTTGTGTGTGAGACAAGCGGAGGAAAGGTATTCGTCTCTCCTACAGTTGAGCAGCAGGAGATTGCTCTCTCAGTAGCAATTGATCACGAGACTGACACCCAAATCGACCATTGGCGTAGCTGTACGAATTGCGTGGTTTATGGATATGACACCTTTCATAGCCTGTTCACACATCGCCAACTCACAGCACTACGGACATTTTCTGATCTTGTCGCCGAAGCCAGAGCGAAGGTCCTCGAAGATGCGCTGACATCCGGATTGGACGATGATGGGCTGAGCTTGGAGCAAGGCGGGAGCGGTGCAACCGCTTACGCTGATGCAGTGGCTCTCTATCTGGCAATTGGGGTTGATCGACTTGCGGATCGCTGCGCGTCTGTTTGTGGGTGGGACGCAAGCAGGAACACCATTCGAAATACCTTTGCTAGACAAGCTATACCCATGGTTTGGGAATACGCTGAAGTAAATCCGTTCTCGGATTCATCAGGCAACTGGTCTTCTTGCATGGAGTGGATCTTCAAAGTTCTGGAGGAGCTCAATCCGCACTCATCCGGCCGAGTTTTTCAGGAGAACGCGGCGGTCGGTTCTGCAAATATGCCCGATTATGTAATAAGCACAGACCCCCCCTATTACGACAATATACCTTATTCAAATCTCTCCGACTACTTCTACATTTGGCTACGCCGCAGCATCGGCTCAGTGATGCCGGATCTATTCAGGACTTTGGCTGTTCCGAGGTCAGAGGAGGACGCTTATGTAGATGTGTCAGGCGACCACAACATCTAGCTCATTGGGTCCGGCTGCTGCGCCGGGGCATCAATCTAGAAATCACGTGGTTTAGGCAGAGCTTTTCGTAATTCGTAATTCGCAACGGTGGCGCGAACCTCGGCCCAGATCTTCACTATATATGGTAGCTAACTGACACATCTACATAAGCGTCCAGAGGAGCTTGTGGCGAACCAGTTTCGCCATGGGGGTAAGGATCGGGCCGAGGAGTTCTTCCTGACCGGGATTAGAGACGCCATTTCAATTATGGCAAACAAAAGTATCGCGGCATATCCATCCGCTATTTACTACGCGTTCAAGCAAAGCGAGGTAGAGCAGGAGGGGCTCACGTCGAAAGGATGGGCGACCTTCCTGCAAGCAATTATCGAAGCGGGATATGCAATTGTTGGAACCTGGCCGGTTCGCACGGAACTCGCAAATCGGATGCGAGGGATTGGGAGCAATGCGCTTGCTACCTCGGTCGTTCTCGTTTGCCGAAAACGTGGCGAAACAGAAAATGTCGTCACCCGCGCAGAGTTCATCCGTGCCCTGAAACGCGAACTACCCTCGGCTATAGCCGAACTGCAAGCTGCTAACATCGCTCCGGCCGACATGCCGCAGTCGGCGATTGGACCCGGTATGGGCGTGTTCTCGCGCTATAAGGCGGTGCTCGAGGCTGGTGATAGCCCAATGACGGTCAAGACGGCGCTGCAGCTAATAAATGCCGAGCTAGACGACTACCTCGGCGGCATTCAGGGCGAGTTCGATGCCGACACCCGTTTTGCTATCACCTGGTTTGAACAGCACGGCATGGCGAAAGGCGATTATGGCACCGCCGATAGTCTCGCGCGCGCGCGAGGCATCTCTGTTGAAAGCGTGAAGCATGCAGGGATCGTCGAGAGCGCAGCCGGGAAGGTCCGCATTCTCGCGCGCGACGAACTGGACGACGATTGGGAGCCGGAAAGTGACGGCCACCTGACAGTGTGGGAGTGCCTTCAGCACCTTGTTCGGCGATATGAAAAAGACGGCATCTCGCACGACACGGCCGTCCTGTTGAAGAAGATCGATGCGAAGGCCGAGGCCGTGAAGGACCTTGCCTACTGTCTTTACGACATCAGCGCCAACAAGCGGAAAGATGCGAAGGAGGCCACGGCCTACAACGCGTTGATTGCCGACTGGACGGAGCTGACGCGGCAGGCGGCAGCGATCCACGACACGAGTGGGGATCGTCAGATCCCACTAAATATTTAAGGGGAACGGGACAGTGGCCAAGAGCACGCGCCAATACGTTTTCGAGGGTATGGAGCTGCTGCCGGCGGCGCTCATTCCCTTTGTCGAGAAGCGGCTGGAAAGCTCGCTCAAGGGGCACTGGCAGGTCCAGGTTGTGGAAAAGCTTCCGGGTCTGCGGCCCAACAGCAATGGCGCCGTCGGCTGGGACCAGGCAGCGCTCTTCAACGCGATGGACCGGTTCTGGAATGAGGCGTTTCGGGCGGTCCTTGGCCGTGCCGAGCGGTCACTGGTGAATGAGCTGGGCGATGTCCGCAACAAGCTCTCGCACAATGAGAACTTTACCTATGACGACGCCGAACGCGCGCTCGACTCGATGCGTCGCCTGATGGAGGCGATCAGCGCCGGTGAGACCACCGAGCAGCTTTCGAAGATGCGTGACACCATCCTGCGCACGAAGTTCACCGAGCTTCAGCGCAATGAGGAGCGCCGGAAGACCCAGCGCCTGGAAATCTCCGTCGAAACCGTGGCGGGCCTTCTCCCGTGGCGCGAGGTGGTCGAGCCGCATCAGGATGTCGCTACCGGCGACTTCCAGCAAGCTGAGTTCGCGGCCGATCTCGCCAAAGTACATTCAGGCAGCGCGCCGGCCGAATATCGCGACCCGCGCCAGTTTTTCAGCCGCACCTATCTGACCGACGGCCTGAGCGCGCTTCTGATCGGCGCGGCCAAGCGGCTTTCCGGCAGCGGCGGCGATCCGGTGGTTGAACTGCAAACCAATTTCGGCGGCGGCAAGACCCACTCGATGCTTGCCCTCTATCACATGGCGGGGCCGACGCCGGTCCAGGACTTGTCGGGCCTCGATCGCTTGCTGGATGAGCATGGGCTGAGCGTGCCTCAGGGGGTCAATCGTGCGGTGCTGGTCGGTACGTCACGAGGGCCGCAGGACGTGCTCAATGCCGAGGGTGGCCGTAAGATCCGCACGACCTGGGGGGAACTGGCGTGGCAACTCGGTGGGGCCGAGGCTTTCGACATGATTGCCGAGAATGACGCCAACGGCATTGCGCCTGGTTCGCAGCTGCTCGAGACGATCTTCAAGAAATATGCACCGTGCCTCATCCTGATAGACGAGTGGGTCGCCTATCTGCGGCAGATCTACCGGGTCGAGGGGCTGCCGTCCGGTTCGTTCGACGCGAACCTGTCCTTCGTTCAGTCGCTGACAGAGGCGGTGAAAGCTAGTCCCGGCACTTTGCTGGTCGCTTCCTTGCCGGCATCGCAGATCGAGGTTGGGGGGGAAGGCGGCCAGGAGGCGTTGGCGCGTCTCAAGCAAACCTTCAGCCGCGTTGAATCTTCATGGCGACCGGCGAGCCAGGAGGAGAGCTACGAGATCGTTCGGCGGCGGCTGTTCAAGGAGATGCCGGGCGATAAATTCCACCACCGGGACAACACGCTGAAGCAATTCGCGAAGCTCTATCGCGAGAATGCCAATGACTTCCCGCAGGGCTGCGCCGATGAGGACTATCGGCGCAAATTGGAGAAGGCCTACCCGATCCATCCCGAGCTCTTTGATCAGCTTTATACGACCTGGGGATCGCTAGAAAAATTCCAGCGCACGCGCGGCGTGCTACGCCTCATGGCGCAGGCGATCCACGAACTTTGGATGAATGGCGATCCGTCCGTTATGATCATGCCGGGCAGTGTTGCGGTGAGTTCGCCCCGCGTCGAGCCCGAACTGCTCCATTATCTCGACGTCAGTTGGCAGTCGATCATCGCCGGCGATGTCGATGGGACGACGTCCACGCCCTACAAAATCGACCAGCTAGCGCCCAACCTGAACCGCTATTCGGCGACCAGGCGTGTCGCCCGGGCGATCTTCATGGGTACTGCACCCACGCATCAGCAGCAAAACACCGGCCTCGACGACAAGCAGATCAATCTCGGCGTCGTGCAGCCGGGTGAGCGGCCAGCGATCTTCGGGGATGCCCTGCGACGGCTGACGAACCAGGCCAAGTTCATGCACGCCGATCTCGGCCGCTATTGGTACTCGATGTCGGCGAGCCTCAATCGAATCGCGGCGGACAAGGCGGCTCAAATCGAGACAGCTCTTGTGCTGATGACGATCGACAGCGAGCTCAGCAAGTATGTGAACGGTCTTTCTGATCGTGGGCATTTTGACGCTGTCCAGGTTGCGCCAGCGTCGTCGGCGGAGGTGCCGGATGAAGCCGGAGGCGTACGCGCTGTGGTGCTGGGTGTCGCCCATCCGCATAACGGTCGCGAGGGCTCTGAGGCACTGGTCGAGGCCAAGGACATCTTGATGCAGCGCGGCAGCACGCCGCGCGTGTATCGCAATATGCTGGTGTTCATCGCCGCGGACTCGCGACAGCTCGACAATCTGAAAGATGCCGTGCGCGCGTCCATGGCTTGGGGCGAGATGGTGCGCGACACCGAGCGGCTCAACCTTACCCAGAGCGATAGCGCCCTGGCGAAGGCCAAGCTGGCCGAAGCAAACGAGACGATGAAAACGCGCCTCAAGGAGGCGTGGTGCTATCTGCATTATCCCGCGCAGGAGAGCGCGCAAGCCGATATCGAATGGGTTTCGGGCAAGATTCCAGCGCAGGACGGATTACTGGCGCGTGCTAGCAAAAAGCTTGTGGCTGAGGAAGGGCTACTCAGCGAACTCGGGCCGACGCGTCTTGATCGCGATCTTCAGAAATACATCTGGAACGGCAAGCCGCATCTGTCGCTGAAAGACCTGCGCGAGTACCTTAACCGGTACACCTATCTGCCTCGCCTGAAGCACCAGGAGGTCCTGGTCAAGGCCGTGCGTGCGGCCGTGAGCGGCATGGTGCCAGGCCCGTTCGCCTACGCTGAGCGATGGGACGAGAAGTCAGACACATATCTGGGGCTTGCGATCGAGCAAGCCGCCAATGCGGCGGTTGTCATCGATAGCGACAGCGTCATCGTCACGCCGGCGGTGGCCGAGGCGCACAGGCCTACACCGCCACAACCGAGTTCCGGTGGCACCGCCGGCGGACCCAACGACAAGCCGCCTGGCATAGCCGAGCCACCAAGCGCCGGACCGCCTACGCCACCCACCGCGGAGAAGAAGCCAACACGATTCACTGGCGCCGTGATGATCTCGCCGGACCGACCGGCAAGGGACATGCATCAGATTGTCGAGGCCATTGTCGAACAGCTCACGACGCTTCCGGGCAGCAAGGTGACGCTCAGGCTCGAAATCGACGCCGAGGTTCCTTCGGGACTCGATCGAGCCAAGGTTCGGACGTTGGTCGAGAACGCCAACACACTCAATTTCGTTGAGAAATCCGTTGAGTAGCTAGTGCAGACGCGTTCCTGCAGCTTTCGGAACGAGGCTGCGTTTTGGACCAATGCCCTTCCGGACGCTGAAATCGCCGTCGCCATTCATGTCCTCAACTGCATGCTGGCATTTGGCGGTCCGATAGCAGGCGGCACCTGCTCGGTGGAATTGCAATTCGTGGCCTACGTCGCAGAAAGCGCAGTAATGCCGAAACGCTATTGTGAGCGAAGCTCAACGATCAGGGGCCAAAGTGACTCGGCCTGTTCAAACGGGATGTTGCGAGCCGCTTGAGTAAGAAATCTTCTTGCTGTCTTCATCGCAACTGGCCCTGCGTCTGAGACGCGTCGGACGAGGCCAGCAAATGCCATTATTGAAACTGTGCCCGTCCCTTCGCGGGAGAGATCGACAGCCGCCCGCAATACGTGTTCGACGCAGCGTTCTTCCGCAACATTATCGCCTGCGGCACCGATGAGGGCTGAGGTAATCTGCGAGAATAGGCGGGTTGTCTCCTCTCGGAACCGGGCATGGCCTGAATGCCCTGCCTGCCGGGTGGTGAAGCGTAGAATCTCTCGGCAAAAAGAGGGGTCTTCGCTTGGAGCAACGTCAACCGTTCGCTCGACAGCTTCGGCCAAGTTCTCCTCCATATCCATGGGGATTGATGCAAAACCAGCCAAACACAATACCATGCGCCACGCATCTAAACCAGACTTCTCGGGGCCTGCCGTTTGTAAAGAATGCAGCAAGACCTCGCGCTGCGCTTCGACGGAATACCACTTCCCAATGTCTGTCTCAGTCACCGAGTTGACGAACCCGTCGATTGGATCGGCCAGGAACGACGCTGTAGCGTTCGGCCGAAGGAACTTCGCATCGAGTAGCCAACCTAGGGGAAACGGCACGGCATCGACGCATTGGACCACAAGGTCCTTCAATACCTCGCGTTCGACCTGCGAAAGGCTGACGCCAGGGGCGGCCATCGCGTGAGCAGTCCCCCAGGTCAGCAGCGCGCCAGGGGTAACGAATTGCGGGCAAGCAACGTCGGATCTGTAATCCGCCTCATCCGCGAAAATAGCTGAGATCGATTCACCTGAATGCAAATCAGCCAAGTCGCGGAAGTCCGCAAGGTCAACGACCGGAGCAATGATGCAGAAAAGTTGGCATGCATGGACCCAGCAGGCAGCGATCCGTTCCGCTGGGCCGACTTCATTCGAACCGCGCCACTGCGACGAGCGACCACCAAACGCTCTGATGAGAGAAGCGAATGTCGTCAAACTGTCGTCCGTCGCCGACGCGACGAGCGCGCTGACCTGCTTCGCGCGCACCGAGTCTTTGTCGGCTTCAGTTTGCAGGTGCTCGGCTAATCTTGCGAGATGAATCCTATGCACAGGCGTCGGAAAAGTCTGAGCCCACCGCACGAGCGTGTCGAGCTGTTCGCTACCGCTCATATCGGCAAACGCCTTAATCAACGGCGGCGGGAGCGGGCTCGGAAGGCTTCCAAGGCGAAGGAATGCTTCATCGACCCCGTAGTCTGCGATCAATTCTTGAGCTGCCGCCGCTATACGTTGCGAAAACAGACCGCCAGCGGGCAAGCGGAGGAATCGAATGAGGGACTGAATCGACGGCGGTTCAAGGTGCCGGAAGGAGATGCCTTCGCCCTGGCCTAGGTGCGATCGCAGGGAATCATAAAACGCGGCCGCCGTCTCAGAGCGCAGGTCGATGGCCGCCAACACGCGTTCGGACCGATCAGAAAGCGCCAGCAAATCTTCTAAATGGCTGAGGCGTGCGCTAGCAGGAGCGTCGAGCCAAGGTCCCTTCACTGACAGCAACCGCCGCGCGTCAGCGTCAGCAGCAAGAAGGTTGTTGACCGGATCGGTAACAGTCATGACGGCACCTTGAGTCGTAATTGTCGCTACGACTTGACCGTCCGCTACGCTGGCATCGATGGTTAAAGCTTCTCCACTGGCGTTAGTGATTTGAACAGCAGAACTGCCAAGGGCGGCGGCAACCGCATCGAGATAGGTCTTTGCGGGCAAGGTGAACCGGCCAATTTCAACCACTCTCAAATCCTGATCGAAACCGAGGTCGGCAAGCAGACGTCGGTCTCCCATCAGCTTGCTTCTTAAGCCGGCAGGTAGGACGTTGAGGAACTGGGCGGTGAGCACGCGCCGGACTTTCGCGGCCTCATCTTCCTCCGGTTGTGGTCGTTCAGCCAGGAAGTTGCCCAGGGCAGTCACGAGGGCTTGCTCAAGTGTCGGATCTGCTCGAAGCCGGGGACCGACGACCTCTGCGTCCAGCCAAGCCATATAATCGACGCAGCGGTCATCGCCAGCACTGAACGGTCGCTGCAAGAGAAATCCGCCGCAAAGAAGGGTGGACAGCCCACTGACAAGCACGGCGATCCTGCCCTCCGCGGTTGGCTGGTAGACCGGCAAGCGCTCGTATCGATCGACGGCGATGTTGTCCCGGAGCCAGCGAGAACAACCGACGATTTGTGCCGGCGCAAGTGCGGGATCGGACCACAATGACGTCAGCGTGGCGGCGACCGCCCTCTGCCAGCTGATCACGAAGCTGACCTCGCCGCTCAGGTTCGGTGCACCGTCGGGCACGGGAGGGATTTGCAGAACGCGTTCGTACGAGAGGCAGCATGCGAGGTAGCGACGCAGCACAGCCAGTTGGTCGGTCTCGATGACTCGACCATCTGCGACTGGCGCCCGACGAAGCCAAAAGGCGAGCTCGCCTTCCCAGGCAGGGATGAATGCCACGTTCCCTGCCCGCAACCGGAGGAGGCGCGCGTAACAGTCCTCCTCCGTAAGGCGACCATACTTGCGAAGCGCAGCGAGGATGTCAGCGATCCCGAGCAACGGAGCTGAACCGCAAGCCGTGTGCCCGTTAAGGGCGCGATCATCGATCCAGACGGCATTCCCCTCTGCGGCAGGAATTCTCAAGAGGTCTAACAGGCACGCAATTGGTCCATCGCGGGGGCCAAGCTCTTCCTCGAGCACCGGGACGATCGGCAACAACTCGTATGTTCCGTCCTGGATACCGCGGTTCAGTCTCTCGCGAAGATCATCAAGCCATCGGGCCGTTTCCGTTCGAGCCTCATCGTCGAGCAGTCTGGCGCGTAGACCGGCGATGAAATCCTCTTCGGCGTTGATGTGAAGGGAGCGGCAGGTGGCTTCGAGCAACCCCGCTTGGGAGAGCTCCTGAATAGTATTGGCGTGGCAGAGAAGGGCGGATCCTTTAGCCACGACGCCGCCGACGGGTGCCTCGGTTCCCGCTACACCTAGAAGCGCACGCGCTTCGTCAGCCTCGGTCGACGTAATCTCGCCGAATTCCTCCAGGCTGGCAACGACACCCGAAATATTGATTGCAGGTTTCCCGTTCGCGCTTGCGGACCTTGCGTCGTTATCCCAGGTGAGCACCATACCGCTCATCTCGGCGGCTCGCTCCAGCAGCAGGCCTAACCCGCCAGATTCGGCGGTGTCCTGACCAACCGATATGAGGCCGATACGGTTCGCCGCAGCTGCTGCGACGATATCCCTGGCGGCGTCAACCTCCAACGGATTTCGATCCAGCAAATCGCCTCTCATCGCCAACAATGCCGGTACGAGATGCGAGGACACGCGTAACGGCCGGAAGCAACGCTCGACAGCATCAAGCAAGCCGAGATGGTGCGCTAGTAAAACGGACGCAACGTCGAGGTGCAGGCGCCATGTGCCCGGGTCGTCAGGGAAGCGTTCTGCTATGGCTCTGCCACCATGCGCCGCAAGAAGGAGGCCGTCGGCCATTCCAGTACGCTCCCGTCGCAGGGGCATCTCATGGAACAGTCGCGGTAGAGACCATCCCATCTGCGGTGCAAGCAAGTGAAGCGGCACGGTTCCCACCTCGTGCAGACGAAAGAACCGTTCCATCTCCGCTCGGCGCGCCTGTAAGAACTCCCCTACCTGATCGATCGACATTGCCACGACCGTGGCTTCCTCCGTGGCGCCCTCGCGCGGCACCGCCGAGGCCAACATGCGTTGAACAATCGGCGCAGATTCCGGACCGATCGCCAGCCGGCGCGCGATGCTAAATGCGACCGGCAGCAGGCGAGGGTCGAGCTCCTGCTTGACCGCCCGCCGCCAGAGCTTGGTTGCTAAGGCCGGATCGTCGCTCCCAAGTACTTGGGCGAAACGTAAGGCAAGCTCAGGCGTGACGTCCGGGTCGTCTGCAACGCCCGATATTGTCTGTGCCGCCTGGGCCAGATCGCCCCGCCGGACATACATGTCGGCTAAGCCGAGTACCTCGGCCAGTCCAGCCCCGGTCTCTCGGAGCGCCTGCATTTCCGAGATCGCCTCCGGCAGCCTGCCAAGCTGCTCGTTGCACTGGGCCCTGAGCAATCTAAGATTCCGTGGAAGCGCACTACCCGGGAAGTCGGATATTCGGGCGTCAAGCAAGCGCACCGCGCCTGCGTAGTCACTATCCGCTGCCTTCGCATGAGCCGCGAGCCTGACCGCGTCGGCGGTCCCGGCAACCTCGACAACGCGGTCGGCAAACGGCGAAACATCGCGGATAAAACCGATCGCCGCCAAACGGAACAGCGCATCAACGAACACTGCATCCGTGCCGCCTGCATTCTGAATCCGGTGGGCGACGCCAACCAACGCATCGCGCGCCGCTGCGGGGTCGGTCGCCCGCATCGCGCCAAGTAATGCGATTCGGTCCTGATCGATCCAAGCCGCGTCGGCGATGACGCCGTTCGACCGAAGTGTCGCCTCCGCCTGCAGCGCCGCAAAACTCTCCGCTGCCGCGCCCTCGGCAAACAGCGGCTGGTAACGTCGTAGGGTCGCGGCAATCTTTGACGACTTGCCTCGCCAGGACAGCAGCGACGCGAGTACGCTTAGATGAAGAATATCGCCCCGTCCGGACGCGAGCAGATTTTCCAGTGCCCGTGATGCGGCAGTCGGATCAAGAACACGCCTCGTGCCCTCGGTCGGAAAAGCTCTGGCGAGCGCCCAGGCGATCGCCGCGGCATTGGTCGGACTCTCCTTGAGGATGTCCCGGCAGTAAGTCTCGGCGTCGGACTGTCGCTCCGCGTCGTTGGCGAGGCATGCTAGCCTCCAAGCCTGGAGAGTTTCCCGATCGATACGCTCCTGACGATCGGTGCAAAGTGAGCCGAAGATCTCGGCTGCTTCCCGAAGACGGGCGACCGAAGGATCGTCGCGGCGCACAAGGTTCCAGTCGCAGGGTTCCGGCCACCCGGCAATGCGGCCGTGGGCGGCCAGCGGCGAGAGCGCCCCGGTGTAGAGTACGATCCCGATTGCGACCCGGGTGGCCCAGCTCTCCGGCTCGCGGGCCAGCGCCGAACGGGCGCGCACGCACGCCTCATCGGCCCGACCCGCCGCGGCCAAAGACAAGGCGAGCAGGCGTTCCGTGTCGGCTGACGTCGCGTCGCCGAGAAATGGCTCGAGGAGATCGATAGCCTCCTGTGTCCGGCCGGACCGCAAATGGCAAACGCCCAGGAGGTTCGTAACGTCTTCGCCGCCATCCCCATTGCCCGCTAGGAACGCGATGCAGGCATCTGGCCCTTGCTCGTCGAGCACGATCTGTGCCTGCCAACGAATTGAGACGGTTCCATCAAGCCGATCCGCTCTTGCAAGCAAAACTTTTGCTGTTTCCACGCCGCCGGAACGATCTAGTGCCAAGGACGCTTGCAGTCGGATCGCCTTGGCGCGGGTATTAGCAGGAAGGATGTCGCTCAAGGCTGAATCGGATAGCAGCTCTGCCAAGGCTGCTTCGGCAGCGCTATTCAGGCCCTTTCTTGCAAGAGCCCGGCAGCCCTCCAGCTTCGCCGAGAAGCCTTCGGATGCCATCGCCAGCAAAGCGGAGAATTGCGGCTCGATCGATGGACCGGGAATCGCCGGTCCCGTCGCACGGGCTGGTTCGGCATCCACGCGAAACGGTGCCGGACCACAGATCCGTTCGACCCAATGACCGCGGCCCTGATCGATGTATTGCTCGACGATGGAAGGCCACGGCCTGAGACGCGTGACGAGAGTGTGGAGCGACCATACCTCGTATCGAATACCGACCGCTGCAAAGCGACGGCGCTCGACGATCACTTGATCCTGTTGCCCGGTCTTTTCGAGCGGCTCGGCCACGATCAGTACGAAGCGGACGACGCGCTTTTCCTGCCAATAGGCAAGATGGTTCAGAAATTCGTCTGACGCCTCGGCAATCTTGCGCTTCTGGAATTCGGCGTAGCATTTGCATTGGGCAACTTCGTGGTTGGCGGAGTTGCGGACATCGGCCAGTAGGTCGATGCCGAACTGCCTTTGCCCTCTGATCCCGTAGCGGCTGCACGTCGCAATGTTCGGTTCGGCCGCGAAAACATCCCGACAAAGTTGCTCAAAAATGTCCTCGTCTAATTCGTGGAGTGGCGGCGGGGCGGACGCTCGGATAGGAAGAGCTAATCCGCGCGGGTGCGGACTGCTCCGCGTCGTGAGCTGGGCCGTCCCCCCCGCCGCTTGGCCGGATGAGCTCATCGCCGCTAGCGCGTCCCGTTTCACTTTCGACGAGCGGGGCATCAGCGCTGGACCAACGCCGCTCCGAACGCGATGACGGCCCGGCTCCAGCCGTGCTTAATCACCTGACGGCCGTGCCAGAGTCGTTGATCAGCGAGCTTCAGAAAATCCTTGAGGCGGAGGTTATGGCCAGAGGCAATTTGTATAACCGCCTGTTGCGCAATTTGCCGATCTGGGTAGACCGCCGCACAGACCCGCATATAGGCCAGGTTCCGCGGCGACAGTCCGGTCATTTCCGGAAAATCTCGGCGCAGGTCACGGGCGATGATGTCCCGGCCAGTGCTCCAATAGAGCAAGATCAGCGACTGGTTGACGGCAGCTGCGGCGCACAACTGGGCCGACCGGATGCGCCCCTTCAAGGTCGCGAGGAGGGTGGTGAAATCGCCCAAAGGTGACAGAGTGCCCGAGTCGGTCATTGTCTCAGTCTACCAGGGGTTCGGGCAACGGCGAGCAATCTGGCCCGCAATCAACTCTCACGGGACGATCGTCATACGACCGCTTTCCATTCTGTTCGGTCGCGATGGCCGGCTGTCGAAGGCCGTCCAGCGACCGTCGTGTGGACCGGATGACTCGCTCGCATTCCAGCATGGCCGCATCGAGGGCCGCATAGTCGATGACCGGCCTTTCAATACGGGAAATCGGGGGCAGCGGCGCGGTCGGTGCAACCAACTCCTTTGAGGGGTCTTCAGACCGGGGCCTCCCCCGTCCCCGTCCGGGGATCGGCCGCCGCGGCGCGGTCGTCGCGGCGCGGACCGGCGACATCTCCGCGAGACCAAACAGCCGCCGCGCCGACCGGTGCGTGACCTCGACGGCGATCTCCGAAACCACGAACCGATCCAGCAACTCGGTCGTACATTTGATCGACATGCCGATCGCCTTGGCCAACGTGGTTGCCGAGATCAGCGGCGTTGCCGCCATTACGTCGACGGCGAGCGCCGCGCGCGAGGTGCTGCGCTGCGCGGGAACCCGGGCGCGGGCGGCGCACCAACCGCGCTCAAGGCACCGCAGCATCTCCATATAATCTGTCGCCTCGCCCGCGAGGGCCTCCAGAAACGCCACCATCCAGTCGGCTCGCCCGTGCGGCGCCTCGGCGCTCAGGGCGCGGGGACCGGTGAGGGGGACGGGCGCCCGGAGGAAGCGGTTTTTGGTCCAGAAACGTACGAGCGCGCCGCGGACCGGCGGCCGGGTCCGACCCGAGTCCAGCCATGACCAGAGTGCTTCACCGACACCGACCAGCCCGCTGGCGTCGGCCAGGTGACGCTCTGCTTCCTGGATTTCGCCTTCCTGATCGAAGTCCGGCTCCACGATCCATTGATGCAGCGTGAGCGCACTGCGCGCCGCCTCGAAGATCTGCCCGCGATCGACGATTCGCAGCGCGTGATCCATCCGTAGACGCAGCCCCTCCAGGACGGCGGCCAGGTGCCAGGGATCGATGCCGTGGCCGTCGACCGACGCCTGGCGCCGTACTGCTTCGAGCCGGGCACGATAGAGAAACGCAGTCCGCAGGGGGTGATTGTCGAGCACCTGGTCGAGCCTGGCGATGGCGCCCGATGCGCGTTCGAGCGCTCCCAACAGCGTTCCATCGGATGCGATGGGGGCTGGGCGATCGGCGTGCAGAAGGCTTTCAAGCATCAGCTCACCCAGGCGGCTGGCAGCATGGTTGGGAGAAACTGGAGGTGCCCGCCCCTCCCGGTCGCCCCTGCTCGGCGATGATATCGTTTCGAGCCTAGGGCGACGAGCCAAGGCCGCTTATTCATCGTCGGCCTCGTCCGCCGGCAGCATACCGGGCTCCAGCTCGTCCTGTGTGGGCAGGGCGCCGGCGAGACCCTCCGGCAAGGTTTCGGGCGGCAGCAGCTGGTAGCGGGCGACGCCGATCGGCGTGTCTACATTCCGCAGAGCATACTCGACGACCACGCGGTTATGTTCGCGGCAGAGGATCAGGCCGATGCTGGGGTTATCGCCCGGCTCGTGCTCGAGGTCGTCGAGTGCCGCGAGATAGAAATTCATCTTGCCCGCGTGTTCCGGGCGGAACGGCCCCGTCTTCAGATCAACGGCGACGAGGCAGCGCAGCCGGCGATGATAGAAGAGCAGGTCGACATAAAAATCTTGCCCGCCGACTTCGAGATGATGCTGGCTAGCGATGAACGAAAATCCTTTTCCCAACTCGAGCAGCAGGTCCTTGACCCGGGTGACGAGGGCTCGTTCGACTTCGCGCTCGTGAGCGGCCGTGCGCAGGGTCAGGAAGTCGAACTGGTAGGGGTCCTTCAGCACCTGCTGCGCCAGGTCGGAGGTCTCCGGCGGCAGTGTCCGTGAAAAATTCGTCAGCGCCTTGCCGTGCCGTGCATGCGCGTTCGTGTCGATCTGGGCGGCCAGGACAAGGCGGCTCCAGCCGTTTTCGAGCACGGCCTCGGCGTACCAGAGCCGGGCGTCAGAATCCTTGACGGCGAGGAGCTCGATGTTTTGGCCCCAGGGCAATTTGCCAACGAGCCGTTGGAGAATTGCCGGGTCGGGCCACGCTTCGGCGAAGGATTTCATGTAGCGCAGGTTGGCCGACGAGAAGCCGCGGGCGTCGGGGAACTCGGCGCGTAGATCTGTAGCGAGGCGTTCGACGATCTTGCTGCCCCAACCCTGCTCCGCCTGCCGCTCCAGAATGTCGCGGCCGATGCGCCAGTAGAGGCCGATGAGTTCGCTGTTGACCGCGAGGGCGGCGCGGAGCCGCGTCTCGCGAATCCGGGTTTTCAGGTCGGCGAGCCAGGCTGGATAGTCGGCGGGGATGGGAGGGGCGGTCATGAATGCTGCCCGATGGCGCGGTCGATCCGGTTGGCAGTGGGCGGCCGGCGGTCGGAAGGGCGGGACAGCCTCAATTTGCCAATGAGCCGTTGGCAAATTGGCGCGCGCTGCTTCTGCGGGTTTTTGGGGGCTCCCGGGACAGCCCGGTCTGGCGCCGCGGCTGCGCGCGATCCAATCGTGCAACAGCCTGTTGCACGATTGGCGGACGTCAGCGATGGACCCCGTCTGGCCATTTACCTCGAGCCCGATTCAACGAGTTGCACGTGAACTTACCCGAACTCAGCATTAGGCTCAAACAACTCTTTTATTTTTCCGGATGCCGAAATCAGCCCCCTGCCCCGCTGTCCGGGCACTACCTATTACCGATAATGGTAGTTGTCGATGGTAGGGTTGTTGGGGTAGAAAACGGCAATCAGGCCGATTTGGGCAACCGGAGAAAGGGTTTTGGACAGCCAGATCGACGCCAGCGACGACCCGCCGGACGCCGTGCCTGACCTCCTGCCGCCGTCGCGCGCGCTCGTGCCGGCGCCCGTCGGCGCCGCACCCGAGCATGTGCGCGCCTGGTTCGATAGCGCAATCGAGGCCAGCGAGCCGGTCGTCGACGGCACCTTGGCGAGCGAGCGCGACGCCGCCGAAACCTATCGCCGCATGGCCAAGGCGGACAACACACGCCGCGCCTACCGCTCCGCCGTCCGCGCCTGGTGCGCCTGGTGCGCCCAGCACGACCTCCCTCCCCTGCCCGCCTGCGGCCAGGATGTCGCGGCCTTCCTGGCCGGCGAACGCGGCCGCAAACTCTCGCCGGAAACCCTGAAACTGCGCCGGGCGGCGATCCGCTACCTGCACCGCGCCGCCGGCTGCCCGGTGCCGACCGACGACGTCTGCGTCTCCGAGACCATGGCCGGCATCACCCGCGACGCCGCCCGAAAAGGCATTGTCCCCCGCAAGAAAGTGGCGGCCACGGCGACCATTCTGCGTCGCCTGCTGGCGCCGATCGCCGGCGACGTGCGCGGCCTGCGCGACCGGGCCGTCCTTCTGGTGGGTTTCGCCGGCGCGCTGCGGCGCTCGGAGCTGGCGGCGATCCGCTTCGAGCACCTGGAGAAGACCGACCGCGGCATCCGGCTCACTCTGCCGCAAACCAAGGGCGAGCAGACCGACGCCGTGACGGTCCCCCTGCCCTACGGCGATACCGAACTCTGCCCAGTTCATGCCCTGGAGGCGTGGCAGCAGGCCGCCGGCCTCACCGAAGGGCCAGTGTTCCGGCGGATCTGGTTGCCGCCGCGACCGAAGCCAGCGGCAACGGCCGAGCCCCCTCCCCTGCCCGCCACGCCGGCCCCGGCGCGGATCGGCACGCAAGCGATCAGCCCGCAGACCGTGGCGCAGATCGTCCAGGCGCGCGCCATGGCCGCCGGGTTTGGTCGGCGCGATCTCGGCGGCCACAGCCTCAAACGCGGCGCGCTCACCACGGGCATGGATCGCGGTGTCCATCCGGCCAAACTGAAGCGGCTCGGCCGGCACAAGAGCTTTGATGTCCTGGGGGAATATCTCGAATTCGGCGACCTGTTCGAGGGCCACCCGCTCACGGGCGTGCTTTGAAACATGCGGCTGCCGCGTCGTTCGGTCGGTCGACCACAGGCGATCGATCTACAAGGCCGTGCTGTCGCCGCCGACTTCGGATGCCGTGGGCCGTCGTTCATGGCATCAAGCGGAGTTAGATGACAACCGGGCTGGATCGCGTTGCGCATCTCGCCACGCCGGGGCGACGCGGTCGCCATTAGAGCCTCGACTTGCTTGGTAGGTCCTCCGCCCATGGCGATCTTTCCGAGGTTCGCTCTCCGACCGGGAACCATCTGACCATGTGCTCACCCGCCCTGCGCCTGGGTCACACTTGGGCGCGGGTGGGCCGACCGCTCGACACGTCGAGGTGTCGTACCGTCGCGAACTCGTTCCGCTATCTCCCCTTCCCCGCTATTCCGCTGTTGTCCGTCGAGCTTAGCAGCATTCCCATTGGGCCAGGAGATGTGCCGATGCCGTGGTGATGGTCTACCAGTCGAACGGTCGCGATGTCGAGACGACGACCTTGCGACCTCGGGAGACGCATATGACGCCTCTTGGCTATTAACGGGTCGGTTGGTCGGATGGTGCGACGGTCGACCATTCGCGCCGTCGTGGCTACGACGTGACCCGCCCTCGTTCCGTCGAGCGGTCAAGTCGCGGTAGCGTCGGCAGATCGAGCATGCAGGCTAGAGCCGAGACCGGTCGGTAATCGCAATCTGCCTGTATGCTCACCCATGTAGGACGCGAATAACACGAGACTGCGGACGGTCGACCATTCGACAGTTCGAGGCGTCGCAGGATCGCGAACTCTTGCGAGTAGGCGTTCACATCCCCCGCGCTCCTTCCCACGTCCGCAGGGACTTAGGACGGTCTACCGTTCGAATGGTCAAGGTGTCGCGGGGCGCGTCCAGCGGTGTGCGGAAAGGCGCCTCGCAACGCCAATCGTCGGTCTGACGGTCGATCGGTAGACCATCCGCGCTGTGGTATGGTCGGGCTAGCGCATGCCCGTCATGTCGTGCCGTCGTGGTCACGTCATGTCGACATCGCGAAGCTTCGTGGGTTCGACCGGTCGGGGTATCGAGGGTTGTGTTGGTAGATTAGTCGCCGCATCGATGGGCCAGACCATCGCACCGTCGATTGGCATAACACTCTAGTGGTCGTGCGTTCGACACCTCGTGAGGTCGCTTGCGCGACTCTTCGACAGTGCGCATGATCTGGAACATCGAAACTGCGCGATCTCGTGTGGTCGAATGGTCGACCGTTCAAGCTTTCGGAGGGTAGGGGTCTGGTAATGAGAACGATCGCGATGATCAGCCGCAAAGGCGGGGCCGGCAAAACGAACCTCGCCGTCCATCTTGCGGCGTGTGCCGAGGGAAGGGGGATACCGACGGGGGTAGTGGACCTAGATCCCCAAGGAACGGCCACAAAGTGGGGACTGCGTAGAACGGAAGGCGGCTTGCGCGCCGGAGCGGAGGTGATTTCTGCTCAGCCTGCAAGCCTGCCAAAGCTGCTAGAGACCGCGAAGCGCGCCGGCGCAAAGCTCATGATCCTCGACACGGCTCCGCATGCAGACTCTCTGTCGGTCGACGCAGCACGTGTTTCCTCTTTTATCTTGATCCCTTGCCGTCCAGCGATCGCTGATCTTGAGGCAATCCCAGCCTCGGCCGATATCGCTCGCCTTGCAAAGCGTCCGTTTGCGGTCGTCTTAAACGCGGTCGGCTCACAAGGAAGCAGAGAAGCGGAAGCCCGCCAGGAACTCGAGCGGTTGGGGCTAGACCTCGCTCCCGTCGCGCTTGGGCATCGCGTTGCATATGGCGATGCAATGATACCCGGTGAGGGAGTGACCGAACACCGGCCGGGTAGCCAGTCTGCTGTGGAGATCGAAGCGCTATTCGACTGGCTCATTCAAACGGTAGACCTGTCGGATGTCCGACCGCTCGAACTTACGACGCCGCGTGAGGTCGTGCGATGAGCGAGGCGCAGACTTCGGGAAAGAAGAGCCGACCGAGCCTCTTTGGATCTGTCGGCAAGGCCGCGCCTGCCGAACGGACAGAGCCGTCCGCGAACCTGGACGACCCGCCCCAGGCTCGCTCGCCGCGCGCGGCGACACGTGGTCGTCAGGATCGGCAGGACAAACGCCAAATCGCTGGGTTCTTTTCAGCCGAGTGCGCCAAACAGCTGCGGATGCTAGCCGCTGAGGAGGACACGACGGTTCAGGACCTCATAAAGGAGGGTCTGAACCTCGTGTTCACAGCCCACGGAAAGCCGCCGATAGCATGATCGCGGTGCCGCCAGGTCGCGTGAACCGGGGGAGGGGGGACATCAAGAATGTCCGCGCTCCGAGTCGGGCGATTTCGGCACGACCGGAGCGCTCCGAGACAATCTTGGGACGGGGTTTGAGCCGGTGAACTATCCAAGCCTCGAGGTGAACTGTAGCAGCAAAACTGGTGAACTTTGCAAGCGCACCAAGACCACACTTTCCGTGCGAAATCATAGGGTTATAGAACTTATCCAGAGAACTCTGCGCGCAGAACACTATCCTAAAATAAGTAAAAACCTTTTCTATAGTCCTCCGCTGGCAGGGTTCACCGACGCGTCCGGTCAACGGCTTGCACAGTTCACCTCGACAAGCCTTTGCAAACCAAGCCAGATGAGCCTGCAACGGAAACGGGCTTGATGGAACCGGAAGCCGACCTCTTTTTCTTCCCCTCGAACACCACAGTCCATGACCTCATAGAGGCCAAGGGCAAACGCGGGGCGAAGGATCTTGTCGTGCATACGGCCCGGGAACCTGGTCGCAATGCGCCAATCGACATCCTTACTGGCAGACGCGGACTGCGCATCATCGATGCCGCCGCCGGTCACATGGGGGACGAGGCCCTACCTGAGAAGGCGGTGCGCAGCCATGTTTACTCCGCGTGGTGTCACGCTGGAATGCCGCACAAAAAGCCAAGGGACGAGACCACAAATTGGCGTATTGAAACCGACTACGTGACCCTGCTGATTGAGCCTGGAACACGTGTAGAGGCTGACGGGCAGGAAGCTGCGGTCGGCCTACCTTTCGGCGCCTATGCTCGCCTGATCCTCATTGATTGGCAGACAGAAGCATTGGAATGCGGCTCGCGAGACGTAATGATGGGCCCAAGCCTGAAAGCAAGCCTTAAGCGGTTGGGCTTACCCCACGGCGGTAAGGTTATGGAGTTGGTGAGGGACCAAGTAGAGCGCCTTGCGAGCTGCAGATTTACTTTTCACCTGAAGTCGGTCGACGGCCGGGGCGCGGTCGCCAACGTCAACATCGTTGACCATATCGATTACTGCGAATCGGGCGAGAAGGGGCGTGGCAGACGGTTTGTCGAGCGTGTCAGGCTTTCCGAGACGTTTTATCAGCAGCTTCGGACCCACCCAGTTTCAATCGATAAAGCTTCGGTCATGGCTATTCGGAATTCTTCGATGGCTCTGGACCTCTACATGTGGCTGGCATATCGGCTGCGCGGCTTAGAGACCGACAAGGCCGTAAGCTGGGTTGCGCTAAAGGGCCAGTTCGGCGGAGGCGTATCCGCCATGAGGAACTTCAAACCACTCTTTTGCGAAAATCTGCAATTAGCCCTCAGCGTCTACCGCGGGGCTAACGTCACGACCACGCCGAATGGCATTGTCTTACGACCATCACCGCCACCCGTGCCGCAGAAAACGCCGCTTCTCATTGCCGGCTAATCGCTGAGCCCGCGCGCGGTTTTCGGCCCGGCGAAACCCCGGATGCAATTTCATCACCGCACTTCGGCCGTAGATAGGATGCAGGTACACCGAATCGGTTGACGAATTACAAAGCTGTACGCCTCCAACAAATCATTAATTCTTAGAGGTTTACGCGTAGAGCCTGGCGCGATGCTTTAGCGCCAAAAACGTGTCGTGCTGGTAGAGTTCACCGTAGCGCTAACCGCTATGCTGGCAGAGTTCACCGGCCCACCCAGCCTGCTGGCAAAGTTCACCACACGGCTCTGACGCATCTTGACGACGACATCACGCCGGAAAGCATACTAAATTATAGGCCACAACACGTCCGAAACCCATCATACCACATTAGAGTGAGGTGGCGCCGAGTCGGGAAGGCCTAACGTTGCATGCAACGCTTCTCAGCGGTCTCGGTAGGCTGGCACAAGGCGGCTAGAGTTCACCCCGGCGATCTAGAGTGCTGCCAGAGTTCACCCCCGAGACGGCCGACGCTGCCAGAGTTCACCGAGTGCTGGTAGAGTTCACCAGCACTCAAGCAACTGCGCTTAACCAGCCGGCTGGTCAGTTTTTTGACCGAGAAGGGCCTCAACGTCGGTCACAGCGGACGCGATCTTGCCGAGGCTCTCTGAAATTAGCTTAGCGATATCGTCGGATATTCCGTAGCTCGAAACCGATCTAGCGGGCGGAAACAAGTCGCGGAGATCTACTTCCAGTGCGGTAGCAAGCAAAGATAAACTTTTGAGAGTAACATTTCGACGCCCACTCTCAATATTGGTTACGGTTAGTGGTGCGCAGCCAGCTTTTTCGGCAAGTTGATCCTGAGTAATTCCAAGTCTCTGGCGTGCGGAAACAATCTGATTAGCCACGTATTTCAAGAGTGGATCCTCACCGCTCGATTTGCGCGGAGGACCGGATTTCGGCGTACGCGCATTTTGGCTGGTGCTCGTCACCTCGGTGACAGCCTTCGAGTCAAAAAGATCCGGGTCGTCCACCTGTGTCATCCTGGATGATGAATTCATCGTCGGATGGTCTTACCACAGTGGAAACAGACCATCATTCGGTCTTCCGGAGACGGCGCGCTCGGACCGATCGATCGCGAGGGGCCGCAAGGCAACCGGGATCGCAGCAACAACCGACTCACTGCGGTTCGGTTGGGATAGGTCGACGCATAAGCGAGAAACCAGGGCAGGAGGGTCCGTCAATAGCGCCCATTCGCATCGGCTCGTGGTTGGAATGGGAAAGCACAACAACCAACGAGCCAATGATGAGCCACTCGGCAAACATCAGCCCCGCCTCATACCGCCAGCTGGCAGGCATCCCGAATGTCGACTTATCCGAAAACCTGAGAGCCGCTTTGGCCTCCGGAAGGCGGGCGACCGGGATAGCGGCAGAGGTGCTGGAAGTCCGGAGAGGGCCGGGGAAGCTGACGCCTCAGGAGTATTTCTACTACCGCCTGTGGGACGCGCCCCAAGAAGGGGCATACAAGCAGCGCTTCGTGGGGAAGATCGCGCAGCACCCCATGCATGTCGCTGCCGGCGCGCGCGAGTGGTTCGCCACATCGGCCGACAAGATCCTGTTTCAGTCCATCATGGACGGTGTGGGTCTGCGCACGCCGGAGCTGACCGCAATCACTCAGGCCGGCCGCTATCTGCCGGACGCTCCGATAATCACTGACCCTGCCGCCCTGGCTGACAGGCTACGGGACCCTTCCATTTATCCGCTCTTTGCCAAACAGGTCGCTGGGAAATACAGCCTCTCCGTCCTGAGCGCAGACGGCTTCGACCCCGGCACAGACGAGGTGCTTCTTCTCGATGGTACCCGGCGAAAGGTCGCCGACGTCGCCACTTCGCTCACTGAAGGCTCTGGCTTCCTTGTCCAACGCCGCCTTTCCCCGGCGCCGGATTTGGCCGCGCGTTTCGGACAGCGGCTCTGGTCCGCGCGCCTGCTGGTCCTGGTGACGCCGAGCGGCCCTGTGATCCACCGCGCCGTCGCCAAGATCGCAACGGGGACCAACCCGGCCGACAACTACTGGCGGCCGGGCAATCGGCTTGGGGCCATCGATCTGGGGTCCGGACGAATTACACGGGTGGTGCATGGCGCCGGCGCGGACCTGGTGATCGATGCGCCGCACCCCGACACCGGCGCGACCATCGCCGGCACGACCGTCCCAAGCTGGCAGGCGTTGACCGACATGGTGCGAACGGCAAGCCAGGTGTTTGCCGGCATTCGCACGCAATCATGGGACATCGCGCTGACGGCTGATGGGCCGATCTTCCTCGAACTGAACTACGGCGGCGATCTCAACCTGCACCAGCTCGCGCACGGGGCAGGGGTCCTCGACGAGACTTATCGGGAACATCTCCGGCGCTGTGGCTACCGCGGGAAGCTCTAACCCGTAACTGGCTTCGGCGGCCGAGCCTACCGCGCCAGGCGCTCCGTCATTCGCAAATCTCGCGCCGACACTCCCTGCGGCAAACAGAGAGAAGAGGATGGTGGCAGCTACCGCTGACGCTCGACGCGCCGCAAGGGAAGCCGCTGCGCGGCCGCCCGGAGCCGGAGGTCATCGCGCAGGCGCGATGGGCTCCCGGGCGCCCTTGCCCCGCGCCGGCTTCGCGGTCGGGCGGTCTCCATGAGGATGCGATGAAGAGGATGGCTGACTCAGCCGCCCACAGCGCACCCGCCAATCCCCATCAGGAGAGCCGTGCGATGTCCGGCCATGACGCCGAACTGGATCAATTCAGGCAGGGGGTGAGCTGCGCTGTCCTGCTGGAACGGGCGACGCCGCCCTGGCAGCTGGACCGCAAGGGCAGCACGCGCCGGGCCCTCAAATACCGCCGGCAGGAAGGCGAAGTCGTCATCGTCAATCACGACGGGCGAGGGTGGTGGGACCCGCAGGGCTCCGCCAAGGGCGATATTTTCGATCTCGTCCAGTTTCTCGATCCCGGCCTGAACTTCGGCCAGGTGCGGAAAGCGCTGCGCCCCTTCGTAGGGCTGTCCCCGACCTACCCGGAAGCCCTGCCTAAGCGTGCAGTGTCTCAGCCCGACCGACCCTTGCCGGAGCGTTGGGCAGCACGGCCACGCCTCAGGCTAGGTTCGCGCGGATGGGACTATCTAGCTGGCGCGCGTGCCATTCCTCGCCCGGTCCTTCTGGTCGCAAGCGAGGCCGATGCCGTGCGGGATGGGGCTTACGGAAGCGCGTGGTTCGCCCATCGCGACGAAGCCGGTCAGGTCTGCCACGTCGAGGTTCGCGGGCCCGACTTCAAAGGCTCGCTCCGTGGCGGCACCAAGACCCTGTTTCGGTTAGCCGGCGGTCCCTCACCGACCCGGCTGGCCGTGCTCGAGGCGCCGATCGACGCCCTCAGCCTGGCAGCCATCGAGAACGTCCGGCGGGACACAACCTACGTGGCGACCGGCGGGGGTATTGGTCCCGGCACCCTGGAAGCCCTTAGAGCCCTGCTGACCGGCTTGCAGGCGGCTGGGAGCGTGCTGGTGAGCGCCGCCGATGCGAACAAGGCTGGCGATCGGTTCGCCAACCAGCATCAAGCCCTCGCGGCCGAGGCTGGCGTCGCATTCGAGCGGCTGCGGCCGACCGACGGGACGGATTGGAACGATGTGCTGCGGCAGGGGAGGGGGGTATGAAGCCCGACCGCGCCTGGGTGCTGCTGCCCTCGGGCAAACGCCTGGATCTGCTGACGCCGGACCCCTCCGGGTGGACGGACCGCGACCTGGCGATCAGCCTGTCCCGGACCTATCGCTGGGGTGGCCATTCGCGCTGGGAGCTGCCGCTCTCGGTCGCCCAGCATAGCCTGCTCGTGCTGGTGATGCGTCAGAAGATGAACGCCCTCCAGCCGCTCTCTCGGTCCAAGGCGATGCGCGAACTGCTGCACGATGCCGAGGAAGGCTTTCTCTGCTTCGACCCAATCTCGCCCTTGAAGCCGCACCTCGGCGAAGACTTCAAAACGGTCAGCAACCGCCTGCGTGCGGCCATTGCAACGCGCTACGCCCTCGAGCCCTGGGATTGCGCTGATTACGTCCTGCACAAGCAGGCCGACCACTTAGCCGCGGCATCGGAAGCATTCCATGTCACCGGTTGGTCGCGGGAAGAAATCCGGAACAGCCTGCAGATCCGCCTAGAGCCTGTGGCGACAGACCCGCTGCCGCTGCTCGAGGGGATGCAGCCGTGGGAACCCTGGCCGCCCAGGACCGCAGCCTCTCTGTTCCTGGCGAAGCTGAGCGAACTGACCCGGGCCGATAGTGATGTCGAAAGACCAGGCGACATGAACGCCGTGGTCGAGCGGGAGCAGACCATTCGAGCGCTTGCCGCGGGCTTCTCGAAGCTTCCTCCCGGCCAAGGCCGCCAGACCGCCTGGCCGCTCACCGGCAACAGCCTGACGGATACCTACGTCGTCGCGGAAGCACATGACGGCTCCGAGATCGCGGAAGGTGTGGTGGTCGACGGCCAGCGCGACGAGGACGGCGCATGGGACTTCGATGCGGACTTTACCCTGTTCACAACCGACGGGGAGGTCCTCGTCTGCCACGGATACAACTGCCATGTTGAAATCCAGTAGCGCCGGCGTGCCGCCGCACGCAGCCCTCGCCGACCTGACCGATCAGCAGATCGAGGCAGCCGAGGCGATCGGACCAGTGCTCGTCCTCGCCGGCGCCGGAACCGGCAAGACGAAGACCCTCACGGCTGCGGTCATTCATCGGATCCAGGCCTGCGCAGTATCGCCCTCTCGCATTCTCGCCGTCACCTTCACCAACAAGGCGGCCGGCGAGATGATCAGCCGCATCCAGGCTGGTCTTGGCCAGGACGCCGCACCGCACTGGATCGGCACCTTTCACGGGCTTGCGGCGCGGCAGCTGCGGATCGAACCGGAAGTAGCCGGTCTCCGGCCGGGCTTCGATATTCTCGATGCCGACGACAGCCGGCGCATCGTCAAACGGGTCATGAAAACCCTCAACCTCGCCGCCGGCGACGAGGGCCTGCAGATTGGCCGCGATCCGCTGAAGGTCATGTGCAACCGGCTGTCCAAGTTCAAAGACAATCTGATCACGCCGCAGGACGCGCCTGCCCAGGTCGAGGCGATGATTGCCGAAGCTCATCGGCTCTGCTCGCGCGTCGATCCGGATGGCCTGAGGGCCAGCGCGCGCGTGTACGCCGATTATCAGCGGACGCTCCGCGACGGGAACGCTGCGGATTTCGGGGATCTGCTCCTCTGGCCGACTCTCGCGCTGCTACGCAATACCGACTATCGGCGCCGATGGAGCGAGCGCTTTGACGTCCTGCTCGCCGACGAATACCAGGACGTCAACCATGCGCAATATAATTGGCTGCGGCTTCTCAGCGCAGGACATGAACAGCTCTTCGCGGTCGGCGACGATGATCAATCGGTCTACTCATTCCGCGGCGCGGATATTCAGTATATCAGGCGATTTACAAGAGACTTCCCGAACGCACGCCAGATCCGCCTCGAGGAAAACTTCCGCTCGACGGGACATATCCTCGCGGCGGCAAACGCCGTCATCTCCCGCGACCGCAACCGGCTGGGCAAGACCCTGTTCACCCGCAAGCCGATCGGTGACCGCATCGAGGTGGTTCCCTTCCGCAACCCGGAAGCCGAGGCCCTTGGGATCGTCTCTGAAATCCAGCGGCGCCACGCCGAGGGCCTGACATGGTCCGACTTCGCCATCCTCTACCGCAGCAACGCGCTCTCCCGGCAGTTCGAAGAAGCCCTGATGCGCGCCCGCATCCCCTACGTCCTCGTCGGTGACGTGGGTTTCTACGAGCGGGCAGAGATCAAGGACGTGCTCGCTTTGCTGCGTCTCTGCGCGACACCTGAGGATCGGCAGTCGGACGAGGCATTCCGGCGAGTCATCAACGTGCCGGCCCGCGGCTTTGGCGCCAAGGCGCTGCAGGAGGTGGAGAACGAAGCGGCCTGGCGGCAGGTGCCGCTGCTGACCGCGCTGGAAACCGCCGAGTTACCGCCCAAGACCCGCTCGGCCGGGCTTGCCTTCGTCGACGCCATCAAGGGCATCGCCCGCGATAGAGCGTCCACACTCGCGGATCAGCTCTCTTTGCTGATCGATGCGACGGGCTACCGGGCCATGCTGCGCGACAGCAAGGCCGAGACGACCGAAGGCCGCCTGGAGAACGTGCAGGAGCTGATCCAGCTCGCCGGCAGCTTCCATACCGCCCGCGACCTGCTGGACCACGCGGCCCTCTCGACCAGTGGCCCGAAGGAAGGCAATGCCGACCAGGTCCGGCTGATGACCCTGCACAAGGGGAAGGGGCTGGAATTCCCGCACGTCTTCCTGCCCGCGTGGGAGGCGGGCTCGTTCCCGCCTGACTATGGCGACCTGTCCGAGGAACGACGACTCGCATACGTAGCCATCACCCGGGGCATGCGGCGGGTGACGATCACGCATTGCGACTTCCGCCGCGGTTATGCCAGCCCGTCCTGCTTCATAGCCGACCTTCCTGGCGAGAGCCGCTCCGACGGATGGTTGCGTGGCTCGGACCGCTTGACCGGGCGAAGAACAGACCCATCCCGGATTGATGGTGCCGCAGCCGCCGCGCTGCTGAGGCAATTCGGATGAGAAGGGCAAGCCACGCCGCCGCACCGGCCGCAAGGGTGTGTCGCTGGCGCTCCCGCCGCGGGAATGCCGCGTCGCCCTTGCCCCCGGCACGGCCGCGCGACCGGGTGAATGGGGTCAAAGAGGGCGTGATGCCCAGTGAACAGGAGTAGATCATGGATATGAATGTCGAACCTCACGCCAGCTCCACACTGGCCAGTGCAGCACCGATCTCGCGGCAGATCTGGGACGCCAAATACCGGCTGAAGGATGCCGATGGCACGCCGGTCGACCTCACCATCGAGGATAGCTGGCGGCGGGTAGCCCGTGCCCTGGCTGCCGTGGAGGCCGAGCCCAGCCAGTGGGAGCAGCCCTTCTACGAGGCGCTGAAGGACTTCCGGTTCCTGCCGGCGGGCCGCATCCTGTCTGGCGCCGGCACCGACCGGCGCGTGACCCTGTTCAATTGCTTCGTCATGGGCGACATCGCCGACGACCTCGGCAGCATTTTCGATCATTTGCGCGAGGCCGCGCTGACCATGCAGCAGGGTGGCGGCATCGGCTACGACTTCTCCACCCTGCGGCCGAAGGGCGCGCCGGTTCGAGGCGTCGGCGCCGACGCTTCCGGCCCGCTCTCCTTCATGGATGTATGGGACGCCATGTGCCGCACCATCATGTCCGCCGGGGCGCGACGCGGCGCGATGATGGCCACCATGCGATGCGAACACCCCGACATCGAGGATTTTATCGCCGCAAAGCGCCAGGCCGGCCGGCTGCGCAACTTCAATCTCTCGGTGTTGGCGACCGACCCGTTCATGGCGGCCGTCGATGCCGATGGCGACTGGCCGCTCGTCTTTGGCGGCAAGACCTACAAGACGCTGCGTGCCCGCGCGCTGTTCGACAGCATCACCCGCGCCACGTACGACTACGCCGAGCCCGGTGTCATCTTCATCGACCGCATCAATGCCCGGAACAACCTCGCCTATTGCGAGACGATCCACTCCACCAACCCTTGCGGCGAGCAGCCGCTGCCGCCCTACGGAGCCTGCCTGCTCGGCTCCATCAACCTGGCCCGGCTGGTGCGATCCCCCTTCACCCCGGACGCCCATCTCGACCAGGAGGAGCTTGCGTCCCTGGTCACGGTCGCGATCCGGATGCTGGACAACACCATCGAGGCGTCCGGCTTCCCGCTGGAGCAGCAACGCCAGGAAGCCATCGCCAAGCGGCGGATTGGGCTCGGAATGACCGGCCTGGCCGACGCGCTGATGATGGTCGGGCTGCGCTACGGATCGCACGAAGCCGCGGAGCGGGCAGGGGAGTGGGCCCGGCAGATCAGCCGCGCCGCCTACCTGACCTCTGCACGCCTGGCCGCCGAGAAAGGCGCCTTTCCGTTGTTTGACAGGGACGCGTATCTCGCCGGCGAGACCGTCCGCGAACTGGATGCGGACGTCCGCGACCTGATCGCCGAGCACGGCATCCGTAACGCCCTGCTCACCTCGGTCGCACCCACGGGCACGATCTCGCTGGTGGCCGATAACGTCTCCTCCGGCGTCGAGCCGGTATTCGCCCTGGCCTACACCCGCAAGGTCACCCAGCCGGACGGCTCCAAGGTCGAGGAGGAAGTCTCGGATTACGCGCTGCGCCGCTTCCGGGCGCTGCAGGGTGAGGACGCGCCGCTCCCGGCCTATTTTGTGACGGCGCAGGACCTGACGCCGGCCGAGCATGTCCGCATGCAGGCGGCGGTGCAGCGTCACGTGGACAGCGCGATCTCCAAGACGGTGAACGTCCCGGAGGAAATCAGCTTCGAGGCGTTCCAGGCGGTCTATCTCGATGCCTACCGCTCCGGCTGCAAAGGCTGCACCACCTACCGGCCGAACGCGATCACCGGGTCGGTGCTGGAGGTGAAGCCGGCCGAACCGGCGCCGGCAACCGCATCTCCAACCCCAGCCGGAAACACGACCGACCTGATGGTGCGCCCCGAGAAGATGATCGGAGCCACCTACAAGCTCCGCTGGCCCGACAGCGAGCATGCGATGTACGTCACGGTGAACGACATCGAACTGGACGGCGTCCGCCGGCCATTCGAGGTGTTCGTCAACAGCAAGAACCTCGAGCACTACGCCTGGGTCGTGGCGCTGACGCGCATGATCAGCGCGGTGTTCCGCCGGGGCGGCGAAGTCGCCTTCGTGGCCGAGGAACTCAAGCAGGTGTTCGACCCGCGCGGCGGCCAGTGGACGAACGGCCGCTATGTCGGATCGCTGGTCGCCGCGATCGGGGACGTCATCGAGCGGCACATGATCGACACCGGCTTCCTGACAGCAGCCGAACCCATCGTCCCGAAAACCGCCAAAGCCACAAGCTCCGTCGCCACAGCCGCCCTCGGACCCTTGTGCCCGAAATGCAGCCAACCCGGCCTGGTGCGCGAGGCTGGGTGCCTCAGCTGCGTCCACTGCGGTTGGTCGAAATGCAGCTGACGGCGAGAAAGCCCCAGGACCACACTTGGCTGGAAGAAGGCGCCGATACCGCCGAAACGCCCCATCAGACGATGATGCGGGAGTACGAGGCGCGGCGCTGCCACATCTGCCAGTGCAAATACCCCTCCTTCGGCTTCGGACCCCCATTGCGGGCGTCCGGAGCCACCCTCTGGAGCTGCTTGCCGCACCGGGACGAAGTGGACCGGATCGCCAGAGGTGTGTCACCAGGTCCAGCCGAACAGCAACCCCGCCTCCTGTAGCGATCGCCTCTGGACGGGCGGCCGCCGCACAAGCATCGTCGGCGGATGTGTAATTTGTACAGCGTTACGAAAGGGCAGCAGGCAATCCGCGAACTGGCGCGCGCAATGCAGGATCGGACGGGCAACCTGCCGCCGCTTCCGGGGATATTTCCAGACTATCCCGCGCCGATCGTGCGCAACCACCCGGACGGGCGCGAGCTTGCGATGGCCCGATGGGGCATGCCGTCGCCGGCCTTCGCACTCGAAGGCAAGAAGTGCGATCCGGGGGTGACTAATGTGCGCAACACGAAATCCTCGCACTGGCGCCGATGGCTCGGCGTGGAAAGTCGGTGCCTCGTGCCATTCACCAGCTTCGCCGAGCATGAGGTTCTGCCCAACGGATCCCGCCCGCCGGTGTGGTTCGCCTTCGACGAAAGCCGACCGCTCGCCTTCTTCGCCGGTATCTGGACACACTGGACTTCGGTCCGGAAGGTGAAAGAGGGCGAGACCACCAACGATCTGTTCGCATTCCTGACCACGGAGCCAAACGACATTGTAGGTGCCTACCATCCGAAGGCCATGCCGGTGATCCTGACGACATCCGAAGAGATCGAAATCTGGATGACAGCGCCGCCTGCTGAGGCGCTTTCGCTGCAGCGACCGCTGCCGAACCAGGTGCTCCGGGTCGTTGCACGCGGCGCCAAGAAGGACGGAGACGTCGCTCCAGTCTGACCGTCAGCCTATCAGCCGGACGCCATAGCCCCGCCGTGTCTTCGAGCGGGCGATAATCGCCAGGGCGTTCACCGCGGCGCCGGCATCGGCGTGCGGGTCTAGCCGCATACGGCCTTGCGTTCCGATACGCCCCCAATGCCGCACGAGCAGCGCTCGCCCGAACAGATCGGGCCATACTTCCAGCCGGTAGAAACGCCACTCATTCAGCTCGGGCTTGACCCGCGCCAATGACACACGCTCCGGTGCCGGCGCTCACGGAAACGGACCCACTTCTGCTCATGGAAGTTGACCCTGCAAGTGCGCATGAGTTTGTGGTCGGGAGGCCTGATCGGCCGGTAGCCGGCGTGGCCGGCGGCAAATTTTCCTGTG